>Ga0315902_10004798_pt1 | contig 19323 bp, 20 predicted proteins | sample LakEriMetagenome_9_FD_203523 | JGI IMG/M metagenome (GOLD analysis project Ga0315902, IMG submission 203523) | Freshwater fungal communities from buoy surface, Lake Erie, Ohio, United States - Buoy 12 MA117 | ecosystem: Environmental > Aquatic > Freshwater > Lake > Lake biofilm | place: USA... | reverse complement strand
CGGACCTACTTTTAGTAGTACTAACGGCGGAGTAATTGTATTTGATGGGGTTGACGATTACTGTATTAATTCGTTATCTGCAGGATTTACAGCTGCAATTACAATAGTAACAATTGCAAAATCGACTAATTCTACCTGGAACAGTTATGCAGGTTTAGGATCGGCTAGATATAATAACGGATATATTATACATAATAATCTCAGTGCTGTAAGTGTTACTAACTATCTTTTAGATTCTTCTGGAAACTATAACGCAGTAGGTACTATAATTCCTAGTGATATTCAAAATTTTAATTTTTACGCATTAACAACAAACGGTAGCAATTCTCACAAAAGTTACTTAAATGGCATACTAGTTAATTTTTCTAACACATCTATAACTAGAACAAATACTGGAAGCCCACAGAGTAATTATCTAGCTTTAGATAGTACTGTTGGAGGTAGGTATACTGCTATGAGTATAGCATCTCATTTCATCTATAATCGAGAACTGACAGCTTCTGAAATTCTTCAAAACTACAACGCAATGAGAACTCGTTTTAATTTATAGACATGGCATTTGGTAATGGTCCCCAAATAGTAACAAATGGTCTAATAATGAATTTAGACGCAGCCGATAGAAACAGCTATCCAGGATCAGGCACTACTTGGTATGATACATCAGGAAACGGGAATAACGGAACAATAACTAACGGAGAACTCGTAACAAATACTAACGGAGGTTATCTACAAAATACCGGTAATGTTTCGAATTTTTTTTACATTTCTGTATCCGATTCTACATCGATTTCTAATATGTTTTCAACAACAACAGGGGGCTGGACTATAGAAGAAGTTATTTGGACAAATTCAACAACATATCCAGAAGCCGATGCCGGATCAGTTATTTCAAGTGCGGCATATGGAGCAGGAAATACAGGGTTTGATTGGAACCACGGGTACGGAGTAGGCTCTTTTCAGTTCGGACAATCAAATATTTCAGGCGGCTCTTATGATGACGTTGTAATCGCTAGTATACCTAGTCAGTTTGCTCAGTTCAATATTTGGAGAATTAGAACAATGATATGGAATAGAGGAACTAATACTAATTCTCTCTATATTAATAATACTTTTATCGGCAGTGGATCGACACCAAATACAGCCGGTCAATCTCTCTATGACGGAGACGGGTGTAGTTTAGGTACTCTTTACGGATGGAAGTTTTACGGAAGAAGAGCATCGATCAGGTTTTATAATAAAGTATTATCAACTACAGAAATCGCACAAAATTATAACGCTTTAAAAACTAGATTCGGAGTATAACCATGGGAGTAGCAGCTGGACCAGATATTATAGATGCTAACTTGATTCTAGATCTTGATGCTCTAGACAAAAATTCCTATCCTGGAACCGGGACGACATGGTATGATTTATCAGGAAATAATTATAATTTTACATTAAACGGAAGCTATTCCTACATTAACAATAATCAAACACCTTGCTTTTCTTTTCCGGGCGGATATTACGACGTGACTTGTGCTACAAGAGCAGGTACAATAGCCTACGATATCGGAACCCAGTGTACAGTCCAAGTCACGTACTCAAGCATAGGTGGTGCAGTATACCACGGATGTAGTAGGTTATTCTCAGTAAACGACGGATCAAGTAATAATGTAGATTATAGTAACTTTTTTACTTTAGCTTCGTGTGACCAATATAAACACGGACTCTGGTATCAGAACAATCCCGGAGGACTATATCCAACAACAAATACAGTAAGCGCTAATGATTCATGGTTCACAGCCGTGTACAGTTGGACAGCAGGATCTAGTGCAAAAGTGTATATGAATGGAGTTTTAGAGAATTCTACAGGAACCGTAGCTAGTGCTTTTAACTATGCCAACGTACAGAGAATGACTGTAGCGATGAATTCAAATTTGAGTATAGAACATGCAAACGTAAATGTAGCAAAAGTTTTATTATACAGTAGACAACTATCAGATCTTGAGGTTTTACAGAATTACAACGCTACAAAGACACGCTTTGGACGGTAACAGTTTCCTATTTATATCTATATGGCAACCCAATACGCAAACGGACAGATAGTAACCAATGGATTGGTATTGTGTTTAAATGCAGCCGATAAAAATAGCTATCCTGGATCGGGTACGACATGGAGGGATTTAAGCGGAAACGTTTATAACGGTACTCTGACTAATGGACCCACTTACAGTAGTAGTAACGGAGGAGCGATATCATTTGACGGAACTGATGATTATATTGATGTTACAAGTTTCAACATCGATGCAGGAAACGCTTTTACGTTAGAGGCATTTATTAAACCTAATACAGTATCTGGAACTCAAACTATAATCAAGAAGAATACATCAAACGATAATTGGCCTATATTTCAGATGGTTTTATCGGGCGCTAATTTATACGGATATTATTCATCAATAATATACGGGCAATGTCTTGAAGGTGCCTATACTACAAATAACCCGATTACGGCTAATAGTTGGTACTACATAGCGTTTTCTAAAGGAACCGGCGGATATACCACAATGAAACTGTTTATAAACGGGATATCGGTATCGTATTCAAATTACTTGTACGGATCACATATTAATACTATTGCTTCAAGCACTAAACCAATTTATATTGGTAGAGATTTAGATGGACCTAATTGGATAAATCCATTTAACGGATTAATGCCTATAGCTAGAGTCTATAATATACAGTTATCTGATCAAGAAGTCCTCCAAAACTATAACGCACAAAAAACTCGATTCGGTCTGTAAGAATCACCTATTTATATCTATATGGCAACACAGTATGCAAATGGACAGATAGTGACTAGCGGATTGGTGTTGTGTTTGAATACCGCACAGCCAAGTTCATATCCTGGATCAGGAACGGTAGTGTATGATATTAGCGGTAATAATTACAGTGCTAACTTAGTTAACGGACCTACAGTCGATTATCAGGGTTTCAATCTAGACGGAGTTAATGATTACGCCTATATTAATCATGGAGGAACCCTTTCTTTCTCCTCTGGAAACTATACAATTTGTGTATGGAATAGAGATAATGTTAATCCAACTAGCAATTACGGGGGTATTATAACTAACGATAACAGCGGGGACAGTGCATGGAAAATATTTAAAGATGTAGGACAGAGTTATTATCAGGCTAGATCCTATGTAACAACAGTTCTTTTCTCAAACTACACGGTAGGGAAATGGCAAATGTACGCTTATACCTTTGATACAGGTACAGTTTTAACTTATTTAGATGGAATAGCAACCGGAAACTATGCTACCGGAGCTGGAAATCCTAATAGCAACAATAATATAGCTTTCGGGTCTTACCGATATCAAGACGCCATAAACGGACTCTACTTACATAATCAATCCATAGGACCAACTATGTTGTATAACCGAGCACTTTCTGCAACAGAAATCCTCAAAAACTACAATGCACAAAAAACTCGTTTTGGATTATAAACCAATTAAAAAATAAATAATATGTCAACCGAACAACTTCAAGACTACGACAACAGAGAATTCATGATTTTTAACGTATCAGAACTCAATAGCATTGATTTCTCCCAGGTTCTTGAAACCAGTATAGATACTGTTAGAAAATCAGTAGACGAGCAGAAAACCTTTGTAAAATGGGATGGTCCGGCAATTCCAACGTCAGTTGATGCTCTAACTACGAAAGAAGGTCCTTATACTTATAATGAGATGCTTGATATCTTAGCCACTCCTGAATGGACTTCTCCAATGACAGGAAGTATGATGCCTTGATATTTATATGTAAGTAAAACCCCACCTCAGGGATAGTGATCTGAGGTAGAATAACATGGCCAATGAATTTGTAGCCCGGTGCGGGCTTATTGCACTACAAGATTCACAAGTAACTGGTTCGTTATCAACAACATGCGATTCCATATTTAATGGAGTCTGTGTAGGTAAAGGTGCGGGTAGTATTGGAACTAATACACGCGTTGGCGTAAATGCCCTCTGTACTACTGGTACAGGAATAAGAAATACAGCAGTTGGATATTTTGCCCTCGCATCAAGCTGTGAAGGACAGAGATGTAGTACAGCCGTTGGTGCTTTTGCATTAGCTTGTACAACTACAGGTAGAAACAATACAGCTATTGGTGCCAACGCCATGAGGTTTAACGTTACCGGCTGTAGAAATACAGCTGTAGGACAGTACTCAATGTACTGTAGCCTTGGCGGTAACGATAATACAGCTCTAGGCGATGCTGCCTTAAACAGAAATACAACAGGTGGAGGTAATACAGCTGTAGGTAGAGCAGCAGGATTCTATAATACTTCCGGTATAAGTAACGTATCGGTAGGTATGTCAGCTATGCAGACCAACACTATCGGTAGCTGTAACGTAGTAGTAGGTAGAAACGCCCTGCGTCTCAATACAACAGGGTGCAGTCAAGTTGCAATAGGTAACTATGCACTTCGTAATTCCAACTTCGCAGCTACATCAGCCAACGCTAACGTAGCCGTCGGCTATCGTGCATTGTACGCAAATACAACCGGTAATAGTAATACAGCTGTTGGTACAAGAGCTTTAGCAACTAACACGTCAGGCTACGGCAACACTGCAGTAGGTAGGGATACGCTTCTTAACAACACATTAGGGAGATATAACTCCGCGTTAGGCGTGAATGCACTCCTTAACAATTCAACAGCAAGACGTAACACCGCAGTGGGCGTGAATGCGCTTTGCAGCAACACAGGCGGCGGGTATAACTCCGCATTAGGTGTGAATGCGCTCTGCAGCAATACAACCGGGGCGTACAATTCCGCGATTGGCACTAGTGCACTTCGTTATAACACGTCAGGATGCAACAACTCTGCAATAGGGCAAAATGCGCTTTATAGCAACACCACAGGAATTAACAACACTGCGGTAGCTAGAGATGCACTCCTTAACAATACGTCGGGACGAGGCAACTCCGGATTTGGTGTGAATGCACTTCGCCAGAATACAACTGGATGCAATAACTCTGCTGTAGGTAATTATGCACTTTGTGCTAATACAACAGGTTGTGCACAAGTAGCTGTAGGATATCAAGCACTCCGTTATTCCAACTTCGCTTCAACCTCGGCCAACGCAAACGTAGCAGTAGGATATCGTGCATTATGTGCTAATACAACCGGTACATGTAACGTAGCAGTAGGTACACGAGCCCTAGAATTGAATACAATAGGACGATATAATACAGCCGTCGGTATTCGCTCTATGGGAAACAATACTACTGGTAAGTATAATACTGCTATCGGTAGAAATGCGATGCTCAACAATACTTCCGGCCAATCTAACGTGGCTATTGGTATGAGAGCTATGGTTTGCAATACCTACGGTTCCCAAAATACCGGAATAGGTACGTATGCATTATCTTTGAATACTACCGGTACATTTAATGTCGGCGTCGGGTATAGTGCACTTTGTCGTACAACTAGCGGATTTAATAATACAGGTATCGGAGTACTAGCAGCTACTAACAACACTACCGGTAATAACAATACAGCAATCGGTACATGTGCTTTAAACGCAAGTACTACGGGTTGTGCACAAGTAGCAGTTGGACATCAAGCCTTACGTAACACCAATCACGCAGCCACTTCTGCTAACGCAAACGTAGCCATTGGATATCGTGCCTTGTGTGCTAATACAACTGGCAACAGTAATACAGCTGTTGGTACAAATACACTACTTTCAAATACAGTAGGGCAGTTTAACGTAGCTGTAGGAAACTGTGCATTATTTTCTAACACCTATGCATTCTCCAATACCGCTGTCGGATATAATACCTTATGTACAAACATTAGCGGCTGTTATAACACAGCTGTAGGTACTATGGCCCTCCGTAGAAATACTTCGAGACATAATACAGCTCTAGGTTATTTAGCCCTGTGTAACAACGGTGCCGGATGCTTCAACACTGCTGTAGGTTCAAGAGCTATGAGGTATGCTACAACAGGTAATTTTAATACCGCTGTAGGAGGCTATGCCTTACAAAAAAACACCTCTGGCCAATGCAATACTGCGGTAGGTACCTGTGCAATGGCTTGTAATACTATAGGAAACCTAAATACTGCAATCGGTATTCAAAGCTTGTTTACCAACACAACTGGCATCGGTAACGTAGCGGTAGGTTATAGATCATTATTTGCAAACGTATCAGGAAGAGATAACACTGGTCTAGGTGCAAGCTCGTTAAGAAATATTACATCAGGTGCCTGTAATACTGCTATAGGATACAATTCAATGTTCTGTACTTCTATAGGCCGCTGTAACGTAGCTATAGGACACTCCTCTCTTAGATATAATACAACAGGATTCAACAACGTTGCAATAGGTGTTTATTCTGTAAGAAATACTACTACAGGAACAAAAAATATAGGTATAGGTACGTATTCTTTAAGAGGTAATACAACAGGTACGGCTCAAATTGCCATAGGGTATGATAGCCTTCGCAGTTCTAACTTCGCAGCCACTTCTGCCAACGCAAACGTAGCCATTGGATATCGTGCATTATGTGCACTTACAACCGGATTCTCAAATACTGCTATTGGTACACGAGCACTAGAAGCAAGTACAACCGGAACAAGAAACGTAGCTATTGGTACTTGTGCTATGTTCGTCAATACACGCGGTTATTGCAACGTAGCTATCGGGTATAGAGCATTACAATGTTCAATCTCAGGATTTGAAAATACGGCTATCGGTTACAGAGCATTATGTGCTAGCACTAGTGGATTTAGAAATATCGCTATTGGTGCAAATAGTATGTATGCTCTGACTACAGGAACTGGTAACCTAGCAATCGGTCTCTGGTCACAACAAAGAACAACAAGCGGCCGCTGGAATACAGCTGTTGGATATAATAGCTTGAACGGTAATACAACAGGATGTTTTAATACTGCTGTTGGATATATGGCAGGGTCTGGTATAGGTTCCGGAATCTGTAACGTAGCTGTCGGTATTGGTGCGATGTCAAGAGGCGGAACCAGTTCTTGCTGGAACGTAGCAGTAGGAGCTTACGCAGGTAGATCAAACTACGGAAACTGTACAGTAGCTATAGGAGTTTACGCACTACGTAATAACTACGCATCTGGAAGTATCGCAATTGGTGCTTTAGCAATGAGACAAAATACAACTGGTACAGGTAACGTAGCAGTTGGTTATCAAGCCTTACGTTATAACACGGTAGGTATTTCAAATACAGCGGTAGGTTTTTGCGCTTTAAGAGCTAATACGACAGGTGCATGCAATACTGCTATTGGTACAAGAGTCTTAGAATTAAACACAACAGGAAGAAGTAATGTAGCTGTCGGATTTAATTCTTTAAATAAGAACACAACCGGACGTTATAACGCTTCAATAGGTACTTTTTCACTGTATAATAATACAGGCGGTCAAGGTAATGCAGCACTTGGTAATAATTCTTTAAGAAATAATACAGTAGGATGTGGTAACGTAGCCCTCGGACGCGATGCCTCATATAGAAACACCACAGGTGTTTGTAATATTGCTATTGGACAGCTTGCACTATTTAATAACTATACCGGTATCTATAACGTAGCAGTTGGACCTCGTTCTCAATACAATAGTTGTGCTTCTAGAAATATCTCTATTGGATACGGTTCGTTGTATAGTAACAGAACGGGTACTTCACAGACTGCAATTGGATACGCAACACTTCGTAATTCTAACTTTGCATCGAACTCATCGAATGCAAACGTAGCAGTAGGTTATTTAGCCTTGTTTGCAAATACAACAGGTGCATGCAACACTGCTGTTGGTACGAATGCTTTACGGTGTAATACGACAGGTGCACGCAATACCGCAATAGGTCAGTGTGCTTTATTCTGTAACACTACTAGCAATCAACTTGCTATCGGTCATTTAGCCCTTAGAGATCAAACAGGTGCACCACATAACCTCGCTATCGGTCCTCTTTCAATGACATTTACCTGCGGTGTAACTGCAGCCTATAATATCGCAATTGGATTCTGTTCTCTATACTGTAATCTAACCGGTACCGATAACCATATGATCGGTACGTGTGCCGGTAGACTTAACCAAGGCGGCCGCTTTAACACTACCCTAGGATCCGGTAACTTTATCGATCAAACAGCAGGGTCTTTTAATACTGCTATCGGGGCTAATGCAATGAGAAGGCTAACTACCGGTCAGAATAACACAGCTGTCGGTGTCGGAACTATGGCGTGTGTTACAAGCGGTAATTTGAATGTAGCTATAGGTAGAAATACATTACGCCTTAATAGGACAGGATGCTATAACGTAGCCGTTGGTGACTATGCAGCAACTAGTCATTACTGTACCGGTATTGTAGCAGTCGGTTTCCATACATTAAGGAATTCAAATAATACTCAAAATACAGGAGTTGGATATAAAGTTCTATGCTGTGTAACGACTTCACAATCTAATACAGGTATAGGCTTCTGCGCACTTAACCTTGCTACAGGATGTAGAAATACCGGTATTGGTGATAATGCACTATCAAAAGCAACTGCAATCAGCTGCAACGTAGCTGTCGGATTCAACTCAGGCTGTAGTCTAGGAACAGGTGATGCAAACGTAATCCTCGGTAATAATATAGGTGATTGTATTTCAGGTCAAAACTGTAATATCATTATTGCCGACGGTGCTGGTAACATCAGAATGTTTACTACCGGATCAACTGGAAATACAGGTATCAACACCCTAAGACCTACCTCTAAATTATTTGTATCGGGTACATCTGATGTATTCGCCGTACAAGGTTCAGGAAGTGCATCTAATACATCACTTCTAACAGTAGATGGAGCCTCGGGACGTTTATTCCAGGTAACCGATACTCTATCCGGTTCTCTATTCTCAGTAAATACAGCTGGCGGTCTTCCTGTAATGGAAGCCTTCTCTGACAATACCGTTCGAATTGGTCAATATGGTCAAAAGGCTTTCTTTGTATCACAATCCGTTGTGGGTGTAGGTACAGAAACTTTTGTACAAACAGGATCAGTACCTGCATTCAAGTTAGAAGTATCAGGAAGCATTGGACCAAGTGTGGATGCAGTATTCAATTTGGGATCAAGTGGAAGTAGATGGAATGTAGTATATACAACGGACTTAAATCTTAATAATAATATAGGTGACTGGACGATTGTGGAGGGTGAGGATGATCTCTTTATCTACAATAACAAGAAGGATAAAGTTTACAAATTTAATTTAATTGAAGTAGATCCGTCTATAGCACCTGCAAAACGCCATTAATTATGCCTATAAATGTAGGTAATAATGAACTCAATAGCGTGGGTGCTAACGTGCTAGCCTATAGTAATGTTGTTACTACTAATTTAGCATTTTACGCAGATGCCGGTATAGCTTCATCCTATCCCGGATCAGGTACGACATGGACAGATTTATCGGGAAACGTATATAACGGAACGCTCACTAACGGACCTGCCTATAGTACCGGAAACGGTGGTTATATTCAATTTGACGGAGCAGACGACTATGTAACTCTAGGAGACCAATCTGGTCTTGGATTTACAAGCGGAGTATTTAGTATAGAAGCCTGGATGTACATACCTAGTTCTTGGACAGGCGGATCTCAATATCCCAACCTAGTAAGTAAAGGAGCTACTGCAGGATGGGATACAAACGGGTGGTCTTTATTTGTTTTTAGAAACTGGAGTGGACCCTACGCATGGGGTTGTGGCGTAAGAAACGGAGGAAGCTCCACAATTGTAGCTCGAGGAAGTTGCGCATCTGACACTTATTTGAACGTAGTTATGACTTTAGACGGAAGTACTGTTAGACTGTACGAGAATGGAAACCAAATTAATACAGGAGCTCAGACAGTAAATCCTGGCTCAAACTCAACAGCAGTGTACATAGGGGCAGACGTAAATTTACAATGCTTCCCAGGCAGGGTAGCTATTACTAGAGCGTACAATAAGACTTTATCAGCTTCCGAGGTTTTACAAAATTTTAACGCCAATCGAAGACGATTTAATATTTAAACCATGCCGCTAAACATCGGAGGAACAAATATAACATCTGTAGGCGTTAAAGTACTTAACGATACCTCGCCCCTTACCGGGTCTATTCTCTATGTAGATGCCGGAATTGCGAATTCATATCCTGGATCTGGGACTACGTGGACTGACTTATCAGGATATGGAAATAACGGTACATTAGTAAATGGACCTACTTTCAATACAGGAAGCGGGGGGTATATACTATTTGACGGTACCGATGATTATGTTTCTTGCGGTAATAGTAGCTCTTTAGATTTGACACGCACTATCAGTATGGAGCTATGGTTTTATGTAAATACATTACCAGGATCCTGGACAAATGTATACGGTAAAATGAACGCAAATGGTGATACACCCACCAGATCTTATACAGCGTTTATAAACAATGCCGGTTACATCCATTTATGCAGTGCTGATACTTCTGGGCAAGAAACTTTGAACTCTACTAGTTTTATTGGTGTTGGTATTTGGTGGCATTGGGTCGGAACTATTGACAGAAACGCAGGAACTATGGTTCAATACGTAAATGGCGTACAAAACGTAGCCGGAAGCGTTAGAACAACCGATGCAGTCGTTACTACAGACCCTGTACGTTTAGGCTACGAAGGTACAGTGTACGCTAAATATAACGGAAGAGTAGCTGCAGCTAGACTCTATAGTAGAATACTATCAGCCCAGGAAGTCTTACAAAATTTTCAATCACAACGACAAAGATTCGGAGTATAGACTATGCCATTCAACGTAGGAGGACAAATATTAACCGCCGCTCAATTGAAGTACTATAACGATACCAATATCGTTAAGAGCGGTCTTGTGTTATATTTAGATGCAGGACTAGGTAGCTCGTATCCAGGTACAGGAACTACATGGACTGATCTATCAGGCAATGGATATAACGGTACATTGACTAACGGGCCTACTTATAGTACCAGTGGGGGAGGTAGCATCGTGTTTGACGGAGTAGATGATTATACAGGATTAAGTACCTCAACAGGACTGTTAAATTTAGGAAGCGCTTTTACGATAAGTGGTTGGATAAAATTAACAAGCACTTCACAAGATCTCGGAATCTTATTTTCTTCATTAAATGTAAATCTAAGCACAAATACACAAGGTGTTGGATTTTATTGGAGAAGAATTAATGAATATAGTATGAATTCAAATACTATAAGATTACAGTTTGGAATAAATGCATGGGCATGGCAAGTATTTGCCTCAAACGGAATATCTATAACAGATACAAATTGGCATTATATTGTAGTTAGTGCAAGCAGTATGAATACAAGTTCCCCCACCATAACTTTCTATATAGACGGTACCGCTCAATCAGGAACAAGATGGGATGCCGGAAGTGTAGGGCCTATAAACTACGGGACTAATGCCAATTCCTTAAGATTATCATCAATTTATACAGCAGACTCACCAGGATATCAAACAAATTATAGCGCTAATAATATATCAAATTTACTAATTTATACACGAGCGCTTTCGACTCAAGAGGTTTTACAAAATTACCAAGCCCAAAGACAAAGATTCGGAGTATAAGCCATGCCCATAGACATATTAAATAATCAACTCAATAGTGTAGGTGCCAATGTTCTGGCCTATGGAAACGTTGTGACCGATGGATTGGTTATGTATTTAGATGCCGGTATCGCTAATTCCTATCCAGGATCAGGTACTACGTGGACTGATATTAGCGGAGCAGGAAATAACGGTACATTGAACAACGGCGCTGTATTTAGTACCAGTAACGGGGGTTATATTCAATTTGACGGTACAGATGATTACGTTAACATTGGAGTCGATAAATCATGTAATAGATTTACTGCAGATTTTACAGTATCAACCTGGGTAAATAGGTCTAATACAGGAGGTACATGGGGCAATATCATTGGGGATTACTATACAAATAGTACAGGAAATGCCCTAGAATGGCAAATAATGATAAGTAATGCTGCTCAACTCTTTGTTTATAACGTTACTAACGGGTATGTAATAAGTCCTATAGCATCCGGGTATAGTACCAACACCTGGATCAATGTCGTTCTTTCTCGAGTAGGATCAACTATAACCTTATATGCTAATTCAAATATTGTTACCTCTGTAACTAACACTACAACCTTTGGTTCAGCGACAGGAAATCTTAATATAGGAATAGACGGAAATAATTCTTCAGAACCATTAACAGGAAACATAGCAAATGTATTGATTTATAAGAACAAAGGATTATCAACCTCGGAAGTACTACAAAATTTTAATGCCAATCGAAGACGCTTTAACATATAGACCATGCCGTTAAACATTGGAGGAACAAATATAACATCTATTGGCGTTAAGGTTTTAAACGCGACTTCACCGATTACAGGTTCCGTAATGTACTTGGATGCCGGTATCGCTAATTCCTATCCAGGATCTGGAACTACATGGACAGATTTGTCAGGTAATGGAAATAACGGAACTTTAACGAACGGACCTGTTTTTACTACAGGAAGCGGCGGCGGACTAATATTTGATGGAAGCGATGATTATGTAGCAACAAATAAGGGTTTTGATCAACTAGGGATGGGAAATAGTAGTTATACAGCTGAAATTACTTATTATAGAAATTCAACATATACAGGAGATTTGACCTTATTCGGAGTACAAGCAACAGGTGTCGGAGACGGATTACATTTGATTATCAGAAATAATTTTCCGTACTTCGGGCACTACGGTTCCGATACGAGTGCCGTTACTCAAACTACTGTAGGTTTTTTTAATGTTGCTTTTGTTTTTGAAAAAACCGGTAACTTAGTAGGAAATCAATTAATTTATATTAACGGTAGTTTAAACGTTACAGGAACCGGCAAAGCAGCGTTAAATAATACGAACGCATATCCTGTCAATATAGGCGGACTTAGTTATTGGGGGTATTATAGTGGAAATATTTACTTAGCTAGAATTTATAACCGAGCACTCACGGCCCAAGAAGTACTACAAAATTTTCAATCACAACGTCAAAGATTCGGAATATAACATGCCATTCAACGTAGGAGGTCAAATATTAACTGCTGCACAGCTTAAATATTATAACGATACAAATATCGTTAGAAATAACCTCATGTTCTATGCAGATGCTAGTCTAAGTAGCTCCTACCCAGGATCCGGAACTGCATGGTACGATATTTCAGGATACGGAGGCGTTTTAGATACTCAATTAAATGCACCATATTTTACTTCAGTCGGGGGTGTTAGCTGTTTTGATTTTACATATGACAGTGTAAGTAGAGGATTTACAGGTACTTTTAACGGAACCTCGCCATCTTCAGATGCTACAGTTGATTCTTGGGTTTATGTACAGTCAAGCAATCTAACAGGTGCCGATAGAGGATGTATAGTGTTATTATCGGGAGGAAGTTCAATGTACCAAAGCTTCAATTTAGGAAATGATAATCTAAGTAATTACTGGTATGGTCACCCAACAGACGGGTATCATGAAGCCGGTGTAGCATTACCTAGGCTACAGTGGCATAATGTAGTTTCGGTTTGGAATTATAATACAGGATTATTAACACAGTACTTAAACGGTTCATCTATCGGGACATTTTCAACTCAAGGCAACTCTTCGGCCGGAAACGATTTACGCATAGGGCTAGAGCAATGCTGCGGAACTAGAACTTTCCCTGGATACATTTCTTCGGTAAGAATATATAACACAGCACTATCTTCTTCGCAGGTTCTACAGAACTATCAAGCAACAAGAGTAAAATTTGGACGATGAAATATACAATTGATATAGTACAGACAACTGAAGGAACTACTAAGTATTGGGTTCTGTGCGGCGCATATGCAGTAGCTGAGTTTCCTACCTTAGTAGATGCAGAAACCTGGATTCAAAATAATCCTGATTGGGATTGTTCGAACTGCTATAATTGTAATTCTTGATTTTTTAAAAAAAAGTTGTTAATTAAAAATAAAAACGTTACATTAGTTATATGCGTAGAGTTATGATAGGTACTCCGTGTTACGATGGAAGAATAGATACTTGGTTTGCCGACTCTCTTTTAAATACCGATAGGCTTGCCCGCGAACTAGGAATTCAAGTAGATCCCGTTTATATCTGTTTTGATTCCTTGATTCAACGAGCACGAAATACAATCTTCCAACTTGCCTACGACGGAAAATACGACGATCTTTTTTTTATAGATTCCGATACCGAATGGAAACCTGAATGGTTCTTCCGTCTATTAAACAGACCTGAACCGATGGTCGGTGCCGCACTCATTAAAAAATCCGATAATGAGGCGTACACAATTAAACTAGTAGATAAGAAGTTAAATTATTCTCAAGACAGAAAATTAATACAGGTAGACGGTATAGGTACCGGTTTCTTAAAGATAAACCGCTTTGCTCTTGAGAAGATATGGGAGATAAGCGATAAGTATATGAGCGACGGTAAGGGAGATAGGAAAGGGCAGATGATTGAACAAAGAATGGTTTGTGACGTTAAGGTAATAGATGGAGATCTAGTGAGTGAAGACTTTATTATTTCAGAAAAATGGAAATCGTTAGGGTTTAAATGTTGGATTGATCCAACTATTACGATCAATCATAACGGTAATAAGAAGTATATAGGCGATTTCCAAAAATTTATAACTAAGTTAGGTTATGTTTGATAAACCAATGGGCGGAACAGAGTTGATGTATGAGGAGTTAATGAAGAGGCTTCCGCAATTCTACAAAGATAGGTTTTCAATCTTCAATTATCTGCCGCAAGCAGATTTTAGTAAGACTACCGTATACTGGAATCAGTTATCCTACGATCAAGAAGCTGTACAAGCACTCAGAAACCCTGAATTAATTGAGAAGATCGATCACTTTGTGTATGTAAGTAATTGGCAAGCCGAAAAATTTAGACAGATATTTGGTATACCTGGCTTTAAAACAGAAGTAATCAAGAATGCCTGTATTGGTGTTGGTATCAGACAGGCAGGACCTAGAGAAAAAGTAAAGCTATGCTACGTATCTACTCCTTGGAGAGGTCTAGACGTTTTACTGGATGCCTGGGAGATATTAAAACCAGATAATTGCGAACTACATGTTTTTTCAAGCTGCAAGATCTACGGAGAGGACTTCGCCAACCAAAGCGAAAACCTTTATCAGCACCTATACGATAGGTGTCTCCAACTTCCCGGGGTAGTATATAGAGGATCTATACCGAATGAAGATCTAAGGAGAGAACTACCGAGCTTTGATATTCTAGCATACCCTAATACTTTCGAAGAAACTTCATGTATTGCTGTAATTGAAGCATTATCGGCCGGATTAAGAGTAGTATGTTCAAATATCGGCGCTCTTCCGGAAACTACTGAAGGATTTGCTAGAATCTACCCCTATCTAGTAGATAAAAAGCTTCATGCCGAAAGGTTTGCATCTATTCTCAGCTATGAGATTGATTACGCTTTAAAGAATAAAGCCGCCAGTCTACTAAACCTTCAGGTTAATAGTTACAAGCCTAGATGGTCCTGGGAAACTAGAATATATGATTGGACTGGATTTTTAAATAAAATAGTTCAAGATCAAATTAATTTAGATTTTCAAAATCTATGGGATAGACAAATCTTCGATGAAGTCTATATCGACAATGAGTACGGAATATCTACTTTTGAACCAGATGATGTTGTCCTGGATTTAGGATGCCATATCGGCAGTTTTTCACGTCTAGCTTACGATAATGGTTCACGAAAAATCATAGCTTTTGAAGCAAATCCTGATATTTATTACAGATCTAAGTCACGTCTCCCAAGTGAAATCGAAGTAATTAACAAAGCAGTTTGGAGATCTGACGAAGAACCCAAAGTTCTTAAGTTTGATGTGAATGTAGTTGACGGAAATGGCAGTATGGGTAAGGTGTTTGAAGGAGGAGAGATAGAAGTAAAGAGTATTAGACTTGACGACGTTCTCGAAAAACATGAAACTGTCAGACTAATCAAAATAGACGTAGAAGGAAGTGAGTATGAAATCCTATTTACGTCTAAAAAGCTCGAAAGAGTAAAGGTTATAACTGGTGAATTTCACGAATATCCGACAACAAAACAAATAAACGGATATTCGTTAGATAGAAAAGGGTTGCAAAGATATTTTGAAGACCTAGGCTGGAAAATAGATATAAAAGAATCAGATTGGTCTAAAGAATGTGGGTTTTTTAAAGCAATTAACTTAAATTTTTAAAATAAAACAAACAAACCATGCTATTCGGTAAAATTAATCCAACAGCTAAGATCCCTGCGATGACAGATCCTTACACTTACACAGTCACAGAGGCAACACACATTACAGCTACTGCTGAACAATACAATCTCGGTGCAAAGCAAGCCGCTTTCTCCGTATGGTACGGTATCCCTTCTTTTAACGAAGAAGGAACTATGATAGGATTCAGAAACCTCCTTTCTGACCGAGTTACTTTCGATGATACTGAAATGGCAGACTGGGGTACTGACGATACTGTAATGTTAAATAAGGTAGCGGTGAAGATCGGAACTGTAGTTACAGAGACTGTAGAAGGATTTCCAAATGACTTCCAAGCTTACTAATTAGGGCCTCAAAAAATTTAAATGGTTACGAAAATATTCTACAATAGCTCTCTGCCTCGTTCAGGCAGTACGCTAATACAAAACATCCTAGCTCAAAATCCATTGATCCATTCTACTCCTACCTCGGGAGTATTTGGATTGATGGATAGCGCTAGAATGTACTTTTCCTCCCAACCCGAATGGAAAGCTCAAGACGAGCAAGAAGCGCTAAAAGGCTTTGCAGGCTTTTTAAAAGGAGGTTTATACGGATATTATAATGCTATTACCGATAAGCCTTATGTTTTTGAAAAATCTAGAGCCTGGGGGATGGAGTATGAATTCTTGAATGCTATAGAACCTGAACCTAAGATCATTTGTATGATTAGAGACATAAGAGGAATCTTTGCGTCTCTAGAAAAAAAGTATAGAAAGAATCCTTTAATGGATACTCAGATTGCAAATTGGGGTAACTTGACAGGAACAACTACTGATAAGAGGATGATTGTTTGGTCGAATAATCCACCAATCGGACCATCTCTCGACCGTCTCTATCAGGTACTAATTCAAGGTTTACATAAGCATATTTTATTCGTAAAATTCGAGGACCTTTGTAGTAATCCTAATAGTGAATTAAAGAGAATCTACGACTATATTGGTCTACCGTTCTTTCAGCACGATTTCGATAACATACCGCAAGCCACTCACGAAGATGACAAATGGCACGGTATTTTTGGCGATCACATAATTAGGCCTAAAGTAGAACCCCTGAGAGAAGACTTTAGAGAGGTTCTTGGTACAAATGCATGTAGGATGATTGAAGAAGGGTATGCATGGTTCTTTAATGATTTCGGTTATAAAATTTAAGTAAGCAATGCAAGTAGGTTATAAATCAGAAGCAGAGCTTCAACAAGAAGAAAAATTAACAGTTTTGGCAGATAAATCCAGTAGCAGTAACAAATATGTCGTTTGGCATATTGAAGGCGGGCTAGGTAAGAATGTAGCAGCTACAGCTCTTATATCCGCAGTACAGTCTAAGTACAAAGACCGGAAATTAATTTTAGTCGTATCTTATCCAGAGATATTCTTAAACCACCCCGACATTTACAGGGTGTATAGAGTAGGAATGACTTCATATTTCTATGATGATTATATCAAGGATAAGGATACTATAGTATTTAGACAAGAGCCCTATTTTCAATCTGATCATATTATGCGCAAGAAGCATCTGATTGAGAATTGGTGCGATTTATTAGGTATTCACTATGTAAAACAACGCCCTGTACTCTATCCTAATCTACTGCAGAAAGAAATAGCCGGTTTATGGCTTAGAGAAAAGCCTGTGATGGTTATTCACTCTAACGGCGGACCTCTAAATCAAGATTCAGTTTACTCTTGGACAAGAGACTTAGCATTAGGGACTGTTCAGCAGATCGTAGATAAATACAAGAATGATTATCATATCATTCAAGTAGGTAGAAACCAAGCACACGCGGCCCAAGGAGTAGAATTTGTTAGTCAACAAATGGGTAATCATGAATTATTTTCAATCTTAGCTAATTCTTCAAAACGAATATTGATCGACTCTTGTTTGCAACATGCTGCTGCTGCCATGGATTTGAAATCTACCGTCCTTTGGATTGGTACATCACCTAAGAATTTCGGGTACGACATGCATACTAATGTAGTTGCAAAACCACCTAAGGGAAATGTTAAGATGGTAGATTCTTATCTTTTTGATTATTCGTTTGAAGGTATAATGCATGAGTGTCCTTATACGAGCGTCGATGAGATGTTCAATATGTATGAAGTTTTTAAATCAATTGATAAAACATGATTTTAGTTTTGTTTGGACAGCCCCACTGCGGTAAGTCGACGCTTGCAAAAAAATTAGCAGGAGAAGAATGCTTCAGTCAATACTGGAATATCGACGGAGACGAGTTAAGAGAGATTTTTAAAAATAAAAATTTTAGTAGAGAAGGCCGTATTCAAAATTTAAACAGAGCTAGTGATATTGCACACTATATGAATAGTATAGGGAGTGATGGTATTATTTTATCTCTAGTATATCCTTACGAAGAAGCTAGAAACTATCTCAATAGCCTGACTGATGATGTTAAGTGGATTTATTTGACGTACGAAGGAGAGAGAGGTAGAGAAAAATTTCACGTTCAAGATTTTGAAATACCAGAAAAAGAACGTATATTACATTTAGACACGTCTAACTTAACTATAACTGAATGTGTCGATGCAATAAAACGTTATACTAATGAAGAACTACCTAGCCAAAGCAGCGAGTAAATCGGGAGAGTGGGCAATGTTTATCGGAAGATGGCAACCCTGGCATCCTGGACATCGTTGGCTTATTGATCAAGCTCTCGAAGAAGGAAAGAAAGTATTACTGTGTATCCGTGACGTACCGGTAAGCGATAAGAACCCGTGGACGGCTCAAGAGATTCTAATGAATCTATCTAACGAGTTAAAAGATCTTGTAGAAGAGGGTAAGCTAAATATCATGAAGATTCCAGATATTGAATCAATTAATATAGGCCGTGGAGTAGGTTACGATGTTATTGAGCACGTACCCCCTCAAGACATTCACGATATATCCGCAACTAAGATCCGCGAGCAAATGAAAGCTGAAGGTAAGCTATGAAGAAGTTTCCTACGTGTTTTGTTGACATCGATGGTACTCTTATAAAGTA
>Ga0315902_10004797_pt1 | contig 19332 bp, 21 predicted proteins | sample LakEriMetagenome_9_FD_203523 | JGI IMG/M metagenome (GOLD analysis project Ga0315902, IMG submission 203523) | Freshwater fungal communities from buoy surface, Lake Erie, Ohio, United States - Buoy 12 MA117 | ecosystem: Environmental > Aquatic > Freshwater > Lake > Lake biofilm | place: USA... | reverse complement strand
GTGGCGTATCTGTCCAAGGTCCTGCAGCAGTTGGTTCGCGAGAAGATCGTGGCCAGCCGGCGCGGCACTGGAGGCGGCTTCATGCTCGCCCGCCCGCCCCACAAGCTCCGGATTCTTGAAATCGTGCAGGCCGTCGACCCCATTCAGCGGATTACGACATGCCCTCTGGGTTTGGCGGCTCACGGCAAACGGCTCTGCCCGCTTCACCGGCGTCTCGACAACGCCTTGGCGGAGATGGAGAAGGCGTTTGCCGCATCGACGCTCGCGGAAATTCTGGCCGAGCCGACGAAGAGCGTGCCGCTCTGCAATTTTCCTGCTGCTCCGGCGTGTGGGTGAGGCCGCGATGGAAGCAGGCTGGGGGGAGTCACGCGAACCAGTCTCGGCTGTTTCTCGCGGTGCGCTTCGCGCGCCCAACGCTTGAGGGCGTGCCGTTGGCCTCACTATCTTGCACCGCGTGCGGGGTCGTCGGCTGTCGCGTTCACGAGGAGTGCATGCCATGGTTCGGCGGTTCTTTCGTCTCCGGTCGCCTCCGCTCGGCGCAACGGGCACCCGGGGCTTGTTCATCGGCTGAGTCCGCCCGGTTCCCCACGCTGTTTTGCCGCGCCGGGGCTGCTGCCTATCCTTCTCCTGCGTTCTATGTCACGAACCCGTTGATTCAAGGAACGAATCGATGCCCACCCCGTCCCGCAGCCATCAGAGCATTCTGATCGATGCCGTGTTTCACAATCGCGAGAAGCACCTCGTCGAGGCGTTTCGCGAGCGGCTCGAGCAGTTGGAACGCCGCCAGCAGCTCGCGCATGTCTCGGGCATCCGCGACGAAGCGGTCCTGGATCGATTGCTGGGGTTGGGGATCACGGCTGAAACCCTGGCGGCCTTGGGCCTGGTACCGCTGGTCTGGGTGGCCTGGGCCGACGGCGAGGTGGCCGCCAAGGAACGGGATCGAATCGAGGCCATGGCCCAGGCCGCCGGCATCGAGCCGCAGGACGGCCGTTATCCGCTCCTGGAGCATTGGCTGAAGCGTCGTCCCGGGCCCGAAATGGTCGAGGCGTGGCGGGACTATATCAAGCAGTTGCGCGACAAAATGTCAGCTGCGGACCTGCAAACCTTGCGCCGCGAGATCTTGGACCGGGCCGGCGAGGTAGCCCGCGCCAGCGGCGGCCTCCTCGGCTTTGGCGGGAAGGTCTCGCCAGCCGAACAGGCGGTGCTCGCCACGCTCGAACAGGCCTTCGGGTAGCAGGCTGTGGAACAAGTCTGCCCGAGCAGGATGTGAGATATGCCGACCGTGGAAACGCTGGCGTTTCCACCGGTCGGCCAAGTGGACAAAGGCCATGGAGTGCTTTGTCCACTGACCAACTGTGTGTCAGGACGGGCCGGAGGCCCGTCGTTGTCGCCTGCGGGCGTCCCGGAGGCGGAAGCTCTCGCCCTTCGGCACGAGGTATGGCCGCTCGACCAGTTCGAGACGGCCTACGCCGATGGGCAAGCGGCGGATCATCGCCCAGACCGGCAACCCCGTTGAAGCAGCACCACGAAGGCCTGGTGATGATCCCCGATGAACTGCCCACTGCGGGGAGCCCGTTGGACCACGTCAGCCCGACGACCGTCAACGGGCAGCCACGCCGCCCGCCCGGGTGGCCGCGTCCCGGAACACCGCCGCATCCGTGTCGTCGCCGAGGAATACGACGCGGCCGTCGGCGAAGCAGGCGTTCACTCCCCGAATATGGCCGCTGCCATACGCCGTCAGACGCCGCTCCGCGTGCTCTTGGAACGCGGCGAACGTGTCGGCGGGAGGATCGCGGCCGAAGCGGCCGTCGATCGTGAACCCGAGCCGTTCGTTGATGCCGCCCCAGGAACCGAGCATCACGTGGCCGGCCATCTTGCGGGAGGCGGAAGCCCCCCACCAGCCCTGCAGGTCGAGCGGGTCGCCCCAGGCGAGGTCGGTGAACGTGGCGTAGGCGGGATCGACATGGGACCGCTCGCCGAAGAGCAGCGTTTGCGACAGGCCGTCGGTCACGTCCCGGTTCCGCACCGGCAGCTGGTTCCGCAGCGGCTCGGACGCTTCGCCGACGGTGTGAAACATGCCGTCCACAGTGGCCCGCGGTGCGAAGTGAGGCCGCGTGCCGCCGTTGCCGCCGTAGCTCGTCAGGGCGTACGTCCAGCCGCGCGGCTGAACGGTGACCGGATTGCGTGGCAGCGTGTCGGACGGGCAGACGAGCTCGGGGAGTACGACCGCGGCCGGCGACTCCCTGCCTCGGGTGACGTTGTTCAGCGGATCGTTGCGATCCCAGCGCACGAGCAGGGCCGCCCCGTCCATGTGCGGCAGGAGCCAGGCGAACAGCGGCACGCCACGGTGGCTGACGGCGGCATTGAAGTACCACTGCCGCACGCCCGGCGGATATTCGCGGCGGGCTTGCTCGTACCCGGCCGTAGCGAGGCCCAGCTGCCGCACGTTGCTCGCGCAGACGATCCTGCGGGCGGCCTCGCGGGCCCCCTGGATGCCCATCAGCACGAGGGCCACGATGGCTGCGAGTATGGCGACCACCACGAGCAACTCGACGAGCGTGGCCGCGTGGCGACGCCGTCCCCGTTCAGCCCCGCGGCACATCAGGTCGCATCCGCCAGGCGCCCACCCACGCCAGCCGCACGACGATCACCGCCACGCCGCCGAGCAGGGCGGCAGCCAGTGGCCCCGCGAGGATGGCGGCGAAGCCCGCCAGACGCGACCGGCTCGGGATTCGACGACGGGAAAAATGCATCGCGGCCTCCGCTTGCACGATGACATGATCATGGAATAAAGTTGTCACGATCATGAATTTGCACGAAAAGTCAATCCCGCCCCCGTTCGTCATTCGCCAGCGGCGGATCTCGCGCGGTTGGACGCAGGGTGAGCTCGCTGCCCGTGCGGGGCTCTCGCGGGCGGGCGTGAGCGCCATCGAGGCGGGACGCCTCAGCCCCTCCGTCGCTGCCGCGCTGGCGCTCGCGAAAGCCCTCGACGGCACCGTTGAGGAGCTCTTCGGGCGCCAGGCGGCCGGCACCGTTGGCGCGATCGACTGGGCCTTGCCCCCTGCGGGCCCCGGTCGCCGCTACTGGCTGGCCCGCCTCGCCGACCGGCTGCGGGCGTACGCGGTGGAGGACGATTCGCCGCAGCTCGACTGGCACGACGGCGTCGAGGGACGGGAACCGGTCGCGCGGGAGGCCGGCGGCGAGGCCGAGCGGACGCTCGTGATCGCCTGCTGCGATCCAGCGGCGCCCCTTCTGGCCGCTGAGTATCGCCGGCAGTTCGCCATGCGGCTGATCGTGCTGCGACGCAACAGCGCCGCCGCCCTCGACCTGCTCGCCGGCGGGCTGGTGCATGCCGCCGGACTCCACCTCGCGCCGGCAGGCGACCGTCCCGGCAATCGGACGGCCGCCCGCGCCCGGCTCGGCACGGGCTTCCGGCTCGTGCGCGTCGCCCGCTGGGAAGAGGGCATCGCCTTTCATCCGCGGCTGGGTGCCGCGAGCGGCCGCTCACTCGCCCGGGCCGGCACCCGCTGGGTGGGCCGCGAGGCCGGTTCCGGCGCCCGGCAGTGCCAGGATCTCGTGCTCGCCGGCCGGCTGGCGCCCCGCCATGAAGCCTTCGATCACCGCAGCGTCACCGCGGCGATTCGTTCCGGCTGGGCGGACGCCGGCCCCTGCGTGCGGCTGGCTGCCGAGGAGGCAGGCCTGCGGTTCCACGGCGTGAGGCAAGAGTGCTACGACCTCTGCTATCCGGGGCCGCTCCAGGACGACCCGCGGCTCGCGGCGCTGGTGGCGACGCTGCGATCGCGCCGCTATCGGGAGCGGCTCGGCGAACTCCCAGGCTACTCGACCGCGTCCACCGGCGAGACGGTGGCGTGAGCGGGGCACGACGGGCCACCGATCGACGGTCGTTCGTCGGCCGACCGCAGTGGCCGGCCTGCATGGCGATCGTCGCGTTGATCCTGGCCGCGGGCGGATGCGGCCCGTCCGCATCGCCGGTCGCCGTGCGCTGTGCCGTGATCGGTGGCATGATCGACACCGGCCTGTGGCCCGAGGTCGCCGCCCGCTTCCGGCAGGCCACCGGGATCGGGGTGCAGGTGGTGGCGGCGGGACCGAAGCACGAGATCAGTGGTCCGTTCCGGCGCGGCGAGGCGGACCTGATCACGATGCATGCCAGCGACGAAATCATCAACCTCGTTGCCGACGGGGTCGGCGAGCAGCCGCAGCCCTGGGCCCGCAACGACCTCCTGCTCGTCGGTCCGGCCCTCGACCCCGCCGGCGTGCGTGGCATGGCCGACGCGGTCGCCGCGCTGGGACGGATCATCGCCTCACGAAGCAGGATCCTCGTCCACCGCAGCCTCGGGGCCAGCGAGGTGCTCCACGATCTGCTCGCGGCCGGAACCCTCGAACTCGATCCTGAGCGGGTCGTTTCCATGCCCGTCGAACATCACCGCACGCTCTTGGAGCGGGCCGCGGCGGAGGGGGCCTATACGCTCGTGGGCCGGATTCCCTATCGAAACGGCAAGATTCCCGACGGCGGCCTGGCGGTGATGGTGGAGAGAGACCCGCGACTCCGCCGGCCCTACGTTGTCGTCGTGCGACCCGCGGCCAGCGAACCGCAGCGGCACCGCGCGGCGGCCCGGCTGGCGGCGTTCCTGCGGTCACCGGAGACGCAGGCCTGGCTCGCCGAGTTCGGCCGGGGGCACCTGGATGATCGGCCGCTGTTCTTTCCAGTAGCCGTGCCAGAAGGTGCGCACGGCGCGTCGCGATGACAGCGGCTGGAGGCCGCGGAAAAATCAGCCCGCCGGGGCCATGGATGGCCCGGACGACGACGGGCATCGCTGGGCACAAGGCCCGGAGCCCTGCCAAAACGCCCCAAAACTCGCACCAGCCAGGGTGATTTTCCAGACTTCGCCGCCGGGCTGGCTGCTGCCCCTTGCGAGCATCCGTGAGGCTGAGAGTCGGGAAGGCTTGCTCGAGGATGCCGTGACGCTCGTGGACGCGGCGCACTGGCTCCAGATGATCGACTGGCAGAGCAAGTTCCTGACGCTGGTCCTGAACTTCACCAAGGACCCCAGCCGGAGCAGTTGACCATGCTCAACGCCGGGTAGAACACCCCCGACTCGATAGCCCTCCGAAAGAATCTGCGCCGCATCGCGATCGCTGGGAGTTTTCAGGGAGGACGGCCCACTTCGCGCCCGCTCGTATAGCCCAGGGGAAACTCTTCAGCCGCCCGCCGTCCAGTAGACGTGTGCGAGGGTTCGATAGCGGGTCTGTCCTCGGCGGCTGAACACCGGCGGCTTGAGAAAGTGCGTGTCACAAGCCTATTCTCCACGCGAGACGGATCTGCACCCCTCGCAAATAGGTGCCCACGATGACCGAACGATTTCTCACGGCGGCACTCGTCGCGGCGAGCATCGGCCTGCTCGGGCTTGGCAGCCGCGATGTTGCTGCCCAGAGCGTTTACACTTCACCCTTTTCCATCGCGCTCGATCCCGCCATCGCCTCGTGGACCAGCGATTTCCCCACGCGGCAGGCGACCATCTACGCCAACACCTCGCCTCCGCAGGCCGACTGGTATTTGCCGTCCACGAGCTACGCCGGCCGTCCTCGACACGACCGGCACGCCCATCACCCCGCAATTCTTCTACGGTCCCAACTTCGGCGAGTCTGAACACAATGTGCCCAGGTCGCTCGATTCACTCGTGTCGCAGTTCCAGCCGGGCGACCTGCTCTACATGGGCAATCCCACCGATGGCATCCTGCACGTGGTGATGTGGCTTGGCCAGACCGGCACCGACTCGGCGAACAACACCTTCCCACTCGTGATCTCGAGCCACGACAACACGCCCGCGATCTTCGACACGCTCGCACTCGACGCGACCGGCTTTCCGAGCGACGGCAACGTGGCCGGCCACCTGCCGCCGCCGGGCGTCCACATCCTGCCGTTCGCCGACTCGAACTGGTTCTATCAGGACTTCCAGGTGGCGATGCGGGTGGTGGCGGTGCCGGAGCCGTCGACGATCGTGCTGGCGGTGCTGGGCATGGTCGTGGTGGGCGCATGGCGCGTGCGACGCAGCCACGGAGGAGTTTGCTGGCGGCAGGATGCCCGACGGTCCTGACGCCGGGCCACACGCGGCCGGTTTCCCGGCGGCTTGAATCCGACAAGCCCTCGACTCATGGGCAAAGGAATCAGGGATGAGAAACGAACTGCTCGCTTTCCGCAGTCGTGCGTCTTGGGCGATCCCCTTGTTTGCGATCGTCGCCGCGGCGCCCTGCTGGGCACAGGTTGCAAGCCCCCCCGCGCGGAACCTCGACGCTGCCGTGCAGGAGGGGCTTGGCGATGGCGATGAGGGCGAAAGCGAGAGCATCGACGAGGCGGCTGACGCGAAGCCGCACGACGGGCCGTACCGGAGCCCCTACACGCTCACGTTCAAGGCCCCGCTGCATGAACTGCTCATTGATGCAGGCCAGCCGCGGGGCAGCCCGCGGGAGCAGAGCACCGTGCCGTTTCGCGAGTGGTATACCGCGAAAGTGCGGCATGAATGGGGCTCATGGGGTGTGCCGGCGAGGAGGTTCGACTGTCCTGCCCATGTGATGCAAAAGTCGGCAGAGTGGCGGCGCGAGCGGGTCGTGGCGGCCGCGGGGCGGTTCATCGGCTACCAGTACCAGCACCATCACGTGCCCGACTGGAATCCGCCGGCAGGCTGGCCGTGGAAGCAGTGCTGCGCCGGCCACAACGGCCCGGGCATCGACTGCAGCAATTTCAGCGGCTGGAACTACAATTGGGCGCTCGGCATCCACCTCAAGACTGGCATCCACAAGCAGGCGGCCGCCAAATCCGCGCGGTCGTCCCATGGCGAGGTCCACGCCCATGTGATCGGGCGACCAAAAGGCGAGCCTCGGGACTGGTACGACACGCTGGTCGACGAACTTCGGCCCGGTGATCTGCTCTACATCGGCAACAAGTCACGCACCAAGGTTTCCCACGTCATCATGTGGGTCGGCGAGTGCGGGTCGGGTGGGGAAGGGACGCCGCTGGTCATCGATTCCACCGGTAGTCGTCACAAAGACTCCAACGGGCACGCGATTCCCTGCGGCATCCACCTGCGGCCGTTCGAGAAGGGAAGCTGGTATCACGAGTCGTTCGACCATGCCCATCGGTGGGTGAGGTAAAGCCACCGAATGAGCAATGGCCGTCTGTCATCCATAGGCCGGATGCTGTCCGTACTGGACGAGCCGACCATGCCAAACACACCGATGGCCCGACGGGTGACCGTGGCGGAATAATGCGACGTCGGGGCAGGACGCCGTCATTTTCCACTATCAAATCTGGAGGCCTGCCCCATGGCTCGTGCAGCAATTACCGGTCAACAAGTTCGTGACCTGATGATTTTTCATGCCGTCACGGTCGCCCCAGATGACACGGTGAAAGACGCCTTGGATCTGCTGGTGGCCAACAACGTCGCCGCCTTGTCGGGGGACACCGGCCGCCAACGCAGCGAGCCGGAAGAAGGGACGGAACATGAAGAGAAGCCAGCCAGTAGCTGCGGTTAGTCACCTCCCGCGGGCTTTGGCTGGCTGGCGCGGGACTTCGGCCGGGGCTACGTGGTCACGCCCGGTTCGCGCCCGCTGGCCGTCGGAGCCGCGGGGGTTTCCATGGCAACGACGGTTCGATGAGATGGGATGCTCCGGTCACGATGACTTTTCGCCGGGGCAGAGAAACCCTGTGGCCTACACCCCGTTCAAACAACAACGACCGAGGCTTCATCATGCTTGTACTTGGCTGGCTCACGCTGCTCGCTCTGGTCGATGCCGTACCCCTACGGCCGGGTGACCACATGCGTGCGGTGCAAGGAGATAGTCAGGAACGGCACTACCTCGTGCATGTGCCCCCGAAGTATGCTCCGGACACACCGACGCCGGTGGTGCTTGCGTTTCACGGCGGCGGCGCAAATGCCGACAACATGGTTTTTTTCAGCGGGTTGTCGGAGAAGGCGGATGAGGCTGGTTTTATCGTTGTGTATCCCAACGGCAGCGGCCGACTCAAACGCATGCTCACCTTCAACGCCGGTAACTGTTGTGGCCATGCCGCTGCAAGTAATGTGGACGATGTCGCCTTTACACGCTGCGTCCTCGATGATCTGGAGTCAGTTGCGAACGTCGATCGACGGCGTGTTTATGCGACCGGAATGTCGAACGGCGCCATGATGGCCTACCGGCTTGCGGCTGAGTTGTCGGATCGTATCGCCGCGATCGCACCTGTCGCTGGTCCGATGGGCACGCCGGAATGTCATCCCGCACGTCCGGTCTCGGTGATGCACTTCCACGGCGATGCCGATGAGTTTGCGCCATTCAAGGGGGGTAAAGGCCGTGGCCCCTCAGGCACTGACTTCCACGCGGTGCAACACTCGATCGACAGGTGGGTCGCGGTGAATGGATGCAGAGCGACGCCGACTACTACACGACTCCCGGACCGTGAGGATGACGGCACCGCCGTGAGAAGGGTCTGCTACGATTCCGGCAAGGGGGGGGCGGAGGTCGTGCTCGTGGTGATAGAAGGTGGAGGGCACACGTGGCCCGGCCGAGAGCCGCGGATGCAATCGCTCGGCGTATCGACTCGTGATATTTCCGCCAACGACATGATGTGGGAATTCTTCAAGCAACACCCCATGAAATGAGGGCCGGCGGCAATGGTGGGCTACTTGTCCTGACCCAGTAGCCACACCCTCTCCGCCCCAAACGCCTCCGTCCGGCTCGTGAACGGCCCCAAGACAGGCCCATCAACAGGCCCCATGTCTGCGAACCCGTAGCCTTCGGCGTCTGGCTCCACGTGGCTGGCCCGGGTGATCTGCAACTTCCCGAGTGTGCGTAGGTCCAGTGCCTCGTCGGAGATGCACCTGACATCTCCCTCGTTGCCGACGACCAACTCCATCTCGGTGGTCATGCCGCACCCCCAACACCCCCGCGCCTGAGAATGTTCCTGCTGGGCCTGTTCGACGAGGGAATCCAATTCGGGGCTGCTCCGAATGTTGAGCCGCCGGAACCGCTCGAAGAAGTCCCGAAGGTTCTCGACTGCTGAATCGCGAAACACCTTGGGCTGGCCGGCGTGCAGGCCGGTGAGGCGTTCCGCAAGGTGAGCCGTGAGCCGTTGGAGTTCCGGAGCGAAAGCGTGCTCGGCCAACTCGACGGCACTCTCGAACCGCTCACGGACTCGGGCTTGCCCCTGCCGGTCATATCCTGCAGGGGTTGACGGGATAGTGACATTTTTTAATCTCCGGGGAAATCGGAGGGAATGCCAAAAGCATTCATCGCCGAACGTCGCGAAAAGTTGGGTTCGCGACCAGTATTCATGGAACCGCTCGTGACCGCGTCGTGATCCCGGGTTCAGGCAGGCCGCCGGCAACATGTCGGCACCAGCCTTGAACGGCCCCATTCGGGCCGAGGATCCGTCTTCTCGCGGCACTTCTGCATCTGTCGGCCTTTGGGGCCGCGGCATGCGTTCGCCACAGACAGCCTCTCTTGATCGTGACGTGGTTTCAGCGGCTGCTTCCAGCCCCAGGGAGTACAGGAATGTCGGCTGTTTCGAATGAGGTGCGAGCCCACGTTGGTCCTTCCCTGCCGCAGGCACGCATGCCGCTGCCTGGCGGGGTAGCCCATCTCGCCGCCCGCGTGGCACTCTCCGTCGGTCTCAGCATCGTCACTGGCGTTGCCGTCGCAGCCGATCCGATCACGATCTACGGCACGACGGCGGCGGCCGCGGCCAGCGCGGGCACCACCTACACCGCCGGCACGATCGCCAGCGGGTCCGCGGTGCAGTTCGACGACGGCACCATCATCAGCGGTTCGAGCGCCATCACGATCAATGGCCTGCTCCAGATCAACCAATCTGCAACCAACAGGCTGATTATTTCGAACACGATCGCCGGCAGCGGCACGCTCTCGCTGATCGACACGAACTCTGGCACGCTCCAGCTCACCGGCACCGGCGCCACGAACAGGCTGATCCCGCTCAACATGACGATCACCACCTCGAACGGCCGCCTGATGGGGCCACAGGTCTCGGGGACGGGCATTGAGACCGGCATCTTCCAGCTCGGTGCGAGCGGCACCGGCACGCTGAACGTGGCCGGAGGGTTCGTGACCGGCTCGGCGTGGCAGATCGGCGTCGGCTCGACCGGCGTCGGCACGGTGAATGTGACGGGTGGCACCTTCGGCCCGTACGGCACTCTCACGGTCGGCGGCTCGAGCGGCGGCTCGGGCGGCACGGGCACGCTGACCATCAACGGCGGCGTGGTCGGGGATAATCCGTTAACCCCCTTGAACGTCGGAGGTTTCCGGTTCGGCGTCGCCCAGAACAGTTCTGGCGTCGCCACGATCACCAGCGGCACGCTCAGGGCCACCTCCATCGCCACTCAGGATGGCGCAACCGGGAGCTTCATCGGCCTCGCGGGGACGGGCAGCGTCGGGCTCAACAGCGGCTACCTTCAGGCGGGGCACTTGACGCTCGGCTCGGGGTCCACCGGTCGTGGCACGCTCACCATCGCTGGAGGCTCGGCGAGCACGAATAATTTGACCATCGGCGGCACCGGCAACGGCACGCTGACCATCACAGGCGGCGCGATGAAGTCCGGAAACGGAACGCTCGGTCTGGCGTCGTCCGGCACCGGGACGGTGACGGTGTCGAGCGGCACCTGGCTCGTCAACGGCAATGGCCTCGGCGGTGAAAGCTTCGGCGTGCTCAGGGTCGGCGGCACGAGCGGCGGCACCGGGAGCCTGACGATCGGCAACGGGGGCTACGTCGTCGTGTCGAGCACGTTTACAACGGGCTCGAACGGCACGTTTGCCCTGAACTCGGGCGGCACGCTCCAGATCGGCGGCCAGTCCGGCGTCTTCGCCCCATCCACGGCCACCGGCACGGCCTCGAGCGTCGGCAGCGGCACCATGGGCGTCCTCGCTGGCAATCTCAACTTCGCTGGCACGCTCAAGTTCGCCCAGAACAACACGAGCGGCACCCTCACGAGCAGTACTACTCCGGCAACCTGAGCGGTTCGGGTGATCTCGTGAAGACGGGCACGGGCCTGCTCACGCTCAGCGGGAGCAACAGCTACACGGGCGGCACCACGCTCACCGGCGGCCTCCTCGCGCTCGGCAGTGCTGACGCGATCGGCACGACGGGCACGCTCACGTTCAACGGCGGTGGGCTCCGGGTGACGGCAGCCAACACCACCGACTACTCCGCCCGCTTCTCCGACGCCGACAACCAGCAATACAGGGTCGACAGCAACGGCTTCGACATCACGCTGGCCAACGATCTGACGAGCGCAGGCGGCAGCTTCACGAAGCTCGGATCCGGCACCATCACGCTCAGCGGCTCCAACACGTTCACGAGCGGCTCCGCGGCGGCGGGCGTGCTGCAGGGCTCGGCCACGAACCTCGCCGCGAGCGGCACGTTTGGTGTGGCGAACGGTGCCCAGGTGCGGTTCAATCAGACCGCGCCAAACCAGACCTGGGACGGTGCCATGGTGGGCTCGGGCACGTTCACGAAACTCGGCGCCGGCACGCTCACCTTCACCGGGTCGACATCGGGCACCACGGGCACGCTTGTCGTCTCGGAGGGGGCCGTCAAGGGTACGACGAACAGCATCCGGAGGGATGTCGTCAACAACTCGCAGCTCACGTTCGATCAGACCTTCAGCGGCACCTACACCCGCAACATCACGGGCACGGGCAACGTGCTCTTGTCCAACAGCGGCACGATCACCTGGTCGGGCTCGAGCACCTACACGGGCACCACGACCGTCGCGGGCGGCAGGCTGATCGGCACCACGAGCAACATCGTGGGCGACGTCGTCAACAATTCCGCCGTCCAGTTCAACCAGGGCACGAGCGGCACCTACGCGGGCAACATGTCGGGCTCCGGACCGCTCGCGAAGAACAGCAACGGCACCCTCACGCTGACCGGCAGCAACAGCTACCAGGGAGGCACGTTCGTCAACGCCGGCTCGCTCGTCGGCGATACCGGGAGCCTTCAGGGCAGCATCGCCGTCAGTTCCGGCACGCTCAGGTTCGACCAGGCGACGAGCGCCACCTTCTCCGGCGTGCTGCTTGGCACCAGCCCCAGCAGCCGTTTCGTCAAGACCGGCGTTGGCGACTTGACTCTCTCCGGCACGAACACCAACGACGGCACCTGGACCGTCTCCGGAGGCCGGCTGATCGGCACGACGTCGAGCCTTCAGGGGGCGATCACCAACAACGCCGCCGTCACGTTCGACCAGGCCACGACCGGCACCTACGCCAGTGTCATGTCGGGCTCCGGCTCGCTCACGAAACTGGGCAGCGGGTCGCTGTTCCTCACCGGCAGCAACTCCCACTCCGGGGCCACGACCGTGTCTGCCGGGTCACTCTTCATCAACGGCTCGCTCTCCAGTTCCCCCGTGACCGTCGAGAACGGCGCGCTTCTCGGCGGCGGTGGCACGATCAATTCGCTTGTCACCGCGCTGTCCGGCGGCACGATCTCCCCGGGCAACAGCCCCGGCCTGCTCACGGTGGGTTTGCTCGACCTGCAGGCCGGCAGCACGACGCTGATGGAGATCATCGGCTTGGGTGGCGCCGCCGGCACCGCGGGCATCGACTACGACAAGTTGCTCGTCACGGCCGCAGGCGGCCTCGACTACGGCGGTGCACTCAATCTCAACTTCTTGAACCTGTCTGACTTTGCGGATGGCACGACGTTCGACCTGTTCGGGTCGACCGGGGCGCCCATCGGATCCTTCGCCTCCGTCTTCACATCCGGCACCGGCATCTATGCCGGGCTCACGCTCACCAACGACGGCCTGGGCGTCTGGACGAGCACTCCGCTCCTCAACAGCCAGGTCCTCACGTTCAACCAGAGCACGGGGGATCTGGTGATCACCGCCGTCCCGGAGCCCTCCACCTGGACGCTGGCGGCCATTGGAGCCGGGTTGGTGGGGTGGATGGCCCGCCGCCGGCGGAGGGCTTGAACGGGAGCGGGGTGACACGCGCCCGTCGCCCTGCGGCACGCGGAGATGCCACCGGCGACTGCTGCGACTCATGCGACAAACCGCCCTCCTACGACAACTCGCGGATCGCCTGGGCCAAACTCATGGCCCGGGTGGGCGAGGAGTTTCGGCTGGGGTGCCCGGGGTGCGGTGGCGACATCCCGCTCATCGCGTTCATCACCGAGCCGGGGGCGATCGGGAAGTTCCTGACACACCTCGGCGAACCGCTCGAACCGCCTGTTGGCGGCGGAGCGTTCGAGTTGGTTGGTCGGGGTGTTGGCGGGCTGGGTTGTGGTCTGGCTGATTGTGTTCTGGCCGGTGTCGTGGGAAGTGGTGGTTGCGGTTGCCATCGGCAGGTGCGATCTCCTCGAGGGTTGAATGGAAGGCCCAGCCGCCAAGACTGCTGGCGGCACGGGCTGGGAAAAACCCTTGGCTGGTGACGATTCTGGAGGCCTACGGCGGGCGATCAGCCACCGAGGCGACCGTGGAGCCGTCTGCCGACAGGCACCGACCAGAAGCCCATCGGCGTAACCCTTCGATCTTGTCGCCCGCGGTCACAGCCACGGGCACGACGTTCTGGGCGGCCTGAACGAATGGGACGACGAGTAGCGATTCGCGTGGGTCGGCATGGTTGCGGAGGTCGAAGCCCGGAAGCACACGGCTTGCCGACAGGTCCAACGTGCGGCCGCGTCGTATCACTTGGCTGCTTGGGCGTTGCGCTGCTGCCTCTGCTGCTCGTCCAACCACTCCGGGATCACGAGGTCCTCGGTCGCGCTGCCGTCGGGTTCGGGGATGAGTTCCAGCGTCTCGATGAGCGGGATTTCGACGTCCTCCTTCTCGATCAGGGCAGACAGCGTCTTGGGTGAGATTTTCTTGAGGTTGGTGAGGGCTAACCGGCCTTCACGGGCGGCGAGGGCTTGTGCGATGGCAACCGAATCGGGGGAATCGAAGGCGGTGACGGCGGAGAGGTCACCATTCCACGCCTTTGATTCGGCGAGTGACTTTGCGGTGGCGGCGTCGAGCGTGGTCAGGCCGGAGAGGAACAGATATTGGCTCTTGAACTCCACGAGTGCCTTGGCAGTCTCGGCGTCGAGGGTGGTCAGGCCGTTGAGCGGAAGCGGGCCTTTGCCATAGCCTGCCAGTGCCCTCGCCGTTTCAGCGTCCAGCGACTTCAGGCCATTCAGAGGCAAGCAACCGGGAACTCCCCTCTTGCCGAAGCCCTTGACGTCGATCTCCACCCCCAGAAAATCCTCCGCCAGTTTCCGTGCCTGCTCCGGCGTCAGGCTCTCGATCTTGTTCGTGTCCTCGGGCAACTCGTCGGCATGCGCAGGAGCGAAGCCGAGGTAGAACCCAGATACGAACAGGGCGATGACTACCGGAAAAAGATTCGCCTTCACGGGCTTCATGGCGGGCCTCGGTGCGGTAGGCGGGGAGCAGTCGGGCGTGAGCGGTCCAGTAGCCGATCCGAAGTCTACCCCCAGCCCAATGCCCGGTGAACGCCATCCGCCAGCCCCAACACTCAATTCACCCCCGGCCTGTGGTGAGGCTCCCTGTTCCTAAACCCTCATATCGCCTGGTACAGGAAATCCAACCCGGTCAGTGGAGCCGCATCGATGTGCGTCCAGGGAGCGTGCGGGACGTCGCCGAGCGCGTCGGGGCGCTCGGCAAACCCAGAAATACATCTGGTTTCGGCCCGCGGCGGTGAGCGGTGCTGATCTGGCTCGTGCCGCTCTCCTCGCTCACGCCCCCGGCCGTGACGCTGCGCCGGGTATGCCTCGCGGCGAGACCCGTGACCCAGCCGGCCGGCTCAACGCGGCGAATGCCCGCGGTTTCAGGGCCGACTTGCCCGGTCCGGCCGAAATGATCGCCGCTTGGGCGTCTTCGATCAGCGGCTGTGCCTGGGCGCTGGTGAGCCGCTTCGACTTCACGAGCGCGTTCACTTCGTTCACGAAGGCCTGCAGCTTGCTGATGCACGCACCCAAGTCTCCTCGGTTCGCGGAGTTCTTCGCAGCATAGAGCTTCGTCGTCAGCGATCGGCCTTCGGACGTGCTCAGCGGCTTGCCTGGGCCCACCAACGCCTTGACCTCGATGATCAGCAGGTCGATCTGCTGCTGGACGCTCTGGACGGTGATCGTCACGGTGGCATCGCTGGTGCCGCCGTAGCCGTCGGACACGCGATAGACGAAGCTGTCGGTGCCGCGAAAGTTGGCGAAGGGCCTGTAGGTGAACGAACCGTCGGCGGAGAACGAGGTGAGCGTTCCGTGCGCCGGAGCCGTCACGAGTGTCGTTTGCACCGTCAGCGGATCGCCGTCCGGATCGCTGTCGTTGCGAAGCAAACCGGGCGCGGACACGGAGAGTAGCCCATCTTCCGGCACGCTGTAAGCATCGGCCTCCGCGACCGGCGGCCGGTTCGCCGGATCACCCACATAGCCCGCCAGCGCGATGTCGGAGTTCAGGTAGAAGCCCGCGTCACCGCCGGCGACGATTCTGCCGTGGGGCAGGATCACGACCGCGTACGCGGTCTCCGTGGAGCTGGGGAAGTTCGTGACGACGGTTCCGCCCGTGCCAAAAGAGGTGTCGAGCGTGCCATCGGCATCGTGGCGGCTCGCCGCAAAACGGGTGGTGCCGTAAGTCCCCGCCGCTCCGACCGTCACGATCCTGCCGTTCTGCTGGATCGCCAGCCCATGTACGGCATAGGACTGTCCACCGATCGTGGTCGATGCGATCCCGGCCACGCCGAACGTGCCGTCGATGCTGCCGTCTCCATTGAGCCTGATCAGGATTCCGGTGTTGAGCCCACTCGCATTCCGGTAGCCGGCCAGGATCATCCGACCGTCCGCGAGCAGCGCGACACCTTGCCCCACCTCGTCACCGCCGAGGTTGATCGTCACGACGCCGGCTGTCGCGCCGGAACCGAACGTCGCATCGAGCGAACCGTCGGGCATGTAGCGGGCGAGGGCGAAATTCTGGTCGCCGAGCCGACTTGTCCCGGCCGCGACGAGTTTGCCATCGGATTGCCAAGCCAGGCTGCTGACGATCGCGCCGGTCTCCTGCACCGGCGTGATCACGCGACCGCCGATGCCGAACGTGGGATCGAGGTTGCCCGCGGCGTCGTAGCGTGCCATCGCGAACCGCACCGGCCCCGTGCCGCCCGGAATCGTGTATCCGCCCACCACGATCTTGCCATCCGGCTGCACCAGTACGGCGGAGGCGCTATCCTGCGAATTGCCGCCGCCAAAGTCGGTGAAGACGGTCCCGCCCGTGCCGAAACTGGTGTCGAGGTTGCCCGCCGAATCATAGCGGATGATCGCGAAGTCCGAACTGGGGCCGGTGCCCGAGAGCCCGGCGGCCACGATCTTGCCGTCCGGCTGGATGGCGACGCCTTGGAGCGCATCGTCCGTGCCGCCGAAATCGTTGTCGACCCAGCCTCTGCCGCCCGGTCCGAATGTCGGATCGAGCGTTCCGTCGGGCAGGTAGCGGGCCACCATGAAGTCGTGAGCCGGGTAGGTGTCGTCAAATCCGGCGCAGACGATCTTGCCGTCGGTCTGAACGGCCATCGCCCGGATCGAATCCTGGTAATTGGTAAGGCTCAGCGTCACCGTTCCTCCGCTGCCGAAGTTCGGGTCGAGCGCGCCGGCGTCGAGCAACCTTCGCGGCTCGAGAGGCTCGTGTCGCAAAACGCGGTGCCGCTTTCGGGAAACGTATCGCTGGCGCGGGCGGCTCGGCGTGCGAGAAGTCATCTGCGTAAACATGGGAACCTCCTCATGTGCTTGGCGAAACCCTGGTAATGCAACTAAAAAAGCCGGCGTGAGCGTGCCACCAACGAGGCGGCAGGCTCACACCGGCTTACGTGTGACGAGCCGTCCGGCTGCTGCCGGAATGCCCATCAGCCCGTCATCCGATCGTCTCGAAGGAAGCGGTGCGAAACCCTCGCAGGTTCCGCGTCCTCTTCCTCCGTTTCAACGCTAGGGTCGGCCGGGCAGAGAAAGCAAGCGTGCAACCGTAGCCTCGTCGAGGGGATAAGCCGGGGCTGATGCGAACAAAGATTTCGCGGTCAAATCGCCATCGAGTCGGACGCAGAACGAAAGCACCCCAATCAGGACACAATCCGTCTCCGGCCTCGTGGCCGCGGGGGGCCCCCGGTTGGGGCTCGCGTGCCAACCACCGTCAACAGGCGACAGGGTGGTGATCGAATCCGACACGGATCTATCACCTGTGGGAGCTCAATTCGCCCCCGGCTCCCGCACCACTCTCCGCACCCGACCGCCAGCCCGCTCCTGATCACGCGAATACACACCCGTCCGGTCAGCCGAAAGGCACCGACCGGAAGCCCACTGGCGTAACCCTTCGATCTTGTCGCCCGCGGTCACAGCCACGGGGACGACGTTTTGCGCGGCCTGAACGAGCGGGACGTCCAAAAGCGACGCCAGCCTGCAGCACGACTTGATCTTGGCGCCGGTCCAGTTGGTGTCGTCCGGCCGGGCCTGCTTCGCGTCCAGTCCGTTCTGCCGCGTGTAGATGGCCCAGAAATCGGGGACGGGAACCGATTGCTGCTCGCCGGGCAAGCCGAGCGGTACAATCAAGGAGCCCCGATCGGCAGGACGTGGCCGCCGACGCGCGTCGTGCCGACGGCTCCATCGTTCTGTCATCCGCAGCCTGCAGGTCGCCCATGAACAGGACGACGTTCTGTTCCTTCACCCGCGGTGCGATTGCCCGGAGGTCGTGGCTGGCGATGCTCGCGGCGCTGCCGCTCTTCGCTTGCGGGTCGTCCGCGGCTGCGGAACGGGGGCGGAAAGACTTCGCGGTCGGCGAACCGATGTTCTCGACGCTGCGGGAATACTACGCGGGGGACTATCGCCGGCCGCATTTCGACGCCCTCGTCAAGTTCTACGGGTCGCCCGAGAACCTGGAGAAGGCGGCCCGCTACGACGCGGCGAAGTCCACTGCCTTCGTCGCTGTGCCCGCGGGCTGGGGCCGAGGCAAGCGCGGCTGGGGCCTCTACCTGCACGTCTCCCCCGCCGACACGGGCTATCTGCCCCCGGGCTGGGCCGCCGTCTTGGCGCGGGAGAAACTGATCGGCCTCTCGCCGCACGGCATCGGCAACGACGCGGACGTCCTGCTGCGGACGCGTGTGGCCCTCGACGCGATGGCCGCCGCCCGCCGCGAGTTCAACCTCGACGCGGACCGGGTGTTCGTGGGGGGCTTTTCCGGAGGCGGCGCGGTGGCGGCCCGGCTGGTCGTCGAGTTCCCCGAGTTCTGTCGCGGTGCGGTCGTGGCGTGCAAGGCCTTGCCGCTCCGCGACGTGCCGGCCGCCGGCGGCTTCTATCCGGGAGAATACGCGACCGTCCCAGACGCCACCTGGGACACGCTGCGGGGTTTCGGGCGGCGCTGGTACTTCGGCACCGGCACGAAGGATTTCAACCATGCCTCGGTCACGGCGCAGGCGCCGATCTGGCGGGCGTTGGCGCTCGAGATCGAGACGGAAGTCGTGCCGAATCTCGATCACCGCGACCTGCCGGCCGCGTCCTTGAAAAAGGCCTTGGCGTTTCTGCAGGCCCCGCCCGCCGGCGGCGGGGCTGCCGGCCCCGCGCCGGGAACAGAACCGTGAGCAACGCTCCGCGAGGCCGTCGCGGCGGCCGGGTCGCGCGGGCTACGCGACGGCGACTTTGAACGCCGTCAACAGTTGCTCGTCGCCTTGGCACGGCTGGCCGGGCTGCGGTGCCCGTCGGAGGTCGGGGCGGTCACGTGGGGCGACGTGAATTGGGACCCGTCCCACGTGGTCGCCAAGTGGCTCGGGTATTCGCCGAAGGTTGCGGCCCAGCACTACCTGATGTCGCGCGAGCACCACTTCGACGACGTGGTGCGCGGCGACAGTGCGGGCGCGGCGGACGGGGGCCAGACGGGGTGCCGGGTTGCGACGCGAATTGCGACGCGAAATGCGACTCCGCAGGCGTCCGCACCCGATCGCACGGAGCCGCATGAAACGAAAGAACCCGCTGGCACCACTCGGGGTGCAGCGGGTTCTTCGGAGTTTGCGCCGGTTCTACGACCGACGCGCGGCAGGAGGCCGGGCAAAAATCAGCCGGCAGGGGCCACGGATGGCCCTGCCGGCGTGAAATGGCGGGGGCAGGCCGCGAACAACCTGCGAGTTGCTCGGGGCACACCGTCATCGTCCGCTCGTGCGACGCGAAATGCGACGCGATTTCGCCTGATCGGGTCGACCTGCTTGCCCGCGCGGTGATCCTCGTGGCCGGAATGGCGATCCCGGAGGCCGCGCGGGAGGCCGTGCTGGCTCGGGTGGTTGCCGATCTGACCA
>Ga0315902_10004795_pt1 | contig 19337 bp, 17 predicted proteins | sample LakEriMetagenome_9_FD_203523 | JGI IMG/M metagenome (GOLD analysis project Ga0315902, IMG submission 203523) | Freshwater fungal communities from buoy surface, Lake Erie, Ohio, United States - Buoy 12 MA117 | ecosystem: Environmental > Aquatic > Freshwater > Lake > Lake biofilm | place: USA... | reverse complement strand
CCCGAAAGGGTGATCTCGACAAAGACCGTGGTATGCCGTCCCAGCCGCCGCGGATCGAGCAGCGCGACATAGCCCGAGATAAAGCCCTCGTCCTCGAGCCTCTGCACCCGGCGATGGCAGGCCGACGCCGACAGGCTTATCCGCTCGGCAAGATCGGCATTCGAGATCCGCCCCTGCCGCTGGAGTGTGTCGAGGATGCGCCGGTCGGTCGGGTCGAGGTCCATGCAAGGTCCTGCTTTCAAGATGTGCCTGAACAAAGATTTCTTCGTCAAACGGTAAGTTGTCGAGCGGAAATCGGCGGGACTTTGCGCCGAACTGGCGCGATTCTCTGCCTATCGTACAGATGGAGGTCGCGATGCGTGTCGGTTGCGTGAAAGAGATCAAGTCGCAGGAATACCGCGTTGGGCTGACGCCCGCGGCGGTCCGCGAAGTCGTGGCCCATGGCCACGACGCGCTGATCGAAACTGGCGCGGGAATGGGCGCAGGTTTTGCGGATGCCGACTACCTCGCTGCCGGTGCAGAGGTCGCCGCGGGTGCAGCCACGGTCTGGGAAGCGGCCAACCTGGTCGTTAAAGTCAAGGAACCGCAGCCGCAGGAGCGAGCACAGCTGCAGCACGGTCAGGTGCTCTTCACATACCTTCACCTTGCACCCGATCCGGCGCAGACGCACGACCTGATGGCATCGGGTGCAACCTGCATCGCCTACGAGACGGTGACCGATGCCGCAGGCGGCTTGCCGCTTCTGGCGCCGATGTCCGAGGTTGCGGGGCGGCTTGCCCCGCAGGTGGGCGCATGGACCCTGCAAAAGGCGAATGGCGGGCGGGGTGTCTTGCTCGGCGGCGTGCCCGGGGTCCTGCCGGCCCGGGTCGTGGTCATCGGCGGCGGCGTGGTCGGCACGCAGGCCGCGCGGGTCGCCGCGGGCATGGGCGCGGATGTCGTCGTGCTCGACAGGTCGCTGCCCCGCCTGCGCCAGCTGGACGACGTCTTCGGTGGTCTGTTTCGCAACTCCTATGCCAGCGCGGCCGAGGTCGCGGCGCAGGTCGCATCCGCCGACCTCGTCATCGGTGCCGTTCTGGTTCCCGGGGCGGCGGCTCCGAAACTCGTCAGCCGGGCGCAACTGGCGACGATGAAGCCGGGCGCGGCAATCGTGGATGTCGCCATCGACCAGGGCGGATGCTTCGAAACCTCGCGCCCTACCACGCATCAGGACCCGATCTACGAGGTCGACGGCATCATGCATTATTGCGTCGCCAACATGCCGGGCGCGGTGGCGCGCACCTCGACGCTGGCCCTGGGCAATGCGACCCTGCCCTTCGTCCTGGCGCTTGCCGACAAGGGGTGGCACCAGGCCTGCGCGCAGGACCGACACCTTGCCGCCGGGCTCAACGTCCATGCCGGTGCGATCATGCATCCGGCCGTCGGCAAAGCCCTCAATCTCCCGGTGACGGCGGTGTCATCGGTCCTCGCCGGATAAATAAGCGGCCTGCTGACGAAGGGGGCCGCCGCAGGCGACCCCCCGACTGGATCAGGCGCGCGCCTTCAGAAGGTCGCGAATCTCGCCCAGAAGCTGCTCCGGCGTCGGTCCGGCCGGCGTCGGCGGTGCCGCCTCCTCCTTCGCCATAGCAGCTTCCCGGATGCGGTTTACCGTCTTTACCAGCATGAACACCACAAAGGCGATGATCAGGAAATTGATCACCGCTGCCAGGAAGGCACCATAGGCAAAGACCGGCGCCCCTGCCTCGCGCGCGGCGGCAAGACTCGCATATTCCCCGTCACCCAGGTTCACGAAAAGGTTCGAGAAGTCGAGCCCGCCGGTGACGAAGCCGATGATCGGATTGATCAAATCAGTCACAAGCGAGTTGACGATTGCCGTGAAGGCGGCGCCGATGATGATCCCGACGGCAAGGTCCATGACGTTGCCGCGGGCGATGAAGTCGCGGAATTCCTTGAGCATTTCTGTTCTGTCCCATTGGCTGACGCACGCATCGTTCTGCCGCGTGCCGCGGCAGGAAGCGTTAACCCGGGCTCTCGCGCACGTCTAGCCCCTTTTGTCGAGCGCGTCCTGACACTAGGAATGCCTCACATTCCCAGCATCCGGAGCGCCCGTGACCGACCTTTCCGCCTTTCCCATCTCCCAGCGCTGGCCTGCCGCCGATCCCGGCGTGATCCAGCTCTATTCCTATCCCACTCCCAACGGGATCAAGGTATCGACCATGCTCGAAGAGGTCGGCCTCCCCTACGAGCCACATCTCGTGCAGCTGACTGATGCCGACGTCAAAAGCCCCGAATTCCTCTCGCTCAACCCCAACAACAAGATCCCTGCGATCATCGACCCGCACGGGCCGGACGGTCGACCGATGGGTCTTTTCGAAAGCGGCGCGATCCTGATCTATCTGGCTGAAAAGACCGGCCGTCTGCTCGGCAGCACCGCCGAAGACCGTTACAGGATCATCCAGTGGGTGATGTTCCAGATGGCCGGTGTCGGGCCGATGTTCGGGCAACTCGGCTTCTTCGTGAAATTCGCCGGCGCCAAGGTCGAGGACCCGATCCCGCGCGACCGCTACATCGCCGAGGCGCGGCGGCTCCTCGCCGTGGTCGAAGGCGCGCTCGAGGGGAAGGACTGGATCGCGGGCGACTATTCCATCGCCGACATCGCGCTGGCCCCCTGGCTCAACGCGCTTGGCTATTACGGTGCCAAGCCTCTGGTCGGCTGGGACGATCTCCACCATGTCCCGGCCTATGTCGACCGTTTCTTCGCCCGCCCCGCGGCGGCGGCAGCCCGCAACATCCCTCCGGTCAGGCGGTGACTACAAGGGGCGCAGCGGGCTGGTTCCCGCCGCGCCCCTGTCCACACAACCGGCCGCGCGGTCAGTCCTTGCGGCCGTACTTCACTCCGGCCCAAAGCCGCTTGTTGGTCAGGTAAAGCAGCACAGCCAGCACTGTGATGAAGATCACCGCAGTCAGCCCGGCCTGCTTGCGCGCGTTCAGCTTGGGCTCGGCCGCCCACATCAGGAAAGCCGCAACATCCTGCGCGCCGCTTTCAAGTGTGTTAACCTCGCCATTGGCAAATTCCACATCGTCACCGTAAAGCGGCTGGGGCATCGCGATCCAGCTTCCGGGCACCGTGTGGTGGCCATGTTCGTCCTTGCATTCCTCCGGGAAGGCGCCGTTCGGAAAGGCCGCGTTGTAATACCCTTCCATGTCCTCGGGCGCGCATTCCGGCGTCTCATGGTAGCCGACAAGCAATGAAGCGATGTACTCGGCCCCACCCATGCCGTTGATCAGCTGCGAAATCCCCGTGCCGTAGGGACCTTCGAAGCCCTTGCGGGCCTTGGCCATCAGGCTCAGGTCCGGAGCGTTCGACATCGAAGAGACGCTGAAACGGTCGGTAGGCGTCGCAGGACGATAATCGCCCTCGCCGTCCAGCAACGCCTGGTCCCAGACCTCGAACTGCGCGGCGTAGGCCCGCATCTGGTCCTCGGGCAGCATCGGCCCGCCGGGATCGGACAGGTTGCGGTACGCGACGAACTTCAGCCCGTGGCAGGATGCGCAAATCTCCGTGTAGATTTGCAGGCCGCGCTGAAGCTGGAGCGTGTCGTAACTCCCGAAGGGACCTTCGAAGGGGAAAGCGAAGTCGACGATTTCGGTTTCCGTCGCGGCGGCCCGGGCCATCCCGGCCGTCACGGCCAGCGCCAGCGCCGCACCGAGCGTGAGTGTCTTCAGCATCGTCCTGTCCTTCCTCATTCGGCCGGCGTCGCTGCGGTGCCGCCCGCACGGGGCGCATCGCCGTAATGGGAACTGAAATCCTCCTCGATCGAGGCCGGCGGCGTAAGCGGCTTTTCAAGCACGCCCAGCAGCGGAAGGATCACGAGGAAATAGGCGAACCAGTAGGTCGCACCCATAAGCGCGATATAGGGGTAGATGCCTTCGGCGGGCATCGCGCCGACCCACATCAGGACAATGAAGTCGATCAACAGAAGGGCGAACCAGAACTTGAACATCGGCCTGTACCGTCCCGACCGGACCGACGACGTGTCAAGCCAGGGGGCAAGCGCCATGACTACGATCGCGCCGAACATCGCGAGCACGCCAAAGAATTTGGCGTCGACGATGCCGAAGGTGATCCAGTTTGTGAACATCACGACCCAGACATCGGCGGTGAAGGCGCGCAGGATCGCGTAGAACGGCAGGAAGTACCATTCCGGCACGATATGCGAAGGTGTCTGCAGTGGGTTGGCCTGAACATAGTTGTCCGGATGACCAAGGTAATTAGGCATGAAAGCCACGATCGCGACGAAGACCAGCAGTATGATGGCCAGCGCGAAAAGGTCCTTGATCACGAAATAGGGCCAGAACGGAAGCGTGTCGCGCTCCACCTCGGCCTTTGATGTGCGGCGCACTTCCACCCCGGTCGGGTTGTTGTTGCCGGTCGAGTGGAAGGCCCAGATGTGGACGATCACCAGACCCGCGATGATGAACGGAAGAAGATAATGCAGCGAGAAGAAGCGGTTAAGCGCCGGCTGACCGACCGAACTCGCCCCGAGAAGCCAAGTCTGTAGCGACTCGCCCACGAACGGTATCGCCCCGAACAGGCCGGTGATCACCGCAGTCCCGTGAAACGACATCTGGCCCCAAGGCAGAACATAGCCCATGAACGCGGTACCCATCATCAGCAAGTAGATCAGCATGCCGATGATCCACGTTACCTCGCGGGGCGACTTATAGCTGCCGTAGTAAAGCCCACGGAAGATGTGAAGATACACCGCAAAGAAGAAGAGCGACGCCCCGTTCTGGTGAAAATAGCGGATCATGTGGCCGCCATTGACGTCGCGCATGATGTGCTCGACGGAGGCGAAGGCCATGTCCACATGCGGCGTATAGTGCATTACCAGCACCACGCCCGTGGCGATCTGCATGGCAAGCGTGAAGGTCAGAACAATCCCCCATATCCACATCCAGTTGAGATTCTTGGGCGTGGGGATGGTAAGCGTTGAGTGCAGGAGTCCAAGGACCGGAAGTCGGCTTTCAAGCCACTTCTCGCCGCGCGACTTTGGTTCGTAATGGTCGTGGGGAATGCCCGACATCTCGTCTGTCCTCTTAACCTAGTTTTATGGTCGCTTCGTCGACGAAGGACGCGATGGGGATCGGAAGGTTCCTTGGTGCTGGGCCACGGCGGATCCGGCCGGCGGCATCGTAATGCGAACCATGGCAAGGGCAGAACCACCCGCCGAAGTCTCCCGAATCGCCAAGCGGCACGCATCCAAGATGCGTGCAAACTCCCATTTGGACGAGCCACAAGCCATCGGCATCGAGCGCGCGGTTCTCATCTGATGCCGCGGCGTTCTGATCGGTCAGATTGGCATTGCGAGCAATCGGGTCGGGCAGGCTTTCAAGGTCGACAGCTCGGGCCTCGTCGCGCTCCTCCTCGGTCCGGTATCGGATGAAGACGGGCTTGCCCTGCCACAGAACCGTTAACTGCGACCCCGGCGAAAGGGCGCTCACATCGACCTGTATGGATGCCAACGCACGGACATCCGCCGAAGGATTCATCTGGTTGATCAGCGGCCACACGGCCACGCCGGTCAATACCGCGCCTGCGCCAGCAGTCGCATAGTAAATAAAGTCGCGGCGCGTGGCCAGCGGAAGCTCAGCATGTAACACGGTTTGTTTCTCCGTCTGCTTGCAGTACCGCCGGACCTGACCCGACGGGCCGCACGACGCCTCACACTACACCTTGAAGTAGGTTCAGCGCCTCATCGCGCCACTCTCTAACCAGCCACAGGCTAGGCGTCCAGCGGACAATAAAGCGCAGCCTGTGTAGCCGTGCGCATCATCGTTCTGATGTCACGTAACCCATCTCGGATGAAGCCGCCATCGTGGCCTGCTTCCAACACAACCGCCTAACCCACCAAGTGTAAAGCTCTGTCTCAAAGACAGTTGAACGCTTGCGTAACAGCACACCCGGGTATAGGAACCTTCCCGTGGTCGAGGGGAGAAGGCCTTGTCCAACAGATCGATGCTAATATCAGGTTTTATTATTGCACTGGCGCCTGCGTTCGCCAGGGCAGAAGTAGAATTGTATCTTTACGGAGGACTACAGTCCGCTCCGCATTCTTCTGTAACTATATCAGGTTCTGATTATTTTAATGATCAACAATTTACTGCGGGTTGGGACGGTGACTCGTTTATAGCGCCGCCGTATTATGGATTGCGAGCAGTATGGTGGCATAGCTCCTATTTTGGGATAGGCATGGAATTAAATCATGCCAAAGTATACGCAAATGATACGACATTGAAGGAATCAGGTCTTTCGAGATTAGAGTTCAGTGACGGTTTAAATATACTTACAATGAACATCTTCAGACGGTGGCCAAAATTTCATCAGCTGTTTGTTCCTTACTTTGGCGGGGGTATCGGACTCTCTATCCCACATGTCGAAGTGACCCGGTCAAACTCCAAGACTTTTGAATATCAAATCACTGGCCCTGCCGTTGCGGTCGTAGCGGGTGTAAGCTATCCGATAGCAGATCACTGGTCTGTCTTTGCAGAGTATAAGGGTACCTATTCAATAAACAAAGCCGACTTGGAAAGCAGTAATAAACTAGAAACGAATATAGTCACGAACGCAGTTAATTTTGGTGTTAGCTTTGATTTTTGACTCAAGTCTCTTTTTTTTTGTTCACTTATACCTGTCCAAACCGGTTATTTCTTACTCGGTTCAAGATAGTTACGGAGGGCATTGCCAGGTTGGCTAAGTACTGCCTTTGCATTTTTTGGTGCCGATAATTTTCCTTCTGTTACGAATACGAGATCGCAATTCAACAGAAGCGCATCGTATGGATCATGAGTAACTAAGATAAGCGCACGATTTCCATGAGCCAAGAGTTTTTTCGTGAGGTCGATCATTTCTGCGCGAAGGCTTGGCCCGAGGGATGAAAACGGCTCATCCAACAGCGCAATAGGTCTATCTCCTAGCAATAACCGAGCCAATGCTGCTCGTGCGATCTGGCCACCCGACAACTGTCCTGGTTTGCAGCGATTCCTGTTCGACAATCCTACCTTTTCCAAGATATTCTCTATCTTTTCTTTCTCTTCTCGATCTGGCCGCATCCTTGTTGAAAACACCAATGAAAGATTTTGTTCGACAGTAAGGTGAGGAAATAGGTTACTGTCCTGAAAGAGAATCTCAAATGGTCTTTTCTGTGGTGGGGCTTCTGTAATGTCTTTACCCATGTAGAGTATACGACCAGATGTCGGTGACACAAACCCAGCAATCGCCAATAGCAGTGTCGACTTTCCGCTACCAGACGGACCCATGAGCGCCGTTGTGCTTCCAGCATTAAACGTAATGTCGGCAGCAATTTTTAAATCACTCCGCTCAACACTAATATTTTCAAGTATCAGCATCGACTAACCTCAGTCTACTAAATGATACAAACATTCCAACACTTAGGACCATCAGTAGCAGTGCTGCGCCTTTCGCTTCTTCAAATCGGTACGCAGACATCATCCTTTGTAGCTCAAGAGGAAGAGTCACTGTTCTTGGATCAGCAAAAATTGAAATAACACCAAGATCACCCATTGAAAGTGCACCCGCCAGTCCAGCTGCAAATCCAAGATTTTCCTTAATCCGTGGAAGAATAATGATCCTTAGCCATGAAAACCCGTCGAGCCGGAGAGTTGTTGCCAAATTACCCAAATCTTTCTGAATCTTTTCTACCTCGGGTCTTATAGCCCGGTACACAAGTGGCATGAATAACAACGCGTTTACAAATACCGTCACTGGTATTGCGATAGTTTGCACATCACATAACCTATTCAACAGCAGGAATAATCCCGTTCCAAACGTCAGTGATGAGTATACAAGAGGAGTATTGACTGCCAATACAGCTATCTTTCCGGGCGTGAGTGCTAAAGTCAGTGTCAATCCGATGCAAAGGAAGACGGTCATGATTGCGATGAGAAGCGAGCGGACTGTTGCCATCCATACTTCATTCGGCAGATTTAAGATAGCTGGTAGACCATTGCCAACTATTAGTATCGAGGGAAGAAGAAGAAAGATACTTGAGAAGAAAATTACGATAATATCTGCCAGGATTCTTGGGAGGTTATCTTTTCTTCCACTAATCCTTCGATCGGAAATCGTACCCCGAATAACTCGCGGTGTAAGCCTCACGCAAACGGTCGTTGCTACTGCGCATAGAGATAACTGGACGACAGTAAGGAGAGCCGCACGTTCTGGTTCGAAGTCGTATCGCAGGGACTGATATACCGAGAGCTCAATTGTTGTTGCACCGGGTCCACCACCTAGGATGAGTGAGGTAGAATAACTGGTGAGACACAATAAAAAAACAAGCGAAAATGCTCCCGGGAAGATGGCCGCCAACATTGGTCGCTCAACGAACTTCCAAAGTGGTAATGATAACATTTCAGCAAGTCGATATTGCTCATTAGGTATTGACTCCCAACCCAGAATGAAAAGTCTTAATGCCAATGGTAGATTGAGAAATATATGGACGATTAAAATTCCCCCTAGACCATAAATATTTACCGGCTCGAATCCGAACTGAGCCATTAACTTGTTGATGATTCCACCACGTCCAAATGCATCCAGAAAGGCCATAACTGCGACTGTAATCGGTAGAATGAAAGGAATACAAAGACATGAGACAAGAAGTCGGCGCCCCCAAAAACGCCGTCGCGTGAGGGACCGCGCGAGGGGGATTGCAAGCAGGCAGCTTAGTGAAGCCGAAAGAAAAGCTTGCATAACAGTGAAACGAATCACTCTTATGTCTGCGAGTGAAAGGTGAAAATCTTTAATGTAGTGCAACATCGGAAGTAAGGGTGCACTGCAGAATGCAAGGACAATCACCCCTGGTATGAATTGGATTTTCCGCATCTTATTTCGCTGTGTAAGTGATGGGTCCGAGGCAACTCGTTTATTTCTGGTGCCTGAATATTCATAAAATTTTGGTATTACTCCGAAAGAATGTCCAACCACTCAGCTAAAGCCAAACTTTTCACGTTGTCAAGGTCTTCAGGCGCATAAATCAATGTACTGGTGGGAATAACTAGAGTATCAAAATAGCTTGGTAAACCTGAACTGGGTGTGATAGCCGGATACATCCAGTTTGTTGTAGGAATTACTGATTGGAATCCCCCAGACAGAAGGAATAGCATAAATTGATCGGCCAGCATTGACTGATCAGTTAGTTTGATTTTTGCCGCAACTTCAATTTGAATATAATGACCCTCTCGAAACCTTAGTGCAACGAATGATTCGTCAGATTCAACAATCGCGTGGTATGCTGGAGAAGTTGTATAAGATAGAACAAGATCCGCCTCCCCGTTGAGAAAAAGCCCATAAGCTTCGCCCCAGCCAGGAGTTACCGTAACGATGTTGTCAACCAGATCATTCCAGATCGCTGACGAACGATCGCCATAAGCACGCTTGATCCACAAAAGTAGTCCAAGGCCAGGTGTTGATGAACGAGGATCCTGTATTATGATACTTTGATCGCTTGCGGCAAGCTCCAATAGACTCGTTGGCATTTCGCGCCCTTTTCTTCCAACAAAAGAAAACCAACCCCAATCGAAGGGTAAGAAATGAGTGTCTTTCCAATCCACAGGGAGGTCGAAATTAGGCGTCAGTCCATGGCGTGCAAACAAATCAGTGGCACGTGCTTCAGGAATCAGGTTTTGATCTAGTCCTACTACAACATCAGCGTCTGTGTAGCGTCCTTCGAATTGCAGTCTGGAGAGCAGAGCTGCGCCGTCGGTCACTCCAACGAAAACTAAATGACATCCACATTGCGCCTCAAAGGTTGATTCGATAGCAGGACCTGGCCCCCATTCAGAGATGAAACTGTCATATGTATAAACTGTCAGAACAGGTTCGTCTGCCCATGATGCCGTCGAAAAGTGGTTAAAGACAAGGAAGAATGCTAAGCTGGTCAACTGGCCATAAGTAGATCTGTAGGATTGATTGGAAGAGACGTATTCAATATTTGACATGCGTCATATCCTAGCTTGTGGCTCAAGGATAGTACGTACAAGGAAGCACCTTGCACCTATTCCTCCGCCGGCATTATCCGGTTCAGGTTCTGTGGGTTCGCATTTTTCGCGTCTCAGCCCCTATCGGAGCACCCCAAGGCTATTTCACTGTACATGGACGCGAAGCTAACGCAAGAAAAAAATGCCTTGCGGGATCAACCTGCAAGGCAGTTCAGTTTCGTTAGTATGTCGCCCGTCCGCCGGACAGGTCGAAAACGGCACCAGTCGTAAACGAGTTCACCCGGCTGATCAACCAAAGCGAGAGTGACACGACCTCTTCCATCTCGACAAATCGTGCGCGCGGGATCTTTGAGAGCATGTAGGCCACAAATTCGGGACTGACCTGATCAAGTATAGATGTCTTTGCAGTCGCAGGAGTGAGCGCGTTGACCGCGATATCATAGCCTGCCAGCTCCTTACCCAGCGATTTTGTCATACCGATGACGGCAGCTTTTGAAGCGGAGTATGCTGACGCGTTAGGGTTTCCCTCCTTGCCTGCGATCGATGAGATGTTGAGGATGCGGCCATAGCCCTGCGCAATCATCCCTGGCACCACGGCGCGGCATGCATGAAAGGTACCGTCTAGATTAATCCGCTGAACGCGGACCCACGCTTCAATCGGGTAGTCCCAAAGTGTTGCGGTAGGTCCAGCTATTCCGGCCGAATTGACAAGCGCGCTGATCTTGCCGAGGCGGGCGATCGTTTCGCTAGCCACAGCTTCCGTAGCTGCAGCGTCCGTAACGTCGAGAGAAAGTGGTATAGACCCTTCTGGCGCCTTTTCGATAACTGCAGGCAGATCCCAGACGACCGCGCGGCCTCCGGCGGACATCACACCTCGGGCAATTGCGGCACCGATGCCGCCTGCGCCTCCCGTGATTACTACTACCTGGTCCTTAAAATCGTAGGTGATCATCGTTCACTCCTCAGCCAAAGATACTTAGTTGTTTGGCAGAGGTTTCCAGTGTGAGAAAGGGGTGGTTGAGGTAAATACGTGCGGACATGATCCATTACGATGGCACGTCTCGGACCATGACTGTTGCTGAGTGGAAACCAAAGATGTACCGCAAGAAACCGGTCGATAGAGCGCCCGCGGGGCGGAAACCTTCGCGCTCGCAAAGCGCCCTTGCGCGTTCGTTACCATCGATGACGTCAAGGCGCACTTGGGCATAGCCGCGGCGGCGTGCCTCCGCTACGACCGCCCAGAGAAGAGCTGTTCCAACACCTTGGCTGCGATCCTTCGGTGTAACAAAAAGACCGTCCAAGAGGAAACGGACATCCTCGGTATCGCTCTCCAATCGGCTGAAGAGCGCGATTCGCCAAGCTGCGCCACCTCGACCGTAGACACGAGCGATGTCGTGGTAAGCTGCGTTGACAAGTCCGCCGCTAGCGGTCTTGAAGCCAACAACACCGACAAGCCTCCCGTCGGCAGTACGAGCGCAGATGGCGCGAGTGGGATTCAGCGACTGAGTCAGGTAAAGAAGCGCTTTGGTCCTTGGTCCCATGGCGCGACCAAGCTTTGCCCCAAATGCTTCCCAGTAGAGTTCGGCGACCTGTGGGCGGTCACTTTCAGTGAAACCATGCTCGATGCGGGTCACTTCATCTGCCCGTCAACGACGGTCCCAATCGAAGAGTCAGAGAGTTCAATCTCGCGATCAACACCGAAAATCCAACCTTCGGGAGTTGGGGTTACATCCAGGACACGTTGCAGCTGGGCAGGAGACATGGAGGCTATCTTACGAGCGAGGACGCGGACTTGAACTGCATCGCGTATGTCGGAGGGGGAAGTGGCAGCGCGCACCTGAATCGCGATCAGGGATGGCCAGACTTCCATCAACGTCAGTGACGCCAGGTCACGGTCCCAGGGCCAGCAGGCAGCATCGAAATGACGTCGAAGTCGCGCAAGGACCGGCATCCCGAGAAACATCTGGGAACCAACCGAGCCCGCGCCCGACAGCTGCCAGCAATCAAAAGTACCTGTGGCCCGGGTTTCGACAAACCGCCTTTCAGGCACCCAGCGAAAGTCACGCGCTGTACCCCGGCGCGGCAGGTGGGGAATCTCGCGAACAAGCGGATTGCCCCAGAAAGGCCCAATCCCCGGAAATCGGGAGTTGATGGCTGCGGCAAGGTCGAAGCGGTTGTTGCTTGACGGTGAATCCGACACTTTGACAGCGAACCAGTCCCAGAGATCTCGGGGATCGTCGCTGCCTGTAAGATTGTGGGCGAAGCCATAAGGCGTGGCAAAGGGGAAATCGAAACCCGCTAGGACTCGCCTGCCTTGTGCGATCTCGTCGGCAATTGCCGTTGTGATCCACCTTTCAGCTGACTGGCGGTTGCGGTGGTAAAGAGTCTCTTCACCTTCCGGCGAGACGAGGCACGTCCAAATCGCGTCAGCTTTAGGCTTTGGCCCACGGTCGTTGGCAGCGGACCAGTCAACGACAAGGACTGAAATCATCATGAGCTGTCCTTCAACGTGATACTCGCTTCTCGACCGACCTCGCGTGGAGCGCGGCGACGATTGGTCGATCAGTTTCTGCCGGAGGTTTTGAAGTGGGCGCGCGCGATCCCGACTGGGTCCATCCTCGTATCGTTCAAAAAAGATCTTCCCCCGAAACTTCATCGACTTGATCACTTGGAGCCGAGTAATCGGGCACACGACATGCCGGACGGCGCTTGTCGAGGGGACAGAGTGCTTCGCCAGGCTGATGTAGCTTGGAAGAGCGATTCGGATCTCTTGAGGAAGAGATGACATGGTTGCAGCAAACGAAGCTGAACGGCATGGGCTCCCTTAGACCGGTTCTCGCCGCCTGGTGCAGGCCGCGGATTCCGTTCATGTTCACAGTGCCACAAGCGCTGCCAGGTCGGCGGCGGTGTTGATGTTTGAAAAACTGTCGGGCTTTGTGGGCGGATATTCCACGATCATCGTATCTTGGCGATCAGCAAAGGCCAATACCTTCCGTTCGCCGCTGAGAAGAAGGTTCCGCAATTGGGTTCGCAGGCTTACTGGCCAGAGCCCGACCGTTGGGTGAGTGCGACCGGCGGATGCGGCGAGTACTATGCCTCCTCCGGGAGAATCAAAAAGTCGGGCGACGAGGTCAGCGGGCAGAAAAGGCGTGTCACAAGGAGCGGTTACGACAGTTTCAGCCCCTTTGGCCGCGGCCCAGTCCATCGCTGCAAGGATGCCCGCCAGAGGCCCCGGCTGTTCCGGTATACTGTCTGCGACAACAGGCAGACCGAAGGAAGCGTAGCGTGCCGGATCGCCGCCGGCATTTATGGCGATTCCGGCCACCTGAGGAGATAGGCGAGCGATGACGGCGGCGATCAGCGTAGTGCCGCGGAATTGGCATAGTGCCTTGTCGCCACCTCCCATGCGGGTAGATCGTCCGCCGGCAAGGATGACTCCCAGAGGAAGGCCTTCGGACCGTGGAGGGCCTGGGTTGATGGGGAAAGGTGATGTCATGGGAGAATTTGCCGCCGGTTTGCGGAGGAGCTGGCCGTGGATGACCGATGCAGGAGGACGGTCATTGTCCCGAACGGGCAGTCTGGAAGCTATCGCTTCCGCGGGATGCTTCGAATCGCTGAATCTCGAGCGTCCTGTCTGTTCCGTCATCATTTTCACGCCGTTCAATCGTGACCACGCCGGGGAGAGTGGCGAAGCGATCATGCAGGCGGTCGGGAAGCAGAGTGGTGCGAATCGGTTCAAAACCAAGGAGTTGGCTGAGGATTCGGGATGTGGCGCGGGTGCAGAAGGGGCGGGAGACGGGGCCGGCCTGGAGGGCGAGCTGGAAACATTGCTCGGCGACCTGAGGGGGAACTGTGCGGGACATGCGCACGACGTAGTAGGTTTCCCGCGCGTGGAAGCCTTCAAAGAATTCCTGCACGCGCGGCGTCACGCCGAAGAGCACGTCATTGCGTTCCGGAATATCGGGATGGCGGAGGCTTCCGGCGGGGTCGAAGATGACGCGCTGGCTGGCATCGATCAGCATGGCGGTATGCGCGCCGTAGCCGGTATCGACGTTCTTCATGGTGTAGAGAGCGATGGAGCGCGGGCCGTCGTCACTGAACGCGGCCTGGGAGACGACATCGTCCGGCGCCCATACCTTGGGTTCACTGCAGGCCGCCACCGCAAGCGGTAGGCCGATGAGGAGGTCTCGGCGACGCATCGCCCGGGATCAGCCGTTGACGAGGCCGATGAAGATGAGGATCAGGATCGAGGCCACTGCGACGCGCGTGGCCATCCGGATGAAGCCTTCGAAGGTCTTTTCGTGTTGGCTGATGTCCATCTGCCCCGGCTTGTAGTCGGCCATGTCCGTCTCCGCTTTTATCTGTGGATCCGGATAGCGCAATCGCGGTGCGCTGTCACCCCTGCCGCGGTGTCGCAGCCGCTGCAGCATCGCAGACCGGGCGCGATGACCGGCGAATCAGGGGTTAACATGCTGATCTGACAGAAAATAACCTTGCGGTATGGCGTCGGTATCACGTCGGTATTGCGTCTGTGCCGAATCCGGACCCGGCGCTGGATGAAGATGTGACGGCACCGTGCGGCAGCGGTGGGTGAGGCGGGCGAATCAGAGGTTAACGTGTTGATTTTGCGAAAGACCGGGGTTTCGGTAATGCGTCGGTATTACGTCGGTATTGCGTCGGTATCGGCTGCCCGGTTTTGCGGGAATGGGGAGGATTAAGGCAGCGTACGGTGAGTGTTGCGGGGAGGCACGAAGGATGACCGGCGGGGGGGCCGGTGGCGCGGCGGGGACGGGGGCCTGTCGCGAGGGGCGGTCAGAGGTAGCCGATCTTGTCGATGTCGGGCGGGGGATGGCCGTCCTTGTCGAAGAGGCAGTTGAGGCGGTCGGTGAGGTCCTGCAGGCGCATGGCGGGGTCTTTGTCCGTCGGGGGCGAGAGGCGGCGCAGGCATGTGTCGGGCCGGATCGCGGTGCGTCAGGGGGGCGGGGTCAGGCCTTGCAGGCGGCCATGGCGGCCATGTTGAGGATGTCGTTCACGGTCGAGATGGTCGAGCAGATCTGGATCGGCTTGGGCACGCCGGTCAGGATCGGGCCGATGACGGTCGCGCCGGCCATTTCCTGCATGAGCTTGACCGAGATCGAGGCAGAGTGGCGGGCCGGCATGACGAGCACATTGGCGGGGCCGGTGAGGCGGGAGAAGGGGTAGTTCTCCATCGCGCGGGGATTCAGGGCGACGTCGACCGTCATCTCGCCTTCGTATTCGAAATCGACGGCGCGGGCGTCGAGCACGCGGGGCGCCTCGTGCATCTTGGTTGCGCGTTCCGAGACGGGGTAGCCGAAGGTCGAGAAGGAGAGGAAGGCCACGCGGGGATGCAGGCCGAGGTCGCGCGCCACCTCGACCCCGCGTTCGGCGATGTCGGCGAGGTCGTGTTCGTCGGGCCATTCGTGGACGAGCGTGTCGGCGATCAGCACGACGCGGCCTTTGTGGAGAAGGACCGAGACGCCGACGGCGCCGTCCTTGGGCCCGGCGTCGAAGACATGGCCCAGGAGTTGCAGGACATGGGCGGACTTGCGGGTGGTGCCGGTCACCATGCCATCGCCATGGCCATGGGCGAGCATGAGGGCGGCGAAGACGTGACGGTCGCGCGCGGCGAGGCGGTGGACATCCTGCCGGTCGAAGCCGCGGCGCTGGAGCCGGGCGTAGAGGAAGGCCTTGTAGGTATCGAGGTGGGGCGTGTTGGCGGCGTTGACGACGGTGAGTTCGCCGATCGCCTCGGGCATGCCTTCGGCGGTCAGACGTTCGGCGACGTCGGCCTCGCGCCCAACCACCAGCGCGGTGCCGAGACCGGAGCGCTGGTAAGCGATGGCGGCGCGCAGGACGCGGTTGTCGTCGCCCTCGGCGAAGATCATCCGGGCCTGGCGGGCGCGGGCGCGGGCATGGATGCCGCGCAGCACGCCTTCGGTCGGGTCCATGCGGGATTTCAGCGCCTGTTCATAGGCAGGCATGTCGGCGATGGGGCGGCGGGCCACACCGGTGGCCATGCCGGCGCGGGCGACGGCGGGGGGGACGCGGTGGATCAGGCGGGGGTCGAAGGGAGTGGGGATGATGTAGTCGCGCCCGAAGGAGAGCTTGCGGCCATAGGCGAGGGCGACCTCGTCGGGGACATCTTCGCGGGCGAGGGCGGCGAGCGCCTCGGCGCAGGCGATCTTCATCTCGTCGTTGATGGCGCGGGCGTGGATGTCGAGCGCGCCGCGGAAGAGGTAGGGAAAGCCGAGGACGTTGTTGACCTGGTTGGGATAGTCGGACCGGCCGGTGGCGACGATGGCATCGGGACGGATGGCATGCGCCTCTTCCGGGGTGATTTCGGGGTCGGGGTTGGCCATGGCGAAGATGACGGGGTCGGGCGCCATGGCGGCGACCATGGCGGGGGTGACCGCGCCCTTGGCCGAGACGCCGAGGAAGACGTCGGCGCCCTGCATCGCCTCCTCAAGCGTGCGGAGGTCCGTGCGGGCGGCGTGGGCGGATTTCCACTGGTTCATGCCTTCGGTGCGGCCCTGCCAGATCACGCCCTTGGTGTCGCACATGAGGCAGTTGTCGTGGCGCGCGCCCATGCGCTTGAGCAGTTCGAGGCAGGCGATGCCGGCAGCGCCGGCGCCGTTGAGGACGACGCGGACATCTTCGATCCGCTTGCCGGTGAGGTGGAGCGCGTTGATCAGGCCGGCGGCGCAGATCACGGCGGTGCCGTGCTGGTCGTCGTGGAAGACGGGGATATCCATCTCCTCTTTCAGGCGCTGTTCGATGATGAAGCATTCGGGGGCCTTGATATCTTCGAGGTTGATCCCGCCGAAGGAGGGGCCGAGCAGGCGGACGGCATTGCAGAAGGCATCGGGGTCTTCGGTATCAACCTCGAGGTCGATCGAGTTGATGTCGGCGAAGCGTTTGAAAAGGACGGACTTGCCCTCCATCACCGGTTTGCCGGCGAGTGCGCCGAGGTTGCCGAGGCCAAGGACGGCGGTGCCGTTCGAGATGACGGCGACGAGGTTGCCCTTGTTGGTATAGTCATAGGCGGTGGCGGGGTCGGCGGCGATTTCCTCGCAGGGGATGGCGACGCCGGGGGAATAGGCGAGGCTGAGGTCGCGCTGGGTCATCATCGGGACAGTGGGCTGCACCTCCCATTTTCCGGGGGTGGGGTACTTGTGGAAGCGCAGGGCGTCGTCGCGGGTGAAGCGGGGTTTGGCCATCATGTGTCTCCCGTTGCGCGGAGCAGTAGACGCCAGCCGGCGGGAAGTGGCAACCGGATTGCGACGGCCGTGTTGACGGTTTCCCTTTGCGGGCGGGTCGGGATAGGTTCGGGGCGGTCGCAGCGGGGGATGCATGGACGGGACCGAGAACGTCACGCCAATGATGGCGCAATATCTGGAGATCAAGGCGGCGCATCCGGAGGCGCTCCTGTTCTACCGGATGGGCGACTTCTACGAGATGTTCTTTGACGATGCCGTGGCGGCAGCGGAGGCGCTGGATATCGCGCTGACGAAGCGGGGGCGGCATCTGGGAGAGGATATCCGGATGTGCGGCGTGCCGGTCCATGCCGCAGAGGGGTATCTGCTCACGCTGATCCGCAAGGGGTTTCGCGTCGCCATTGCCGAGCAGATGGAGGACCCGGCCGAGGCGCGGGCGCGCGGGTCCAAGGCGGTGGTGCGGCGCGAGGTGGTGCGGCTGGTCACGCCGGGGACGCTGACGGAGGAATCGCTGCTGGATGCGCGGCGGCACAATTACCTTGCGGCCTTTGCCGAGGTGCGGGACGAGGCGGCGCTGGCCTGGGCCGATATCTCGACCGGGGCGTTTGCGGTGATGCCCTGCCCGCGGGTGCGGCTGGGGCCGGAACTCGCGCGGCTTGCCCCGCGGGAGGTGCTGCTGGCGGAGGGGTCGGAGCGGGCGCTGGAGGCCGTCGCGGGGGAGAGCGGGGCGGCGGTGACGGCGCTGTCGCGCGTGGCCTTTGATTCGACGAACGGGGAGAAGCGGCTGTGCCGGGTCTTTGGCGTGGCCTCGCTCGATGCCTTTGGCGGCTTTGGGCGGGCCGAGGTCGCGGCGATGGCGGCTGTGGCGGATTATCTGGAGCTGACGCAGAAGGGAAAGATGCCGCTGTTGCGGCCGCCGCTGCGCGAGATGGCGGGCGAGGCGATGCAGATCGACGCGGTGACGCGGCGGTCGCTGGAACTGACACAGGCGATGGGGGGCGGGCGGGCGGGGTCGCTGCTGGCGGCGATCGACCGGACGGTGACGGCGGCGGGGGCGCGGCTTCTGGAGCGGCGGCTGGCGGCGCCGTCCTGCCGGCTCGAGGTGATCGGGGAACGGCAGGAGGCGGTGGCCTGGATGCTGGAGAACCGGGGGCTGGCCGAAGTGCTGCGCGACCATCTGCGGGGCGCGCATGACCTGGACCGGGCGCTGTCGCGGCTGGCGCTGGAGCGGGGGGGGCCGCGGGACCTGGCGGCGGTGCGCAACACGCTGGCCGTGGCCGAGACGGTGGCGCGGGCACTGCCCGGGGCGCTGCCGCGGGTGCTGGACGAGGCGGTGGTGGGGCTGCACGGGCTCGGGGAGTTGCGCGACCTGCTCGACCGGGCGCTGGTGGCGGAGCCGCCGCTGCTGGTGCGGGACGGGGGGTTCGTGGCGGCGGGGTTCGACGGCGAGCTGGACGCGTGCCGGCAGTTGCGCGACGAGGGGCGGGGCGTCATTGCCGGGATGCAGGCGGAATATGCCGAAAGGGCTGGGGTCGCGAGCCTGAAGATCCGGCACAACAATGTGCTCGGTTACTTCATCGAGACGACGGATACCCACGCGGCGCGGATGATGGCCCCGCCGTTGTCGGACCTGTTCATCCACCGGCAGACGACGGCGAACCTCGTGCGCTTTACCACGGTGGACCTGTCGACGCTGGAGACGCGCATCCTGAATGCCGGGGGGCAGGCGGTCGAGATCGAGAAGCGGCTGTTCCAGAGCCTGCGGGAGGCGGTGCTGGCCGAGGCGGGGGCGCTGGGTGGCCTTGCGCGGGCGCTGGCGGAGATCGACCTGGCGGCGGGACTTGCCGAACTGGCGCGCACGGAGGACTGGGTGCGACCGGAGGTCACGGGGGGGCGTTCCTTCCGGGTCGCGGGGGGGCGGCATCCGGTGGTGGAGGCGGCGCTGCGGCGCGAGGGGGTGGCCTTTGTCGGCAATGACTGCGACCTGACGGAGGCGCCGATCTGGCTTTTGACCGGGCCGAACATGGCAGGCAAGTCGACTTTCCTGCGGCAGAATGCGCTGATCGCGGTGCTGGCGCAGATGGGGTC
>Ga0315902_10004793_pt1 | contig 19340 bp, 21 predicted proteins | sample LakEriMetagenome_9_FD_203523 | JGI IMG/M metagenome (GOLD analysis project Ga0315902, IMG submission 203523) | Freshwater fungal communities from buoy surface, Lake Erie, Ohio, United States - Buoy 12 MA117 | ecosystem: Environmental > Aquatic > Freshwater > Lake > Lake biofilm | place: USA... | reverse complement strand
GCGATATGATTGTAAAAGCGATGGAATCATCATATACTGATAGTAACGGTTGGAATGGAGCAGGTCACTGGTTTAAATGTATTAACGGACATCCGTATTGTATTACTGAATGTGGGGGTGCAATGCAAGAATCAAAATGTCCGGAATGTGGTGAGAAGATCGGTGGAAATAATCACAGATTAAACGATGACAATCAAAAATTTGATATGAATTAATCGATTAATGGATTAATTGATTATTTTGATAAATATATCAGAATAATTAATTTTTCAGCGGATATATGGTCATATTTATCAATGCCATTCTTATATAGTCGATTTTTTTAATATAAAAAAATTGATTAAAAAATAGAATGTTACTTTTTACATATAATAAGTTGCATTATAAATAATCATGGATATATCATACGTCCGATCTGGTCTTCTTTATCATTTTACGACTAATATACATTTCACAGATGATTATATTGAATATAATATTCTAAATATGCTATTTGAAAATATAATTTACAATAATAATACAAAAATATCTACTGATAATATAACTGGATATCAGATAATTAAATATCATACTATTATCCAACCAGTATGCGCAGTGTTACTAACTTTAATCTTATTATTATACTCACTAATCATTTACAGTATCATACTCTTATTATTGAGCATCGGTTTGATTTTTTTGTGTCTGTTTATCTTATACAAATACTTAATTAGTTATGATGAACGATATAATGTCGTTCTAGTTATAAATACTAGTGGAACTAGTTATAGCATGAGTATCTCAGAGAATAATATAGAAGATATAACTAGTCATCTGGATAATATAAAAAAAATTGATGTTCAATCAGTCTAATATATAATATAGAATAGTAATAAACATAAATAATGTTTGTTGCTATAATTGTTCTATTGATAGTTATGCAGTATGAAAATACTGTAATAATGTCTAAGCACACAGATATATATAATAAATACAAAGCAGGAAATTTTAATCAAACTATATTTTTATCTAATACTTATCTGGGGTTCAACAAAATGTTTGATCCATGTCAGCAGATTGATCGTAAAAAATTCATCAAAATCTTAGTAGATAATAATATAGCTTGTTCTGGATCTTGGTGTGTAGATAATAATTATAAATGTCTAAAAGGTAAAACTGACTCGTGTTATCATTGCGAGCATATAATAGATAAGAAAAATAGTGAATCAGAATATTCTGGATATAACAAAGATATATTAGGTAATGTAATCATGGCTTATGGACGATGGAATATGCAGATTGGACAGTTATCATGGCGAGATATAAAAGAAGAAAAAAGAGAGATATATGGAACTAAGATCTTTAATCAAGCAGAGTATTATGTAAAATATTGTAGTAATAAAACTAATAATTATTATTATGATAATTATGATGAAGATCAAGAATATAATGATTATGAAGATTATGATGATTATTATGTTGTTTTGATTGATTACATATTAGCCGTAATCATAATTGGAACTGTTATAGTTATTATAGTCGTAAATTTATAAAATAATTACAATAAATATATTGTAATTGTTTTGTGTATGTTATATATCATAATCTTCATACAGGCTACATTTTGATACAATTATCTAATGTGTAAGTGTGATATTCAGCCGTGACAAATATCCTATATTAATAGCATTAGGACGTCTGTATTGATAGTAATCCAGCCCTGACATTTGTATGTAAGATATCTTACCTACACGATACAGGGCCTGTATTGCATACTTGAAAACAAAAAAATTGATATTTGAAAAACAATATAGATTCATTATTATGATCATAATTACTCCGGCGATACCAGATGGATTATAATCCAGATCAACTAACACAATTAATAGAATCTAATGATTATTTCTTGTTATTAAAATATCTAAAAACCCCTAGTGGTCTAGAAACATTACTTAAAACTAGTCTAGAAGATCTAAATTCAATAATTAACATAAATACTAGTAGTTTAATTATTGGTTTATTGTGCGATAAAGCTAGTTTAAGCTACGGTTATTGCATCTGTCCTAATTTTCATGAGAAATTAACTAGATGCATATATCGACAAAATGAATTGTTAGTATTATTAAGTACTAATAATTACACAAAAATAAAAGATTTTCTAGAAACTCCTATAGGTATGGAATTACTAGAAAAAACAGATCATGAATTATTATTAAATATGGATATGACCAATATGATTAATATATTACTAGCTGAAAAAACAGGATTATCTTATTCATACTGTGAATGTGGAGATTATCATAAAAAATTAACAAAATGTGATAAACCAAAAAATATTATATATTATTATTTAGCCAGAAATGATTTTAATAATTTACAAGAATATCTAAATACTCCAGAAGGTTCATACATAATTGAAAATAAAATACTAGATGAACAAAAATTATGCTTATTATGTAATAATTGTTGTAAAGATATTAAAAGATTAATTGCAGAAAAAACAGGATTATGTTATGAAGCATGTATGTGTGGTTGTTTTCATCTTTATTTAGAAAGATGTAATCGGAAAAAGAATCCAATATTATACTTGATAGGAACTAATGATATAGATAGATTACGTGTTTTGTTAGATACGCCAGACGGTAAAGATATGTTGATGGAATTAAGTCTAGATGATCTGAATGAATTTAATTACAAAACAAGTACGAGTATAATGGAACTTATTGCAGAGAAAACAGGATACTCGTATGGTTATTGTTCATGTGGTAAATATCATTATAAATTAGTTTTTGAAGAAGAAATAAAAGAACCAGAATAAAAAAAAATAATTTATGTATATATGTTATGGATTATGAATACAAATATATAAAATATAAAAAAAAATACATAAATTTGAAGGGCGGTGGTAAAGAATATGTAATAACTGAATATAGTGATGATCATGGAAATACTGTAAAAAAATTTTCTATAGTATTTCAAAAAACAATGGAAAACATAGATATTTTAAAATATTATGCTGATTTGTCGTTACTAAACCAAAAAAATATAGACATATCTGCTTTTATTAATTTGTATAATTTATCAGGCGATAGTTATGATATTATAAATGATATTTTATATCTTGATTCTAATGGACTGTTTTATAAACTTGTAGGGTTAAAACTTGTTACTCGTAAAATTCTACACACATTGCGATATAATATCGGAACACTTAGAGAAAAACTATTAAAATCTATATATGATAATAAATTGAATATATCTAAACTAACTAGAGCATTCTTGGATTTGAATAAAAATTACAAATCAAATAAAGAAAAATATAAAATTTTTATTGATAAAATACAAATGTGTCGGACTATTCAACATAATTTGTGTAATATCATTAAATACTTGGCTGAATATATAGTAGAAATTAGACAGAACTGATATCAATACAATCACTTTCTATTCCAATATTTTCATAATCAACTACTTTAGTAAAAAATCCACTATTTATTAAAATATCTGCAATATCATCAGAATGGAATTTACCACCATAAAATATCAAGTTAGTCTGTTTTTTTTTATCAAATATTCTTAACATTCTAAATATACAATAAATATCGACATATGTGGCAATAATATCACTCATTTCATCATACATATTTTGACCAATAATTTTATTCAACTTATTCATAAATTTATCTATAAATACATTAATTTTATAATTTTTGTATTTATTAATCATATCAATTATCTTTTTGATAACATTTACATATACTTGTGGATCTTTAATAATATATTTTTTTTTGATAATTTCTTTAACATATTTAATAAATATTTTAATATCTGTGTAATTATTACTGTATGATAATTTTAACTGCTTAATTTGTTTTTTTATTTTAAATAAATACAATAAATCAACATCAAAACTAAATATCTTATTCAATAAATTTAAATTATCATTATCTGAAAAATATTCATACATATCCAATATATTATCAACAAAAGAATCTAAAAATTTTTTATTATTATTATAATCAACTTGGTTTGATCCATCTGGTTTCAACATATTTTTTTCTATAATATTATATTCATACCCGATTATATATGATAAAAATCCGATTAATTTACTGAAACATATTGATAAGTTATCATCTTCTTTTATAGTTGCTCTTATATCCACCGAATGCATCCTAATATTTTCAGTTAATGGAAATCTTTTATTTATCAAATGCCTATAAGTATCATAAAATATATTTGAACGTGATTTTGAACCAATAAAAGGGTTACTAAATTTATATGTTCCCTTTTCGTATGGATTATATCCTGATTCTATATAAAAATCCAACATATTTGGATGAATACAAAAAGCACAGTAAGATATAATATCTATTAATTCGATACAATTACTTTTACAAGACTTGCATGGATTATATCTATCATGATACTCACCTAATAACAAAACACTTATATTATTGAATATTTTTAGTCCACTTAATAAATAACAAGTATCCGCGCCAGATATTCTTTTTATGTATTTTGGAAATAAATTACGAATATTATCTGTTTTTATGTAATTTTTATTTTTTATCCTATCTAACTGTTTATCGATGATTATATTTAGATCCTTTTTATCATTATCCATTTTTATAATAAAATCATGATCTTTTTCAAGACCATTTATATAATAACTTTCAATATCTCCTTCATTCAATAAAGATAAATTAGATAATTTTTGATATAACAATTTGGATATACTTTCTTCTGGTGTATTAGCGGCGAATATTATGCGTTGTAAAGATTTTGATTTAGCCCCTGATCGATGTATTCTACCTAACGCTTGTAACAGATTAGTTGAACTCTGTGTTGGACTAATTAAAGATACTCTAGGATATTTACCGTTAATATCATGTAATGATATACCAACCCCACCTGCACGAATATTAGCTATAATTATTCTTGTTTTATCATTTTGAAAATCTGATATAATTTGATCCCGCTCTTTCATATTTTGATCACCGTAGATTATAGATTTAGTTTTTAACTCGGAAGATAATATTTTGATTGATTCGGTATAATTAACAAATATAACGACTGAGTAATTATTTTCAAGATAATCTTTAGTTAATTCTATAAATGTTGGTATTTTTAATAATTCTATATTTCTAAATTCATTTTGTAATTTAGATATAATAAAATTATTATTCTTACTATTTTTTTTGAATTCTTCTATTTTTTTAATTATCTTATCGTATTCTTCTTTTATTTTTTCTGATTTTTTCATAGTATAAGTTTCAGCTGTAATCTGTGTGTCCGGAAATTTATCACCTAACTCGATTATGCTTAATCGTGATGCTTTTTGATCTTCTTGATTATATAAGATATTATGTATTGTTTTAGATGGAACGGATAATTTTTTAATCCATTCTGTAATAACTTTAAGACTAGAACTAAAATTTAACATGTAAGCAAATATAGAAAAATCTAACGGTTTTTCTACTATAGTCGCACTTAACATCAATATTTTGTTTGATGTTGCTTTTGCTGCTATTAATATTTTAGCATTAAATGTTTTTGGATATTTAGCTCGATGAACTTCATCAAATATAAATATAGCATCTTTATTTACAGTCCATTCATAACTTATCTTGTTGTTATTATTGATCACATTGATTAAAGGTGATTTTTCTTTATTATTATTTTTATTGATATATTTACCTCTGGATATTAATTCATAATTGGATACCAGATAATAATCAACATTAAATTTGTTTAGTACTTTTTTCCAGTTACTAATTACATTTTTGGGGCAGATAACTATTGGTTTTAAATTTAGTTTTGATGCGATATAGACTGATACATATGTTTTACCTGTTCCTGGGTCTGATGCATCTAGGGCAGTATTGTTTTTTTCTAATATTTGAATTAATTTATTTGCATGTGGTATCTGGTAGTCTAATAGTGATGATGATATTTGTTGAACTTGTTGTTCTTGTTTATCTAGATTTTCTAGTTTCTTCAATAATTCAATATCTTTTTTAATATAATCCGGAGTATCGCCCCCTTGTAATATGTATTTGTATTTATATAGTCTGTATAAATTGTAATAATCTTTCATATATAATTAATCATGAAAAAAATAAATATCTAATAATAGTCCAAATCAGTCAAATAAACACAGTTTAAAAAAACTGATTTTTAATATACTACATAAACATACTAGTATAATAAATGTATTATACTAGCAACAATGGAGTTTTCACGTTATTTGAATAGTTTCGAATATATGGACCTAGTTGGAGTTAAACATTCCTTTCTTGCAACTGTTAAAGTAAATATTAATAATAGTGATAATAGTGATAATCGAGTTATATCAATATCTGTCCATATTTATAAATTATATGATAATTATAATAGGGACTATTATTTTACTGGATTAATTAGTGATTTGATTACCGATGATCTTAAACATAATGATATAATGCCAGCAGAGAGATTGTTAATCGATTGTTTGGAGAGTGGTAATATAATTCCAGATATAAAATATGATAAATGTAACTAACCGTTTTGTAAAAAAAAATTATAAAATAGATATTGAATGTAATTATACTGGTTCTATTAATGATGAACTTATTAACAGTATTCGTTTTTTATCCAATAAAATTAAATCACTCGAAAATAGCATACAAATGCAAGTCGATAGATCATCATATAATTATGAAACTGAGCTACTGATCAATCGGGATATTTGTAATTTTATTACTGTTGTCGGATTATCAATAGGTGTGTGGTATTGTTTTACATTAATTTCGAAAAAATAATTAATAATGCTTTTTAGTAAAAAAATATTATTAAAAAAAATTGAATTATACAATAAATATAAAGTAATCATTAGTAATTATATTATAACAAATATGATTAGAATAATCAGGATATATAATATTTATACTAGATCATATAGTTCGAATAATAATCAAGATGATATAAAAAAATTATATAAACTGTATTACGAACAAAGAAAAATAATCCAAGAAAACAAAACAGAGATATTATACTTGAAAAATATTATTCAAATTAACAATGATACCGCTATAGGTGTTATAATAAATTTAGATCAACAAATAAAAGATATGAAAAAAATAATAGAATCTAATAATAATGATTTTAATCAATTCAAACAAATAACTTTATATCATGAAGATGAGATCATAAAGCTTATTGATTTCATAAAACATATGATTCGTAATAAAATAAAATAATAATAATAATTATTATTATTATTTTTAAAATATCTTAGAAGTTAGTTCCAGCATAATCACCAAAGAGTTCTTCAGCCATTAAATCATATATTTTTGCCGCATCTTTTTCTGTTCTAATACCAGATATTACATGTTTATGTCCTGATTTATTTATAACAGCCGACCATGTCATTCCTGTTTTTTGAACTCCTTTATATTTATATTTTGTTATTCAGTTTATTTCTATCTATATGATCTATTACAAGATTGTTATTATTTGTTTTATCTAGTAAAAATTTATGGAGAGCGACAGGCCGACCAAACTATATGTAATTGGATAATTATTTTTACCTAGATACCATTTGTGATTAAAAACAAACTGCAAGCTTTTATAAGATACAAAAAAATTTTTTATTTGTGTTTTTACTTCCTCCTAATAAGTTTAGTTCAACATACGAACTATATTCTATATTATTTAAATTACAAGATGTTCCATCTTGATAGTATGCACAGATGATATTATTCATGATTATTATAATAATAATTATTATTATAATAATTATATGATAGTTCAATTTTGTCCATGTATGACATCTAAGTCTAACTCATAAATATAATATCATGAATTATGATTAATATTCTTAATCATAATTAGGTTCTTTAATTTCTGGTATATTATATTCATGTATTTTATATAATCCTAATTTTTCATAAATAGGATAACATGGATTATTACAACAAACTAATACTCTTATAGAACTTGGTAAATAATCAAAACTAGTTATTTGATTATTTGAACAATATAATTCAATTACAGAATTTGGTAAATATTCAAAACTAGTTATTTGATTTCTAGAACAATTTAATTCAATTATAGAATTTGGTAAATGTTTAAAACTAGTAATTTTATTCTTAGAACAATATAATTCAATTATAGAATTTGGTAAATATTCAAAACTAGTAATTTGATTAGCATAACATAATAAATGAGTTATATGTTCAGGACAATATTCAAAACTAGTAATTTTATTATATGAACAATTTAATTTAATTATAGAATTTGGTAAATGTTCAAAACTTGTTATTTGATTATCAGGACAAGATAAATAAATTATAGATTGTGGTAAATGTTCAAAACTAATTATTTTATTAAAAGAACAATATAATTCAATTATAGAATTTGGTAAATGATTGAAACTGGTAATTCTATTATGCGAACAAATTAAATGAGTGATATGATTAGGACAGCCTATAAAACTAGTAAAATTTCTAAAAGAACAATCTACATGAGTGATAGTTTTAGGTATATGTATCTGTTTGAATGAACTAATATTTTTAGGTATTATAAAATAATCAGCCATATTTATTATTAATATGATTATTTATTAATAATCATATTATGATTTATATTCATTTTTTTAATCATATTCAGGCTCTTTTATTTCTGGTAAATTATATTCATGTATTTTTTCTAATCCTAATTCTTCATAAATAAAATAACATGGATTACCATAACAATTAAACCGTTGTATAGAATGTGGTAAATACTCAAAACTAGTTATTTGATTAAAAGAACAATATAATTTAATTATAGAATTTGGTAAATGCTCAAAACTAGTTATTTGATTATTAGAACAGCGTAGTTCAATTATAGAATTAGGTAAATGCTCAAAATTAGTTATTTTATTCTTGTGACAATCTAACGAAGTTATAGAATCTGGTAAATGCTCAAAACTAGTGATTTGGTTATATGAACAATTTAATTCTATAATAGAATTTGGTAAATGCTTAAAACTAGTTATTTTATTTTCATAACAATGTAATTTAGTTATTGAATTAGGTAAATATTTAAAACTAGTTATTTTATTGCCAGAACAATCTAATTTTATTATAGAATTTGGTAAATTCTTAAAACTAGTTAGTTGATTATGATTACAATATAATTTAATTATAGAATTTGGTAAATGCTCAAAATTAGTTATTTGATTACGCGAACAACTTAATTTAATTATAGAATTCGGTATATGCTCAAAACTAGTTATTTGATTATTATAACATATTAAATGAGTGATATGATCCGGACAACCTATAAAACTAGTAAAATTTCTAGAAGAACAATCTATATGAGTAATGTTTCTAGGTATGTTTATATCTTCAAATGAAGTAATATTTTTAGGTATCATAAAATAATCAGCCATATTTTGTTATTAATGATTAAGTTAATAATTATATTATTTAATTTTCAATTTTTTTAATCATATTCAGGTTCTTTAATATCTGGTATATTATATTCATGTATTTTTTCTAATCCTAATTCTCTATAAATAGAATAACATTGATTATCATAACAATCTAAATATCGAATAGAATTTGGTAAATAATCAAAATTAGTTATTTGATTAGAAACACAAAATAAATCAATTATGGAATTAGGCAAATACTTAAAACTAGTTATTCGATTATATGAAAAATCTAATTCAATTATGGATTTTGGTAAATGCTCAAAACTAGTTATTTGATTATGCGAACAATCTAATTTAATTATTGAATTCGGTAAATGCTCAAAACTAGTTAGTTGATTATCAATACAATCTAATTTAACTATAGAATTTGGTAAATGCTCAAAACTAGTTAGTTGATTTTCAGAACAATCTAATTTAATTATTGAATTTGGTAAATGCTCAAAACTAGTTATTTGATTATCATAACAAATTAAATGAGTAATATGATCTGGACATCCTATAAAACTAGTAAAATTTCTAGAAGAACAATCTATACGAGTAATGTTTTTAGGTATGTTTATATCTTCAAATGAAGTAATATTTTCAGGTATTCTAAAATAATAATCCATTATTTGTTATTTATAATATGATTATTCATAAATAATCATATTATAATTTATTATCAATTTTTTAATCATATTCTGGTTCTTTAATTTCTGGTATATTATATTCATGTATTTTATCTAATCCTAATTCTCTATAAATAGAATAACATGGTGTACCATAACAATCTAATTTTTGTATAGAATTTGGTAAATAATCAAAACTAGTTATGTTATTAGCAGAACAATATAATTTAATTACAAATTTTGGTAAATGTTCAAAACTGGTTATTCGATTACACGAACAATCTAATTCTTGTATAGAATTTGGTAACTGCTCAAAACTAGTTAGTTGATTATCATAACAGACTAAATGAGTTATAGAATTTGGTAAATGCTCAAAACTAGTTATTTGATTATGATTACAATATAATTTAATTATAGAATTTGGTAAATACTCAAAACTGGTTATTTGATTACTAGAACAATATAATTCAATTATAGAATTTGGTAAATGCTCAAAACTTGTTATTTGATTATTATGACAATATAATTTAATTATAGAATTTGGTAAATGCTCAAAACTTGTTATTTGATTACTAGAACAATCTAAATGAGTAATATGATCAGGACAGCCTTTCAAACTAGTAAAATGTCTAGAAGAACAATCAATATGAGTGATATTCAATGGTATAGTTATTTCTTCGAATGATCTAATATTTTCAGGTATTCTAAAATAAATAGCCATTATTTGTTATTTATAGTATGATTATTCATAAATAATCATATTATAATTTATTATCAATTTTTTTAATCGTATTCAGGCTCTTTAATTTCTGGTATATTATATTCATGTATTTTTTCTAATCCTAATTTTTCATAAATAGAATAACATGGATTTTCATAACAATCTAATTTTTTTATAGAATTTGGTAAATAATCAAAACTAGTTATTTTATTATAATCACAATATAATTTTTGTATAGAATTTGGTAAATATTCAAAACTAGTAATTTGATTATGAGTACAATCTAATTTAATTATAGAATTCGGTAAATATTCAAAACTAGTTATTTGATTATATATACAATATAATTTTTGTATAGAATTTGGTAAATACTCAAAACTAGTTATTTGATTATTTGAACAATATAATTTAATTATAAAATTTGGTAAATGTTCAAAACTAGTTATTTGATTATTAGAACAACATAATTTAATTATAGAATTCGGTAAATGCTCAAAACTTGTTATTTGATTATTATGACAATATAATTTAATTATCGAATTTGGTAAATGCTCGCAACTTGTTATTTTATTATCGAAACAATATAATTCAATTATAGAATTTGGCAAATGCTCAAAACTTGTTATTTGATTATTATGACAATATAATTTAATTATCGAATTTGATAAATGCTCAAAACTAGTTATTTGATTATCAGAACAAATTAAATGAGTAATATGACCAGGACATCCTCTAAAACTAGTAAAATTTCTAGAAGAACAATTTACATGAGTAATATTTTTAGCTATATTTATTTCTTCGAATGATTTAATATTTTCAGGTATTCTAAAATAATAATCCATTATTTGTTATTTATAGTATGATTATTCATAAATAATCATATTATAATTTATTATCAATTTTTTAATCATATTCAGGCTCTTTAATTTCTGGTATATTTTGTTCATGTATTTGATCTAATTCAAATTCATCATAAATAGAATAACATGGATTTTCATAACAATTTAATTTTTGTATAGAACATGGTAAATAATCAAAATTAGTTATATTATTATATAAACAATATAATTTTATTATTGAATTTGGTAAATGCTCAAAACTAGTTATGTTGTTGTAAGAACAACCTATTTTAATGACAGAATTTGGTATATGCTCAAAACTAGTTATGTTATTGCAAGAACAATTTAATGTAATTATTGAATTTGGTAAATACTTGAAACTAGTTATTTGATTATGCGCACAATCTAATTTTATTATAGAATTTGGTAAATACTCAAAACTTGTTATTTCATTCAAAAAACATTTTAATTTTTGTATAGAATTAGGTAAATACTCAAAACTAGTTATTTCATTACGAGAACAATCTAATTCAATTATAGAATTAGGTAAATGCTCAAAACTAGTTAATTGATTACTAGAACAATCTAAATTAATTATAGAATTTGGTAAATACTCAAAACTAGTAATTTGATTATGCGAACAATGTAATTCAATTATAGAATTTGGTAAATTCTTAAAACTAGTAATTTGATTATATGGACAATCTAAATAAGTTATAGAATTTGGTAAATGCTTAAAACTTTTTATTTTATTATTGAAACAAATTAAATGAGTGATATGGTTTGGACAACCTATAAAACTAGTAAATTGTCTAGAAGAACAATCTACATGAGTAATATTCAATGGTATATTTATCTGTTTGAATGATCTAATCTTTTTAGGTATCCTAAAATAATCATCCATATTTATTATTAATATGATTATTGATTAATGATCATATTATTTAATTATTTATTATCAATTTTTCTAATCATATTCGGGCTCTTTAATATCTAATGTATTATATTCATGTATTTTTTCTAATCCTAATTCTTCATAAATAGCATAACATGGATTATCATAACAATATAATTCTTGTATAGAATATGGTAAATAATCAAAACTAGTTATTCGATTGTCGCAACATTCTAAAATTTGTATGGAACTTGGTAAATAATTAAAACTTGTTATTTGATTATCAGAACAACCTAATTATCGTATAGAACTTGGTAAATGCTCGAAACTAGTTATTTTATTATTGGAGCAATATAATTCAATTATAGAATTTGGTAAATGCTCAAAACTAGTTATTAGATTATTAGAACAATTTAATTCAATTATAGAATTTGGTAAATGCTCAAAACTTATTATTCTATTATGATGACAATCTAAATAAGTTATAGAATTAGGTAAATGCTCAAAACTAGTTATTTGATTATTTGAACAAATTAAATGAGTAATATGGCCAGGACATCCTCTAAAACTAGTAAAATTTCTAGAAGAACAATCTAAATGAGTAATATTCAATGGTATATTTATTTCTTCGAATGATCTAATATTTCTAGGTATATTAAAATAAATAGCCATAATTTGTTATTTATAGTATGATTATAAACTAATAATCATATTATGTTTAAAATTTCAATTTTTTAATCATATCCGGGCTCTTTAATATCTAGTGTATTATTTTGCTCATGTATTTTATCTAATCCTAATTCATCATAAATAGCATAACATGGATTTTCATAACAATCTAATTCTAGTATAGAACTAGGTAGATAATCAAAACTATTTATTGGATTATATGAACAATATAAATAACTTACAGAATTTGGTAAATGCTCAAAACTATTAATTTCATTATATGAACAATCTAATTCATGTATAGAACTTGGACAATAATAAAAATTAGTTATTTGATTATATGAACAATCTAGATAAGTTACAGATTCTGGTAAATGCTCAAAACTTGTTATTTTATTTTTATAGCATTCTACTTTGGCTATATAATTAGGTAAATGCTCAAAACTAGTTATTCGATTATATGAACAATTTAATTCTATTATAGAATTTGGTAAATGCTCAAAACTTGTTATTCTATTATATGAACAATTTAATTCAATTATAGAAAATGGTAAATGCTCAAAACTTGTTATTTGATTATATGAACAATCTAATTTAATTATAGAATTTGGTAAATGCTCAAAACTTGTTATTTGATTATCAGAACAATATAATTTAATTATAGAATTTGGTAAATGCTCAAAACTAGTTATTTGATTACTATAACATAACAGATGAGTAATATGTCTAGGACATCCTATAAAACTAGTAAAATTTCTATAAGAACAATCTAGAGAAGTGATATTCAACGGTATATTTATCTCTTTGAAAGAATTAATATTTTCAGGTATTCTATAATAATCTGCCATATTTTGTTATTTATAATATAATTATAAACAAATAATCATATTAGAATTTATATTCAATTTTCTAATAATATTCTGGCTCTTTAATTTCTGGTATATTATATTCATGTATTTTTTCTAATCCTAATTCTATATAGATAGAATAACATGGATTATCATAACAACCTAATTCTTGTATAGAATTTGGTAAATAATCAAAACTAGTTATTTTATTATATGAACAATCTAATTCAAATATAGAATCTGGTAAATACTTAAAACTAGTTATTCGATTAAAATTACAATCTAATTCAGTTATAGAATTTGGTAAATACTCAAAACTTGTTATATTATTATGACCACAATGTAAATTTATTATAGAATCTGGTAGATATTTAAAATTGTTTATTAGATTAAACATGCATTTTAAATAAATTATAGAGTTTGGTAAATGTTCAAAACTAGTTATTTGATTATGATTACAATATAATTTAATTATAGAATTTGGTAAATTTTTAAAACTTGTTAATTTATTACAGGAACAAATTAAAGTAGTTATTGAATTTGGTAAATAATCAAAACTAGTTATTTGATTATTATCACAATCTAAATAAGTTATAGAACTTGGTAAATACTCAAAACTAGTTATATCATTAAAAGGACAATATAGACTAATTATTGAATTTGGTAGATACTCAAAACTTGCTATTTGATTATTTCTACATAATAAATGAGTGATATGTTTAGGGCATCCTATAAAACTAGTAAAATTTCTCGAAGAACAATCTACATGAGTGATGTTTTTAGGTATATTTATTTGTTCGAATGAACTAATATTTTCAGGGATTTTAAAATAATTACTCATATTTGTTATTTATAGTAAGATTATTCATAAATAATCATATTATAATTTATATTCAATTTTTTTTAATCATATTCAGGTTCTTTAATATCTGGTATATTATATTCATGTATTTTATCTAATCCTAATTCATTATAAATATGATAACATGGATTGTAATAACAAATTAATATTTTTATAGAACTTGGTAAATAATCAAAATTAGTTATATAATTACCAGAACAATATAATTCAATTACAGAATTTATTAAATGCTCAAAGCTAGTTAGTCGATTACACGAACAATTTAATTTAATTATTGAATTAGGTAAATGTTTAAAACTAGTTATTTGATTTTCAGGACAATCTAATTCAATTATAGAATTAGGTAAATGCTCAAAACTAGTTATTTGATTATATGAACAATCTAATTTAATTATTGAATTCGGCAAATATTTAAAACTTGTTATTTCATTCAAAGAACAATCTAATTCTATAATAGAATTAGGTAAGTGCTCAAAACTAGTTATTTGATTTTTAGAACAAATTAAATGAGTGATATTATTTGGACAACCTATAAAACTAGTAAATTGTCTATAAGAACAATCTAGATGAGTTATGTTTTTAGGTATATTTATCTGTTCAAAAGAACTAATATTTTCAGGTATTCTAAAATAATCACTCATAATTATTATGATATAATTATTAATATATAATGATATCATTTAGTTATTTATTTTTTCAATTTTTTAATCATATTCTGGCTCTTTAATATCTAGTGTATTATTTTGTTCATGAATTCCGTCTAATCCTAATTCTTTATAAATAGGATAACATGGATTATATTGACAATCTAATTCTTGTATAGAGTATGGTAAATGCTCAAAACTAGTTATTTGATTATGAGTACAATCTAAATTAATTATAGAATTTGGTAAATTCTCAAAACTAGTTATTTGATTATATGAACAATATAATTTTATTATAGAATTTGGTAAATGCTCAAAACTAGTTATTTGATTAAATGAACAATATAATTCTATTACAGAATTTGGTAAATGCTCAAAACTAGTTATTCGATTATGAGGACAAATTAAATGAGTGATATGATTCGGACAACCAATGAAACTAGTAAAATTTCTATAAGAACAATCTACTCGAGTAATATTTAACGGTATATTTATTTGTTCGAAAGAACTAATATTTGCTGGTATTCTGAAACTATTATCCATATTTGTTAATAATATGATAATTGATTAAAAATCATATTATTTAATTATTTATTTTCAATTTTTTTGTATTTATATATTATATGGCTATATTGAATAATGATGTATATAACTACAATGGTATAGAATTAGTAAATACATATATATGTGTATCTTCAAATGTAATAAGATTATATTATGATAAAAATACACTTATGTATTATATCGATATAGAATATTCGATATATGGATCAATCAGTACTAGAGAAAATGGATATTCACCTATTAGTGGAATTCTAAAAAGATATATAGTAGATACATTGCCGTCTGATATTTATAATTATGCTTATGATGAATTAAAAAAAATATATACTAATTATACAGATTGTTAAAGATTATATTTTAGGTTAAATATAAATAATTATATATATTATAATATATATTATTATGTCGATAATACATTATGATAAGGATGAAAAAAGAATATTTAAAAATTATAATACAGCATTTATGAAATATATTAATCTTGGAGATGATGGTTTAGATAAAAAATATTTTAAAAATATATTTGATAAGTTAAGAGATAAATTTAAAGAGATTGATAGCTTGATTGACGATTCTCTATTAGATAAAATAAATAAATATTACTCAGATAATTCTGATTATATTATACTAGATAGCTTTGCCAAAAAGTTTATATTAATATATACACATAATGACAATGGTGATGAAAATTCATTAACTGTAATTAATTCTAATATTAATAATAAATATCATGGTTTTTATGATTATTATGGTAACATATCCTTAACTATTAATAATATTGATTATAATGCATTAAATTACCATCTTACAAAAATGAAGGATGAATATCAGTTGTATAATATAGTAATACCTGATATAATAAAAGATAAATCACGACCTATATTAATATACGATAATAATACCGATTTTGTTTATTATTTACAAAATAAAAACATTAAATGGTTTAATTATTATTATACACTTTTGTTTTTATTCTATAAATTTTTACCAGATAAAAAAATAGAATTAGTTGAATTAATAGACTGTATGATTAATTTATATTTTATTAATGAAATCAAAATTGGGTATATTGATATTTTTAAAGCAGAACATCTGAGAAATGCTTATAATTATGTATGCATTATATATAGTAAATATAGGGATAATAATATAGATGAATTTTATAAACTGAATGATGATATTTACAAAGTGATTAATTTCAAAAATACTGATTATATTGAATTTAGTGATAAAAAAATTGATTATAAATATAAAGAATTTAAATTATTTGATAATAATGATATAAGTAAATCAGTTATTAAAGATACACTTGATATAAATATTAATGACAATAATTTTTTGGATATAACTAATGTTGTTTATGAAACATTTGATTATAATAAAATTAATTTAGAAAAAGAATTTAATGGCATTTTTGTTAAACAAATTGCAATTGAAATAAAAAACATATGTAATGAATTTATAAATTATTTAAAAACAAAAAAAAATAAAAAACATGAAGATTTTGTACTAATAGATTTAAAAATAGATATGTATATGGATAAATTAGGAAATATTATTAAAGAACACAAAAAAGATTATCACATTCAGTATTTGTATTTAATGGATGCTAGAGGTAAAAAAAACATATTTGAGAAGTTTGCATATATAATGTACAAAATAAAAAACTTATTATATTATAATACAATTTATACAGAGCAAAATATTAGTAACTCATATAATATTAAAAAACATTATTTTAGTATTATATCTGAATGGTTTGAATTAAAATTACCTATAGTAGGTACAATGCCATCGATTAAGATTGATTCTTTGGATAATTTATTCGGTTTAAATAACAATATAGTGCCAATAGAAATAAAAAATCACAATGATATATGTAATGTGAATGAACCTGTGGGTTTTTATGAAGAATATAATATCTTAGGTAAGATAATAGAAAAAGATTCTAGTTTTGAAGCTATTTGTAAGTTCGAAACAGAATTTAGACATAATAAATCAGGCCCTGAGTATATTTTTAAGTACAAATTTGTATTAACATCATATTCATATGTAAAATATTTTTTTAAAAATTATACTGGATTTGAATACATATATGACACAGAATTTAATTTTGATGATCAGCGTATCCGAGATATTCAATTAATATCATATAAACAAAATGTTCAACAAAATTTTGAAGAATGTAATATAAAAATAAATAATTTTTATGAAAAAAGAGAAGAATATATTGATTATATTACAAATAGGTTAAACATACATATTTATAAAAAATATATATATGAAAATATTTATATAAATACTTATAATAAGATTATTCTTTCTAAAAATCCTTCTAAAAATCCTTCTAAAAGTGAAAGTTATAAAAATGATATTAATATAATAAAATATTTAACAACATATTACAATATTTTTAAATTAATAAATAAAAATATTACAAAAGCTATAAAATTATTACAAAAAACAAATATATTATATCTCTATAAGTATATAAATTATAATAATAACACAAAAATAAAATACATGTACCATGATACTTACAACGCAATAGAGAATAAAGATGTTTTTTCTATATTTAATATTAGTTATGACGAATTAAATAACGCAATCAGTTATATAGAAAAATGTGATATTGATCATGACTCGTTGATAGATTTTTTAATATTTATACTTTCATTAATTGAATTAAAATTTATATCGTTGGATGATGAACAAGTAGTAGAATCAAAAAATAAAATAGTTAAACTGTTAAATTATGAAAAAAATAATGGTAATATTTTCTGTATGACATTATATAATTATCTTACTAATAATAAAAATATTGAAACATTCATTAATTCTTTTAATAACCTACTAAATAATGATACATATAAAATATCGGATAATTTAAATCAAAACAAAGAATTATATACGAATACTATTAATGTAAATTATATTATTCTATGGATGTTAATTAAAAATAAATTCAATACAAATGAATATGATTTAAACATAATTAAAATATATGATAATACTGAATTTATATATGATAAAGAAAACGATATATATATAAGTAAAGCTAACAATAGATTATATTACGACAATTACAAGTATATTACAAAAATAATAAAACCTACCGAATTATATTTAAAAACACATGTTAAAAATAATTCTGTATATATTCATAATATTAAATTTGATATAGATGACAGTTTAAATATTAAATACAATGGAAACATTATATATAGTTTAAATTTTATGTATAATTA
>Ga0315902_10004792_pt1 | contig 19342 bp, 29 predicted proteins | sample LakEriMetagenome_9_FD_203523 | JGI IMG/M metagenome (GOLD analysis project Ga0315902, IMG submission 203523) | Freshwater fungal communities from buoy surface, Lake Erie, Ohio, United States - Buoy 12 MA117 | ecosystem: Environmental > Aquatic > Freshwater > Lake > Lake biofilm | place: USA... | reverse complement strand
GACGCGCGGCTCTTCTAAATGCCAGGCCAGCTTGGGCAGGCAGCGCTCCATGTCACCGGCCTTGAGCACCATCTCGTAGTGTTCAGTCTTGAAGCGCGCCGACATGGCCTCGGCGCGCACGCGCTCATCGAAACCGAGTTCGATACCCGAAGCGGAACTGAGGTCGAAGCCACAGGTAAAAGTCTTCAGATAGGGGAACAGGCTAGCCGCCACCGCGGTGATGGAGCCGCTGTCCATGCCGCCACTCAGGTAGGCCCCCAGTTCGACGTCGCTCACCAATTGGCGGTGGACTGCCTGACGAAACAGTCGGTCCAGTTCCTCGACATACTCTGCCTTGCTTGCGGGCTGGTCGGGTTCGCGAAAGCGATAATCCCAGTAGCGCGTGCGCTTCACCACGGGTTTACGCGCACCAACGTCGACCGTCAGGAAGTGCCCAGGCGGCAGCAGGTGGATGTCTTCCAGCAACGTGCGGTCGGTAAAGATGTTCTGGAAGGTGAAGTACTCCAGCAACGCGGGCTTGTCGAGCGTGCGGCGAAACCGGATGTCGGACAGAATGGCTTTCTGTTCTGAGGAGAACCAGATGCTGTTGCCTTGCTGCGCGATGTAGAGTGGCTTGATGCCGTAACGGTCACGAGCGAGCAACATGCGGCGCTCTTTGCGGTCCCAGAGCGCAAACGCAAACATGCCGTTAAAACGGTCAAGCGCCGCGGTACCCCAATGCGCCAACGCGACCATGGCGACCTCGGTGTCCGTCTGCGATCGGAAGTTGTAGCCTGCGGCTTCAAGCTCGGTTCGTAACTCGCGGAAGTTGTAGATTTCCCCGTTGTAAGAGAACGCATAGCGATGGTCAGTGCTGATCATCGGCTGATGCCCTAGGGGCGAAAGGTCGATGATGGCCAGACGGCGATGCCCAAGGCCGACATTGCCCTCGATCCATTGCCCCTCACCATCCGGGCCTCGATGTGCGATGGTGTCCGTCATCCGCTTGAGAACGACCGGAGACACCGCATCACCGTTCAGATGCATCAACCCTGCAATACCGCACATCAGACGCCCGCCGCCAGCACTTGGTGAATCACGTACTGCTGCTCAGCCTCGCTCATGCCATGAAACAACGGCAGCGAAATGCTGCAATCGTTGGCTACGCGGGCGTTGGGGAAGTCCTGGGGACTCAGGCCGTACTTCTCTCGGTAGAAGGACAGCATGTGCACTGCGTGTGTGGCCGGTCGGGTGGAGATGCCGGCACGTTGCAGCCGATCCATCCAATCGTTGCGGTGCGCGTTGACTCGCTCGACCGAGCCCGGGGTCAAAGGTTCAGGATGGAACAGGCAGGGGTAGCTCTGGTATCCGTGACCGAAACCCGCCATTCGGGTGGGGGTGGTGAGCCACTGCAATTGGGCAAAGGCGTCATCGTACACAGCAGCCAGCCGCTTGCGCTCGGCGACGATGTCTGCAGCACGGTCCATCTGCGCCGACCCAAGGGCGGCTTGCAGGTCGGTCATGCGCTGGTTATAGCCGGCGTCGGGGTGGTCGGCCAGCAGGTAGGGGCGGGCGCCCATGTGTCGCTGCAGGTCGGTCATGGCTGCGCCATGGTCGCGTAATCTGCGCAGTTTTTCGGCCAGCGCATCGTTCTGCGTGGTGATCATGCCGCCTTCACCTGTGGTGATGGCCTTGCGGGGGTGGAAACTAAAGCAGCCGGTGTCGCCGAAAGTGCCGACATGCTGTCCCTGGTAAGTGCTACCGAAACCGCAGGCGGCGTCTTCGACAACCCACAGACCATGCTTTTTCGCCAGAGCGAGCAGGGGCTTCATGTCGACCGCCAGCCCGAAAAGGTGAACCGGCAAAATCGCTTTGGTCTTGGGCGTGATGCAACCGCGAAGTGACTCAAGGTTCAGGTTGAAGGTCTCAAGGTCAATGTCGCAGAACACGACCTTGCCTCCCAGATGCTCGACCACGTTGGCGGTGGCCACCCAGGTGAAGGCCGGCACGATGGCCTCGTCACCCGGGCCGAAGCCCAGCGCGGCGAGCGACAGGTGCAGCGCGGTGGTGCACGAAGTGACGGCGATGGAGTTCCCGGCGCCGGTGAAGGCCGACCACTTTTCCTCGAACTCCCGAACCTTGGGACCCTGCACCAGCCAACCTGACCGCAGGGGCTCGAGCACGCTCAGTACCTCCTGCTCCAGCAAGGTAGTGCGCGCGATCGGGACGTTCATCTTCTCGTCGACACTCATGCCGGTAACCCCACTGCAGTGCGCCGTGCCGCCACCTCTGCCTTGTGGGACGCTCGCCACTCGATCAGTCGGCGCAGCCCTTCGTCAAGATCGATTTGCGCGGTGAAGCCGATCTCCTCAGTGGCCTTCTTGGGTGAGCCGATGCGATTGCGAACCAGCGTTGCCTGGCTTCGCGGCGCGTAGCGAATGGGTTGTTTGCAGCCTGTGAGTGCGATCAACCTTTCAGCAAGCTCCTTCAGCGATGTGCGCCGGCCGGTGCCCACGTTGTAAAAACTGTCTACCGCGTCGGCCTTCATGGCGCAAACGTTGGCCAAGCCGCAATCTTCCACAGCCACGAAGTCGAAGGCCTCTGAGCCATCGCCCATGATCGTGGGGCTCTCGCCTTTGTCGATGGCGTCGAGCATCTTCATGATCACGGCGATGTACGCGCCGTGGTAGTCCTGCCGCGGGCCGTAGACGTTCATGTAGCGCAATCCTACGAAGTTCAGGCCGTACCGGTGGTGGTAGGCGCGCATCATGGCCTCACCGGCGATCTTGGTTGCGCCGTAGAAGTTCTGGTTGTTGAACGGATGGCTCTCGGTCATCGGCTCTTCCACCGCGTCGCCGTACACCGAGGCCGAGGACGACCACACCAGGCGCTTGACGCCCTTGGCCACGCAGGCTTCCATCACGTTGAAGGTGCCGCGCACGTTCACGTCGAAGGCAGTGCGTGGGTACTCGTGGCATTGCAGAAGCCAGAGCGCAGCCAGGTGAAACACCCCGTCAGCGCCCTCAAAGGCCGACTGCAGGATGTCGGTCTGCATCACGTCGCCGCCTACGTCGTAGATGCGAACGCGCGGGTCTTTCAACGCTTCATTCAGGTTCTCGCGGGTGCCGCGCACGAAGTTGTCGTATATGAGTACTTTACCAATGTCTTCCTTGAGCAAGCGGTCAACGGTATGCGAACCAATCAGACCAGCACCACCGACCACAACAAACTTTTTTCCTCTGACGTCCATATCCGTTCCTTTGAAAATCAATTTAGCAGGCTGCGCGTAATGACGAAACGATTTGACTTTGAATCAACTCATCAAGACTCGGGTGCATCGGCAAGCTGATCACCTCTTCCGCTACCAGATCACCCACAGGCAACTGGACGGAGGCATCTGCCACCGCCGGTTGCCGGTTCAAGGGAATGGGGTAGTGCACAGCAGTGGGTACGCCTGCGGCCTGCAGTTGCTTCTGCACCGCATCTCGGTTTTTCACCCTCACTGTGAGTTGCGCCCACACGCTCACGTTGTGCGGCTCCACCATCGGCAGCGTCAGTTGCTCAACCCCTTGCAGTTGCTTCATGTAGCGGCCTGCCACTACTTGGCGCAACGCAATTTCTTCATCAAGCACCGCCAGCTTGGGCAGCAAGATGGCTGCTTGCAGGGTATCCAGGCGACTGTTCACCCCCACGCGCACGTGGTGGTAGCGCCTGTCCTGCCCGTGGCGGGCGATCTGGCGCATGACTTTGGCCAGTTCATCGTCGTTGGTGAAGATGGCACCGCCGTCGCCATAGCAGCCTAGAGGTTTGCTGGGGAAGAAGCTGGCGCAGGCGATGGTGGTGAGGTTGCAGCTTTTGCGGCTTTTGTAGGTGGCGCCGAAGCTCTGCGCGGCGTCTTCAATCACCGGGATGCTGTGCTTGGCGGCAATCGCGTTGATGGCGTCATAGTCCGCGCACTGGCCGTAGAGGCTGACGGGGATGATCGCTTTCGTCCGCGGAGTGATGGCGGCGTCCAGCAGGGCTGGATCCAGGTTATATGTGCGGGGGTCAATGTCCACATACACCGGCTTGGCGCGCAGTAGCGCAACTGTTTCAGCAGTGGCGATGTAAGTGAAGCCGGGAGTGATGACTTCGTCGCCGGGGCCTATGCCGAGCGCCATCTGGGCAATTTGCAGGGCATCGGTGCCGTTGGCCACGGTGATGCAGTGCTTGGTACCGGTGTAGGCACAAAGCTTTTCTTCGAGCTCGGCCACTTCAGGGCCGAGGATGTATTGGCCGTGGCGCAGGGCTCGCTCAATGCTTTGTTCCAGCTGCGGGCGAAGTTGCGCTTGCTGCCCAGCCAGGTCGATAAAGGGCAGTGGATTGTCGGGCGCAGGGGGCGTTGCAGGTGTCTGCAGCCAGGCCAATGCTTGCGCAGGTGACATCGCCAGAACTTCGCCCAAGGTATCAAAGTCTTGGTCTTCGGTGACGATGCAGACGGCTTGTTCGCTCAGGCTGCGGGCTGCTGCGGCCATTTGCGCGTCTTCAAAATCGCGGGCTTGCTGGTAGACGCTGGTTTGTTCAAAACCAAAGTTGCTGAGCACTTCGACCGTGCTCAGCAAATCGTTCATGAGTTGTGGCACCAGTTGGCGTGCCACGACCTGGGGTTCGATACCCTGGCGCTTGAAGGCTGTGGCAGCCACATAAGCGAGGGTCGGCAAAGAGGACGCGACCACCCAGCGCTTGACACCGGGGTGAAGCGCTGAGTCAAGCAGCTCGGCCGTGGCTGGGCTTGACGGTGCTTTGACCCAGCAGTTCACCAGCGCGTTGACATCAAATATCAGATTTTTCATGGCCGCCCAGGTATCTGTCTGACAGGTGGTCTTCCCAAATGGCTTGGTAGTTCATGCTTGCTTGGCCCGTGCGGGACTGAAGCAAGTGCTGGTAAGGCGCCAATATGCGATCGAGACGGGCCGCATACGACGATGCAGCTTGCTGGGGCTGCTGGGGTGCTTGCATGGTTGTGGGCGCTGTCAATAGGTCTTCATCTTGCACGGTGACCAACAGCTTGACGTTGTCGCGTTTGAAGCGCAGGGGGTGCACCAGTTGGATGGCGCCTTGCTTGTAGATGGCTTCGACTTGCATGGTCAGGTCTCCTGGCGGCTGAGTTCACCGTCTTTCAGGGTGTAGCGCACGTCCGTTGTTCGACAGACGGTCTGGCTGTTGCCGGTTAAGGGGATGTCGAGTTTCTCGCCGTGCTGGCTCATCCAACCGACTTGTCTGGCGGGCACGCCAACCATGAGGGCGTAGGGCTTGACGTCTTTGTTGACCACGGCGCCTGCGCCGATGAAGGCGAATTCACCGATGGTGACGCCGCACACCACGGTGCAGTTGGCGCCCAGGGTGGCACCCTTCTTCACCAGGGTGTTGCGGTACTCGCTCTTGCGCTCAACCAGGGCGCGCGGGTTGTAGACGTTGGTGAACACCATGCTGGGCCCACAAAACACGCCCTCTTCCAGCGTAACGTTGTCATAAACGCTTACGTTGTTCTGGACTTTGCAGCCGTCGCCGATGGTGACTTTATTGCCGACGAACACGTTCTGTCCAAGAGACACCCCCCGTCCGATGCGGGCGCCGCCGCACACATGAACGAAGTGCCATATGCGGCTGCCTTCACCAATTTGCGCGCCATCGTCAACGATGGCGCTGGGGTGGATGGTGATGCTCATGCCTTGCTGCGCGCCACAAAGGGGTGCACTTCCCCCAACGTTGTCACCTCTGCGGTGCGAATGCGTGCCACGGTCTCGATGGCGACGCGGTTCTCTTCCAGACCGAACCCTTCGCCGCAAAGGATGGCTTCGTAAGAGCGGGTGTGCAGGTCTGTGAAGCCGTCTGAGAACTCGATGTTCTCGCCACTGGCCGTCAGCGCGCGGTAGGTGCGTTTGCCATTGGCGCGTTCGGTGGCGGGCACGTCGTTTACGTCGATGGAGAGGAACCAGCGCACCCGGGCTCTACGGTATTCCAAAAAACCTGCAGCCTTGGTGGGGGTAGCCAGGTGCACCACGCTCTGCTGCAGGGCGCCGTACACAAAGTGCAGCATGTCGAAGAAGTGCACGCCAATGTTGGTGGCTACGCCGCCAGACTTGCGCTCGTCACCCTTCCAGCTTTGCAAGTACCAGTTGCCCCGGGAGGTGATGTAGGTCAAGTCCACATCCACCTTGCTGTCAGCAGGGGCCAGCTGCATCTTCTGCCGCAAGGCCAGGATGGCAGGGTGCAGCCGCAACTGCAGGATGGTGTTGACCTTGCGGCCGGTATCGCGCTCAATGTCGATCAGCCCATCGATGTTCCAGGGGTTCAGTACCAACGGCTTTTCGCAGATGGCGTCTGCCCCTGCACGCAAGGCAAAGCGTACGTGGCTGTCGTGAAGATAGTTGGGGGAGCAGATGGCGACGTAATCCACACGTTCGCCTTGCCTGCGCCGCTTGTCAATGTGGCGGTCAAAGCGTTCGAATTCAGTGAAGAACTGGGCATCCGGAAAGTGGCTATCGATGATGCCTACCGAATCGTTCGGGTCGAAAGCAGCTACTAGGGAATTGCCAGTTTCTCGAATGGCTTGCATATGGCGCGGGGCGATATAGCCGGCCGCACCGATGAGGGCGAAGGTTTTCATGTGTCTGCTGCTGCCGCCTGATAGAAAGACCGGTACCAGTCCACAAAACTCTGCACCCCTTCAGCCACGGGGGTGTTGGGTTTGAAGCCCACCCACGCGGCGAGCTCGCTGGTGTCGGCGTTGGTTGCGGGCACGTCGCCCGGTTGGAGGGGCAGATAGTTCTTGTTTGCTTCTTTTCCCAGCGCAGATTCCAGCGCGCCGATGTAGTCCATCAACGGCGTAGGTTGGCTGTTGCCGATGTTGAACACCCGGTAAGGGGCGTTACTGGTGGCAGGGTCTGGGCTTGTTGCGTCGTAGGCGGGGTTGGGCGTGGCGGGCTTGTCCAGCACGCGGATGACGCCTTCGACGATGTCGTCTATGTAGGTGAAATCTCGCACCATCTGGCCGTGGTTGTACACATCGATGGCCTTGCCTTCCAAGATGGCCTTAGTGAAGAGGAAGAGCGCCATGTCGGGCCGGCCCCAGGGGCCGTATACGGTGAAGAAGCGCAGACCCGTGGTGGAGAGGTTGAAGAGATGGCTGTAGGTGTGCGCCATCAACTCATTGGCCTTCTTGGTGGCGGCGTACAGGCTGACCGGGTGATCAATGTTCTGGTGCTCGCTGAAGGGCATGGCGGTGTTGCCGCCATATACGCTGGAGCTACTGGCATAGACCAGGTGCTCCACCGCATGGTGGCGGCAGCCCTCCAGAATGTTGATGAAGCCTTGAAGGTTGGCGTCAATGTAGGCGTGAGGGTTGGTGAGTGAGTAGCGCACTCCGGCCTGGGCAGCCAAGTGCACAACGCGCTGTGGCTTCTCTTCGGCGAAGAGTCTGGCCATTGCTTCGCGGTCTTCCACGCTGTAGCGGTGGAAGCTGAAGTTGGGGTGGCTTGTCAACCTTTGCAGGCGCGCCAGCTTGAGGTTGACGTCGTAGTAGTCATTCAGGTTGTCTACGCCGATGACTTCGTCACCCCGCGCTAGCAGTCGCAGGGTGGTGTGCATGCCGATGAAACCGGCAGCACCTGTGAGGAGAATCTTCATGGGTGGGGTGGTCAGAGCCGTCCGTCGGCGCTGCCAGCGGGGAGGATGGACTTCACGTCGAATAACACGGCGCCAGGTTGTCCCCATGCCTTGATGCCTTGTGGCCCCAGTTCAATGAATTGCCGATGGCCCACGGCCATGACAATAGCTTGGTATTGACCGTGGGAAGGAGCTTCAGTCAGGCAGGCCAAACCGTATTCGTGTTGTGCTTCGTCCATATCAATCCAAGGGTCATACACGTCCACCCGAGTGTTGTAGGCCTGCAGGTGTTTGACGATATCCACCACCTTAGTGTTACGCACGTCAGGGCAGTTTTCCTTGAAGCTCAGGCCCAGCACCAGCACACGGCTGTTGAGCACCGGGATGCCGTTGCGCAGCATGAGCTTCACGGTTTCATCAGCTACATGCCTGGCCATGCCGTCGTTAATGCGGCGGCCGGCCAAGATGACTTCGGGGTGGTAGCCCACTTCTTGCGCCTTGTGCGTCAGGTAGTACGGGTCCACCCCTATGCAGTGTCCGCCCACCAACCCAGGGCGGAAGGGCAGAAAGTTCCACTTGGTGCCGGCTGCCTGCAGCACCTCCAGCGTGTCAATGCCCAGCTTGTGGAAGATGAGGCTCAGCTCGTTCATCAGGGCGATATTCACGTCGCGCTGCGTGTTTTCAATCACCTTGGCAGCCTCGGCCACCTTGATGCTGCTTGCTTTGTGGGTACCGGCGGTGATGATTTGTTGATAGAGCTGGTCGACCTGTTCAGCCACCTCGGGCGTGCTGCCGCTGGTGACCTTCTTGATGGTGGGCAGACGGTGCTCTTTGTCCCCCGGGTTGATGCGCTCGGGGCTGTAGCCGCAGAAGAAGTCTTGGTTGAACTTCAGGCCGCTTTCGCGCTCCAGCACGGGCACACAAACTTCCTCGGTGGCGCCGGGGTAAACGGTGGATTCATAGATGACCACGTCGCCCTTCTTCAGCGCCTGGCCCACCGTGGTACTGGCCTTGACCAGGGGCGTCATGTCCGGCCGGTTGGCTTGGTCCACTGGGGTGGGGACGGTAACGATGTAGACCTGTGCTTGTTGCAGGTCTTGCACCGTACTGCTGTAGCGCAGATGAGTAGCCGCGGACAGTTCTTGAGGGCTGCACTCGAGGGTGTGGTCTTGCCCGGCCTGCAGCTCGGCAATGCGCTTGGGGTTGATGTCAAAGCCGATGACGGAGCGGTTCTTGCCGAATTCAACGGCCAGGGGAAGCCCCACGTAGCCTAGGCCGATGATGGCGAGGGTGCTGGTCTGAAGGTTCATGTCTAAGCGGGAAAGTCTGTGGGTTCGAAAGTCTGCCGGACCGTGGGAGCGCGCTTCGATTGCATCAGATGGATCAGGCGTCAGTAGCAAGATCAGCCTGCAACCGCTCAATCTCACCCTTGAGCGCTTCGAATTCGGCCGTCTTGCGCTCCAGGTAGCTGCGCGTCAGTTCTGCTTTTTGCGCAATGCCGCTGGGTGTGAGCAGGTAGGCGTAGGCCAGCTTGTTCTGGCTGTTACGGAAGTTGCGCGCCTTCAGCAGGCCCTTTTCCACCAAGGCGCGCAGCAGGTAGTTGGTCTTACCTAGGCTCACCCCTAGCAGCTCGGCCAGTTGGCGTTGGCTCATGTCAGGCTGCTGCTGCAGGGCTTGCAGCACCTTGAATCGCATCTCGTCTTGCAGGCGTGCAAGGCGAGGGGAGTGGGTGTCTGAGTTGCTTTGAAGCACGAGGTAGGGTGTTACGTTCGGGCACGCTACCGCCGTGTCGCTGCACACATTTGTGCGCGCGACCAGGCGAAAGTGCTGTGCATTGAAGCGCTGTGCGCTATCGGATTGCTGGGATTGCAGCCGGGCTTACTAGCGTAGCTGTGATCAACCCACGCTCAAATTTGAACACAACGTCTGGGCATGATGGTGGGCGGAGACGATTTTCTTTTCGGCAATGAGGTCTGGGAGGTCCATGCGGCAAAGATCAGGGGCGACACACTTGCCAAGTCCGCACCAAGAGCCCCACCAGGGCCACACCCACTGCATCAGCTGCCCAATCAGCCCACTCTCCATGCCGCCAGCCGCTGAGATGCTGAGCTACCTCGATGGCGCCGCCCAGAGCGACCAGGCTGAACAGCATCCGCCAGCGTAGGGCGGGTTGGGGCCAGCCCAGCACGGCCAGCCCTGTGAGCACGGCAAAGGCCAGGGCGTGCTGGGCTTTGTCCCAGAAGTCGAAAGGTCCTCTGGGGGGCAGATGCTCTACGGGCATAAGCGTGAGCGCCAGTACCGCCACCGTGGTCAGCCAGAACGCGGCCCGTGCCCAGGGTTGCAGCCTCATGCCGCCGCCTGCAGTGTGCTTACGCCGTTACGCCCGCTCTTCTTGGCTCGGTACATGGCTTCGTCAGCCTTGTGTCGCAGGGCTTGTAGGGAGGTCTCCTGGCCCGTGATGGCCGCCATGCCAATGCTGGCGGTGATGGTCAGGCGCTGGTCGGAGGTGATTTGGCGTTGGCACGTCGCCCGCAGCGTGGCCGTGGGTGTCAGCTTGCGTTAGATCAGATTTGAAGGCCGGCAAACCACCCGACAGTCAATCAATTGGTGAGCCTGTGCGCTGGACCTGTGCGGTTAGGCCCCAAGCGGTAGCCGTTATTCATCAACTGAAAGGCCACGGTCCAATCGCTCACTTTGGACTTGATGACCAGGATGTCGCGGATGCCGGCCAGCATCAGCGTGGTCAGCGGGTAGTACACCATCGGCTTGTCGTACACCGGCAGCAACTGCTTGCTCAGCGCCAGCGTGGCCGGATGCAGCCGGGTGCCCGAGCCCCCGGCGAGGATGATGCCTTTACGGGTCATTGAAAGCTCCATTTACGCAGCATCGAGCAGGACGGGCTGCACAGGTCCTCAAGCAGCATGGCGTTGCTGCCTCTGCACTGCTTCCAGCAGAAACTCAGGCGCGAAATCCGCTCCGTTAGCCCAAACCACGGTGCCCATTTCATCGTCCTGCCTTGCGGTGGCAAAGAGCGCCTCGTCCTTCAGGGGCTCAAACATCTCGCCCCACAACTCATCGAGCAGACAGACTTCCCCGGCCACGCCGTTGTTGAAGCTGAGCTGCGGCCGGAAGCCGGGAAGCACTGTGACCTTGGTGGTGTGCAGGAACATGAGGATTTCGGTCCCATTCAGTCGGCAATCGCCACATGGGATTGATGATGACCGACTTCGCCGCGGTGCAAGTCGGAAATGGGGAAACACAAGTCCCAATCCCCCCATACCAGTTCGCCATGTTCCAGGCGGAAGCTGCCAAACCTATCGGGCTGAAGGTAAGCGCGAATGTCGGGGTGACGAGACCGGCGCAGGAAAGGCTCGAAGTCAACGACTCTTTCTGTGCCATCGTCGAAGTGCAGCCGCAGCGAGAAAGAGCCTACTTGCGTGTCAGATGTAATGTTCACGATGGGCGTCATGCTCGTTCGAATAGAACATGATGACAAGCCCAAAGTAGTCCTAGAGCTTGGGCATGCGCTTCAGGCGGAATGGGTGAAAGCTTCATCGTGGCTGACAACGGACTTGCCCTTCGGGCAATGCAAGACTGCGTCATCAAGGTTAGCCTTCAGCCGCTCGATCTCACCCTTGAGCGCTTCGAATTCGGCCGTCTTGCGCTCCAGGTAGCCGCGCGTCAGTTCTGCCTTTTGCGCCATGCCGCTGGGTGTGAGCAGGTAGGCGTAGGCCAGCTTGTTCTGGCTGTTGCGAAAGTTGCGCGCCTTCAGCAAGCCCTTCTCCACCAGGGCGCGCAACAAGTAGTTGGTCTTGCCTAGGCTCACGCCCAGCAGCTCGGCCAATTGGCGTTGGCTCATGTCAGGCTGCTGCTGCAGGGCTTGCAGCACCTTGAATCGCATCTCGTCTTGCAGACGTGCAAGGCGAGGGGAGTGGGTGTCTGAGTTGCTTTGAAGCACGAGGTAGGGTGATGCGTTGGGGCACGCTACCGCCATTTCGCTGCATGCATTTGCATGCGCGATCAGGCGAAAGTGCTGTGCATTGAAGCGCTGTGCGCTATCGGATTGCTGGGATGGAAGGCAACCTCACCAGGGGTGAGGCGACCAACGAACGCTCAAATTTGAACACAAGGTCGGGGCATGGCAGTGACGGAGACGATTTTCTTTTCGGCAATGAGGTCTGCGAGATCCGTGCGGCAAAGATCAGGGGCGCCACGCCTGCCAAGCCCGTACCACGAGCCCCACCAGGACCACACCAATTGCATCAGCTGCCCAATCGGCCCACTTTCCATGCCTCCAGCCGCTGAGGTGCAGAACTATCTCGATGGCGCCGCCCAGGGCGACCAGGCTGAACAGTAGCCGCCAGCGAAGTGCTGGTTGGGGCCAGCCCAGCACGGCCAGCCCGGTGAGCACGGCAAAAGCCAGGGCGTGCTGGGCTTTGTCCCAGAGGTTGAAAGGGTCACGGGGTAGGAGTGGTCCGGGAGAGAGCGTGAGCACCAGCACTGCCATGGTGGCCAGCCAAAATGCGGCGCGCGCCCAGCGTTGCAGTTTCATGCCGCCACCTGCGGCGTGCTCACGCGGTTATGCCCGCCTTTTTGGGCTTGGTACATGGCTTCGTTGGCTTGGTGCTGCAGGGCTCGGAGAGAGGTCTCTTGGCCGGTGCTGGCTGCTACGCCGATGCTGGCGGTGATGGGCAGGCGCTGGTCGGAGGTGATTTGGCGTTGGCACGTCGCCCGCAGCGTGGCCGTGGGTGTCAGCTTGCGTTAGATCAGATTTGAAGGCCGGCAAACCGCCCGACAGTCAATCAATTGGTGAGCCTGTGCGCTGGACCATCAGTTCAACACCCTCTTGCCGTTGACCACAATGGGCTCACCCGTAGCGTGCGAGTAGAGGACGTCTGGACAAACGTCCGCGCCGTTAGGCCACACGATAGTGCCCAGCTCGCTATCCACCCGTACCTTCGCGAAGTAAGCCTCGTCCATCAAGGGGGAAAAGACGCCTCCGTAGCCCCGCTGCAGCACTTGGTCCATTTCCAGTACCGCCGTGATGCCGTCTGAGAAGGTGACTTGCAATCTCCGACCCTTCAAGGGTTGAACGTTGGTGACATCGACTCCAAACATGGCTTACTCCAGTGGGGCGATTTTGTTGAGTTCGGCTTGTTGACGGGCAAGGTCCCAATCCTGCATCAACTCCGCCTGATGCAGACTGGCCCACTCCATGACCAGCCCAAGAGCTTTGGGAGGAAAGCGTCCGGCCAGCACTGCGAGGGTGCGAATGTCGACCTCCAGCCGATGGGCGCCATAGCGTGCGTGGAAGTGAGGCGGATTGTGATCGTCGTAGTACATCGCGATCACGATGCCAAGAAACCGGCTGATCTCAGGCATTGGAGACCCCAGAGGTCGGCCGGTGCTCGCCATACCGCTTGGCCACCCAATCCCGGCTGAAAAACAACGTTCCGTCAGACCTCGAACTCACTGCGCGGCAACCCAGATTGGCGAATGATGGACTGCAATGTTCCAAGCTTGATCTCGTCATGGGCAGGGACAGGCACAGTGATGGTGCTGCCGGACAGCGTCCTCTGCATGACGACGTGACTGCCGCGCTGCCGAACCATCCCGAAGCCGTGGCGCATCAGGATGACGCAGACTTGACGACCAGAAAAGACACCGAGCCTACCCAACCGCGACCTCCATACGCGTGATGTAAATCTCGTCGTGCAGGCGCCTGCTGACCTCATCGGGCGAGGCCATTTCGAAGAAGAGTTCCACCGCCTCGCGAAGGTTGGCCGAGGCTTCCTGGACCGTAGCACCCTGGCTTGCTACGTCGATGTCCGGGCAAAACGAAACGTAGCCGTCGCCTTCGCGCTCGATGATGACCGTCAGTTGTCTGTTCATGGTCTTCCTAAGATTCGGTGGTCGTGCTGCCTGAGGGAGAAAGTGTCGAGCAGATACTCAACCCCATTCATTCCGGATGTCCCGCTGAATGACCAACGGATCCTCGTTCAAATGGGGAGAGTCCTTGAGTACACCCGCCCACTGCCGCCAGTCCATTGTCTTGATCAGTGAGGCAGCTTGCCTGCCTTCAGGCTTGGACAAGCGCAGGATGATCAGCCGCTCATCGTCGACAAATGACACGGGCTCAAGCGGCCGGATGACACCCGCTTCGACGTTGCTTCAATGGCTTGGTGCATGCAAGGTCTCCTGGAACGTTGAGCCTGGGCTCGACAGTTCGGTATGTTCCCACCATTGGTCATCATTTGGCGCCTTGCTTGCCGAGTAGGGGCTGTTGGGCTCGTAGGGGTGGGTTTCGGTGAAGGCCGCATCACCGGGGCCTAGGTTGCCGTAGACCTCGCTGGTGACGAGGAAGGTCATGGGTGTTCCACGAGATCGGCTCTCAATCGCTCGATCTCGTCCTTGAGTGCTTCGTACTCGGCTGTCTTGCGCTCCAGGTAGCCGCGCGTCAGTTCTGCCTTTTGCGCCATGCCGCTGGGCGTGAGCAGGTAGGCGTAGGCCAGCTTGTTCTGGCTGTTGCGAAAGTTGCGCGCCTTCAGAAGGCCCTTGTCCACCAGGGCGCGCAACAGGTAGTTGGTCTTGCCTAGGCTCACCCCTAGCAACTCGGCCAGCTGACGCTGGCTCATGTCAGGCTGCTGTTGCAGGGCGTGCAGCACCTTGAAGCGCATCTCGTCTTGCAGGCGTGCAAGGCGAGGGGAGTGGGTGTCTGAGTTGCTTTGAAGCACGAGGTAGGGTGGTGCGTTCGGGCACGCTACCACCATGTCGCTGCATGCATTTGCATGCGCGATCAGGCGAAAGTGCTGTGCATTGAAGCACTGAGCGCTATCGGATTGCTGGGATGGAAGGCAAGCTCACCAGAGGTGAGGCGACCAACGAACGCTCAAATTTGAACACAAGGTCGGGGCATGGAGTGCGCGGAGATGATTTTCTTTTCGGCAATGAGGTCTGCGAGGTCCGTGCGGCAAAGATCAGGGGTGCCACACTTGTCAAACCTGTGCCACGAGGCCCACCAGGACCACACCCACTGCATCAGCTGCCCAATCGGCCCATTCCCCATGCCTCCAGCCGCTGAGATGCTCAACTACCTCTATGGCGCCGCCGAGAGTGACCAGGCTGATCAGGAGCCGCCAGCGTAGTGCGGGTTGGGGCCAGCCCAGCACGGCCACCCCGGTGAGCACGGCAAAGGCCAGAGCGTGTTGGGCTTTGTCCCAGAGGTTGAAGGGGTCGCGGGGCAGGAGTGGTCCGGGAGAGAGCGTGAGCACCAGTACCGCCACTGTGGCCAGCCAGAATGCGGCGCGAGCCCAGGGTTGCAGTTTCATGCCAACACCTGCAGGGTGCTCACGCGGTTACGCCCGCTTTTCTTGGCTTGGCGCACGGCTTCGTCGGCTTGGTGCTGCAGGGCTCGGAGAGAGGTCTCTTGGCCGGTGTTGGCTGCTACGCCGATGCTGGCGGTGATGGTCAAAGGTTGGTGAATCGGACCTGGCCGAAGAGCAGGCGGTTGAGAGAGGCTTTGAGGTGAAGAAGGGGCGCTAGGTGGGGCTGGGGGCATGGGGGCGGGGTGGGCGGCGGAGGGGGGCAGGGATGTGACGGCGCAGGGTAACAACGCGCGGTGGGCAGAAGAGCCCGTTCTGCTATCGCTGAGTGATAGCATTCAATGGTGATCGCTAAACACCGTAAGACTCTAGCCGCGATATTGACGCGCCCAACATCGGCATCGATCGTGTTTGCCGACATAGAGGCGCTGATCAAGGCTCTTGGCGGTTCGGTTGCCGAGCGCGAAGGTTCCCGGGTCAGGATCGAACTCCATGGAGAGCAGTGGCGGTGCCATCGACCTCACCCGGGCAAGGAGGCTAAGCGGTATCAGGTGGAGGAGGCGCGAGAATTTTTGGAACGTGCAGGAGTGCAGCGATGAACATCATGACTCACGAGGGCTATACAGCGCGCGTTGAGTACGACGAGCGTGACAACATTTTTGTGGGACGCATTCTGGGCATTCGCAACATCATCAGCTTTCATGGCGAAACGGTTGCCGAGTTACGCGCTGAGTTCGAGCTTGCCATCAAGGACTATCTGGCTGACTGCAAGGAGCAAGGCCTACACCCCGAAAAGCCCGCATCCGGCAAGCTGTTGTTGCGTGTAGCGCCCGAAATCCATGGCCGTGCGCTTGTTGCTGCGCAGGCCGCGGGCAAGAGCCTGAATCAGTGGGCGTCTGAAGTGTTGCAGCGCGCTGTGCAGCCTGGTTGATGGGTGGACTTGAAGCCGTGGGTTGCAAGGTGACACCGTACCCGGTGGACTTTCGCACTGGGGAGTCAACCCCGCTGACCGAATACTCGCTGGCCTACAGCCTGCTGCGTTGGCAGACCGCTCTGCACGGTTGGGGGAAGACGGGGCGCAGGGTGGGCCGGTCGCGGCATAAACTCGTCGCACAACAGCGATGGAGGTCCCATGGCCACGGCGAGCATCACCTTGGAGCCCGGTAAACGGGGTGGGCGCCCCTGCATCAGGGGCCTGAGGATCTCCGTTTATGACGTCTTGGCGATGCTGTCGAACGGCATGTCGCAGGACGAAGTGCTGGAAGACTTCCCCGAACTGACCCGGGACGACATCATGGCCGCACTGGCCTATGCGGCCGACCGGGAGCACCGTGTGTACTCGCTGAAGGTGCAATGAAGCTCCTGCTGGACAACAAGGACATCATCACGCCTGCGCTACTCAGCGAAGGGCGGGCTTCGATTGAACTGATTGATTGAGCCAGATGACTCCCGTGATGGTGACGGTCGATCAGGCGCCTTGATCGACCCAGGGGTTGATCAGCCGCCCGACGAAGTAGCGGGAAACTCGAAATCCAGCCAATCTGACCGCCCCGGCTCTCTGACGCTGATGGCGCGGATGGCTCCGTTGGCGTGGTGTTGTAAGGCCTGAAGTGATGGTTCTATGCTGCTGAAGGGGCGGGCGTTGAGTTGTAGTCCTGCTGTGACTACATTTTCACGTGCATAACGACAAGGAACTGACGATGAACTCTGCCGACACCTACGTTCGCGCCCGCATTGACACTGCCACGAAGGAGCGCGCCTCCGATGCCTTGCAGGCCATGGGCCTGTCCATCTCGGACGCCATTCGCCTGTTGATGCTGCGCATCGCAGATGAGCATCGCTTGCCTTTTGAAGTCAAGGTACCCAGCGCGAGCAGCCGCAAGGCTCTAGCCGAAATCAAGGCCGGTAAGGTCAAGCGTTTTGCCACGGTGGATGACCTGATGGCAGATCTGCATGCGGACGATTGATCGCCCCAGTGCATTCAGGCGCGACTACAGGCGAGAAACTAGGGCCAGCACGGCAAGGTACTTGACGCTCTGCTCGTCCCTGTTCTGATGGACCTGGCAAGTGACCAGGCACTGGCACCGCGTTACCGGGACCATGAGTTGACAGGCGACTGGGCTGGCTACCGCGACTGTCATCTCAAACCGGATTTGCTGCTGATCTACCGGAAGATTGGCGAAGACTTGTTGACCCTGGCCAGGCTGGGTTCGCATAGCGAATTCTTTGGCTGACGAGGGCTACGGTGCTCTTCGGGCTGGGACGTACGCCCGAGACCATCAGCGAGATCAAAAAGCGGTACCTGAAGCCGAGGCACTCCTCATCTTCAGTGAAGCTGACCTGGCCGAAGAGCAGGTACTAGAGGGTGGTGTTTGGGGAAGACGGGGCGCTGGGTGGGTCCTGGACATGGTGTTGGGGTGGGTGGGGAAGGGTGGACTCGGTGGTGACGGCGCAGGCCAACATCGGACGACCGTCTGCACTTGACCATGTTGGTCCATGCCTTGTGAATCTGTACAATGAATCTGTACAAAAGTGAGGTGTGCCCATGACCATTGAAACCACCTACAGCCAGGCACGAGAGCAGCTCAAAAAACTGATGGACCGAGCCGTGGAAGATCGCGAGGTGATCGTGGTTCGCCGCCGGTCGGGTGGTGATGTGGCCATGATTGCGGCTGACGAACTCGAAAGCCTGGTGGAAACAGCTCACTTGTTGCGGTCCGCCAAGAATGCCGAGCGCCTGCTGGCTGCCCTGGGGCGCTCGCGTTCAAACACGATCGCCCCGACTTCGCTGGCCGATTTGCAAAAGCAGGTGGGGTTCGATGCGTGATGGTGACCGGGTAGCGGTTTGCCATCCTGAAATTTTGGAAGACCTGCAGCATTGGGTCGAGACAGATCGTCGCACTGCCAAACGCTTGCTTGAACTGGTCAGATCCATCCTGAAGGACCCATTTGTTGGCATCGGAAAACCAGAGCCCCTGAAGTACCTGGGTGCGGATGTCTGGTCTCGCAGGATCACCCAGGAACATCGCTGCGTTTACTTGGTCAAGGTCGATCGAGTGGAGTTTCTCCAGGGCCGCTACCACTACTGAACAACGCCCTGGGGAGCGACAAGACGGCGTAGGGCTCGGCAAAGCCCTCTCGCAGCCGGGTCTCCGGTAAGGCGCTGGTCCCTTGATGCGATAGCATCTGATGCTATTGCATCACCCAAGGAAGTCTATGCGCACCACGATTGATATCGAAATCGACGTCCTAAGCGCCGCCAAAGAAATTGCACGCCAACGAGACATCGGCGTCGGTAAGGTCATTTCAGAGTTGCTGCGTCAGGCGCTGACAGGAGACACCAGCCCTTCAGTCCACTCTAAAGAGAAAATCTCCTCCACGGGGTTTGAGCCTTTTCCAGCCCGAGGCGTGATCGTCACCAATGACCTGATCAACCGTCTTCGAGAAGCTGAAGGCATCTGATGCGCGCCCTGCTTGACGTCAATGTGCTGATTGCCTTGCTCGACGCAGGGCACATCCATCACACCCGGGCCATGCATTGGTTGGGCACGGAGATTGAACATGGATGGGCATCTTGCCCTCTCACGCAAAACGGTTGTTTGCGAATCATGGCGCAACCCGCCTACCCGCAGGCGCTTGCGCTACCAGCCGTTGCGCAGCGGCTTGCTCAAGCCACGGCACACCCCAAGCACACCTTCATTGCTGACGACTACAGCCTGCTTGACGCTTCCCACATCAACTTCACTCAACTGTTGGGCCACCGCCAAATCACCGACAGCTACTTGCTGGGTCTGGCGGTCAGGCACCAATGCCGTTTCGTCACTTTTGACAGCCGTATCAACATGAGCACCGTCGTTGGTGCTGAGGCGCAGCATTGGGTCACGCTTTGACTTGAGAGAGCGTCCTGGCCTTGGGACATATCGTCTCAGCGGTGGGGTGCGGTCAGCCTTGAGAAGCGCCTCGCACCGTCAATCGGCCACCTTTCCGTCTGATACTTGGGGCCTCTCTTCCACACCGCACTTCCGAAGGAAGATCCGATGCTGACTTCCAACGCATCTGCCGGGGCTCTGGCCGCTGGCGCTGGTTCTCCGGGGCATTCCGGGCTTCCTGGGCCGTCCGCACCCGATGGCGGCTTGGCCGTGGTGATGGACCGGGTGGTGTTTCTGAAGCAGTTGCAGCAGGTGTCCAACCGTATCCACGCCACGGACAACCTGCAGGCCTGGCAGTTGGACATGGCGCAGGACATATGCGACCTGCTCCGCGCCGATCGAATGACGCTGTACGAGGCTGACGCCGACGGGCAGGAAATCGTCTCGCGCGTGAAGACGGGGCTGAACCGGTTGAAGGATATCCGCCTGCCAGTGGATGAACGCAGCATTGCGGGTTACGTGGCC
>Ga0315902_10004788_pt1 | contig 19351 bp, 18 predicted proteins | sample LakEriMetagenome_9_FD_203523 | JGI IMG/M metagenome (GOLD analysis project Ga0315902, IMG submission 203523) | Freshwater fungal communities from buoy surface, Lake Erie, Ohio, United States - Buoy 12 MA117 | ecosystem: Environmental > Aquatic > Freshwater > Lake > Lake biofilm | place: USA... | reverse complement strand
GCTCACCTTCTACGACTTCCCCGCAGAGCACTGGAGACACCTGCGGACCACCAACCCCATCGAAAGCACGTTCGCGACCATTCGCCTGCATCACCGACGGGCTGACTTCTCCGGAACCGGGGACAATTGAACCAGACAGGCCAGCCTGGTCAAGATGTTCAAGCTGGCCCAGTCCGCGGCCAAGCACTGGCGCAAACTCAATTCACCCGAGTTCATCCTCTCCCTTGTCGAGGGAAAGGTCTTCACCGATGGAGTCCTTCAGCTCACTCACGCCGCCTGATTCACATTCCTCAGAACACAACTCTTGACAATACCTCTTGGAACCATGCTTAGCATGACACAGAGCAGTGTGATGGATGATTTGAACTCGATGGAAGTGAGGCTGACTCTTCCGGCCCCCTCACGGGTCGAATCACAGGTGTTGTTTCGCATGGAAGACGTGGATCCATTCCTGTTCTCACCTCTTCCATCTCTTCGGACTCTCGCTCAGATCGACATCTCAGTAAAGAACTATCCCTACGAACCGCCCTATTCTTTTGTCTCCGAAGATATTTTCCAGATGCTTTCCAATGGATCACTCGACGCAACAAGAGTTTGCGATTTCGTGTTGCCTCGACACAACTTCCAGGTTTGTCAGGATGGTGTGACCGCTGTTGCATTTGGAGGAACTCGATTAGAGAGTTTTGTCCGAGACCAAGGAAGACGCTGCTGGTCAGTCTCAAAGTCGATCGCATCAAAACTTTTAAAGTCGGGACTGACTGGTGTCGTTTTGTCTCCCGTCACTTTCGTTGCAGTGGAAGGAAATTTCCCTGTTGTGCCTGAAGTGTTTGGCCTTCACTTTCGGGGGGCGCCTTGTAATCGCGTTGGAACCATCTCGGGGCCGAAGGTTTGTACCAGGTGTGACCGGGGAGCTGTCTTTTGCGAAAGATGTGGGTACCGATTCCTACAGTGCTGGCATTGTGGACTGCGGTTGCAGTGGACCGTTCTTGACGCCGCAGTCGATGAGTCCTCTCAACTGCGCGTTGAGGATGGAATTCCATACCACAGCGAGCACATTCTCGATGGTACTCGTTACGATGGCGCTGATTTTGTGGCGACAGCAACTCACTGTTTCATTTCGAACCGCGCCGCGACCTGGCTCTGCGACGAGGGGGTGCGGGGTTTTGCCATTCGAAATTGTTTGCTTGCCTACTAACCCTCAAGTGTCAGCGGGCACCTCAAAACCGGCCACTCAGGGGCGCCCTAAAACCATTCAGGGGATTGCTGTGAAAAACGGGGGGTGATTGGATGGGGCTGGGCTGGTTGAGGCACCGCCGTTTTCGGGCTTGATGACGAATTCACCCCCATGGCACCACACACCACACACCACACACCACACTTCGATTCACCAGGTCGCACGAAACTGCGGGCCGAACCTTTCCTGACAGGAATTTCTAGGGGGGCCTGCGTTGGGCCCGGCTCATGAAAACCGAACTCCCTCGTGCCCCGTATAGCCGCCGGTCGGCGTACGCTCCCCGGTCTACAGTCCTCGCGACCCACTGCCCCGTGCGGCTACGGCAACCCGGGCGAGGATCGACAAGTCCTTTCGACCTGACCGACGCCCCGGGCGTCCCCGTTTGTTCCCCGTGGCTGCATGGTCCTGACCTGTGGCCCCATTCGGACCGGCACGATTTCCTGTTCCCTAAGTCAAATGCGGGTCAATGTTTGTGAAACGAAGGCCCACATTCCTGAAGGCCTGGGCTTGAAATGACATCCATTCACTCATACAGTTGATTGAAACAAGCGTTTGAATGGATTCTTCCTCCCGGTCATGCTGTGATGGTCGACACAACGAAGCAGCGCCTGATTGATGCCGCCGGGGCCATTTTCGCCGAGAAAGGATACGAGGCGGCCAGCATTCGCGAGATCTGCCAGTTGGCGGACGCGAACATTGCTGCAGTGAATTATCACTTCGCCGGCAAACGTGCGTTGTACGTTGCCGCAGTGCGGCACGCGCAGTGCTGCCGGCAGGAGGATGTGCCGTTTCCCGAGTTTCCCCCCGATCTGGCACCGGCGGACCAACTGCGCGCCCTCATTGGCGTGATGTTTGAGCGGATGCTTTCGCCTCACCGGCCGCAGTGGCATCTCGAACTGATGTTGCGGGAACTCGCCCGGCCCACCGAAGCGTGTGTGGCGGTCGTGGACGATTACATCCGTCCGATGTCCGACACGCTGCGGGCAATTCTCAATCAACTGCTGCCGGCGGATCTCACCGAAGAGCAACGCTGGATGATTGGATTCAGCACGGTGGCCCAGGTGCTGTTTTACTACACCCATCAGCCCATCATTCGGGTGTTGATGCAAAGTCGCGACGGCGAGGCCCTGCCGCTCGATCAACTGGCGGACCACGTCACGCGGTTCACGCTGGCGGCGATTGGAGCGGGGCCGGTTGTGGTGGCGGCTGGTGTTTCGCCGGCGGGGTCCCACTCCGTGAAGGTCGCCAGTGGGAGAGACGCATGAACTGGGTCGCCTGGAAGATGTTGACGGGAGATCGCGCGAAATACCTGGGAACGGTGTTTGGCGTGGCGTTTGGCGTGCTGCTGATCTCGCAGCAGACCTCGATCTTTGTGGCGCTGATGCGCAGGACGGCGCACACGGCAATTGACGTGCGCGACGCCTCGGTGTGGGTGATGGACCCCCATCAGCAGAATGCCGACGAAATCAAGCCGCTCTCTGAGAGCGATTTGAATCGCGTGCGGGGCGTGCCGGGGGTCGCCTGGGGGGTGCGGTATTTCAAAAGTCTGGCGCGGGCCAAAATCGAAACGGGAGATTTCCGGCAGGTCATTCTGATCGGCCTGGATGATCACACCATGGTGGGGGCACCGGTGAAGATGGTGGAGGGCTCGCTGGCGAATCTGCGGCGGCCCGACGCCATCATCGTCGACAAGGCGGGATACGAATACCTGTGGGGCCAGGAGCCGATTCGCCTGGGGCGCACGCTGGAGATGAACGACCGGCGGGCGGTGCTGGTCGGCATCTGCGATGTGACCGCCCCGTTCCAGACGTTTCCCGTGGTCTATTCGCGCTATTCACAGGCGGTTCAGTTTGTCGCCGCCGAGCGAAAAGTGATGTCGTTTGTGCTGGCGAAGCCTCAGCCCGAACTCACACCCGAAACCCTGGCCCGCCGGATCGAGGCGCAGACCGGCTTGATGGCGAAGACCCGCACGGAGTTTCTGTGGTTCATCGTCGGCTACTACCTGCGCAGCACGGGGATTCCGATCAACTTCGGCATCACGATCGCGTTGGGGTTCATCGTGGGGACCGCGATTGCCGGGCAGACATTTTATCTCTTCACTCTCGAGAACCTGAAGCAATTTGGAGCGCTGAAGGCGATGGGAGTGAGCAATCGGCGGCTGACCGGGATGGTGCTGCTGCAGGCATCGGTGGTCGGGCTGATTGGGTATGGTCTGGGGATGGGGATGACAGCTGCGTTCTTCGAATCGACCAGCACTGTCACGGCGCTGGCGGGATTTTATCTGCCGTGGCAGGTGGCCGTGTTGGCCGCGGTGGCGGTCGCGCTGATCATTGTGCTGGCCAGCCTGCTCAGTCTGCGCAAAGTGCTGGTGCTGGAACCGGCGGTCGTGTTCCGCGGTTGAAAGAGAACAAGATGACGGCGACGCTGCACGAAAAATTCGAGTCTGGCCCGCAGACGCGTGAGACGGCGATTGTGTGCCGGGGGATCTCCAAGGAGTTCGGCAAGGGAGAGACCCGGGTTCGCGCGCTGCAAGAGATCGATGTCGAGATCTTCGCCAGTGAACTCACGCTGTTGGTGGGGCCCAGCGGCTGCGGCAAGACGACGCTCATTTCGATCATCGCCGGGCTGCTCAATCCCACGGCGGGAGACATCGAACTGTTCGGGCTGTCGCAGGCGCAACTGCGGGGGGAAAAGCTGGTGCAGTTTCGCGCCGAGTCGGTCGGGTTCGTGTTTCAACAGTACAACCTGCTGCCGTCGCTGACGGCGGTCGAAAACGTCGCGGTTCCGTTGCTCATCCAGGGAATGGCGCGGCCCGAGGCGTTGAACGCGGCGCGAGTCGCGCTCGACGCCGTCGATTTGCACGCCGCGGCGCGGCAGTTTCCGAATCAGTTGTCGGGGGGGCAGCAGCAGCGGGTGGCGATTGCGCGGGCGCTGGTCCATCAGCCGCGGCTGTTGGTGTGCGATGAGCCCACGGCGGCGCTCGATGCCAAATCGGGCCAGGTGGTGATGGATCTGTTGAAGAGAGTCGCCGTACAACCTGGCCGGGCGGTCATTGTGGTGACCCACGACGATCGCGTCTTCGGGTATGGCGACCGCATGATCGCCATGGCGGATGGGCGGGTGGTCTCGGTGTCGGATGAATCGCCACCACGTCGCTCAGGAGAGAATTGAGCCATGAATCGCACACTGTTCCTGCCGATGCTGGCCGTCGTGGCCTTCAGTTTCATGTCGTGGCATCTGGCGAAGTCGCATCAGGCAACGCCGGAGTTCGAGCCGCCGGTGGCCCCGAGCCGGAACCCGTTTGCGGATACCATCGCCGGAGCCGGCCTGGTGGAGCCGCGGTCAGAGAACATCAAGGTGGCGGCTGTGGTCCCGGGGACCGTCGCGAGCGTCTGTGTGCGTGTCGGCCAGCAGGTGGAGGTTGGGGAGGTGTTGTTTCGGCTGGACGACCGGCAACGGCAGGCCGATCTGCGGGTGCAACAGGCGGCTTTGGCGGAAGCGGAAGCGAACTTGCGGCGGGCTCAACAAGCGCCACGAGCCGAAGATCTGCCACCCAGCGCCGCCCGCCTCGAGAAAGCCCGGGCCGAGCTGGCGGCCCAGAAAGACCTGTGGGATCGCGCCAAGGAACTGGTCGCCCGGAAAGTGCTGAGCCAGGAGGAGTTTTTCCAACGGCAGCAGGCCTATCTGGCGGCGAAGGCGAACTACACTCAGGTGGAAGCGGAAGACGATCGACTGCGGTCCGGTACGTGGACAGCGGATCTCACCATTCTGGAGGCGCAGGTGGGTCGAGCGCAGAGTCTGCTGCAGCAGGCCGAGGTGGAGCTTGACCGATTGCAGATTCGGGCGCCGATCGATGGCACCGTCTTGAAGGTCGATGTGCGCCCCGGTGAGTACGTGGGGACGCCGCCAGGACAGACGCTGCTGGTGTTGGGCGAGATCGGACAACTTCACGTGCGCGTCGACATTGACGAGCAGGATCTGCCGCGATTTCGCCCGGGGCTGCCGGGCATCGGCTACGTTCGGGGAGATGCGAACTCGCCCATCACGCTGACATTTGTCCGCGTGGAACCGTACGCGGAGCCGAAGAAGTCGCTCACCAACGCCGGGAATGAGCGGGTTGACACCCGGGTCTTGCAGGTGGTCTACGCCCTGGAGAACCCGGCCTCGGTCGTCTACGTCGGCCAGCAACTGGACGTGTTCCTGGACGCGGGGACGGCTCTGGCGAATCGGTCGGCGGAAACCGTCGACTGACGGCAGGCCGATGCCGTCTTCAAGCTGCAAACCCGAATCAGAACCTGCTGCGCTGTGCCTCAAATGACATTCGGATTCGTGCGGGTTCACATCAGCCAGATCGGCAGTCTCTTCGAACCGGGGCCGTCACCGGACGGCCTGGATGCCAGGCCAGTCGGCATGCCGAGCCAGTCTGGAAACACAAGGGTGATTGACGGCCGAGTCGTGATGCGCGACTGACAACGACTGGACCATGCCCGCGGCAGAGATTGGGAAAGAAGGTGACGACGGCGAGGCGAGTCATCTCCCGCAACGTGTTCGGGAAGATGTTGGCGAGTTGTGGTGTGGAAGCGGATGCGACACTCTGCAGAGAAAATATGGACCTGACCCGAATGGCACTGCCGTCTGGGGCGCAGGGATTTACGGCGATAGCCGACGCGCTGGCGACAGGGGGGGCGCCTGGGTCGGGTGATCATGGCGGACAGCATTGGTGAGCAACGTGCGTCACGGATGAAAGGGGGCGGTCGTTTTCCGTGGTGGAAGTGCTGTGTGCGCAGCGGTGGTACGCACGCGCGAGAGGCATGTGCTGGTGGATGCGCTGTGAGGCTGCCGCTCCGCGAAGACTGAGAACCGAGATGGGCGTTGAGACCGTTCTGTCCTATCATTCGCCCGGCGTGAGACGGTCCTTGAGTTTGGCCGACTGGCTGGATCAAAGGGGGCTCATGACTTTTACACCGGCTCACCGTGGCTCGGTCAGGTCATATGAGTTGGTATGGCAGTCCCTGCTGCGGAGCGACAATCTGCCCTTTTCCGACATCTCCAACGCCCGAACAGCAGCAGATTCGCAACGACTTTCAAGGACGCTTTACCTTGACCTTGAATTACGCCTGTGTTCATTATTACATCGACGGGTACATTGACAGATTACGTTCGGCATTGATTCCGCACCTCAATTCACACGGTTTTCCAGATCAAGCTCAGACAGAAATACAGCTGAAGTTAGTTCTGATCGAAACGCATTCGCCTTGACTCCCTAACTCGAGATCCTGGAAGGCATCGCATGGCAGAGCTGTCTCAAACGTTCCTGCATCTCTCCTTTGAATTACCGCGTTCAACGAAGGCGAACGAAGTGTTTGTCTTCAGTTCCGCGGGATTCATGGATGACCCTACGGCTGGTTCGCCACCCGAGAAACTTGTGTATCCGTACCCATTCACGCTTTATCAATCAATCTCTATGCGGAACATCCATAAACGATTCTATTTGGAAGCGACTTCTTATCAAGACGACTCGATCTATTGCTCGAGACAACCGCAGCATCGGCTGCAACACCGGATTAAGAATGCCGAAGCCATTGCGCGTGGGGGGCGACGGGTGGTCAATTTCGTGAGTGGCGGGGGAGATGGCTATCATGCCCTTTCCGCAGAGACAGCCTCTCGATTAATGAAATCGAATCTGAAAGGTGTTGAATTGCTTCCGATCCAATTTGATCTGGCAGAATACCCTTATGAACTGCCATGCCAATTCTTCGGCCTACGTTTTGTCGGCAGACCATGCGAGAGAATACCATCACTTGTAGGTGAGAATCGATGTTCCCAATGTGGTCAACCAGACCTGTTTTGTGCACGATGCGGAAACTGGTTTGTTAAGTGTCCCCGATGTAGTGCGTCTGTCCGGGTTCATTTTGATGACCCGGCAGCTGACGATGACTCTGACTATGTCAGTGATGACGAGTCGATTCGCTATGGAACTCCATACATTCTTGACGGTGATCGGTATGAAGGATCGGACTTTATCAGGACAGCCTGGGGGGAATTCGTCAGCGCGCGAGCCATTGAGTGGCTCCTGGAAAACGGAGTTCGCGGATTTAGCGCCCGCCATTGCCTGTTGGCGTACCGATAATGTCAGCGGGCACCCAAAACCGGCCAGTGAGGGGCGTCTGATAATCGGCCAGTGGGGTGAGAGGGTTCGCGATTTGTACGCTGGGTGTTGCGCACCCAGTGGAGTCGACGATGGCGAACGAGATCAGCAGGCCCCAGAAACAGACGATTGCGGTACTGCACGCCCAGAGCCTCTCCAATCGGACGATTGCCACGTTGTTGGCATAGCACCGGCAGACAGTCAGCCGTCAAGTGTGGGCTGTCTTGCGTTCTATAATGATGGAACTCCAACTATAAATCGAGATATGACGTTGGACTGCTTGGGAGGGGAGCTGGCCGAGTGACATTTCTCGAACGCATAGAGATGGAGGGCCGTCCCTTTCCTCAACGGTTGCCGATGCGCAGTAGCCTGCTCCTGGAGAAGTTGGCCACGTACGGCTATCGCTTCAAGGACTTGGGAAACAATCGGGTCATTTTTCTCGACGACACTTATGAGCCAAGTCGCCTGGGAGCGGTCCAGCGGATCGTCGATCACGAAGGCTGGGATGTGTCTGTCTCTCAAACGGTTTGGACAGAGTTCTCTGATCGTGACTTCGAACTCGCTCCACTGTGGAAGACCTATTTCACAGACTGCTGGATCGATGAGATCGATTTCTCCGTAATCTGTCCCGGTTGCAAAAGAGAATTCATTGCTGTCGATACAAATCGACGTGTCGAACATGTTAATTCAAGCAAACCACTGCTGTGCGTCAACGGTCAATTCGAGATTGTTTCCGCTGAAGTCAAAGCACAAATGGAATCCTCCCTGGTTGGCACTAAATTCTTCCCCTTTGACCACCATGGCAGGTATTTCTATCTCCGGTCAAGGAGTGTCCTTTCCCCTCTGTTGGTCCGAGATGACGAGGCTCTGGACTGCCAGGGAACCTGCGCGGATTGCAAGCGCCCGATGTTCCGGATCTTCTTCGGCCCACTCCGTTTTCCCAAGACCTGCTGTTCGGGTGAGGACGTCGTGGTGGAGTCTTTTCACAATCGTTGCCTCTTCACACCGAAGGCGTTTCGACTACTCAAGACGTTTCATCGCCGCCTGATCCGGGCTGGACTGGCTTTCTTGGAATAGCCTTCACTCTATGCTTGCACGGATTGCAAGAAAGAGGGGTGGGCCTTGGATACCGTCATTGCATGGCGTATCCGCGTGGGATCGCCCTCCGGTCTCTTCCAGTGAACGCCACAAAGTCGATCCAGGAGGACCTCTTCATGTTGTTCGTGGGTCAACTCCATTCAGTGGCATCTGCCGTGCGACCCACCGCCAGGGGGCGGTTGCTCCTGAGACGGCCATCGAGGCGTTCGATCATTTCCTGGAAAAGTCCGGTGCCAAGTACGACCAGGCGTGTGAGATCCTCAAGAAGGACCGTGACGTCCTGCTCACCTTCTACGACTTCCCCGCAGAGCACTGGAGACACCTGCGGACCACCAACCCCATCGAAAGCACGTTCGCGACCATTCGCCTGCATCACCGACGGGCTGACTTCTCCGGAACCGGGGACAATGGAGCCTGGCAGGCCAGCCTGGACATGATGTTCAAGCCGGCCCAGTCCGCGGCCAAGCACTGGCACAAACTCAATTCCCCCGAACTCATCCTCTCCCTTGTCGAGGGGAATGCCTTCACCGACGCAGTCCCACAGCGCACTCACGCCGCCTGATCCACATTCTTCAGAACACAACTCTTGACAATACCTCGTTCAATCACGCTCCACGTTTCATCCGACCCCAGTCGCGCAGTCATCCTTGGGTTCCTCCTTGAATACAAAAGTCTTCCAGTCCTTGCCCGAGCTTAGACCACACCACCTGCCTTCAGCATTGATCCAAGATTTGAGAGGCGTTTGAACTCAATCCCAGCACAACCTTTGGGTAGCCGGGTTTGGATATTTGTCCCGCGCAATTGGCCTATTGCGTCTTGCAATCATTGTCGTGACCTGTGCCGTACGCTCTTCGATTTTCCACTGGCCTTTGCGATCGGCTTATCAAGCTCTTGGATGGTGATGTCGCGGGAGAGATCATTCGACCATTCGCGGCAATCCGTAGCCCCAAAGCCACCATTGTCCCGGAGTCATGATTCATCCGGAGCCACGGTGCACCTGGAGTCACCATTCATCAACAACACGAGGTTCTTGCGGAATCGGACGTCAGGGGTGTAGGTCGCGGATGCCGTGGGGGAGGTGGTAGAGCGAGTGGATCTCGTTGTCGGTGAGGGGGCGGTCGAAGACAGCGAGGTCATCGAGGTGGCCGACGTAGGCGGCTCCCAGTACCAGCAGCACCTGCTCGGGATTCCAGTCGAAGGTGAGGTTCCAGTTCTCAATGGTTCCCTGCAGCTTGCCATTGATGTGCATTCGCCCGATCTGCGGACGCGATTTGTCATTCACATTCTCGAGCGAGAAAACCACATGCGTCCAGGCCTCACGCGAAAACGGAGCCTTCTCGACCTGAACCATCGGCCGTTTCGCAAACGGGATCTCGGCCCACTGCACATTGTCGGGATTCCAGATGTGGAAGAGCGGACGGATCGCGTAGCGGAAGAAGCGCGGGGACTCGTCCTTGGACCATTCCAAAAACACAAATCCCTTCTTCAGGTCATCGCCCACAATCTGCACTGGATCGCAGTAGCCGGGCTCGAGGTCCCGATCGGGATCGAGCTTCAGCCAGACCGAGACCGAGGTTCCCCATCGGCGTTTGTTGTATCCCAGCACGCCGGCATCGCGATAGGCGGGGCGGTGGTTGTTCTTCCGGGTAAAGTGCAGGCCACCGCCGTACTTCCCCCCATCGGCGATCAGTTGCACTTCGGCGGTCGGTCCGGCGGGGATCAGACCCGCCCCCTGCTGCACATAGCACCTGGAGTCGCCACGGGAATAGTCGGCATCCAGCGAGCTGTCGAACGAGGCGTGCAGCGTGAGGGCCTCGGCCAGGGCCGCCTGCTGCTGGCGGTCCGCAGCCGACAGGATCTGCCGGGCTTCCGCTGCGCCGATATCACGCACGAAGATGTTGCGCCAGCGGATTTCGCCGCCGTGGGTCTGCAGGTGAATTGGGCCGCGGGAGGGGATCGGCTCGGCGCGGTTGTTGTAATTCTCCAGCGGCGCATTGTCGACCACCAGGATGTCATTCAGCCAGACCCAGGTACGGTCTCCCACCTGGCGAATCCGGAACTGGTTCCACTCGCCAAACGGACGGTCGGCACGAGACGCGGGATCACGCCCGGTGGTTCCCGGGGTATTGTTGAACAGGCCTCCCGAGCCGAGGTGGGGTTTGCGGGTCGGATTCTTGAGGTCGTAGGGCTGGTTCCAGTCCCAGATCTGAACCTGTGGCAGTCCACGCAGGTAGATGCCACTGTCGGCCCCGGCGACGGTTTTGTAGTCGATCAGGAATTCGATGTCCCCCAACTCGGCATCGGTGGTGGCGTAGGGGCCGTGCCCATCGTTGACCAGTTCGCCATGTTCCACCCGCCAGTGCTGCGGAAACTCGGCCCGCTGCTGGGCGAGGTTGGCCTCTTTTTTCTCGCCTGTCAGCCCGGTCACGCTGTGGGGGTTGAGCCCGTACCATCCGGTGAGGTCTGTGCCGTTGAAGAGCGCCCGGAACCCTGCAGGTGGACGCAGAGTCTCGGCCTGGGCCCAGATTTGTGCGGGTTGAGCAGCGAGACAGGCGAGAAGAACAGCCGCCAGCGAACAGGAACCACGCATGAAAAGACTCCGCGATCGAGATCAGGAGGGAGTGGGGGAGTGGGGGAGTGGGGGAGTGGGCCGGGGCGCTGCGCACCACCCGACCGAAGAATGGTCGGCCGGTCACCGGGAGCGCGTCAAGCGGTCGGGTGATCGACGTCGGTCCGTGGTGCAGAGTGGATCGGCAACCCAATCTGCGGCCTCGGCGAGAATCGTCAGAGGGATGCAAACCGTGCCGCCGACCACGATTCCCAAGTTGGGTCATCGAGCCTTGGGGGAAGCCGTCCCAACAACCGACTAGCCGATGGCGGTGAAGGGGGGGACGCGGGCCCCATCGGGGAGGCGGGCGTTGGGACCGAGATGGACGTGGGGGCCGATGCGGCAATCGCGGCCAATTTCCGCCGCCCCGGCGATCGTGGTGAAAGGCTCGATGACGGTTTCGACACCAATCCGTGCCCGTGAGTCGATGACGGTCTGGCGGGGATCGACGATGGTGACGCCGTCAGTCATGAGGCGGGCGAAAGTCCGGTCCTGCAGGGCCTGGTGGACGCGGGCCAGTTCGGCACGCGTATTCACCCCCAGGGCCTCGGTGATGTCGAGCCGGCAACTGGCGACGACGGGATCACCGGCATTCTTGAGGATGGCGCAGCAGTCGGTGAGGTAGAGTTCTTTCTGGGCGTTGTTGGGCTGGATGCGCTCGAGGGCCCAGAACAGTCGCTGGCAGTCGAAGACGTAGCAGCCGACGTTGATCTCCCGGATCGCCTGCTCGTCGGGGTTGGCGTCTTTTTGTTCGACGATTTTTTCGAACTGACCATTGAGACCGCGGACGATGCGTCCCAGCCCGAAATTGTGCTCGGTTTCGGCGGTGCCGATGACGCAGGATGCCCGATGCTCGGCCTGATCCGCGAGGAGGGCGGCGAACGACTCGGCCCGCATGAGGGGGGCATCACCGGTCAGCACCAGGACCGGGCCCTGGTGGTTGCGCAGGGCATTGTGCGCCTGCATCACCGCGTGGCCGGTTCCCTTTTGCTCGGCCTGAAGGGCAAATTCGACACCGGATTGATGAGCGAGGGCACTGCGGACCTGGTCGGCGGCATGCCCGACAATGACCACGAGCCGCTGCACACCCACCGACCGGGCCGCGTCGAGGACATACTCGACCATTGGTCGGCCGCCGACTTCATGCAGGACCTTGGGGAGGGCCGACTTCATGCGGGTGCTTTTGCCGGCGGCCAGCACAATGGCAACGGGAGCGGTCATGGGGAGCGACTGGAATGTGGGGTGACTGGTCCGAGAAGCAACGGAATTCCGCAGATGTGTGCCCGAAGTTTGGGCGGCGGGGAGGGACTGCGATATCGATCAGCCGCGTGGCGTGACGAACATCATCCTCCGCGAGACACAACCAAAACCGTGCGGCAGCGTCGGTGACGGCCGCCGCCGACGAGACACAGACCGTTCGCGGGACTGTGGTGCGCGGTGTCGTGAGGCTGCAGAAAGCAGTCGAGATGTTAGCCGGTGTGAGGGAATCCGACCAGACCGTGGATGGATGGTCGCAGAGATTCCCGCCGGAATCAGTCAACGCACGCCTGTTGCGGGCCAGTCAAGCGATTTCGAGGGAAACGGAGGAAGGGCTACTTTCCACGGGAGGGGGACATCCCCGTCGACAGGTCACCCAAACAGCCGATCGAGGGGACTGCCAGAGTCAAGCAGCGGGACCGGTCGCCCCTGGGAGTCGAGAATACGGGTCTCGGGATCGATTCCCAAAGCGCTGAAAATCGTCGCCGCCAGATCTTCGGGCGAGACTGGATTGTCGGACGGGTAGGCGGCGTCCCGGTCTGATTTGCCGAGGACCGTTCCCCCCCGGATGCCGGCTCCGGCGAACAGCGCGGGAAAACAGAAACTCCAGTGATCGCGGCCCCAGTTGGCTTTCCCCTGGGGAGTGCGTCCCATTTCCCCCAGGCAGACGACCAGCGTTTCGTCGAGCAGGCCCCGCTCTTCGAGATCGACCAGCAGGGCCGACAGCGTCTGGTCAAGACCAGGCAGCATGTACTTGTCGACATCGTGATTGTGGACGTGGCTGTCCCAGCTGTAGCCGTCGGGACAGTCCCAGAGCAGGGTGACGAAGCGGGCACCGGCTTCGAGCATGCGGCGGGCGACCACGGCACTCTGGCCGAAGAGGTGACGGCCGTAATGGTCGCGGACGGAAGCCGGTTCTTGCCGGAGGTCGAGTGCATCGCGCAGTTTGTCGGACGTGGCCAGGGTGAAGGCGCGGTCGCGGGTTCGGTCGAAGGACGCCAGGCGCAGCCCCTGGTCGAGCTGACGTCGCTGGTCGTCGAGCTGGTCCAGCAATCCCCGCCGATGGTTGAGCCGGTCCAGCGTCACCTCGGGAACTCCGTCGAGTTCCTTCAGGCGGAACTGCAGTTCGTCGTCGGAGCAGTTGCGGAAGTAGGGATTGTCAGCGGCGTCTTTCTTGCGGATCTCGGTCGCGAGGGCGTTGTACTGTCGACCGAGCCAGCCGCCGTATTGTCCGAGCCGGTCGTATCCCTGGATATGCCCGAGGCGGTTGGGGAGGTAGATGTAACTGGGGACATCACGGCGGTCCCCTCCGGTCGAGCGGTTGTCGAGATATTCGACGACCGAACCCATGGCGGGCCAGTCTTTGTCGGTCGCGTCGACCTGGGCCGCCCCTCGGGGGACGATCGGCATCGGGTGCCCGGTCTGGATGTAGTGGCAGGCGTTGTGGTCGTTCTGCTTGTGGGTGACGGTGCGGACGACGGCGTATTTGTCGGAGATCTGGGCGAGGCGGGGGAGCTTCTCGCTGATCAGCAGGCCCGGTGTGCGACTGTCGATCGGGCGGTAGGGACCCTTGATGCCAGTGGCCGCGTCGGGCTTGAGATCAAACGTCTCCAGTTGACTTGGGCCGCCGAAGAGAAACACAAACAGGACCGATTTGGCCCGTCCCGTCAGAGTGCCCCATTGTTCTTCAGCGGCCAGGAGTTGTGGCAGGCCGACGCCGAGCAGGCCGGTCCCCGCAGCCCGGAGAACATCGCGACGATTCAACCCATCGCATGTCGATCGGGAGTGTCCAAGAATCCTCAGCATGGGATGGCACTCGCAACAGAATCCGGGGGGGACGCCAATGACGAAAACATCAGTGAAACTGCAACAGAAAGGTATCGGACAGGGAAGTGAGTCTCAAGAGGCGAGTGACAGAGGCGAGTGATCGGCCCTGGCGGTTGAATCGATGAGCGATCGAATGGGACGACCCGGAGGGCTCGACCGGGTTGTGGGGCCCATGTCATCAGGACGTCGCCACGCGCCTTGAGGGAGAAAGTCTCAGACGCGCCGGTGGAAAACCGCAGAAGACCATCCCCGCGAGGGAAAACGCGCTGACCGGCAGGGAGTGAATGTGGGGAAGGGGAGGGGGGCAGTGGGCTGGTTTGTCGGCAAGGATGGTGGCTATTCTGACGGAAAGCCAGGTTGGTTCTTCTGGCCGGTGGGGCCTGGCCATGTTGCCCAAGGTGAGGTGAACGATGGAGTTGAGATCACTGGGGGGAAGTGGGCTGCTGGTCAGTCCGATCTGCCTGGGAACGATGACGTTTGGGTCACCGGTCAATGAGGCCGATTCGATTGCACTGGTGCATGCGGCCCTCGATCGGGGAATCAATTTCATCGACACGGCCAACGTCTACGAGGGTTACAACCGGTTCCTGGGGAGCGCCGGCGGGGTCGCCGAAGAAATCGTGGGGAAGGCACTGCGGGATCGGCGGGACAAGGCGATCCTGGCGACCAAGGTGGGGGCTCCTGTCGGTCCGGGGCCACAGGATCGGGGGCTTTCGCCGGTTCATATCCTGCGGGAGGTGGACCGCAGTCTGAAACGGCTGCAGACCGACACGATCGACCTGTACATCATCCATTGGCCCGATCGGGAGGTGCCCTTGGAAGTGACTCACGGGGCACTGGAAACTGCAGTCCGGCAGGGGAAGATCCGGTCGTTTGGAGTCTCGAACCATGCGGCGTGGCAGATTGCCGAGTTGCAGGCCCAGTCGGCGCGATGGGGCTGGCCGCGGGTCGTCTCGTCGCAGATTCCGTTCAGCCTGTTGCGGCGGGAGTTTCAGCACGACCTGGAGTATTGCCGGCTGCGCCAGGTTGCGGTGACACCCTACCAGAGCCTGCAGGGGGGGCTGCTGACCGGGAAATACCGGCGGGGAGCCCAGCCCCCGGCCGATTCGCGACTGGCCGAGAAGCCACAGTGGATGTGGCCGCTGAATGATGCCTTGTTCGACCGTTTGGAAGCGGTGGAGCGTCTGGCCTGGGAGGCGGGGACGACTCCCGCGCGATATTCGCTGGCGTGGACCCTGACTCAACCGGCGATGACTTCGCTGATTGTGGGGGTCAAGACAGTTGCCCAGATTGATGAGGCGCTGACGGCCCTGGAGGTTTCGATTCCAGCGGAACATCTTGCCCAGATCGACGCGGCCTGTCCTCCGCCATGGAAACAGCCCGATCCCCTGCGGGGGTGAGGGCCCGGTACGGGCGGCACATGTGGCCTGCCGATTGAGTTGGACGGGGGGAGTGGCCGAAAGCTAGGCGACGGCGGTGGAACACTTTCCCCAGGGCGTACGGAGTGAGCTCTCGGTCATTCACGAGAGACTCACGGGCGACTGGGACATGCGGCAAACCTGGAACCTGTGGGGCAGCACCCGCAGACCCGATGGCGAAGGGACACCATGAAGATCACCCACGTTGAGGTCATTCCCCTGGTTGGTGCCACGGTGGATGGAGGCTGGCCGCAGGGGCACGAGAAAAAAGAAAACCTGCACACCCTGCTGGAAGTCCATACCGACCAGGGGATCCGCGGGGTGGGAAGCGTGTTCACCTCGGGCGCGCTGGTCGAGGGGGCGATGGGGCTCTTGTGGCCCCTGTTGCGGGGAGAATCGGGACTCGAACCCGAGCGGGTGACCGAGAAGCTGCGGCAGTCGACCTTCTGGCAGGGGCGTGGCGGATCGGTCGAGCATACGATCAGCGGCATCGACATCGCATTGTGGGACATCTTCGGCAAGGCGTGCGGTCAGCCGGTGTCGCGGTTGCTGGGAGGGAATTACCGCGACCGCATCAAGCCGTATGGGTCGATTCTCTTCGACGAGCCGGCTGCCCTGAGGACGAAGCTGGAAGAGGTGGTGTCGCGGGGTTTCAAGGCGATCAAGATGGGATGGCGGCCGTTTGGCCGGCGGGACCGGAAGTTCGACGAACTGTTGATTCGCACGGCCCGCAACACGGTTGGTGACGAGATTGAACTGATGGTAGATGCCGGGGGAAGCGAGCAATTCTGGCCCCACGGGCTGAACTGGGCCCGTGAGACTGCGAGGATGCTGGCGAACTACGACATCACCTGGTTTGAGGAGGCGCTTCCCCCGGACGACATCGAGGGGTTCATTGAGTTGACGCGGCAGTCACCGGTGCCGATTTCGTCGGGAGAGGTGCTGACGCGCCGGCAGTCGTTCATTCCGTGGATCGAGCGGCGGGCGGTCGACATCATCCAGCCCGACTGCACGAAGAACGGCGGGCTTTCGGAGTCGCGGAAGATTGCCTGGTACGCCTTCGACCACAACGTGCTGATGGTGTCGCATGGCTGGAACACCGCCATTGGTGTGGCGGCTGACCTGCAACTCGCGGCGGCGCAACCGGTCGCCCGCTACGTCGAGTACCTGACCCCCTGCGAATACATTGAAGAGCTGACAACTGAGCCGTTCGTGATCGATGCCGAGGGGTATGTGCAGATTCCTCAGAAACCGGGGCTGGGGATTGAACTCGATCACGACAAGCTGAAGAAATTTCGGGTCTGATGAAGGTCTTGCACGGATTCAGTGACCCGGTCACGCGTCATGGGTACGTGGCGATCGGGAACTTTGACGGGGTGCACCGCGGGCACCAGGCCATGTTCCGCCGATTGTGTGAACGGGCGGAGGAGGCGGGCGTCCCGGCCGTGGTGGTGACGTTCGATCCGCATCCCGTGGCGGTGCTGCGTCCCGAGGCGGCACCGCAGCCGTTGATGACGCTGGATGACCGCCTGGCCCACATTGCGCAATGCGGGCCGGGGGCGGTGATCGTGCAGGCAACGACACCGCAGTTTCTGCAGCTTTCGGCACGACAGTTTTTCGAGCAGATTGTGCTGGCCGAACTGGGAGCCCGGGGGATCGTGGAAGGAGAGAACTTCCGATTCGGACGGGGACGCGATGGCACTGTGCAGCAACTGGCGGCCTGGTGCGCGGACGAGGGGTTGGAGTGCGAGGTGATTTCCCCGGTGCTGGTCACTGGGCGGGCGGTCTCTTCCTCGGCGATTCGCCGGCTGATCCATGAGGGGGAGGTGGCTGAGGCTGCCGACCTGCTGGGCCGCCCGCACCGGGTGCGGGGGATCGTGGTGCACGGGGAGGCCCGAGGGGCGAAGCTGGGTTTTCCGACGGCCAACGTGGCGGGGGTGGCGACACTGCTGCCGGCGGAGGGGGTGTATGCGGGCTGGGCCCACACAGCGGGGGGCCGCAGGGGGGCGGCGATCAACCTCGGTCCGAATCCGACGTTTGGTGTTTCGGACCGGAAATTTGAGGTTCACCTGCTCGACTTCACCGGTGACCTGTATGGACAACCGCTGGAGATTGAGTTCCTGGCACGCCTGCGTGGAACGGTCCGGTTTGGGGGAATTGACTCCCTGTTGGCGCAGATTCGGGCCGACGTGGCCGCGACCCGGGAATTGACGACGGGGCGGTGACGGAGGGGTAGTGACGACGGGAGGGGGCACCACGCGACGAGCGGTGGGGAATTGGCTCCCGGAAGCGCGTCCCGAGGGGGCTCCTGGGCGACAACTTTGCGGCGGGGTGGGGTGGAACCGACAGGGATGCCCTGGGCCGGGCGGCGAGGTGGATGGGGGTGGGCCGTAATGATGGTGCTTGGACGGTTCCGGCAACTACCCAATTGCGGGCCAGAACAGTAGCATGACCGCATGAACGTCGACTGGAACGGACTGGCTGAGTTGATGCGACGGCACGAGAAGTTTGTGCTGACGACGCACGTGCGTCCCGATGCCGACGCACTGGGATCGCAACTGGGGTTCGCAGGGCTGTTGCGCCACCTCGGGAAGCAGGTGAAGATCATCAATGCTTCACCGGTCCCTCCCCGTCTGAAGTTTCTCGATCCCGAGGGGGAATGTGGTCAACTGGGCTCGGGATTTTCGGACGAGAGTGTACTCGAGGCCGACTGCCATGTGATCCTGGACACGAGTTCGTGGGTCCAGTTGGCCGAGTTGGGGAAACTGTTCAAGAAGACGCGGGCGGTGAAGGTGGTGGTGGACCACCACGCGAGTGCCGACGATTTGAAGGCGATCGATTTCAAGGATGTGACAGCCGAGGCGACGGGGGCGATGGTGTTTGACCTGGCCGAAAGCCAGGGGTGGCCGTTGACAAAGGTGATGGCGCAGGCGTTGTACAGCGCGATTGCGACCGACACGGGGTGGTTTCGGTTTCCGTCGACGACAAGTGCGACGATGCGGCGGATTGCCCGTCTGATTGACTGCGGCGCGGAACCGGCGGTACTGTACGGTGCTTTGTACGAACAATGTACGCTGGGCCGAACCCGGCTGGCGGGGCGTTGCCTGTCGCGGATGATGATCGATTCGGGGGGGCGCCTGGCCTGGACCTACATCACCCTGGTTGACTACCGCGAGACGGGTGCCGAGCCGACCGAGACCGACGACCTCGTGAATGAGGGGTTGCGGTTGGCGGGTGTGGAGGCAGCGTACATCCTGATCGAACAGCCCAACGGCAACGTCAAGGCGAGCCTGCGGTCGCGCAGCCACCTGGACGTGTCGGCGATTGCGGAGCAATTCGGCGGTGGCGGGCACCGGCAGGCCTCGGGGGCCATGCTTCCGGGTCCCATGTCCGAGGCGCAGGTCCGCGTGCTGAATGCGATGAAGACACTGTTTCCCACCTGAGTTTCCCACCCCGAGACTGCGTTCGTTCAGGTTCCCACCCCAGTCGGCCATGGGCCGACATCAAGCAAAGAGTGACTTGCGTGCAGGCCGGCCTTTCTGGACCCACCCGCCGGGGGATGCCCCCCAGTTCGGGACGCCACGGGCGTGAGAAGAGCCGGTGTTGTGATTGTCCATCCTTTCCGAGACTGGATCCATGGATCACCAACCCCAACCCGAACCGGGCCCCGTTCAGGACTTCCTGAATGTCGAGGAACCCCGGCGCGATTTTTTCACCCAGGCAGCGGCTCTTGTGACGGGGACTGTCCTGGGAGTGGTTCC
>Ga0315902_10004787_pt1 | contig 19355 bp, 15 predicted proteins | sample LakEriMetagenome_9_FD_203523 | JGI IMG/M metagenome (GOLD analysis project Ga0315902, IMG submission 203523) | Freshwater fungal communities from buoy surface, Lake Erie, Ohio, United States - Buoy 12 MA117 | ecosystem: Environmental > Aquatic > Freshwater > Lake > Lake biofilm | place: USA... | reverse complement strand
GGATCGTAAACCGGCAAATCCGCCGAGTGCTTGGCCCAAGCTATATCGCGTGACATAGCAAGACGTTGCTCGGCCAGTTTGGTCAGCTCTCCCTGCGGTGAGGCGCAACCGGCGAGCAAGGCAACTGCGAGGACAGGCAGTGTTTTGGGTCGCATGCTCAGAAATCGTTCTTCGGCACGAAAGGTTTCCGGGGAGCGCCAGCCGATTTGGCGGCATAAGCTTTGACGATAGACATGCAGTGATTCTTACCAGAGCCGCCTGCAGCATGCGAGCCGCATCAAAGAATCAGCATGCAGTCGCCGTAGCTGAAAAAGCGGTAACGCTCGCGCACGGCCTGCGCGTAGGCCTCGCGTATCAGGTCTTGTCCGGCCAAGGCGCAGACCAAAACGAACAGGGTCGATTTCGGCAGATGGAAATTGGTCAGCAAGGCGCCGGTTCTTTGGAATGCGAAACCGGGCCTGATAAAAATATCGGTCGAGCCCGCTCCGGGATGCACCGGTCCGGGGGGGAGGGATTCCAGCACGCGCAAGGTTGTTGTCCCCACCAGCACGAGACGCTTCGCTCGGTTGATCGCCTCGGCCGCTTCAGTGCCGACCTCGAACTCCTCCGCATGCATCTTGTGTTCCTCGAGATTGTCCGTGCGCACGGGCAGGAACGTGCCCGGACCGACGTGCAAAGTGACGAATGCGTGGGGCAGCGCGGCAAGAATTTCCGGCGTGAAGTGCAGTCCCGCGGTCGGTGCGGCCACCGATCCCGCGACGTTGGCATAAACCGTCTGGTAACGGACCCGGTCTTCCTCGTCGTCCTCGCGCCCCAGATACGGAGGAATGGGCATGTGCCCGCACGTCTCAAAATCGGGTTCGTTTTCGAAGCGCACGATGCGCGTTCCGTCCGCCGCGTCGACTTCTTCGACATGCGCGGTGGTTCCGGCGATGGGTATGACCGCACCGGGCAGGGTCCTCTTGCCCGGACGGGCAAAAGCGCGCCAGCGTCCGTCAGACAACTTTTCGAAGACTAAAATTTCGATTTTCCCGTCGTCCGTGAGCAGCCGCGCGGGAATGACCCGGGAATTATTGAGCACCAGGAGATCGCCCGGACGCATGAATTCCGGCAGATCGCGGAATGCGCGGTGCGAAATCGTTCGCGCTGCGTGGTCGACGACCATCATGCGCGACGCGCTGCGTTCGGTGAGGGGTCTTGAGGCGATCAGTTCGCGCGGAAGATCGAAATCGTAATCGGAGAGACGTTCGCTCACGGCGCGGGCTTTTTGCGCACGCTGGCCAGTCCCGCGTGCCGCGCGGCGACCACCAGAAGATCCGCGGCGCGCCTCTTCAGTCGCCAGCCGCGATAGGCGAGAAATCCGAGGAAGCCGGCGTAAGCGCCAAGTTCCCACCACGGAATGCCCGCGGTGAAGACCTGCTGATAGAGCAATGCAGAGATGACGAGAAAGTTGACGAGCATGGTCACGCCGCTGGTGCGCAGACGCAGCGTGGCCCGCGTCAGGCACTTCGGTCCGCCGTGGTATTCGGTCACGGAACGCAGCCGCACCATCCACCAGAAGCTCCCGTAGATCTGCAGGTCCCACGTTTTCCAGCCGGTGTCGATGGAGTAGCTCCACCCTTCTTCCTCGAGCATGCGCGTCGCCTCGGCCAGAAGGCGTTCGCGTCCGTGCCCCTCCTCGTTCCAGAATTCGAAATTGGTCGTTCCTCCCGTGGCGTGTTTTTCCTCCAACTCGGTCTCGCGCGCACGGATGACGTTCTCCGGCGTGCGTTTGTATTTCAGCCACGTGAAGTAGCGGGTCCATCCGCGCACCAGTGGCTGGGTGAAAGCGAGAAACGCGACGAGCAATCGCGCCAGCACGGAGTCGAACTGCGGCTCGAGCCGCGCCTGCAGCATGTAGGAGAGCGCCACGAGGAAAGTCCCGCCGAACATGAGGTAGGGGACGATGCGCAATTCGGGGAAACCGACGGAAAGAACGGCGACGAACGCGGTGAGCAGCACCCATTCGAGGCTGGCCAGATAATTGGCCACTTCGGAACGCGGGGTGGGATAAATGCTTTGGAAAAGTCCCTCGCCGAACACGCCGTGGTAAATCAGCGGGCTGTTGACCAGCCAGGTGAAGCGCGGCGCGCCGTAGATCTGTCCCTTCCATTTCGCCGTGCCGGTCGGGCCGAAGAAAACGAGATGCTTGAAACGCAGCATCGACTCGGCTTCGCCGTAACCTTCCTGCTGCTTGCGGAAAGCCTGCAGAGTGAAGCGCCGGTAGTGCCACACCACCGCGGCCGGACTGAAGGCGATGACCTGCCCGCCCTGTTGCAGGCGCCAGCAGAAATCCACATCGTCGCCCGCTTTGCGGTAATCCGGATCGAACCCGCCGACTTGGTCGAAAGCCCAGCGATGGAAAGCCATGTTGCACCCGGGGATGTGCTCGGCCACCACATCGGTCAGCAGCACGTGGCTCGGTCCACCCGGCGCGGCGGACACACACGCCTGGATCCAATCCTGCGCGGGCGGCGAGACATTCGGTCCGCCCACGCCGGCATAATCGCCGGAGATCAGCGTGCCCACCAGATAGTAAAGCCAGTCCGGATCGGCCATGCAGTCGCTGTCGGTGTAGGCGATGACCTCGCCGGTCGCCGACGCCGCGCCCGCGTTGCGCGCGTAGCTCAGACCCATGTTCTGCTGCCGGATATTTTTGAAATCCGGCAGCTTCGCGCCCTGCGCGCGCCGCTTCTCGCGGCTCTGTTCCCACGCGGCCACGACTTCCTGCGAATTGTCGGTCGAGCCGTCGTCGACGAAGACGATCTCGTAATCGGGGTAATCGACGCGGTCGAGCGCGTGCAAGCAGTGCGACAGCGTTTTGCCGCCATTGTAGGAGCACACGACGACGGAAACCCGCGGGTATTTCTCCAACGGCACGCGCTCGGCCAGCGGTTTCTCGCCGCCGAAAAGTCTCTTCACCGCGTGCAGCGCTTTCTTCGGTTGGCGTTCGCGCGTGACCAGCCCGAAGGCCCAATCGAGGATTTCCTGCCCGCCGCGGAACCATTCGTCGGTCCACGCGTAGATGATCGTCCCGGCCAGTCCGCCGCGCACCACGTCCTCGATGTGCCAGGAGAGCATGTCCTCCTGCTCCTCCTCGGGATGGCGGATGGTATCCATGCCGAATTCCCCGAGGACGAGCGGGCGGTCCTCGGCGAGATTCTGCAGGCGGGCAAGGTAGCGTTGGAAATCGCCCCGCCGGTGCAGGTAGACGTTGAAGGTGAGAAAATCGACGTTCTGCGGGAGGAGGTATTCGGTCGGCGGGAAACTCGCGTAGGAATAAAGCACATCGGGGTTGGCGCGCTTGGCCATGTAGATGAGCGACTCGAGGAATTCCGTGACGCGGCGCGGTCCGAGCCAGCGCACCATGTGACTGGGAATTTCGTTGCCGACGAGGAAACCGAAGACCGCCGGGTGTCCTTTGTGCGCCGTGACCGCGGCGACCACCGTCTGCTCGATCTCGCGGCGGATTTTGCGCTGGTTGAGAAACTCGACGTGCTCGGCCCACGGGATGGAGATGAGGCAACGGATGCCGTGCTCCGCGCAGGCGTCGAGGAACCAGCGCGGCGGCACGTAGTAGATGCGGACAAGATTGATGCCCGTCTCGCGCATCATGGCCAGATCGGCGCGCGCCTTTTCCGGTGTGCCGAAGTGGTGGCCCTCCTTGTCCGGCGCAAACGGGCCGTAGGTCACCCCTTTGACGAAAAACTTTTTTTCGCCCTCGAAGAAAAACTTGGCCTGGACGCGAACGGGCGCCGTGGAAATCACCCGCATCTGCTAGTGAAATGTGCCCGCGATGTCGAGCGGATCGCGGGATTGACCCTCTGCCCGGCAAGCGACAGGGTGTCAGTAGCAGTGAACATCGCCATCGCGCTCGCCCAATTCATCATGCTCGCCCTCGGGGTCATGGCCTCGATCATCCTCTCGTCTTCCGGCGACATTGCCAACGCGGGTTCTTGGTCCGCCGCGGTCGAACGCTTTGCCGCCTCGCGGGGTCTCTGGCTGCTGGTCATCCCGGCCGCGTGGCTACTGGCCGCCGAGTGGTGCGCACGGGCGCGCCCGAAGATGCTGGGCACCGTCCAGTCGGCAGGCATCGGCATCGTTGTGGCCATTCTCGCCGCGATTGTGCTCGTTTTGTCCACAACATGACCCTTGCGGTGGGTGGATCGTGCCGTCCCGGCACGATGCTACGTCTGCCACTCGCGATGATGAGATCGCGATTCATCTCATCCCAACGTCCCCTTTCTTGTGGACTTTTCAGATCGCTTGGTAGGGGCGGCTGGCCCCAGCCGCCCGCACGCTCCCCAAAGCACAGTCATCGGACCGCTGGGCCAGCGGTCCCTACCGGGTCAAATAGCGCTGAAGTCCATAAACTTCGGGCGACTGGCATCAGAAGCCGGTCGATAACGACAGCTCTACCCCCGCAGCGCAGGAGTGATCAACACCATCGGTGTCCCGGGTGCGCTCGGTTGTGAGCCGGCCGGCTCGACCGACACGGCGAATCCGCGCATGGAACGGAGCCCGGAATCCGGAGCGAGAAAAACGCGCGCGCGCCCGTTGGCGGCCGGGAGTTCACCGCAGTCGTAGACCTCGCCGTCTTGATCGCCGATGGCCCAGACGCGGTAACAATGCGTGGCGGGGAGCGCGGGCAAACCCTCGGCCTGCATCCACCATCCGCGCTGGCCGCTGTCCCAAACAACCGAAGCTTTCGCTCTGGAGAATTCACCGTAGCCATCCAGCGTGGCGAAAGGCGCCCCGGCATCGGGACGCGCGTCGCGCACCACGACAGATTCTTTGCGCGCCGTGGTTTCGGCCGCGCCGACCAGTGCGAGCAAGGCAACCGCCGCCGCGGCGGCCCAAGCGGCCCAACCGAAAGTTGTTTCGCTTTGCTCCGTCTCGTTGGCGAGCTTCGTCTCCGCTCCGAACACGGCGTCCATGACGCGCGATCGCAAGGCGGCCGGCGCCGGCGCTTCCGCGGCAAGCAAAGACAGTCGCGCAGCCACATCGGCGAATTCGTCGCGCATGCGCAGCAAGCCAGGATTTTCTTGGCCCGCCGCTTCCCACGCGGCCACGTCCTCGCCGTCGAGCGCGCCGAGGGCGTCGAGGGCGGCCAATTCTTCGAGGTGTTCGCGGTTCATATCTGGTCGCCGAGCAATTCTTTGAGTTTGAGCAATCCGCGGCGGGCGCGGGCTTTGACCGTTCCGAGCGGTTCGCCCAGCTTTTCCGCGATCTCCGTCTGGGTGAGACCGCCAAAATAAGCCAATTCGATCACTTTCTTCTGTTGGGGGGAGAGTTGACTCACAGCTTTGCGTAGGATTTGCCCTTTTTCGCTGGCATCCACTCCAGATAACGCCTCCCTGACCCCTGCGGATTCATCGACGAAGGTTTCCTGCTCGAATTCGTCGCGCAGGCGCGTCCGCCTCTGGATGGCCCGGATGCGGTCGATGGCCCGGTTGCGGGTCAGGGTGAGAGCCCAGGTGAGCGGCTTGCCTTTGGCCGGATCATAGAGCTTCGCCTTGTCCCAGATCTGGATGAAAACGTCCTGCACCACGTCCTGCGCGTCCGCATCTTCCTTCACGAATTTGAGCGCCGAGGCGTAGAGGATGTTGACGTAGCGGGAATAAAGGTCCTCGAATGCGGCGCGTTCGCGCTGCGCGATGCGGCGGAGAAGTTCGAACTCCTCCGCGCGCGCGTCTTCCTGCGGTGCGCTGCCTTTCACGATCTCCGCAGCGCCTCCTCCGCGACTTCCGCACTCCGCGCGATGTCCGCGGCGGTGTGTGCTGTGCTGATGAATCCGGTTTCGAATTGCGACGGGGCCAGATACACGCCGCAGTCGAGGCAATGATGGAAAAACCGGGCGAACGCCGCGGTGTCCGATTTCTTTGCTTCGTCGAGATTGCGCACCGGTTCCTCCGTGAAAAACAAACAAAACATGCTTCCGAGGCGATGGAACGCGTAATTTTTCCCCGCGGCCGCCGAGGCCGCGCGCACCGTCTGCTCGAATTGCGCGCCGAGTTTCTCCAACTGCGCCCACGCATCGGCGCGCTCCAGTTCGCGCAATTGCGCCAGGCCCGCGGCCATGGCCAGCGGATTTCCGGAGAGCGTCCCCGCCTGATAGACCGGACCGTCGGGCGAAAGATGATCCATGATTTCGGCGCGCCCGCCGAAGGCGCCGACCGGCAATCCGCCACCGATCACTTTGCCCATCGCGGTGAGATCGGGCATCACGCCGGTCAATTCCTGCACCCCGCCTTTGGCCACGCGGAACCCGGTCATCACCTCGTCGAAAATGAGCAGCGCGCCATGCGATGTGCAAACGTCGCGCAGCTTTTGCAAATAGCCGGGGAGGGGGGGAATCAGCCCGGCGTTGGCCGGAACCGGCTCAACGATGACGGCGGCGATCTCCGCGCCGTGCGCGGCGAAAATTTTCTCCAGCGCCTCCGCGTCATTGAAAGGCAGTGTCATGGTCAGTTCCGCCAACGCGCCCGGCACGCCCGCGCTGTCCGGTTGTCCGTGGGTCAGCGCACCACTGCCCGCGCGGACGAGCAAGGAATCGACGTGGCCATGATAACATCCCTCGAACTTCACGATTTTGTCGCGCCCGGTGAAGCCGCGGGCGAGGCGCACGCAGGACATCGTCGCCTCGGTGCCGCTGTTGACCATGCGGACTTTTTCCACCGAAGGAACCCAGGCGCAGATCAACTCCGCCATTTCCACCTCGAGCGGGTTGGGAATGCCGTAGCTCAGCCCGTGCCGTGCCGCTTCGCGCACCGCGTCGACCACCACCTGCGGCGCGTGCCCGAGGATGGCCGGACCCCATGTGCCGACGTAGTCGATGTATTCGTTGCCGTCGACATCGCGGATCCGCGCGCCGGCCGCGTGGTCGACGAAGAATGGTTCGCCGCCCACGCCGCGGAACGCGCGCACCGGGGAATTGACGCCTCCGGGAATACGCTGCAGGGCGGACGCGAACAGGGCGTGCGACTTCGTTCTATCCGGCATGACAGGCGCGGCTCACAGCCCGCGCAAAAATTCGACCATGTCCGCCGCCGACGGACTCTTTGCCGTGCGCACGTAGAACCCCGACGTGCCCACCCCGATTTGCAGGCTCAAGTCGAGCGGTGCGCCGAGGATGCGGCCGATGCAGAAGCCCGCATTGAAATGGTCGCCCGCGCCCGTGGTGATTTTCGGTTTCTCGATGAACGGTCCCTGCACGGCGGCGCTCCCGCCCGCATCCGCCGCCGCGGCGAAAGCGACCGGATGGATCACGACGGTATTGACGCCGAGTTTCTCCCGTATTTTCACGGCATGCGCGGCCACCGCTTCGTGCGTCTCCTCGCACGGTGCGAAACCGAGCACCTCGCCGATCTGGCGGCCTTCCTGCAAATTGAGCCCGAGGATGACCTCGGCGTGTTCCTGAAACCGCGCGATGAGGCCGAGTGCCGCGGCGATGTCCTCGCGCGTCCGCTTGGCCGGGTCGGCCAGATCGAAAAACATCCACGTGCGCTTCTTCAGCTTCGGCATGACCTCGTCGAGCAGTTGCTCGAAGATGTCTGTCATGCCGGTGAGCATGGTCCAGTTGACCAGCGCGACGAGGGCGGAGTTCTCGAATTTCGCCACCATTTTGCCGACCGGCACATGCGCGGTGAGATTGTTCCAGTTCACTTCGCGCAGGCTGCCGTGCTTGCCGAACATCAGCTTGCCGTCGTCGAACTCGAACGCGTCGGTGTAGCCCGGTTCGGCCAGCGAAATGACTTCTGCGCGCTCGGCGAAATCGGCGAAGACCGGATGGATATTCGGCGAGCCGAGATTGCCGACATAGGTCACGGGCGATCCGTAGGCGCCGAGGGCATTGGCCATGATCGGCCCATTGCCGCCCAGTTTGACCATCTGGGTGACCATTTCGAAATTGGCGCTCAGGCCCGCGGCCGCCGAGATGCGGCCGCCGAACTCCGCCATGCTGGCCATTCGCGCGTAGCTGTCCGCGCTCTGACGCGTGGCCACGACGTGAAGGATGGTATCCACGAATCCGTCCAACCCGACCAAACTGGGCGAGGCGGGGATCCGCGATGCTTGGGCCCCGAGAAAATCTGCCGCGCGGGCGGCCAGCAGTGAGGTGCTCATGGATCGGCCAGAGTAAAAGCCCAACGCGTCGAACGCACGTGAAATTGACCGCCTAGAAATTTGCTTTCGCCCGCGCCCCTCCTGCGCTTTATTACCCAGTCCGCGAGGAGTCTTAGCTCAATTGGTTAGAGCGCCGCCCTGTCACGGCGGAGGTTGCGGGTTCGAGCCCCGTAGACTCCGGCTCCCCTGCCGGTTTCGTTTGGCAAGAGTCCGGCCTGCGGCAAAACTTCCGCGGATGTCTTTGCCCGAAGCCATGATGGTTCCCGTCTCGCCGCGGCATTCCGTTCTGCTTGCCCCGGAATACGCGCAGCTGATCCGTTCCGCGCCGGAACATGATTTCGTCATGCGCACCATCACGCGCCGCGAGGCCAACGGTCTCCCGCTCATGTCGGCCGAAATGGTCATCGCAGGCAAGGACACGCGCGGGCAATTCCCGCTGGCCGCGGAATATCCCATGCATTTCCGCAAAACCTATTTTCCCGGCCGCCTGCGCGGCGAGCCCTCGGCCGAATTCGCAAACCAGCAGCGCGCCTCGGAGATTCTCGGCGCGCCGCCTCCCATCGGGTGGACCAAGGACAGCTTTCGTTCCTGCTTCGTTCCCGGCAAACCCTACTCGCGTCTCACGCCGTTCGGCATCGAGCCGGTGGAAAACAATGTCGCGGTGGCCGAGGAGATCGACCTGGCCAAGGCGCTCGGTCTTTGGTGGCTGTGCAATCAGGCCTTCGCGCAGTTGGAGAAATTGCACGAGGCCGGCATGGCGCACGGCGACATGGAATTGCACAACATCGCGGTGGCCCCCGCGCCGGCCGAGGCCGTGCTCATCGATTTCGAGTTGGCCAAGTGGAGAAAGGATTTGTCTGACGCCGATTGGCAAAAAGCGGTGCGCGCCGATTTCACCGAGTTGCTCAGAGAGGCGATCTATCTGCAGTGCGCGCTCGGCCGGCAACCCGGCCTGCTCGCCGACATGGCCATGGAGCGCATCGCGGAACTATTCCCTTCGCCCGGACGCTTCGAGCGCACGATCCGCCGGCAGGCTTCGGTCTAGTCGGTGTCAGGAACTTCGGTGAAGTTGGGATTGAGGAGCAGCACGCGGGCTTTGCCTTTGCCCACATTGCGCCAGCGGTGGCGATTGAGTAGGTCGAAGTAGACGGCATCGTTGCGGTTCAATTTTTTTTGCTCCTGTCCCAGCTCGAACACAACTGTGCCTGTCAGCACCACGGCCAGTTCGTTCATGGTGCGCCGTGCGGCGCGCCATGAGGTCTGGCCCGCGCTCGGCAGTTCGAGAACGAGAATGCTGAAGTTGGTTTGCTCGCTCGGCGGTAGCAGGTGATGCAGCGAAGCTTTCGGCCACTTCGTGACGGGCTGCGAGGGGTCGCACTTGGGTAGGAATCGCGCTTTGCGGCGCTCTGTGTTCAAGACCAGAAATTCCGCGACCATCATGTCCAAAGCACGGCAAATCCGCTTCGCCGAAACCAGGGACGGGGAAGTCTTGCCCTGTTCGACCTGGGAAATGAAGCTGGGCGAGCAGCCGGATTTGCGCGCCAAAGTGCGCAGTGAGAGTCCGCGCGATCGGCGCAACTCGCGCAGGGCCTCGCCGGTTTGTTTCGGATCGGCTTCCATGGTGTTCGATATATCGGACAACTAGAGCAAATACTAGACCTTTCTACACTCTTGACGCAGGGCTCTTCCGATCGTCATAAACGTCCTTTCATGTCCGCAGATTTCTGCATTGTCATGCCGGCCTACAAGGCCGCGGGAGTGTTGGCGACGACGGTGAAGCGGGTTCCGCCCGAATTTTTCCGTCGCGGCGGCATTCTTATTATTGTCAACGATGCCAGTCCCGACGAGACAGGTGCCGTGGCCGACCGTCTTGCCGCGGAAAACCCCGCCATCCGTGTTGTCCACCACGCGAAGAACAAAGGCTACGGTGGTGCGCAAAAGAGCGGTCTCAATGAAGGCTTGCGCCTCGGTTGCCGCGGATTTGCGGTTGTCCACGCTGACGGACAATATGCCCCCGAGTTGGTGCTCGAGTTGCTCGAACCAATCCTTTCCGGCGAGGCCGATGTCGTCCAGGGCTCGCGCATGCTCGGCGGCAAGGCGTTGAGCGGTGGCATGCCCATGTCGCGCTACCTGGCCAACCGCGGACTGACCCTACTCGAGAACATCGTCTTCGGCACCCGCATGGCCGAATTCCACAGCGGCTATATGCTCTACTCGCGTCGTCTGCTCGAGGTCCTGCCCTACGACCAGCTGCAGAGCAATTTCAATTTTGATGCGGAGATCATCCTGTTGGGCCACCTCGCGGGTTTTCCGTGCAAAGAAATGCCGATTCCCACCCATTACGGAGACGAGACCTCGAGTCTCGATCCCGTTCCCTACGGCATCAATGTTCTCAAGATGATCGGGCGGCATCTCGCGGGTCATTACCGCGCTATACTGAAATCGCCCCGTCCCACCCCGGAGCAAATCAACGCAAACCAAACAGCAAACGCCATATGAGTAATCACCTCAAAGTCCTCCTCCTCGGAGCCGGAGGCTTTATCGGAGCCAACCTTACCGAACGCCTCCTCGCTGACGGGAAATACGATGTCACCGCCATCGACATCGACAGCGAGAAGATCGAAGACCGTCTCGACCATGCGAAGCTGACCTTCAAGCAGCACGACATCCGCAGCCGCTGCGACTCGCTCGACAACATGGTCAAGGATCACGACCTCGTCGTCGACCTCGTGGCCATGGCCAATCCGAGCCTTTACGTGAGCAACCCGGTGGACGTTTTCGATCTCAACTTCACCGAGAACCTCCGCATCGTCGAATCCTGCCTCAAATACAACAAGCGCATCGTCCAGTTCTCGACCTGCGAGGTCTACGGCAAGACGGTGGCCAGCGTGTTGGGCAAGGACCCGGCGGAAATGCCTTTCCCGTTCCAGGAAGACACCACGCCCATGATCATGGGGCCGATCAAAAATCACCGCTGGATCTACGCCTGCGCCAAGCAACTGCTCGAGCGCGTTCTCCATGCCTATGGCCTGGAGAAAGGCCTCAATTATACGATTATCCGTCCGTTCAACTTCATCGGGCCGCGTATTGACTTTCTGCCGAGCGAGAAAGCCGGTAACCCGCGCGTCTTCTCGCACTTCATGAACGGCCTGCTCTACGGCACGCCCATGCAGTTGGTCGACGGCGGCATCAACTACCGCGCTTACACCTACATCGACGATGCGGTGGATTGCATCGTGCGCATCATGGACAACCCGGGCGGCGTGTGCGACCGCGAGATCTTCAACATCGGCACGCCCGAAAACGAAGTGACCATCAAGCAGCTGGCAGAGCTCATGAAGCAGGTGTTCGACGAGGACTTCCGCCAAGACGGCGACCCGGATCCGGAGATCGTCAGCGTCAGCTCCGAGGAGTTCTACGGCAAAGGCTACGAGGATTGCGACCGCCGCATCCCCGACGTGACCAAGGCCCGCACCAAACTCGGCTGGCACTCCAAGCACGACATCCGCTCGGTTGTCCACCAAACGATGAAGTATTTCGTCGACCAGCACCGGGCCAAGCAGGCGTCCGGGCAAGTGGCCAAGGCAGTCTGAGTTCCGGACCGAAGCTAATCACCACTCCGAAAAACGCTGTCCGCTGGGGCGGCGTTTTTTACCCAAGAGGGTCCTTCGGGGCGGTGAATTACCCGTGCTTGTGCAATATTTAGAACAAACTTTTTGTATGACGGACGCCTGATCCGCGGTTATGGGACTCTCTGGTGTATCGCTTTGCCCTTCATTTTTCCCGCCGCCCGCTGCTTGCCGTCTGCGCGTTTTTCGCGTTGCAGCCCATGCCCGGCCGCACTGCGGCGACCGATCCGGAGGTCGAGGCTCTGACCGGCGCCCATACCCGCGTGGTTTGGATGAGGGATACGCGCGAGGAGGGTAAACGCCAGAAATACGGCGGTGGAAAACGCTTTCTTCTCATGGGCTTCGACTCTCGCGATGGCCGCGGTGTCCGTCCGATTCTCGACGAACTCGGCAGCTACTTCCGGCCGCTCATCACGCCGGACGGAAAACAGATCGTTTTTACCGACAGGGCCAAGCAAATGGTCTGCGCCGTCGCGTGGGACGGATCCAACCTGCGGGAGATTTCCGCCGGTGTGGCCGGTGCGCTCTGGCAGGATTCGCAAGGCCGCATCTGGGTCTATGGCAAGCTTGGTCGCGGGGAGGCGAAGCCCGATGGGGTTAATCAGGAGGCATGGATGAAAAAAGGTCCAGTCGTGCGCTACCCATTGGATGACCCCCGTCGCGTGGAAACAATCTGGAGCAAGAGCGAAGGCGACGTCATTCCTCCCGGCAATCTGCAACTCTCGGCCGGCGGAGACGCCGGATCGATGGCCATGCCTTGGCCCGCCTGCGGCGTGGCCAAATTTCCCGACGTGGCTTGGATCCAAAACGGCAGCGGTTGCTGGCCGGCGATCGCTCCCGATAGAAGCTACCTCTCGTGGACCTTCGACGGTTCCCACCGGATCCTTTCCATGTTCGATCCGTTCTCGGGTCGCTCTTGGCCGATCGATCTTTCGCGCGCTCCGGGCTTCGGCGGCGGACGCGCCTACCATCCGCGGTGGTCCAACCATGCATTGTTCCTCGCTTTCACCGGGCCTTATGACAATGAGGGCAACATGGTTGCTCCTTGGCCGGACATTTACATCGCGAAATTTCTTCCGGACTTTTCCGGTATCGAGGCCTGGACGCGGATCACGAGCAGCGAATTCGCCGAGATCTTTCCCGACATCTGGATTGAAGGCGGCCGCGCGTTTTCCTCGGCCAAAAACACGTCCGGTCCCTACCCCGCAGCACTGCCCGGCGAGAAATGGCCCGCCGCGAAGGACGGGCTTGTCTTTCTTTGGAAAAACAGCCGTCTGGGCAACGCGCCGGCGCAGGCCGTGCTGGGCAGCCGGCCTGCCATGGCGGCTCTGACCGGCGAGGCTTACTTCGGTCCGGAGCACGAGTTGGTCCTGCGCAACGGATCCGCCCGCATCGAGGGATACGACCGCGCAATTGTCGACAGTATCAAGAGCACGGATGCTTTCGCTGTCGAATTTGTCGTGTCTGCGGCGGACCTCGACGGATCCGGTCTCCATCGGCTCGTTTCCCTGGGGTCCGACGACGGAAGGATCAATTTTGCCGTTACGGAAAGCGGCGGACGGCTCGCTGTGACGCTGCGGGGGAGTGCGACCGAACCGACAGGTCGCACGGCGGAACTCTGCGCGTTGGAGCCCGGCCGAAAAACGCACGTTGTTATCACCTACGCCGCAGGTGCCGTGACCTGTTTCGTCAACGGAAGAAAAACTTCCAGCCGGCAACTCTCCGTGGGTTCGCTCTCCGCGTGGGATGACGAGGCCATGCTCGTGCTCGGGGAGTTTTACCCGAAGCAGGATGCGGGTTGGAGTGGTTCGCTCGAGGGTATCGCCATCTATGACCGTCGTCCGGCCGATTCGGAAGTTTCCCGTAACGCCGCGCTTTTCCGCGATATTTTGGCGCGCCGGCCCAAGCGCGAGTCATGGAACGTTGAGGTCGAGTTGCTCTCCCGGCGTCCCGCTCCCAAAGCCGAAGACATAGCCCCCTACCGCCGTGCTTTGGTGGTCAACCGCTACAGGATTACCAAAGGCGAAATACCGGGCCTGTCCGACGGGAATCTTTTTCTGGCGGAATGGGCGTTGCTCGACGGGCGCGAGCCGAAAAGCTTCCGTCAACACGGTGTTGGCTCGACGAGGTCCATGACAATTCAGCGCTTCGACGACCATCCGCAGTTGCAGTCCGAAAGACTGATCTCCGCGCCGGATGAGTTGGACATCTTCGTCCAGGTCTCCGACCCGCAACGGTGAACACCGAAGTCATTCGTCCCGTTGCGAGCGCGGTGTTCGCATTCAATCCGGCGAACCGGATTCAGCCTGTGAACCCGGGACATAGCGCATGACTTTGCGGTCCAGCGTTGGATCGAATCCGGCAAGCGTTGCGATCTCCTCGAAGCAAGCAGACTCCGTGACCATGCGGTAGAGTTCGGGATGGTGGTGGGCGGCGGCCCATGGATTTCCGATATTCAGAAAAAGGGGAATGTCGCGGCTGTCGCTCTCGCGCATCAGTTCTACCAACTCCTCGCGGCCGCCGATTCTTTTGCAATGCGGGTCATACAGCCCGGGTGGCGTGTTGAAGCTTGTTGTGATCACATCCGCATAACCCGGGTAGTTCGGTAGGGTCGTCGGGCGTGTCAGAAGAACCGATTCGCGCATGGGTTGCAACGGTTTGGTCAGAAGCCACTCTCTGGCTTTCGCGGTCACAACCCAATAAGCTGCGGCAAATCCGGCAACCAAAACCAAAAGAGCGCGATTCGTCCAAATCCGTTCGCGCCACGGCAGGAACAAAGTATCGAAACCCGTGGCAACCGACGCCACGGTCCCGGGCAAAAGATAGATGAGATACCAATCGTGGAGAAACTGCCCGCCTCGCGTCGCCAGAACGTATGCTGCGGCCGCCGGGAGCAGCAGCACGATAGCGCACGAAGCACCGGCCCATCCGCGCAGAGCGATGCGGAGTGCTCCCGCCAAGCCAAGCAAGACGGCGATCCACGCTAGCGCGGGCCCGATATGCGGCCATTGCGCGAACATGGCGAACAACTCGGGATGCACCGCATTCGGATTTGCAGTGCGGAACCACGCCGCTCCCGCGAACAAATGGCTGAAAAAATCGCGCAACCACCAAATGCCCATGCCTCCCTGAGCGCGGTCGCCCGCCAGGTAATTTGCCATCTGCGGCACGCAGGGCAGGAAAAGCCAGGCCAGTAACAGGCCCATGATGAAGGACGATGCCAACCAGCGACGGAAATTGGCCGCACGCAAGTCGGCATCGGACTGGCCGAAAGCCAAAAGGAGTGCCGTGACGATGTTGAGCGTGCCGACCGGATAAATCGTCACCGGGTAAGCATAGAGCAGCGCGAATTCGCAGGCCGCGACGCGGCTCCACCAGCGCCACGCGCCTCCGCGCATGGCGCGCAGCCAGACAATGAGAAGAAGCGGCACCAAGCAGAGCACGAGCGCGTAGGCCCGTGCTTCGCACGCGTAGCGGATATGCCACGGATGGATGGCGAGGAGAAAAGCTGCCGCCGCGCCGGCGCGTGCCAGCCCGAGTTCCTTGAGCAGAAGCGCCAGGGCGGCAACGGAGAGTATACCGAAGAGAAACGCCGGCAGGCGCAAAGCGAATTCCGAAAAGGGCGATCCATCTTTCGCGCGGAACATCTTCCACGTGTCGATCGAAAGTCGCGCGAAAATGCTGTGCAGGATGTGGTTGTTCGGCTCGCGGTAATTGAAGAGCGTGCGGCCCCAGCCGAATTCGCGGAAGCGCACCCCGCCGTCATCGCGCGGCCGGTAGTCCCCCTGCACGAATTGCTGGAGGGTTTTCCGTTCGTCATCCCATAGGTCATGACCCAAGCGCACAACGCCCATGCCGGCAGTCAAGAGCATTGCTGCGGTCACCAGCGGCCAGAACCAGCGGGGTGTTCTATCGGTCGGTATTGCTTTCGGATTGTAGCCGCGCAACCACCACCCGCGCGTGAGGTAGAGGGCGGCGACCCCGACCATAGCGAACAGACCGCCCCACCATCCGTAGACCGCGGCGAAATACTCGAACGGAATATTGTTCGCCTCCGGCGGTGCAATGTCCCAAGGCTTCGGGGCGAAGAGCAGAAAGATTGCGATGATGCCCGCGGCAACTCCGAGCAACAGGCCGCCTTTTTCCTCCGGCTCCCTCTCTCGCCAACTTTTGAACACGGCACGGGATTTCATTTTGCGAAAAATATCTCTGGAGGGGTGGAAGCATGTTGCTCGATCCACGCGACATCCTCGGGCGGCAGATACTTCGACAAATCTGCCCCCGATGCGCTGCCCGAGACGTAGCGGCAAACCATCCGGTCGCAGTGGGGAAACTCCGACAGTAAGGTCTGGTGGCCCGTGAAAAACGCCGGATCATCGATGACTTGCTGCGCAACGGGTTGCTGTTCGCGGACCGACCACGGGTATCCCAAGTTGAGCCAGAGCGGTCGGTTTTGCCTGTCGGCCTGCAGGCAGAGCAGCACCAGATCCCGCGCGGACCGCGCCCAGAAGAGATTAGGGTCGTAGCAGAGGGCGGGATCGGTCATCCCGACCGTCATCGTGCGGTCGGTGTGCGCTTTCTGGACTCCCAATCCCGGGCGCGTCAACAAAACGGACTCCCGGACCGGTTCCGTGGAAAAATGGAGACCGCGGGCACGTGCCGGCTGCGTGACGGCAACAAACACGGCAAACACGAAAATGCAAAAAATCGGCGCGGCGACTTTTCCCAGCGGCACTCGCCAAAGTGAAATGAGGACAGCCGCCATTCCCACGGCGATGAGCGCTGTCAGGAGGGGAAGCAGATACAGAAGATACCAGGAAAAGACGAACATGTCGGCTTGGGCAGCCGAGACTTGCAGGGCAACGGCCCCGGCGGTCGCCGCCATGATGATCGTCATTTCCCATCGCGCTTTTCTTGCCGAGAGCGCGATGCCGAAAACAAGTAGCAGTGCTCCAGCAATTAGAGCGATGGTGTACAGCCCCGGCATGGCTGCGAACTCCGGGCAAATTTCCGTGCGCCCCGGCATCCGCGTCTGCGCGGCGGCCCAGGGTGCACCCGTGGCGAGGTAGCACGCGGTGTTGGCCAGCCACGCCAGCCCATTCTCTACTCTTGGAGCGCTCTCCAAATAGATCCTGAGCTGCGGGACGAGCGGCAGCATGAGTTGGATCAGCGCAACGGCAGCAAGCGCATTGCAGCAGAACCACCGGGAAAGGACGGTTGGCGCGGGCGTCGCCGCGCTCTTCGAAAGCAGAATTGCCGCAACGGTGCCCGCGTTGACCAGAGCAAGAAAAACCAGTGCGCCGGGCCAAGTCCAAAGGCAAAGCGCTTGGGCCGCAGCGAAAACCGCCCACCACCGCCATTTTCCCGTCCGCATTCCCCGGAGCCAGAAAAACAACGCGGTATAAAGCAACAATGTGGCGAGCGTGTATCCGCGCGCCTCGGCACAATATTTTTCGAACCACGGATGCAGGGCGAGCAGCCAAGCCGCGAGTGCACCGGCCAGGGGCAAGCCGAGTTCGCGCAGCAGGAGAGCCAGTGCCACCAGCGTAGCTAAGCCGGCCAGAAAGGCCGGCAATCGCAGCGTCCACTCTTTGAACTGCAATCCTTGCGGTCGCGCGATTCCTCGCCAGACCGAGTTGCTGATCCGCGCAAGCGCGTTGTAGAGGATGTGATTGTTTGGCGTTTCGTAACCAAACAGCGTGCTGCGCCAGGGCACTTCTTTGAGCTGCACCTTTCCTTCCGGGGCGCGGCGCACGTATTTTCCGAGCACGCTCGTGGCGAGACTGAATTCTTCGTCGTCCCACAAACTTTGCGTCAGGCGCGGCGCGGTCAGCAGACCGCAGACCAAAACGGCGGAAAGCACAACCGGCCAGAACCAGCGTGGTGTTGCGCTACGCCAGACAGCGTTTGGTGTCGATTCGGGTGCGGGCGCATTGGCCCACCACGGACAAACGACCGCGAGTATTCCGAGTATCGCGATATTCAATGCCGCGGCGATCCAAGAGTAGGCGATGACATAGTCTACGACACGCATCTTGTCTCCTGCTTCGGCAAAGACGCGCCACGGCGGCGGCAGCAAAATGATGACCAAGCCTAAAGCTGCCGCGGCCGAGGCGAGGCAGAGCCTCCACCATCCCGCGGATGTTTTGGGCCGGAAGAAGCTCACAGGCGCAAGGCCGGGGCTACTCCATCACGCTGTTGAACCAGGCCTGGTAGCGGTCATCCTGCGCTTGGCGGCGGAGAGATTGGCGGTTCTGGAAATTGTCCCACTTCTGGTTCCGGTTGTAGAGATCGCGTTGCAGCGTGTAAGTCGGATCCTGGTAGGGATCGCTGGCACAACCGACGGAACCTACAGCCAGTGCGGCGAGGAGGAGTTTCTTCATGGCCGCAGGGTAGGCGGCTTAACCGGCCTTTGTGAAGTCCAGCGATGCGAGGCGTTTGGCCGCTTCCTGCACGCGTTCACGGCTGTTGAAGGCCGAAATGCGGAAATAGCCCTCGCCGGCCGCGCCGAATCCGCTACCCGGCGTGGTCACGATGTTGGCCTCGCGCAGGAGGAAGTCAAACATGGTCCAACTCGGCACGCCCTTGGGGCCGCGCACCCAGATGTAGGGCGCATCGATTCCGCCGTAGACTTTGAGCCCGGCTCCGGACACCGCCTCGCGCAGAATGCGAGCGTTTTCCATGTAGAAATCGACCAGCGCATCGACCTGCTGGCGTCCGTTCGGCGAATAAATCGCCTCGGCCGCGCGCTGCACCGGATACGACACGCCGTTGAATTTCGTCGTGTGGTTGCGCAGCCAAAGCGGATGGATCGGCTTGCTCTCGCCGCCGCGCGTTTTGGCGTGGAGCGATTTCGGAACGACGGTGAAAGCACAGCGCAGTCCGGTGAATCCGCCGTTCTTCGAGAAACTGCGGAACTCGATGGCGCGCTCGCGCGCCCCGTCGATCTCGTAAATGGAATGCGGAATCCCCGGCGTACGCACATAGGCCTCGTAGGCCGCATCGAAGAGAATGATCGCACCATGCTTGCGTGCGTATTCTACCCACTTGGCGAGTTGTTCGCGCGTGGCCACCGCGCCGGTCGGATTGTTTGGATAGCAAAGATAAATCAAATCGACTGCTTCCTTGGGAATGGACGGAACAAATCCGTTCTCCGCGGTGCAGGGGAGGTAGACGAGGCCCGCGTAGGCGCCGCTCTCGTCGGCGTCGCCCGTGTTGCCGACCATCACATTGGTGTCGACGTAGACGGGATAAACCGGATCGGTGATGGCTACGCGGTTACCCGGACCGAAGATGTCGAGGATGTTGCCGCAATCGCATTTCGATCCGTCGGAGACGAAGATCTCGTCGTCCTCGATCTCCAGTCCTCGGTCGCGGAAATCATGCTGCGCGATGGCATGCCGCAGAAAATCGTAACCCTGCTCCGGGCCATAGCCGCGGAACGTGTCGCGGCTGCCCATTTCATCGACCGCTTTGTGCAAAGCCTCGAGGCAGGCTGCGGGGAGGGGTTCGGTCACATCTCCGATGCCGCAACGGATGATCTTGGCCGCCGCGTCGGGATGC
>Ga0315902_10004785_pt1 | contig 19364 bp, 3 predicted proteins | sample LakEriMetagenome_9_FD_203523 | JGI IMG/M metagenome (GOLD analysis project Ga0315902, IMG submission 203523) | Freshwater fungal communities from buoy surface, Lake Erie, Ohio, United States - Buoy 12 MA117 | ecosystem: Environmental > Aquatic > Freshwater > Lake > Lake biofilm | place: USA... | reverse complement strand
GTTGGCTTGGAATAGATGCGCTCGCAGCCGACCCCGCGAATATCCGTTCGCAGTCTACGGAGCCTTTATCGCCACCAACCCTCTCTGGTGCAGGGACCTATTTCTTCAAGGCAGGATCGTCCCTAGGTGACTATCAATACAGCTACAAAGACGTTCCCAGCTCACAAACAGAATCCCAATTAGCGAGCTGGGAGACAAAAACTTGGTACGGAAAGAAAACAAACTACCAAACCTGGGTCGTTGAAACCAGGTCGGATGAGCTTGGAACGCACTCCTTCCGAGCAGACCGCTCAATCGCCATTGATTTTTTCGGTGAGACGGAAGCCGACGTTACCATCAATTCCAACTCAGGTGGAAGTATCCGCATCGAAGGGCCGATTCTAAATACCACCGGTACAACAACGCTGACGACAAATAAAAGTATCATTCAAACCAATAAGGATCAGGCAATCCAAGGCCGTAGAGTGGTTCTCTCAGCAGGCTCCGGATCCAGTAATACCATTACCGATGCTCGTGTAAACCTCGCCGAAGTTGGGGCTTTCAGTCTTTTGGCGACTGCCGGTGGAAACATCTCCATCACCGAAACCTTCGGGTCGATGGCCGTCGATAGGGTGATATCCTCCAATGGAGACACCAAACTGGTCTCCCAAGACGGAATCATCGTGGCAGCAGGTACTAGCCAATCGCCATTGATTCAAGGACAAAGTATCACCCTCGATGGGGGTGTCGGGAGCTTAGGAGCAAGCAACAAATTCCTAAAACTAAACTCGGGCACAGCGATTACGAGCAGGCTTGCGGCAACCTCCTCCGGTGACATTTTCCTCGAGGAGATCTCCGGGAACCTTCGGGTCGATCAAGTGATCTCTTCGCTAGGAAGCGTGGCTTTGACGATCAGCAGCGGAACCTTGGTAGACGGGAACACCACCGCTCGACGCGATGATCGAGCCTACGACGCCCTTCTCAATGGCGTCTGGAAAGATCTTCAATTGACTGCGTCCACAGGCGCCAATAACAAGATCTCCGATACGATTGCCACCTTTTCGAAATCCAAAGAAAAGGATTATCAAACCTATTGGAATTGGAGAAACCAATTCACTGACGTATCCAAAAAGCGAACGCTAACCCGTATCGACACCTCAAGCGATGAATTGCTTTTCAGCACAGCGCATGATCTACAGGTGGGTGATGCCATTACCATCGTAGGCAATTCGCTTCCAACAGGAATTACCTCTGGTGAAACCTATTTTGTATCAGCCATTCCCCAATCCGATCGCATTAAACTCTCTGGATCCTATCTTGGGGCAACCCTGAATCTCACCGGCGAGTCAATCGATTACGATAACCAAGCCGCCACCGCAGACGTCCAACCCGTCGCTGCTTACTCCACTACCCAGGTCGTGCAACTATCCAGTGAAGAGGAAACTTACTATCGCAATTTTTATCGAAACGAAGGAGTCGAAAAGGGACTAAGCGGCAGTGCGTTGGATACCTATGTCCAGTCGGCCATCAATACGTTGGTACAATCGAGGACCGATCAATACAACAACTTGCACGGTTTCTTCATAGCCTACGATCGTGGGGGCTATTCCGCAGGAGATTTGACCCGCAAGCAGATCAATAATTTCGTCTACACTCCAGACACCTCCGAAACCAATGGGCTGACATCGAGCATCAAAGTTTGGACTGAAGAAGAATTGATTAACTCCTTCAGCGCAGGCTTGATGGCCGAGGTGACCGATACGCAGACGGTGATAGAAGCCGATAATGTTCGTGGCAAAGATGTAACTATCTATACCCCAAGCGGAGGTGTTGGATCGTATACAGCTCCGATCACGATCGATTTAACCAGAAGTCCATTGAACTTAAGCAACGACGAGCGTGTCGCCTTGTCGTCTGCAGAGCGTTCCGATGTTGTCTACCTAGCAGGGAAAAAAGTAACCTCCAACTTCGCGTTTGCACCCGATCTGGTCTCGGGTGATACCATCACCCGTAGCGATGGTGGTAGCTGGATCGCCGATGGATACCAAGCCGGTTTGTATCTGCGAGTTGTTAGCAAGTCTCGTAATGCAACGCCGGACAATTCGGTTTGGGAGATCCTATCGGTCAATGCAACCACGATCCGACTTAAACAAAAAGGAACATTGATTTCCGAGGTCGGTCGTGCAGCGACCATTTCGCAGGTTGTGTTGAAACCGACGGAATCGCCAGCACCTTTGTCTGCCATCGAAATCGCGCAACGCGATGACGTGGATATGTCCGCAACGGGCAAGTTGATGGTTACAGCGGCAACTGCGGTTTTCGTTGGCTCCGAAGAAGATTTCTTTCTCAAGAACATCTCAACGCAAGGCATCTTGGCGGTAAAGACCGGCGAGGCAATTTTCAACAGTTCCGGACATCAATCAACCATGGTTGTGGCGGACGATGCCGTATTCGAAGCAGCATCGGGTGGAGTGGGAAGCGCAACGAATCCAATTCGAGTCAACCTGATCACAGGGGCTTCCATCGCCGGGCGAGCTTTGGACTCGATCAGTATCGTGGAAGTTTCCGGCGATATGCTGGTCGATACCTTCTTCAGTCAGTCCGGATCCATCGAGCTTGCAACAACTGCCGGGTCCATTGTTGACAACGCTGGCAACGATCTGGTGGATCTGAAGGCAGCCGGCGACATCCGATTGACCGCAAACGGAGGGTCAATCGGCGAACTTGGCGATTTCCTCGACATCGATCAATCGAATGCCGGTGTACTCTATGCACAAGCAAGCGGAAGTATCTATCTTTGGGAAGCCTTTGGTGATAGCCGTATCGAAACCGTTCGGTCGAATACAGGGGACGTTTACCTCAAAGCCCACTTGTCCATCATCGACACCAATGGACCTGTGGTCGATATCCTCGGGAATTCTATCAACCTGGAATCCCTCTTCAATAGTATCGGGATTGCTGGGGATGAACTCGACATCAATACACGCTTCAGTTCTGCGTCTGGCACTTTAACGACCAGAAGCACGTATGGGAACACCTACCTCATCGAGACCCTAGGTGACCTCTACCTCAATACCATCACCACAGCGGGTAGTTCCTTTGGATTTATCGCTGCTCCGTCCGGAGCGATTTTGGACGGACGACTTGATTTGTCCACATGGAACATCGATTCCGATCGAGTCTTCCTACGTTCGGCGAACGGCCTGGGCACTTCCAGCTCTCCTCTGTTGAGCAGGATGAACTTCTTGGAGGGCAAAACAGACTCCGGAGAGAACTTCCTGGTCAACACGGGACTTGTCGTGATCGGCGGGGTGGTTCCTGGTGTGTCCAATGGGCTCGAATTCGGAGGCAATGCGACAATCGTCACTCAAAGTCCGCTAGTAATCCGGGAAAACGTCACATCGACGGGGGATTTGGTCTTCATCGCCAACGAAAGTGCAGGCACAGGCGATGACATTACCTTGGAAAGCAACATCTCCGTCACATCGCAATCTGGCAAAGTTCGGTTCCAAGCCGGTGACAACGTCAATTTCTTGACAGGTTCCGCGGTGACCGCTTTCAACCTGATTGAGATTCTGGCCGACTTCGGTAATAACGATCCTGCTGCCGCAACGATTTCGTTGAACGCCGCGTTGGTAGCCCCTCTGATCGTGATCCGCGGAAGCAATCAAGACGATACAATTACCCTGGAATCCGGAGCAACAACCCATGGAGTAACGGTTATTGAAGGTAGTTTGGGAAGTGATACGCTGACGAATAAAATAGCTTCGAGCGACTACTCCAATCCCATCCTCCTTTTTGGCGATACGGTTACAACGAACTATAACGCATCGGCTCGAGTTTTATCGTCGCTCACTACGACAACCTCGGGATCGGGTTCCTCAGACACCCTCGCAAACCTTGGAGGATTCACAGCCCTCATCGGCGGCGGAGGAACAGACGATCTTACGGGTAGTGCGTCTGCTGACTGGGCCATTGGTGACGAAGCCCAGTTCGATTTCATCGGTAATCTCATAAGGAAAATATCGAGTACGGGTTCAGGCCTTGGAGCTAGTGACAACATCGTAGTCGGCGACGGAGATAATTTTGTACTAGGTGGAGTAGGAGTCGACACGATCACCGCTGGGGTGGGTGTCAATAATATTCTGGGCGACGAAGGAATCTTCGAGGTCGACAATTCAGGCCGATTGACACTCGCTAAGTCAACCAATACGGCGGTTGGGTCTGCAGATCTTTTCACCCTAGGTTCCGGTACCTACCGAGTCATCGCAGGCGCAGGAAATGAAACGATCGCACTCGGTACGGGGTCCAACTACATCATTGGCGACGGCGGATTGATTCAAGTAAACACCGATGGTACCACCACGGTTGCATCCTCGGACCCCTCAATTGTCGGAACAGATACGATCCAAGCAACCGAGGGTTTCAATGTCATCATCGGAGGAAGCGGCAGTGATACGATTTCCCTTTTGAGTGGCACGGGAGGTAACGCTCGTGCAACCATCCTGGGGGATAACGGTAGTATGGCCTTCTCGGCCAGCGGAGTGCTGCTTTCAATATCCAGCATTGCCAACGACACCCAAGGAGCATCGGATACGATTTCCATTACCTCTGGCACCAATGCCGTTATCGGTGGGGCGGGAGCCGATTTGATCACCGCCGGTGGCGGGCAAAACACCGTGCTGGGTGACGATGGCGAAGCCTATTTCTTCAATGACGGCACAGTGCGTCTGATCCAATCGATCAATCTGGGCTCCGGTGCCAACGATCAAATCACACTCAACGATGGGGTCAATACGGTCATCGGTGGATTCGGCACCGATCGATTGCTCCTCGGTGGCGGGGTGAACTATGTCTTGGGTGATGAGGGCAAGTTGGAGGTTCTCACAAGCAACGGCGTACCGACGGGCCAAACGGTCCTCGAATCGCTTAACAGTGCTGTTGGTGGCATCGACGATATCGATGTGGGGGCAGGCAAGAACATCGTCGTTGGGGGTGCTGCTGGCGACTTGATCGATGTCAATGGAAACGCCGCGAACGCTTCTGCGGTCGTTCTTGGAGACAACGGCACGATGCGACTCAGCAATGCAGGTGTGCTTCTTGAACTTCGCAGCACCGACTTTGCCGCTGGTGCGGCCGACACGATCAACCTGATCTCAGGAACCAATGCAGTTGTCGGTGGAGCAGGGGCCGATTTGATCACCGCAGGTGGTGGGCAAAATACTGTTCTTGGTGACGACGGAGAAGCTTTCTTCTTCAATGATGGCACCGTTCGTCTGATCCAATCGATCAATCTAGGCTCTGGGGCAACCGACCAAATCACTCTCAACGATGGCACCAACACGGTCATCGGTGGATTCGGTGCCGACCGGCTTGTCATGGGTGGCGGGACCAACTACGTCATGGGTGACGAAGCCAAATTGGAGGTCCTTACCAGTGGTGGCATCCCCACCGGGCAAACGGTACTTGAATCGCTCAACGGTGCCGTTGGTGGTATTGACGATATCGATGTCGGTGCAGGTAGAAACATCGTCGTCGGTGGTGCGGCCGGGGACTTGATCGATGTCAATGGAAGCGTAGCCAATGCATCGGCGGTGGTCCTCGGAGACAACGGCACGATGCGACTTAGCAATGCTGGTGTGCTTCTGGAACTTCGCAGCACCGACTTTGCTTCCGGTGCGGCCGATACGATCAATCTGATCTCTGGAACCAATGCTGTCGTCGGTGGAGCAGGGGCCGATTTGATCATCGCAGGTGGTGGGCAGAACACCGTGCTTGGTGACGACGGAGAAGCCTACTTCTTCAACGATGGAACTGTGCGTCTGATCCAATCGATCAATCTAGGCGTTGGAGCCGACGATCAAATCACCCTCAACGATGGCGCCAACACGGTCATCGGTGGATTCGGTGCCGACCGGCTAGTCATGGGTGGCGGGACCAATTACGTCATGGGTGACGAAGCCAAACTCGAGGTCCTTACCAGTGGTGGCATTCCCACCGGGCAAACGGTACTCGAATCGCTCAACGGTGCCGTTGGTGGCATCGACGATATCGATGTGGGTGCAGGCAGGAACATCGTCGTTGGCGGTGCCGCCGGAGACCTGATCGATGTCAATGGAAACGCAGCCAATGCATCGGCGGTGGTCCTCGGAGACAACGGAACAGTGCGATTGAGCAACGAAGGTGTATTGCTGGAACTTCGCAGTACCGATTTTGCCTCTGGTGCGGCCGATACGATCAACCTGATCTCTGGCAGGAATGCCGTCATTGGTGGGGCGGGTGCCGATTTGATCATCGCAGGCGACGGACAGAACACCGTGCTGGGTGACGACGGAGAAGCCTACTTCTTCAATGACGGCACCGTGCGTCTGATCCAATCGATCAACCTCGGTTTTGGGGCCGACGATGAGATTACGCTAGAAAACGGAAACAACTTTGTTTTCGGGGGCTCTGGGGCTGATAAGCTCTTGCTCGGAGGAGGGACCAATTATGTATTTGGTGACGAGGGCAGCCTGGAGGTCCAAACCAGTCAGGGTGAATTGACAGGTTATACAATCTTGCAATCACTCGAAGGATGCTTTGGAGGAATTGATGATATCGATGTTGGGTCAGGTCGCAACATCGTTGTCGGTGGTGCCGCCGGCGACTTGATCGATGTCAATGGAATCGCTAAGGACGCAAGCGCTGTGGTCATCGGAGATAACGGCCTGATTCTTTTAACCAACGACGGAACCCTATTGGAACTTCGCAGCCAAGATTTCAATTGTGGTGACACCGACACCATTACGCTGACATCCGGAACCAACGCTGTGATCGGTGGAGCGGGCGGCGATTTGGTCACAGCCGGAAGTGGTCAAAACACGGTTCTTGCGGACGATGGCGCCGCATTTTTCTCCGAGGACGGCACGGTACGTTTAATCCAATCCATCGGTATCGGTTTGGCTACCAGTGACCGAATCACTCTCGAGGACGGCTCCAATATTGCCTTCGGTGGGACAGGTGCCGATATTCTCACCCTCGGAGGAGGGACCAACTATGTGTTCGGCGACGAAGGTAGTTTCTATGTTGAAATGTTAGATGGTGAATTGACTGGAAAGATCATCTTGCAATCCCTGAATGGTTCTGAGGGTGGCATTGATGACATCGACATCGGAGAGGGCAGGAACATCGTCGTTGGCGGGGCCGAGGGGGACTTGATCGATATTGATGGAAATATAGAGGAATCTAGCGCGGTTGTACTTGGAGACAACGGGTCGATCATTCTTACCAGTGCGGGAACTCTTTTGGAGCTTCGAAGCTCCGATTTTGAGTTTGGCGGCGATGATGTGATCAACATCGTGACAGGTACTAATGCTGTCGTCGGTGGTCGGGGTGGTGACAACATCACGGTTCAGTCTGGAGAGAACATCGTATTTGGAGACGATGCGGAAGCCTACTTCTTCGATGATGGAAAAGTTCGTTTGCTCCAATCGATCAATCTCGGAGATGGGGGTGCTGATACGATTGCGTTGTCCAATGGCAACAACAAGGTGATCGCTGGGCACGCAGATGACGTAGTGACCGTACAAGCCGGGGTGTTGTTTGCGATGGGTGACGAGGGGCGCTTTGAAGTAACCGACCGCGTGCTTGGTGTAGCGAACGAACTACTTTTGCAAACCATGAATACATCGGTCGGTGGCAACGATACCGTATCGATTGCCGGTGGACGAATTATCGTTTTCGGTGGCGGGGCGGACGACACGATTGAAACCACCCAAGGAAGCACTGGTCAAGTCATAGCACTTGGTGACGGTGGTGAAGCAATCTTGGATTCCCAAGAGCGACCGGTCACGATTCGCACGATAGAACAGTATAGCGGTGGCGATGACACGATCGTGTTGGGTAATCAAGATGACATCATCTCGGGTGGTTTCGGAGATGATACGATCAATACGGGTGAAGGGAATAATATCGCGCTAGGCGACAGCATCTATCTGCTTTGGGATCTATACGGAACGAATCGCGTCCTGACTTTCGTTTCTGTGACCAGTGAAGATCCATTGACTGCGGGTGATGACACAATAGTAGGCCAGAGTGGTTCGGATGTGATCTTCGGTGGGAATGGTAGCGATACGATCGATGGGGGAGCAGGCGAAGACGTCTTGGCGAGCCACAATGCCAGTTTCTATTTGCCGATCCCACAAGTCGGATCGGTAAGTGGGTGGGGGATGGATCAACTTCCCAAGATCCTGGGACGTGATCTGTCATTGACAGCAACCGAATACCTAGTGCCTATCAATCTTTTGGGTGATCTTGGGGATGGATCGGATACCGTTTATGGGGGTTCCGGAAACGACTTCATTTTGAGCACCCCGGGCGGCCACGACAGCATTTACGATTTATCAGGTTACGATACGATCAGCTTCCAATTGGCTGCTCAGGGAGTCGTATTCGATTTGGATTACTTGAATAGCCGGCAGTATGTTGTTACCCCGGGGATTGCGAGCGAGACCTCCGTGACGCTCATGCGAGAGGAAGTCAACTTGAATCGGAGTTCGATTGAGAATTTCGTTGGTAGTCAGTATTCGGACGTGATTTACGCCAATCCGACGATTGCCGCAAGAACTCTCAAGGGAGGCTTGAATGCCAACCATCCAGACGGAGAACCGGGCGATGAATTGCGGTTGAGAACATATGGAAATCAGGTGATTGACAGCGGCAATATTCTATCGGTCGCGGGGCTAGGGAACATCTACCACTACGAATTCGAGACCATGGAATGGATTGATGGTACCCCTTTGGTCTTGGACGATGGTGATCGAGAGTGGTTTAGCACTGGGATTGGGGTACGAGTCACAGACCCAACCTTGCTCGAAGGGGATGCTTACATTTCGACGGCGACTTTTAGCGACTCGAGCAATATTTCCGGTTGGACTTTTAGCAAGTTGAGTCCAGGACCTTATCAGGTCTCCTTGAGTTGGCCGAATCTCGATACCCGTAAAGGTGATTACATTCCTCGAGTAACGGTAAGAGACGCAAAGGGGAATATAGAAGCTCAAAGGCAAATCAATCAAAGGACCGAACCTGCGATTGGCAATTACCTCGGACAGAAATGGTACGATTTCGGTAGCACGATTGACATCGACAAGGATCGGTACTTCAACCTCGATTACAACCCAAACCATATTACCTATTTCTCGGCAGATGGTTTGAGAGTTGATCGAACCAGGAATAACTCTGCAGAGATCCGCGTGATCGATATTGCAAGTGATGGAGAGATCGCCAGTGGATTGACCTTTACCGAATTTGGGAACAACTACTATGGCTCGGATGCTTATCGTGATTTCAGGATCGTTAATCTTGGAACGCAACCTCTGAAGCTCAACATCGTTGAACGCGAGGAATCGACATCGGAATCGCAATTCCGGATTGTCGATGGTTTGGTCTTGGAGGGTGCGCGGAGAAATTCATTGCCGGATGGTTTCTCGTCTGCTCAAATCATTTATGCAAGCGAGGAATTATCGGCGATTGCACCCGGACAAAGCGCCATCCTTCGTGTACGTGTCGACACGCTTAAGCCCGGCTATCACTCCGGAGATTTCCTACTGGAGACCAACGATGTCAACGAGTCTGTTTTCAAACTACCTATAGCTGCACGCGTTGGCAGTGTCGCGCAGCTTCCTCGATTCATCGACAACCAATCCGCTGGTTTTGTAAAGGTTTCAGGAACAGTAACCAATACCCAACAGGTTGGTACTTACGGTGGCACTCAAAGCATCGGTAGTTCGACCGTAAAGAATACGGTTCGCTGGACCCAGGCCGAGCTACCACCGGCGAACTATCGAATTTCGGCCACTTGGGGTGCTCTACCTAAAGGCGCTGGGAATAGTAGCTATAAAATAACTTGGGGTAACCAAACACGGACGGTCGTTTTAAACCAGCAGAAATCTCCGATAACAAACCCTTTGAGTTTCCGCGCCGACGGCTTGGAATGGGTGGATTTAGTATCCTCGGCAAACATCAGTGCGGGCGACGTAGTCCGAATCGAACTTTCAGGAGGAGCGATACTCGCTGATGCGATTCGGATCCAACAAATCGAGCATGTCAATTATCCAAGCACCCCAAAGCTAGAGCTGATTGAAAACACGGGTGGCCAGAAGCTTGGTACTCGTCAAGGGATATGGGACTTTGGTTCACTGCGGTTTGGGCAAACCGCTGAGCGATCTCTTACGATACGAAATGCAGGCAATCTACCCTTGAATCTGGGGCAGGAGTTTAGGCTCGGACCTGGGTTTACCATTCTCAACGATACCAGCACGCTTAGGACCTTGCAGCCTGGCGCATCGACAACGTTACTGGTTCGTTGCGAACCGCAGACCTTTGGAACTTTGCTCTCGGAACTGGATTTCGAAAGCGACGATGCGGAAAACAGCTCGATTGGACTGATTCTTAAAGCTTCTGTGATTGAAGAACTGATCACCACCGCCGATGACCCGACGAATTTCCGGATGGTAGGTGTAACTGTTCCAACGGGAACTGTTGCTCCGACTGGAGATTCCTTTAGCAAGAAAATTGCGGTTGGCTACAACGATGGCGACTCTGCGACGTGGACCTTCCCCAATCTAGATTCTGGTTTGTACAAGGTTTTTGCAACATGGGATTCGAAATTGGTGACAACGGGGTCGTTATACAAACCGCCAATCGCCACCACAGTTCCCTATGTTATCCAAGGGCTCAATGGCGAGAATCCGGTGACGACGTTGGTCAATCAAACGCTTGCTGCTGACGACCAGTTCAGCAAGAACCGACGTTGGGAGTTTTTGTCTGATTTTCAAGTCACTGGTAACGCTCTGAGTGTTACGATCAGGAATGTAACGCCTGGAGCTGTGATCCATGCGGATTCGGTTCGTATCGTACGGATTCAATACCCTGAAGCCCGCGTGCGAATGGATGGACAACTCCTTGCCTCAAAGAGTACGATCAACTTTGGAAGAGTCGATGAGGGGGACTCGGCCACCAAGACGCTTACGATTTTGAATCCTTCGCCAATGCCTCTTGAGCTCAAGCAGATTTTGGAGATTCCCAAAGGCTATACGACCGATTTCCAGCCCAGATACTTGGCCCCTGGGGAGTCTTACGATTTCCATCTAACCTTTACCGGCGATAAGAGTGGTTGGTACCGAGGCGAATTTTTGATTTCAACGGGTGATCCCCTTGGAGGGGTGTTCCAAGCGACGCTTCTAGGGGAGGTCATGAGCTCGGCTTTGATTGTCGATGATACGGATTCACGGTTAGCTATCGTTGGGAATCCCCCGAACATCAGGAATGCACACACCGCCTACCTGGGTGGTTCAAAGGGTTTGCTGCTTGCGGGAGATACTGCGACCTGGACCATCCCTAACCTTGCGGCAGGTAAATACCGCGTTTCGATTACGTGGGGGGCTCAGTCATTTGCGGTAAACAATGCCGCATTTACAACCAAATCATCAACCGATACGGTTCAATCCACTTGGGATCAGGTCAAGCCCCCAAGTGATTACTCGAATTCTTTTTGGGATAACGATCACTGGTGGGTGGATCTGGCTAGCGAGGTGACCGTCGGCGGCAACGGAACTTTGCAGGTCATCGCTTCTCATCCGGGCCCTAGTTTCAGGGAAGTAACCTTAGATGCAATTCGCGTCCAACGCATCGAGGAACCTGTGACTGGAATCCCTGGATTCCAGTGGATTGACTCGGTCAATGAACTTACATCGACCGTTGTTCGTGGAGATATCGATGAGGGTTACAGGTTAGATTTTGGAACTCAGACCTCGCCATTATCCGTAGGCTCATCGGGGTCTCCCGACGAACGCGAGTATCTACGAGTCGACGAGACAACCGGTTACACCTACCGTCGTGGCTATGGATGGATTGGAGATTCTCCCAATGCTTTGGATCAAGGTGGGGATGGTACGGACTTAAGTTACTTGCTCAGAGACGGAGTCTGGGACACCCAAGAGCGCGTTTTGAGATTGGATCTTCCTGTCGGCAATTATCGCTTCACGATGTCGGTAGGGGATGCATGGCGATGGGATCCGGTCCTTGAGCAACCTGTTGCGACGGGCGTCGAAGGTCAAAAGATCACTAAACAGATCGAACTGATCCATGACCGTGGCGGGGCGGTTCTACTATCGCTAAAGCCCGAGGTCGGATCAGACTACTGGATGCTCAGTAGTTTGGACGTACAAAAAATCGACTCGGTCGTTACAGGGTCGCTCGAAAGGGTTCCGGGTGGAAGTCCGATGCAAGCTTCAGCAAAAGCGAGCGGTGTACCGAGTGGTATGTATACGATCGATCTCGACCGGGCGATTTTCCAAATACCCGACGCGGACTCTTCGATGAAGGGTTATCAGGTTTTTGTCGATAGCACTGGTCTGCTCGATATTCCTTACACACTATCCTCGTCAACAGGTACGATTGAGATAACGGCAACCCATGCACAGGGAATCGCCCAGTACAGCGCCACGTTCTACAATACTGCACCGAGCGTGAACCTTCTACTGGACCTTAATGGCTCGGCGTCAAATACTCAAACAGGATACGTCGCCCTTCCCGAGAAAACTTGGTACACACCAACCCGGGGCTACGGATGGCAAAATCCTCTAGATACTACCTATTCGACCAACCTGGGGACACTGTTCCCGCCCAAGGAATCGCAGTGGGTGGATCGTACTTTGCCAGTGGCGTTCGATCAGACAAATCTGGTAGGGACGACACTCACGGGTCTGCTCAGAGATGGTCAGAAACAGACCGTTACCAAGGAGTTTAGAACCGATCTTCCCGATGGAAGCTATACGGTCAGCGTGACTGTTGGAGGTCCGTCTGCCCTGTCCGATATCGACATTGGCGTAATCGATCGACCGACAGAAGGTATGGCGAACATAAGTACCATAGCGAACGAATTCAAGCGAATCACCTTCAATGCAACTGCAACAAGAGGCAGATTGATTTTAACATTCTCCAGTTCGATCGCTCGGGCTGAATGGGCGGTCAATGCGATTGAGATTCGCGACCTGATGACTCCGATCCCTGTTTCCCTTTCGGGTGGAAATCTGTTCGAAGCCGGACGAGAAACACCTTATACGGTCAGCACAGCAGTCGCTCCAGGTCTCTACACCCTAACAAGCACGATCGGCAGTCTGACCACCACCGACAGCGATCAACGCTTAAGTGGTGCTCAGCTTACGGTGGGGTCCAATGGGCAATTGTCGTTCCAAATCAGAAGCGAGATACCTGGGCAAGGGAACGTACTTTTGACGACTCTCGACGGTGGTGTGCAATATCGGATCCCTATCGATTTCCGTTCCGCGTTACTTCGAAGGATGGACTTCAACCATATCACGTCTCCTGTGAATACCGATGGGTACCGCAGTGTTGTTCCGACAAACCTGTATGAATCTACTAAGGGTTTCGGTTGGAGTGCAAGGCCCGGTTCGATCGACCGTACCGCTGCGGCTACGAGCGTGGTTCCTCAACGATTGTTCCAGGATAAACACACCGCAGGGGTTCCATTGTATTTCATGGTAGGTTCCGAGGAGGGTAAGACCTACAATCTTCGACTCCACCTTGGTGATACCGTCGCTCAAGACGTCGAAGTCTCCGTCAACGGAGAAGCTTTCCAGCGATTTACAATCGCTGCGGGCGAGTACATTTCTCCTGTCATTCGTACCAAAGCAACCGACCGTCGAATTGAAGTCTACTTCCGAGGTGTCGGGATCAAGGAGTGGTCGATCAACGGCATGGAGGTTTTGGAGGTCACCGGTAGCCAGTCGGTGCTCGGATTGCAAGGCGCCGAAAACTTGATAGCCGGCACTCCAGTGGCCATCCAACGCAATCAGACATCAGTTGGCCAGGCTTTGGTTCCGGGAACGTATTGGGTCTCGAGCGATATCGGATTGGTGAGCAACCAAGCCGGATTGCGATTGAATCAAATCACAATTGGTAGCGACCGACTGATCGACTTTACCATCAGAAGTAGTATTCCCGGTCAAGGCACGGTTCGGCTCGATTCGGCCGACGGTTTGGTTCGATACGAAATTCCCGTGAGTTTCCTAATGAACCCTGTTCGCTTGTATGACTTCGATCACGTCAATAAGGGGGTCTTCTCGCCATCGGCAGATGGATATTCCAGAGTTTTGGCAACAAACGTCTACAGCCAGAGTGCGGGCTTCGGTTGGAACAGTCCAGTCAAATCGGTGGACCGAGGGGCCTCGGCTCGAAACCTTCCAACGCCAGCGGACCTCTACAGAGACAAACACTTCAATTCCGTGCCCGGCACGTTCTTTGCCATGAGCGAGATAGGCAAGACGTATTCGGTGAGTGTGTATTTCGGCGATACTGAGGCTAGAAGCGTCGAAGTGTCTCTCAACGGTGGGGTAACTTTTGAACGTGTCAACACGTTGGCCAACAGCTACACCAGTCGGACTTGGAACATTGTCGCTTCGAGCGACAGGATCGGGTTGATGTTCCGCAAGGCCAGTGGAACCAACTGGTCGGTAAACGCCATCGAGGTCAGGGAACAGGTCCAATCGATCGCTTCGTCCAATCGGACCGCAAAAGTACAGGTTTGGCCATCGGAATCGCTCGTAGGTATCCAAGAAGCGATTCTCCCGCCTCTTGCACTGACTGACCTTGTAGCCACTACCGTCAATAATCCATTGCGGTTGAATGTGCTTTCAAATGACATATCGTATTTCGGTTCACTGAATCCGAACTCGATTCAAATCGTTTCGCAACCCTCAAGCGGAACGGTTGTTATTCTTGAAGACGGATCGCTGGAGTATCAACCCAGCACGGATTTCATTGGCCAAGTATCGTTTGCATATCGGGTTCGCGACGAGTTGGGTATTACGAGCAATTACGGTGAGGTTCTTGTCAATGTCACGGACCGAGTCCATCATAACTTCCTAAATCCGATGGATGTAAACGCGGATTCCAGCATTAACCCTATCGACGTGTTGCTTGTGATCGATCGCTTGAATACCCAGGGTTCAAGCCCTTTGGCCTCCGTGGATCACACCCAAAATCAATGGGTCGATGTCAACGGCAATGGGATTCTCGATCCATTGGATGTTTTGGGGATCATCGACTATCTGAATCAATCAACATGGGGACTTTCCGAATCGAACGGTGGTGAAGGCGAATCCTGGATCATGGTTAACGATGACCGATTGCCCCCCATGGAAGAACTGAACGACGAATCGATCAAACTACAGCTCCGAAATTACCTAACTAACGATCTGGATTCCCTAACAGACGAAGAAATTGCAGAACGCCTTTCCATCTTCATCGATTTCGGATCGGACGAAGAAAATGAGGACTTTTGGCGATAGTAGGCACCCAACCATGAATGATACTTTTTCGTTTAGTTACCCAGATATCCTGGCTCGAATTGCTGGAGATGTTCCCGCGAAGCTTTTGCTTGCGTTGTTGATAACAACGGGCATATCTCAACAGGGCAGATTTGTCCTGGCACAAGACCAGCAGGATTCGAAGCCGATTCCGATGACGGTCGACGAGTTTCAAAATCGTGTCAAGAACAAGAATGTCAACCCTTTCATCACAGAACTTGATGCTGCGTTAGGGAACTCACCCAGCGATCCGACGTTGTTGGGTTTGGAACTCCAGGTTAGCCAATATCTACTGATCACTGAGCGTGGGAAGGGGATGGATCGTTTCCGTGCATGGATCTCTAAAGTTGAGAAGTTACCCCGCACCACGACGATCGACAAGCTTTTTGTAGCTGGGGTATTCAATGCGACGGCTGTGCAAGATGCCTCTTTAGCTAAAGAGTTTATTTCTTGGATTGATACTGCAAACTCGAGGATTCCTAGCCAAGAGAGTATAACCCAAGCTAATCTCCAAGGGAACCGTCTGTCCCTACAGGCGTTGGTTGAGGACAAGGCGCAGGTGGAAATGGAGTTTACCGGTTTTTTCTCCGAACTAGCGACTTCGGTTTCCAGCAAAAAGGTACCTGTTGCCGTTTTCGCTTCTCAGGCAATGAGATACAAAAGCCTGTTTTGGAATTCCAATCGAGAGCAATCGCAAAAAAACCTAGGCCTCGCAAGACAATTCTATATTGATTTCATGAAGCAGGGGAATGTGGCTTCGGTCGATGTTCAAGTCTATATCCAATTCATGACAACCTTGGCTAATGAAATATCCAAGGATTTACCGCAAGAGTCCTCTGGGGTTCTCAAGGAGTTAATAGATCAATTGCGCGTGGTTCAACTACGACTTCCAGAAGAACAGCGCAATGCACTCGACGCGACGATCAAGAATATCGAACAGGGTCTAAAGCAGTGGGATATTGCTATCCGACAAATGAGCCTCATCGGCACCCAAGCTCCTGAGATCAAGGATGCCCAGTACATCGACGTCTCTCAGGAGTTACAAGAGAAACTCAAAGGCAAGACGGTACTATTGGCCTTCTGGGCAGCCTGGAGCGAACCATGCCTAAAGTCACTTGAAAGGATTGAACGGATTCGAGAAGAATTCCAGGATAAGGAATTCGTCGTCATTGGGGTCACGAAATTCTACGGTATGGTTTGGGATGAATCTGCAAAAACCATTGAGAGACAGTCAGAAGTTTCGCAGGAATTGGAATTGAAGGCCCTAAGATCGATTGCAGATTACTATGGAACCAAATTCGGGATCGCAGTGGTTCCTGAATCCAGTAATCTTTTCGAACAGTACCAAGTCGCAGGGATACCGCAACTCGTACTCATCGACACAAATGGGATTGTCAAACTTATACGCCCCGGACTTACAGAGAGTCAATTCAAATCGATCGAAGTAGAGATTGTTAAACTGCTTGATCAATAGGGCTCTTCCCCTTACCTAGATAACAAGCCTTTGGGATCGGAGCACGTCAAGGGCTACCGTGGCGGATCCTGGCTCGGCACCTACCACTTGCCTTTGGCCAAAACATGGCAACCTAATAGTTTAGCCCCATGGTTAAGTTCACGCCAAAGAGGTTCAGGTATCGATTGTCCGAGATAGCTAACGAATCAACCCGACCTGAAAAGTCGGGGGAATTACCAGAAAGGCCCGCGAAAGATTGGCTCGTCGAAAGCGCCGGTCCCGTGTCCCAGTACTGACAAACAAGACTCGTTCGAAAAGAGGCCGTAGCGGGAATGAACACCAGGGGTCGAGAGAATTCGACTCCAAGTTGTAGTTCACCATTGAAAAGATTCATCTCCCTAGATTGATCAAGGTACGATTGGTCAGCGCTGCGTGCGATTCCCTGCACGCCGGTATCTTGCGAGTAGGTTCCTAGCTGACTTTCTGTGTAAGCAGAGGTCAGAACTCTAGTTCGAAGTATCGAACCGCGAAGGGACCAAAACCAACTCCACCCCAAGTTTCCACAATCATTGGTCTCGCGGGATTCAAACATCCCACAACCGAACTTCCAGGGCAAATACTTCTTTGCAGACATTCCGAATGTGGGACCTATCCCCTCGGTTTCTCTGAAACTGTGAGCAATGGCATGGGCTTCCAAGTTTTTGGCGAATTTACCAACCCCCAGAGCCATATCTGTACCCCGGTATTCTGCGTAGCGGACACCGAAAAAAGATTCAAGAAAGACTTCATTGATCGAGTGTTTTTGAGTTACCTCGATATCCGCAATTTGCATCTCAATTCGTGACATCGAGGATAAGTCAGGCCATAAGGAGCGGAAATCTGGCCGATCGAATCGCGATGTCTCTTCAAGAAAACTCGAATACGAAGCTCGGTATCCGACCAGATTTCCTCGGATCCCCAAGACCCCCTTTTGACCGACGCCGAAATTGGAGTCCACAACACGCTCTCGCGATGATTCTGAAATGCTATCGGTGAAGCGAATGCTTGTGGCGCCTGTGGTCTCTGTCCGAAGCGCGAATAAACTATAGGAAGCGAAAACACCTCCCTCAAAAATTGGAGTCAACTTGTCTCGGACCAGTACACCAAATTCCTTAAGTGTACTATTGCCATTCCCACTAGAGGGGGCCGGGGTTGGCGGGGTTGGCGGCGTAGCCGGTTTGTTGGAGACATCCTTATTTGCCCCAGAAGGCGCTGCCGGTGGGCTATTAGGAGTCGTTGCCGGGGCGCTTTGACTAGGTGGGCTAGAAACCGAGGTTTTAGGCCCCACATCCCCTTCCTTACTCGAAGCTAACGGTTCAGATTTCGCCCCACTTGCAGAACCCTCTGTACGTTCGGGAGTCTTCGGATTGGCAGAAGAAGGCATCGCAGGGGGCGGAGACACCTCAGTATTTGGAACCGGTGGTTTCGCCGACGGAGTGCTGCTCGGGGGTTTTTTCGAAGGTGCAATTGGCGGCGGTTTATTCGGATCGCTTTGCTCTGGCTCCTGCGCCGTAGCACTCGCTAGTTGCACTGTGCCACTGCTTTCCTTGTTGGCTCTGCGGCTTGCGATAGCTATTTTCATCGCCTTGGGTTGTCCCTCGGAAATGGGGGCAAGAGCTATCGAATGCAAGTTATTCCTTGCGTTACTCTCGATTGGTTTTTTAAGGGCTGAGCTACTGAATGCAATGAGATAAACCAGGAAACCAAGGCTAGCAAAGACAACTACCGCGCTCATCACCATAGGGATGATCGATGCTTTGGAGCCAGGGGCTTGCAGTCCGTCGACCGAAAAATCAGGCTTGGCTGCGGGGATCTCGCTGAGAACCTCGTAGTTGGCTGATTCTTTCTGTCTGGAAACGCGCCTGGGTGAAACCGCCAAAACCCAACCCCTTGCTGATCGAACGTCGAGACTGATTTGCCATCGGAGGCGAACCTATTACCTAAAAGGATGACGTCGACTATAGATTGATGAGCGGTTCCGATGCAAGCTTGGCTTAGACGTATCCTAAATTTTTAGGGCTACTCCATCGGTCTCGGAGTCGCCTTTCGAGTACGAGTACTATTTCATTGAGTGCGACCAAGAACAAGCACTTTAGCCGCTAGAATACCTGGGGAACCATTCTTAGAAACCGCCCACATCAACGGCCAAAACCAGCACCAAAGCCACCAATCTCGGCCTGGAAACGTTGGACCATTCCATTGATGCTCCACTCAAAGCCAGCGCTGATCGAGTTGGAATAAGAAGCCCTTGCGCCACTAGCCCCGCTTGATTGCACCTGAAAGAAATTGGCCATACTTCCCGTCGAAGGATCTATCAAAGAGCCAATCAGGATCGATGTGCCCGAAGCTCCGCTACCGAGGCCCCTGACCTCAGACGCTTGCAACTCTCCGATAATTTCCAAGCCACTGAGGCCAATTTCAGAGAGAGATACAGAGGATGTTTCCATCGGTTCGGTCGCCAACGTCACACCTCCTGAGGATAGTATGCACAACAAAATACTGGAGAACTTCATCGGCCATCTTTT
>Ga0315902_10004784_pt1 | contig 19368 bp, 22 predicted proteins | sample LakEriMetagenome_9_FD_203523 | JGI IMG/M metagenome (GOLD analysis project Ga0315902, IMG submission 203523) | Freshwater fungal communities from buoy surface, Lake Erie, Ohio, United States - Buoy 12 MA117 | ecosystem: Environmental > Aquatic > Freshwater > Lake > Lake biofilm | place: USA... | reverse complement strand
TGCTGAGCACAAGCTTCGATAACCAAATGATGGTGATGACTCAACCCGGACAATACCTGGCGGGTCCATACCCTTGCAATGCAACTGTCGACTTCACATTGCAAAGCATGGAAGCCGGCATGATTGAATATATGAACGCATCGATGGAAGGCAACTGTACGATTGCCCAGTCTGTTGTTGAGATGAATCCAAGCTTTACACTTTATCCCAATCCTGCCAATGATCGTGTAACTATTTCCGGATGGGAAATGAACGCCCGTGTTACCATCACCGACATCAGTGGCCGCATTGTTCGACAAGAACAGCTGCGCAATAACCAACTTGATACTGCTATGCTCACGGATGGAATTTATGTTGTGACGCTCACAGAAGGAACCCAAACCGCCAGTATGCGATTGGTGATTCAGCACTGATAGAAAAATGGAAATGAAAAAGCCGGGCACATGACCCGGCTTTTTCAATACAATTCACGCATAGTTTTATTCGCCTCCACCAATCAGGGTGTATGCAATGCGAAATCCGAGATAATTGGAAGCCTCAGCGCCTTCAACTTCGCTATCAGGAGCGATGATGTTGTAACGAACACCGACATCAATCTTTTTGTTGAGCACATAGCCCACACCCAACGCTCCGCTCAGATAACTGTCGGAGGATGTGGTACCCGGGAAGGTTCCAAATAATCCCAAATCAATGTCTTTGGTAGTAACACTCAAGTTGTGTACACCGCCTTGAACGTGGGCATAGATACCGGATCCCCGCTCACTCAGGTAGTATTTGGCTCCAACTTGAATGGGCATCATCGAAGATTTTTCAATGAATGTAGCGGCAGCGTCATCAATACCCAGCATGATGTAGCCGGCTTGCAGTGTTACGCCGAGCTTTTCTCCAATGGGTTGCTCATAGCCCAACGAAGCACCGTAACCGAGTGGATAGGATTCTCCGAAATCGCCCGTAGGAAGTGCGACTTCAGCACCAAGTGAAATGGGCCCAAGCTGAGCCACGCCCGCTACCGACATCCCGAAGGCGGCGAGCATTGTAATTAGTTTTCTTTTCATCAGTAAAAATTATGATGGTAAGGTAAATCGGTGCGTGCTAAATCCGGCGTATGCGAGATGTGTAGATGAACATCTTGCTGTTAATTGAATCGGCCTAGTGATTCAACGAATGAAAATGATTGAAAACTACTGCCGCCATGCGATTATTCACCACCTTCTGCAAATCCTCCAAACTCGCTTCCTTCACCGCTTGAACCGTTTTGAAATGATGAATGAGCGCTTGTGTAGTATGCATGCCCACGCCTTTGATATCGGTAAGCTCAGAGCGTATCGCATCCTTGCTTCTGCGGTCGCGGTGCTTGGTAATGCCAAATCGATGTGCTTCGTCGCGAAGACGTTGAATGAGCTTCAATGATTCGCTGCGCTTATCCAGGTAGATGGGCAAACTATCGCCCGGGAAGTATATTTCTTCCAGTCGCTTAGCGATACCGATGATGCCGATTTTCCCATACAGCTCGAGCTTCACCAAACTCTCGATGGCTGCGCTCAATTGTCCCTTACCACCATCGATGATGATGAGTTGCGGAAGTGTTTCGCCTTCATCCAACATGCGGCGATAGCGACGAAACACCACTTCCTTCATCGTGTCGAAATCGTTGGGGCCCTCCACTGTTTTCGGATGAAAGATGCGGTAATCGGCCTTGCTGGGTTTCGCATTGCGAAATACCACACATGCGCTCACGGGATTGGTTCCTTGAATATTCGAGTTATCGAAACACTCGATGTGGCGTGGCAGCTCTTTCAAATGCAAATCCTTCTGCATCGTTTCGAGCACGCGATTCACATGGCGCTCCGGATCCACCATCTCCTGCTGCTTCTGCGCGTCGAGCATGTAGTGCGTGCTATTGCGCTGTGATAGCTCGACCAGCTTCTTCTTATCGCCTCGCTGTGGCACCGTGAGCAAAACGCCGGGCAACTGCGTTTCTAATTCGAAGGGAAGAAAAATCTCCTTCGAGCTGCTCTGGAATTTATCGCGAATTTCTATTATGGCATACTCGAGCATTTCTGCTTCGGTTTCTTCCATTCGCTTTTTCACTTCCGTGGTATACGACTGCACGATTACTCCGTTACTTACCTTCATGAAGTTCACATACCCAGCTTGCGGGTCGCTTGCGATAGTGAAAATATCAACGTCATGAATGCTCGGATGCACAATCGTGCTCTTAGCTTGAAACGTAGAGAGAACGTCTATTTTTTCTTTCACCTCCTGGGCGAGTTCAAACTCGTGACGGGTAGCAAACTCGGTCATCATCAACTTCAACTCGCGTATAAGGTCGGAGTAATTTCCTTTCAAAATATTGTGCGCAGCTTCAACTCCGTGCTTGTAATCTTCCGCTGTTTGCTTGCCTTCGCATGGGCCTTTACAATTTCCCAGGTGATATTCGAGGCAGACCTTGAATTTACCTGCCGCTATATTCTTGTCGGTTAGTGCCAAGTTGCACGTGCGCATCGGATACAGTTTTTTGATGAGTTCCAACACGGTGTGCATGGTGCGCCCTGATGGGTAAGGACCAAAGTATTCCGATCCATCTCGTATGATTTGTCGAGTGGGAAAAACGCGTGGAAAATCCTCTTTCTTAATGACAATGCTCGCGTACGTTTTGTCGTCTTTGAGCATGATGTTGTAGCGCGGCTTGTATTTCTTGATGAGCGAATTCTCCAGTAACAGCGCATCAAGTTCAGTTTCGACTACGATGTATTGGATGTCGACAATTTTGCGCACCAACACCTTAGTCTTGCCATTTTCGTATTGTTGCTTGTTGAAGTAACTCGAAACACGGTTCTTCAAATTTTTGGCCTTGCCCACGTAGAGGATATCTCCCGCTGCATCGAAGTACTGATAGACGCCAGGCTGCTGAGGCAGCAGCTTCAGTATTTGTTCAATTTTTTCTGGGATATCCTTCACGCGGTGCAAGTTACAACGCGGTTGAATACACGGCTGTGTTACCTTAGCCCACAGTTATGAATCTCGTTACCGGAGCCACCGGACTTTTGGGCACCCACCTCATGATGGAATTGCTTTCGCGAGGACAGAAGGTCCGCGCGCTAGTGCGTCCCGGAAGCAATCGCAAATCGGTAAGCGACGTATTTGATTTTTACGGCCACACGCTGTTTACATCGATTGAATGGATGGAGGGTGATGTGCTCGACATCGACTCGCTCCAAGAGGCTATGCAGGGTTGTTCGCATGTGTTTCATTGTGCGGCGATTGTCTCCTATCATCCGTCCGAACGCGCATTGATGTATCGGGTGAATACCGAAGGAACCGCCAACGTCGTGAATGTGGCACTTCAGCTGGGGAATGTGAAGTTGGGTTTTGTGAGTTCGATTTCGGCTATCGGTAAAGCGAAGAACAACGAGCTTGTCGATGAAGAAGCGGAGTGGGTAGAGAACAAAATGACCACACAGTACGCCATCACTAAGCAGCTTTCGGAAATGGAATTTTGGCGGGGTATCCATGAAGGACTTCAAGGAGTCGCATTCAACTGTGGCTTCATCATTGGGCCGGGGAGTTTTGAGCGAAGCAGTCCGAGTATGTTCCGAAAAATCAATGAAGGCATGCAGTTCTATCCACCGGGAGGAACCGGTTTTATTGCAGCGACCGATGCTGCGAAATACATCGTTGAGTTGACCTTGGGTACTGTGGATGCAGAGCGGTTCATATTGGTTACGGAAAATTTATCGATGAAAGAAGTTTTTCAAGAAGTTGCTCGCGCCCTTGGAAAACGAGTGCCGGAACGCGAAGCTGGAACGCGCATCTTACAACTCGCACGCATGGCTGAGTGGCTGAAGGAAAAGCTTACGGGAAGGCAAGCACTGGTGACGAAAGAAACAGTTAAGAATGCTTCGCTTCGATTTTATTACGATAACGCAAAATTGAAAAAAGCGATACAAATCAAGCCGACGCCCATTGCAGAGGCGATTCAACAAACAGCCAAGTATTTTCGATTAAAACAACGATGAACTATTGAGTTGGTTGGGCGGAAAGAACTTCCAGTTTTTTAGCTACCTCTGTTTCGATGCGTAATAATTCGTCGGGATGCAGCGCATAGTAATCGCTGCTTGCCAGAAAAGCCCCGCGCGTGATGTTGTGTTTGACAAATAACTGCTCGTAGTATGATTCAATATTGAATTCCGAAGAATCTACCCGCTGAAAATCGCCGGCATACGTGCCTTCCAGCAATCGTACATCCACCATGATCTCGGCCATTTTTTCTTCGGGAATCAAGCCGTCGGGTTTCTTCTCGACGCCCGAATCACTGCACGACTGTAATCCAACTGCTGCAAGAATAATCGAGTAAAAGAGTTTTCGCATGTTCATCGGTTGAAGGTTAAACGTTTGCCAAGACTGCCTTCCAGGATGTGTCCGTTGTTGTATACCTTGTTGCCATTCACCCACGTAGTAAGGACTTTGCTCTTAAAGGTTTGCCCTTCGAACGGCGACCAACCGCATTTGTAGAGGAGATTTTCCTTCCTTACCATCCAAGGTGAATTCAAATCGACTAACACCATGTCGGCAAAATATCCTTCGCGAATGAAACCACGTTTGTCGATGGCAAACATATCGGCCACGTTGTGCGATGACTTACGTACAATTTTCTCGAGTGTAAATACTCCTTGATGATAGAGCTCGAGCAAAGCCACCAAGGCATGTTGCACCAATGGGCCGCCACTGGGCGCTTTCAAATACGATTGCTCTTTCTCTTCGATGGTATGAGGTGCGTGATCCGTCGCAAGCACATCGATGCGATCGTCGTTCACCGCTGCTCGAATAGCAGTACGATCGGCGTGTGTTTTCACCGCCGGGTTCCACTTAATGTAGTTACCCTTCGTTGCATAATCGTCGTTGGTAAACCACAGGTGGTGCGTACAAGCCTCTGCGGTGATTTGTTTTTCCTTGAGCGGAATATCGTTGCGGAACAAGTCCAATTCCTTCGCTGTGCTGATGTGCAGAATGTGCAAACGAGTACCATGCTTTTTAGCCATGTTTACTGCAGCCGATGAGGAAGCGTAACACGCGGCTTCATCGCGAATGAGATGGTGCGCAGTGACCGGAACATCGTCGCCATACTCGGCTTTGTAATGCTCCAAATTCGTTTTAATCATGGGGTCCACTTCGCAATGCAAAGCGATCAGTGTTTTCACCTCCGCGAAAATTCGATTGAGTATCTCACTATTGTCTACCAGCATGTCGCCTGTGCTGCTCCCCATGAAAATCTTCACGCCGCACACTTGTTTCGGGTCGACCTTCAATAGTTCGTGTAAATTATCATTCGACGTTCCCATGAAGAAGGAGTAATTGGCTAATGAAACTTCTGCGGCACGCGCATATTTCTGCTCGAGTAATTCTATCGTTGTTGCAGGCGGCGATGTATTGGGCATTTCCATGTAGGAAGTGATTCCCCCCGCGACTGCAGCGCGTGATTCGCTGTATAGATCACCCTTGTGTGTAAGCCCCGGTTCACGGAAATGCACCTGATCATCGATTAGGCCGGGCAACAAGAATTTACCTGTACCATCAATTACCTCATCGGCGTTTTCATTTAAGCTGCCGGCCGTTGCAATGTGAGAAATAATGGCTCCATCAATTAACACGTCGCACGCGCGAATGGAATCTTCATTGACCACCGACACGTTGCGAATGAGTGTTGTTTTCATGACTGTTTTTTGTTCTTGCGTGAAACCCTTCTGAAGCGCATTTTCAGCACGCCCAGGACTGCTTCGTTGAATATGTTCATACTCATTTTACTCGTACCCAACTCACGATCGATAAACGTGATGGGCACTTCCACTATTCGAAAGCCCAGCTGATGGGCGTTGTATTTCATTTCGATTTGAAACGCGTATCCGATGAATTGAATACTATCCAAATCAATCGTTTCGAGCACTTTTCTTTTGTAGCAAACAAATCCGGCTGTGCTATCGCGCACTCCCAACCACAAAACGCTGTTCACATACAGCGATGCGCCGAAACTCATTGCTAAGCGTTTCATTGGCCAATTCTGCACGCCTCCGCCCTTCACATAACGCGAACCTACCGACATATCGCCGCCCTGCGTCGAACATCCGTCATACAAGCGCATGAGGTCTTTTGGATTGTGTGAGAAGTCGCAGTCCATTTCGAAAATGAATTCATAGCTGCGCTCGAGTGCCCATTTGAAACCTGCTATGTAAGCCGTGCCTAAACCGAGTTTGCCTTTACGTTCCAGGATGTGCAGCTGGCCTGCAAACTCGGTCTGCAAGCCTTTCACGATCTGCGCAGTGCCATCGGGCGAACCATCGTCGACAATCAACACATGAAATGCCTTCGGCAAACCGAACACGGTGCGGAGCATGCGCTCCACGTTTTCCTTTTCGTTGTAGGTTGGTATGATGACGAGGCTGTCAGACATATTCCTAATTGTTTTCCTCCGCTATCAATCGCTCCACCAACTCCACCATGTTCTTGCTGCCGATAAACAGTGGTGCACGCTGGTGCAATGAGCTTGGTTGAATATCCATGATTCTGCGAACGCCATCCGAGGCCTTGCCACCGGCTTGCTCCACGATGAAGGCGAGCGGATTGCTTTCGTACTGCAAACGCAATTTCCCGTCTTGGTTTTTCACCGTACCGGGATACATGTAGATGCCACCCTTGATGAGGTTGCGGTGAAAGTCTGACACGAGTGACCCGATGTAACGCGCGCTATAAGGGCGTTGTGTGGCCTTGTCCGTTTCCTTGCACCATTGCACATAAGCTTGCACACCGGGGCTGCACGAAAGCAAATTGCCTTCGTTGATACTGTAAATGGTTCCGTCTTCCGGTATGCGCATGTTCTGGTGCGACAGGCAAAACTCACCAATGCTGGGCTCAAGCGTGAAGCCGTTTACGCCGTGACCTGTGGTGTACACGAGCATGGTGCTGGATCCGTAGATCACGTAACCCGCAGCTACCTGGTCGGCGCCTTTTTGCAGAAAGTCGTTCACGTTGGCTAGGTCGCCCACGCTGCTCTTTCTGCGAAACACGCTAAAGATTGTTCCTATCGACACGTTCACGTCGATGTTGGACGATCCGTCGAGCGGGTCGAACAAGATCACGTATTTCGACTTCTTGCAAATCTCCGATTCGAACGTGAAGTACTTCTCGTTTTCTTCACTTGCTGCGCCGCACACTTGTCCGCCCCAGCGCACTGCGTTGAGCAGGGCGTTATCGGCAAACACATCCAACTTCATCTGTGTTTCACCCTGCACGTTGGTGCTTTCCATAGCGCCGAGAATGTCTTGCAGCCCCGCCTTGTTCACCTTGTGGTTTACGATTTTAGCGGCGATACCGATATCGGCGAGCAGGCGCGACAAATCGCCCGATGCATAAGGGAAATCGGCCTGACGCTCCATAATAAACTCGCTGAGGGTGACGATGCTGCTCATGGGGCGAAGGTAAGGCACCTAGGGGGGATGGTGAAATAGTGAAATGGTGAAATAGTGAAATGGTGTCCATCGGCTCCGCTCGGGTACCACCCCTCGGCTGCGCTCGGGTACCGCGGTTGGTGAGCGCAGTCGAACCACCCTTCGGCTTCGCGGACACCGTTTCATTCGCAAAAGATTGTGGCCTCGGCTGTTGGTGAGCTCGTCGAACTGTCGCACGCCCGCGCTGGCCGAGGAGCGAAGCCGAGGGGTGCTTTACGAATGTAATCGAAGACTTGCCTCAAACTCAGTCGGGGTGAGAATTTGTGCTGTCATAAATGGATTGTGCACCAACAAATCTTTGTCGCCCGTTACTAAATAATCGGCTTTAGCAGCAGCAATCAAATCCAACAGAAAATTGTCTTTGGGGTCGCGGCTAATGAAATGAGTCGGAACTACTTCAACTTGCTCCGCAATTGTTTCAAGTAATTCGATTAACTCAGTGACACTTTCCTTAGGGAAGTACTTCCTCAACTTTGGTCGTGCGGTGACCATTTTAATTTCCTGCAATAACTGTGGTGTAGTAATGATAGTGATACTTCCATCTGCAATGAAACGGCTGATTGCAGAGAGGCGCTTCCCCACCAGAAAACTAATCCAAACATTGGTATCGAAGATGACCCTAACGCTTCCGCTTGATATGCAGATCGTGTCTTACTTTTTCGACTTCTTCTGTAATCGTCTTCAGATCAAGATCCTTGGCTCGAAACTGTTCGAGCAAGCGTGAAAGCTTGCTGTCAATCGCCTCCTTTTCCAATTCCTTGGTAAGCTGAATCTTCTGCTTTTTGGGCAGCTGACGTACAAGCGAAAGAATTTGCTCGAATGTGATATTTACCTGGAGGGCCGTTTTCATTATTAGTGCAGTTACAGTCCCAAAGTTAATTCAACTTATGCATGAAATGGCTTTTCGGCATCATATCAAAAAAAGGGATGCGCCCTAAACGCATCCCTTTTCAATTTCCTTTTTCCCACGGCATCAGCCGTGGTATTGATGTTGGTTTCGGTGGACGCTCGGCAGCGCGTCCCTAGGGGTTAGGTATTAGGTATGCAGGACGTCCTCCTTCTGATTCTGATTGTGATTCTGTTTCTCGCTCTTTGTTGACACGTCGCCCCCTCGACTTCGCTCACCAACCCCGGTCCCCGAGCGGAGCCGAGGGGCACTCTTTCACCATTGAGCTACAAGCAGCATCAGAATAAAAATGAGTGGCCCGCCCACCTAATCCTTATCTCCTATTTTAACTACCTTCGCCCCCCAAATGAAGTACAAACGCATTCTCTTAAAACTGAGCGGAGAATCGCTCATGGGCGACAAGCAATTCGGTATTGATAACCATCGCCTGTTGCAATACGCGGAAGAAATTAAGGAGATCTGGAGCTCGGGTATTCAAATCGCCATCGTCATCGGCGGCGGCAACATCTTCCGAGGTGTGCAAGCCGAACAAGGTGGCATGGAGCGAACGCAAGGCGACTACATGGGTATGCTAGCCACCATGATTAACAGCATGGCATTGCAAAGCGCTCTGGAAAGCCTGGGCGTCGACACACGCCTGCAAAGCGCCATCGAAATGAAAACCATCGCCGAACCATACATCAAACGTCGCGCGGTGCGCCACTTGGAGAAAGGTCGCGTGGTCATCTTCGGCGCAGGCACAGGAAATCCGTTTTTCACCACCGACACAGCAGCTTCTCTTCGCGCCATCGAAACCGATTGCGATGTGATTTTGAAAGGCACTCGAGTAGACGGCATCTACACCGCTGATCCGGAGAAAGACCCTTCCGCAACACGCTACGACAAGGTGAGCTTCACAGAAGTGTTTGAAAAAGATTTGAAGGTGATGGACATGACAGCTTTCACGCTGTGCAACGAAAACAAGTTGCCCATCATCGTTTTCGACATGAACAAAAAAGGCAATCTGAAAAAACTTGTTACCGGCGATTCCGTAGGTACGCTGGTGAGTTTTTAATCATCCATTATTTTAGCGGCACAATTAGCGATACAGTATATGAGCGATGAAGTAAAAATGGCCCTCGATGAAGCCACGGATGCAATGCAGAAGTCATTGGATCACCTCGATAACGAACTTACTAAAATCCGCGCCGGCAAAGCCTCACCAGCGATGCTCGACGGCGTGAAGCTCGATTATTACGGTTCACCCACCCTACTGAAAAACATCGCCAACGTGAACACACCCGATGCGCGCACCATCACCGTGCAACCGTGGGAGAAGCACATGCTGAATGAAATCGGCAAGGCCATCATGGAAGCCAACCTCGGGTTGAATCCGCAGAACAACGGCGACCTCATCATCATCTCCGTACCCATGCTCACCGAAGAGCGCCGCAAAGACCTCAGCAAGCGTGCACATGCCGAAGGCGAACACGCCAAGGTCGGTATCCGCAATGCGCGCAAAGAAGCACTCGACTTTATCAAGACCGCTCAGAAAGACGGCCTGCCCGAAGACGAAGCCAAAGCCGGCGAAGCGAAGGTGCAGGACCTCACCGATAAATTCAACCGGAAGGTGGAAGAGATGATCGCGGTGAAGGATAAGGATATCATGACTATATAGGAATCGGCTCCGGCTTTTTCCGTCGCAGGGACGCGCCGCCGCGCGTCCACCACCGCCAATCTATCACAGGATGTCCTTCTCGAATAGCGCGCCGCCGAGCGTCCACCGGCACGCGCCCTCAGCGCAAAGCCCCCGCAGCTACCGGTGGCCGAGCTACCGGTGGCCGAGCGAAGCCGAGGCCGCCGAGGCCCGCGCCGCCGCATCACTCTCAAAGTAATCCTGCAACGTAGGTTTATCAATAAAAGGAACACTGTTCATAGCGTGTTCGACCACCTCCGGTATCTGCAAGAAGCCAATCTTTTCTTCGAGAAATAACTTTACCGCCACTTCATTGGCACCATTGAGCACGCAGGGTGCGTTGCCGCCGCGGTGCATGGCTGCGAACGCCAGGTCAAGACAACGGAAGCTCGTGCGGTCAGGCTGCTCGAAAGTGAGCGAGGGATATTTCAGAAAATCAAAACGCGGAAAATCGGCATAGATGCGCTCCGGATAAGCCATCGCATATTGAATGGGCAGCTTCATATCGGGTAAGCCCATCTGCGCTTTCATACTGCCATCGGCAAACTGCACGATGCTGTGAATGATGCTTTGCGGGTGAACGATTACGTCAATCTGTTCGGGCTTTAAGTGAAAAAGCCACTTGGCTTCAATCACCTCCAACCCTTTGTTCATGAGCGACGCAGAGTCGATGGTAATCTTCGCGCCCATGTCCCAGTTGGGATGCTTGAGAGCTTGCGCTTTGGTGACCAGTGCGAGCTCTTCCATCGAACGTCCGCGAAACGGACCACCGGAAGCGGTGAGATAAATCTTTTCAATCGGGTTATGCCACTCGCCGGCCATGCATTGGAAGATCGCCGAGTGCTCGCTGTCGACCGGATAAATATTGACCGCGTGTTCTTTGGCGAGTGCAGTCACGAGTTCACCCGCTACCACGAGCGTCTCCTTGTTTGCCAGTGCAATGTGTTTTCCGGCTTTGATGGCGCGAATGGTAGGTTCTAATCCTGCGAAACCAACTAATGCAGTCAAAACAATATCGATGGATTCGGCTTCTACTACTTGCGCGAGCGCTTCTTTGCCGGCATATACTTTTATGTCTGCCGACCACAATGCGTCTTTTACTTCCGTGTATTTCGACTCATCGCCAATAACTACGCAGTTCGGTTTGAACCTCAGGGCTTGTTCAATGAGCAGACTCGCATTGCTTTGTGCTGTAAGCACTTCGACTTCAAATCGGTCGGGATTAGCCGCGATTACCTCCAGTGCCTGCGTGCCAATACTGCCTGTGCTTCCAAGCAAGGCAATGTTTTTCTTGAGTTGTTCGTTCAAAATTGAAAGTAAAAAAGGAAAACACAGAAGGTTTGGCAATGTTCAGTTGGGCTACAAAGCAAAACCGAACGATAAAGAAAGAATGGTGAGGACAAGGATCACGAACAACATTCCGATAATTCCCAGTATGAGTCCAGTAATAGCCATGCCTCGGCCTTTGAGGTCAGGATTGCGGTTGGTGCGGCCAAGGCCGATACCACCGAAGACGATTGCCAATATGGCCAACACCAAACCTACTACCGGCACGAAGAAACTTAGAATGCCGCATATCATGGAGGCAATACTCAAACCATCTGTTCGCCGTTCGTCATCCGGGGTTTTACTTCCAATAAGCAATTTAGCGGGTGAATGGATGGAGAAAGGAAAGGTGAGTCGCTGCTTACGGATACTTTCAGATTTTTTCGTCGATTGGCCAACTTGCTGTATATGCGTTTTTTCTTCTGACACATTAGGTGATTCAATTGCTGGAAGCTGCGATAATGCCAACAACTCTCTCTGCGGCTCTGTTTCCTCATAAGTTGCGCTGAACGCGTCATCATCATGCGTCGTATTGTGCTTTGCATTCAGCCCCGTCCTCTCTTGCCGCACCTCGCTATGCGAATCATTCGTGTTCCATTCAATATGATAGCCGGGCAAGTGCTGGCGCTTTTGGATGGTGCACGACTGAACAACCAATACCAATGCTGCTAAGAGGAAATAAATGTTCTTCATGAATACGGGATTTGATTTCGCTAAATGTAAACAAGAATATAACACAAAAAAAAACGCCCCGATTTCGGGGCGCTTTCCTATTCTCTTTTCGAATTATCCTTTCAACGATTCCGCTCCTGCAACAATCTCCAGGATCTCGCCTGTAATCGCCGCCTGACGCGCTTTGTTGTAATTCAATTTCAATTCTTTTACGAGCGCTCCTGCGTTGTCGGTTGCTTTGTGCATCGCTGTCATACGCGCTCCGTGTTCGGATGCAACAGAGTCGAGCAATGCTTTAAACAACTGAACTTTCAGTGTGCGTGGAATTAATTCATCAATGATTTTTTCCTTCTGTGGTTCGAAAATGTAATCTGTTTGTGACGACTTACCCGCTACCTGAGTGGGCACTACGGGCAAATATTGCTCAGTCACAATCAACTGCGATGCAGCGTTCTTGAACTTGTTGTAGACCAACACCACCTTGTCGAATTTGCCGGATGCAAACTGCTTCATAACAGCATCAGCGATGGCTGAGCTATTGTCGAAGGTAAGCTTGTCGAAAACACTGTAGGGTGTTTCACCCAATCCCTCGGTGGTATGATGCGACGTCTTCTTGTAAACATCAAATGCCTTCTTGCCGAGTGAAAGAATTTTCACGTTGGCGTTGCCGAAATCCGCCTTCATCTGATTGCGAATTTCTTTGATGACGTTGTTGTTGAAGCCACCACACAATCCACGGTTCGAGGTAATAGCAACTACTAATACGTTCTTCACGTCGCGCTGCTGGCTATAGATACCTTCCGATGCATCGAGGCTTGAGCTTACGTTACTCAAAATCTCTTGCATTTTTTCGGCATACGGACGCATGCGTGTAATTGCATCTTGCGCGCGCTTCAGCTTGGCAGCACTCACCATTTTCATGGCTGAGGTAATCTGCATGGTGCTGTTCACCGAGGTGATGCGTAAACGTATTTCTTTGAGATTCGCCATCGTTGTCTATTCCGAAACGGTATGCTAATTCTTAGTTGTAACGTGCTGTCAAATCCTTAGCAACTTTCTCGAGTGTGCCTGTGAGGTTATCGTCGATTTGACCTGCGCCAAGAGCATTCAACACATCCTTATGATTCGTCTCGAGATATGCCAAGTAATCTTCTTCAAATTTCTTCACATTCTCTACCGGTACTTTCGAAAGCAAACCTTTCATACCGCAGTACAAAATAGCTACCTGCTTATCCACCGACATTGGTTGGTTTTGACCTTGCTTCAAAATCTCTACGTTGCGGCGGCCCTTTTCCAATACGAATCGGGTCGTCTCATCGAGGTCACTACCGAATTTCGAGAATGCTTCCAATTCGCGGAACTGAGCTTGGTCAAGTTTCAACGTACCGGCTACTTTCTTCATCGACTTAATTTGAGCCGAACCACCTACGCGACTTACGCTGATACCCACGTTGATCGCAGGACGCACACCGCTGTTGAAGAGGTTTGTTTCCAAGAAGATCTGTCCGTCGGTGATCGAAATCACGTTAGTTGGGATATAAGCAGATACGTCACCCGCTTGTGTTTCGATGATTGGCAACGCTGTAAGCGATCCACCACCTTTCACTTTGCTCTTCAACGACTCAGGAAGGTCGTTCATGCTGGCGGCAACACTCTGAGTTTCGTTCACCTTGGCCGCACGCTCTAGCAAGCGGCTGTGGAGATAGAACACGTCACCAGGATATGCCTCACGTCCGGGTGGACGGCGCAGCAGAAGCGAAACTTCGCGGTATGCAACCGCCTGCTTCGACAAGTCATCATACACGATGAGTGCAGGACGACCGGTGTCGCGGAAATACTCTCCGATTGCACATCCGGCAAACGGAGCGTAGAATTGAAGTGGCGCCGGATCCGATGCAGTTGCAGCAACTACAACGGTATATGGCATAGCACCATTTTCTTCGAGGGTTTTCACTGTAGCCGCTACTGTCGAACCTTTCTGGCCGATAGCAACATAGATACAGAAAACAGGTTGACCCTTATCGTAAAACTCTTTTTGGTTGATAATCGTGTCGATGGCAACGGTGGTCTTACCGGTCTGACGGTCGCCAATAATCAACTCACGTTGACCACGGCCAATCGGAATCATCGCGTCGATGGCACGAATACCGGTTTGCAACGGCTCCTTTACAGGCTGACGGTAGATAACGCCGGGAGCTTTGCGCTCGAGCGGCATTTCAAACAATTCGCCTGTGATTGGACCTTTACCGTCGATAGGCTCTCCGAGTGTATTCAACACACGACCCAGCAAGCCTTCGCCTGCCTTAATCGATGCAATACGTCCGGTACGCTTCGCCACGGAACCCTCTTTCAGTTCACCGCTAGGGCCGAGCAATACAGCACCCACGTTGTCTTCTTCGAGGTTCAATACAATACCACGAACGCCGTTTTCGAACTCGATGAGCTCTCCCGACTGTACGTTGGAAAGTCCGTAAATACGAGCGATACCGTCACCTACTTGGAGGATGGTACCTACTTCCTGAAGCTCAGCTTCAGATTTGAATCCTGCAAGCTGCTCGCGCAGTATGTTGGATATTTCTGCAGGTTTTACTTCTGCCATGTTGTTGTTGTTTTAACTAAACGTTTTATGCGTCCCAAATCGGGACAAATACTACATCTCTGCTATATAGGGGTTTTCGGCAAACTCGCGCTTCAGAGCCTTAATGCGGTTAGCAATGGCTGAATCGATTTGCTTGTCACCCACTTTCAATACGAATCCACCGATGAGGGAGGCGTCCACCTTTTCAACGAGCTCCACCTGACCACCTGCCAACTTCATTGCAGTTTCGAGCATTTTCGCACGAGAGCCTGCATCGAGGGCTACCGCCGACGTAACTTCAGCAACTATGATACCCTGGTGCTTGCGCAACTGGTTGAGGAAGCTGGTTACGATTTCAGGCAAATAACTTTCGCGGCCCTTTCGGGTAAGCAAGGTGATAAAGCCCAAGGTGATAGCACTTAACTTGCCTTCGAAAATTGTATGCAAAATGTCAACTTTCTTGTCGGCTTTCACTACCGGGCTTGACAGCATCATGCGCAAATCACGGCTTTCCTCCATAATGCCATGGATCATAACCATGTCAGCCTTGGCAGCATCTATCTCGTTCCTTTCAATACAAAGGTCGAGCAATGATTTGGCGTAACGCGACGCTATGCGGATTCCACTCATGTTAGTTTGATCGGATTTCTGCGATCAGTGATTCATTGATTGCTTTCTGCTTCTCACTGTCTGAAAGTTTTTCACGGGTCAACTTCTCTGCGATATCAACGCTGAGAGTAGCCACTTGATTTTTCAATTCAGTGATGGCAGCTTTTTTCTGATTATCGATTTCTTGGCGGGCAGCAGCGATGATGCGGGTCGATTCTTCGGTGGCTTTGGTGCGGGCTTCAGAGACAATACTGTCTTTGAGAGCCTTCGCTTCCACCAGAATACGATCGCGCTCATCACGCGCTTCGCGCAGAAGCTGTTCGTTGCCGGCTTGGAGTTTCGACATTTCCTGACGCGCACGCTCAGCCTCGTTCAAGGCATTCTCAATGCCTTGCGAGCGCTCATCGAGCGACTTCAGGATGGGTCCCCAGGCCATCTTCTTCAATAAGAAGGCAACAACCAGGAAGGCCACCGTAGCCCAAAACACCGTTCCGTACGAAACGCTTAATAATCCGTCCATGTTTTTAAACCTTTTTTGGATTGCGCAGGACCAAAAAGCGTGGCCTGCTTGCGCTTATTAACCGAATACAACGAGCAGGCACACGATCACGGCGAAGAGAGCAACACCCTCTACAAGAGCCGCAGCTACGATCATGTTAGCACGCAAGTCACCGGCGCTTTCTGGCTGACGAGCCATAGCATCCAATGCATGGCTGCCAATAAGACCCACACCGATACCTGCACCGATTGCTGCAAGACCTGCACCGATTCCGGCATAACCTGCCGCAGCGGATGCTTCCAAAAGAACTGTCAAGAATTCCATTTTATTTGTTTGTGTTTGTGTTTGCTAATTAATGATGGGCTTCTTCATGATGATGCTCTTGCGTGGCGTCGCCGAAATACAGCGCTGCCAACAGCGTGAATACATATGCTTGAAGAAATGCTACCAAAAGTTCGATGAAATACATGAATATCATGAAGGCAGTAGAGAAAACCCCTACGCCGTATCCCGCACCTGCTCCCTTTTCACCAAAAATGAAAATGAGTGATGTGAAAGCCAGGATGATGATGTGTCCTGCGTTGATGTTGGCTGTCAAACGAATCATCAATACCGCCGGCTTGATGAATACGCTGAGGATTTCAATGGGAACCAAAATAAACTTAATGGCCAATGGCACACCGGGAGGCCATACGATGTGACCCCAGTAGTGTGCATTGCCGTTGATCGATGTGATGATGAATACCAAACCGGCTAGCACCAGTGTAACGCTGAGTGTGCCTGTAATGTTGAAGCCACCCATGAAAGGAATCAATCCTAAAATATTACATGCCCAGATGAAGAAGAAGGATGTAAGTAGGAATGGCAAAAACTTTTGCGCACGCTTTTTACCTAGTGCGGGAATAGCAACTTCATCTTTGATAAACAATACCAATGGCTCGAGTGCATTTTGCATTCCCTTGGGTGCTTGTCCTTTGCGTTTTTCGTAGGCCTTTGCCATGCGAACGAAGAGAAATAAAACCAGAGCCAACATAAGCAGCATTCCAAGCACTGACTTAGTGATTGAGAAATCCAGCACAGGATGACCGTGGAACTCCTCATGTTCTTCTTCAGCATGTGCATCAGCTAGTGGGGCAGCCGCTTCTGTGTGAAGGCTGTCGGTTGAAACCGATGATGAGTCGATAGCAGCTTCAGTGTGCTCTGCGTGCGTGTTATGCTCATCAGAAGGATTAATTGTGTAAATCTTCTCATGGTGCAACACGTAGGTATTGCCGGTTGATTCGCTGGTGTATGACTTCGTTGGCTCATGATGATCATCCATGAACACGGAGCTCATGAAGATGTCTAAACCTTTGTCGGTTTTTACTATGCAAGGGAGCGACAAAGACACATGACCGAAGAAATGAATGGAGTGCGCGTCTGAGATGTGATGAACAATCATATCTCCTGCCTTGAACTTACCTTCTTTTTCACCTTCTGAAGCCATAGCCGGTGAGCATACCATTGAAAAAATGACGAATAGTATGGCGGAAAAAACTCCGAAATGCTTGGTTTTATGGGGCTTCGAGTGATTATTCATGCAGGGGTAGTCCTCAAAATTGCGCGGCAAAAGTATGCACGGCATTCGGTTGTACCAAGTATTGAGGCGGAATTTTACGCACGAAAGCGAAAAAGCCCGCAGAGCGGGCTTTTCATGTCTTGATTACATTGTTATGTGCCGATGCACGTGGCTGCAGTTCTTAGGATAATACACCCCGTGAAATCACAATCTTTTGAACTTCACTCGTGCCTTCGTAGATCTGAGTGATTTTGGCGTCGCGCATCAAACGTTCTACATGGTACTCCTTTACATATCCATAACCACCATGAATTTGAACGGCCTCTACCGTGTGTTTCATAGCAACTGAAGACGCGTAGAGCTTAGCAATCGCGCTCGCCTGATCGTAGTTCAGATGCTGGTCTTTCATCCAGGCGGCTTTATACACCAGCAGTCGGGCTGCTTCAATTTCAGTAGCCATATCGGCAAGTTTGAAAGCGATGGCCTGGTGTTGCGAAATTTCTTTGCCGAATGCCTTGCGTTCTTTTGAATAGGCTAGTGCCAGCTCGTAAGCACCGGCAGCAATTCCGAGTGCCTGTGCAGCGATGCCGATACGACCACCACTCAAGGTCTTCATGGCGAATTTGAATCCGAACCCATCTTCACCAACGCGATTTTCTTTGGGCACTTTCACATCCTGGAACATCAATGTGTGGGTATCGCTGCCGCGAATACCCAGCTTATTTTCTTTTGCTCCAATGATAAAGCCCGGCATGCCGCGCTCTACAATCAAGCAGTTGATTCCTTTATGTCCTTTGGCTGCGTCGGTTTGTGCCATCACCAGATAGGTGCTTGCGCTGCTTCCATTCGTAATCCAGTTCTTCGTACCATTCAGCAAATAATGATCGCCCATGTCAATGGCAGTGGTGCGCTGTGAAGTGGCATCGCTGCCTGCTTCGGGTTCCGATAAACAGAAGGCGCCAATCTTCTCGCCTTTTGCCAACGGCACGAGGTATTTCTGTTTTTGCTCTTCAGATCCAAACTCCTCCAAGCCCCAGGTTACGAGAGAATTGTTGACGCTCATACACACCGACGTAGAGGCATCGATTTTCGATATCTCTTCCATCGCAAGCACGTAGCTCAGCGTGTCCATGCCACTGCCGCCGTATTGCGTACTCACCATCATTCCCATGAACCCCAGTTCACCTAATTGCTTTACTTCTTCAGCCGGAAATTTTTGGTGTTCATCACGGTCGATAACGCCCGCCTTCAAGACGTTCTGCGCAAACTCGCGCGCCGCCTGCTGCACTGCTTTGTGCTCTTCTGATAATTCGAAATGCATTGTTCGAGATTTTAGGTCGCGAAGGTAATCATTTAGTGAAGTAGTGAAATGGTGAAATGGTGAATTTGTATGGACGCGCAGCAGCTCGTCCCTGCCGTCCGGATGTCGCGCATTCGCCACTTGTCACTCGCCACTAAAAACACCGCCCCGGCCTGCGAAACGCAAACCGGGGCGGCAATAAAACAAACAAACTAACTACAACTACTTCTTCATGAAGGTGCGAGTTACGCACTCCATACCATTAGTTATTTTCAACTGATACATACCTTGCGTCAGTGCATCAATTTCGAGCGTTGAACGTGAGTTGTTAAGCGTTCCGGTCGAAACGAGCGAACCTGTTGTGCTGTATATAGCATACGTTGTGCTGCCGTTCATCGCAGGCATGCTGATGGTAAGCTCTTCTGCTGCAGGGTTCGGATAAACCACGGCTTCATTCAAGCTAACTTCATTCACTGAAGTAGCAGGTGTAAGAACTGCATCAATCACGTGCACCACACCGTTATCGGCCATGATGTCGGCCATTACTACTTGTGCGCCATTGATAAATACGTTACCACCGGTGATGGAAACGGTTACATCCTGGCCTTGAAGTGTAGCGATGGCTAGACCGTTGGTAAGGCTGCTTGAAAGAGCTTCACCGGATACTACATGGTACAGCAATACCTGGGCGAGTGCACCTGTTGGATCTGCCAATAGAGCATCTAATACGCCTGCAGGCAAT
>Ga0315902_10004776_pt1 | contig 19385 bp, 28 predicted proteins | sample LakEriMetagenome_9_FD_203523 | JGI IMG/M metagenome (GOLD analysis project Ga0315902, IMG submission 203523) | Freshwater fungal communities from buoy surface, Lake Erie, Ohio, United States - Buoy 12 MA117 | ecosystem: Environmental > Aquatic > Freshwater > Lake > Lake biofilm | place: USA... | reverse complement strand
CGGTTTAGATGGAGTTCTAGCGTTCTGGCAAGCAAAGCTGTTACAGCCGCATCAAAGTCCTCTGGTTCGGTTGTATAAGCATCTGCCATTGTTTGAGAGTACCCAAGCAAGGCTTCAGCGCATCTTTTTTCAAGTATTTCAGAGTGCATAAGAGGAAGGAAGGAGTAGGAAGGGCTATATATTAATAGGACAAGTCTTTTTAGATTAGCATAGAAAAAACTTTGCGTAAGTAGGGAAAACCCCTATGTAAAAGCCTAAAAAGGTGTGGCACATTATCGGTGTGGGCAAACAGTAACCCACGCTTAACAGGAGTAAATATGCCGATTCTTAATGGAAAAAAGGTCGTTGACCTAGAGATAGATGGAGTAGATAGCAGAGATTATCCAGATTTCTGTAACGCTTACTTCTCAAGTGGATGCTACGAAGATGGAACACCATTGACAGAAGATGAGTTAAACAAGCTCACCGATCTGGCGGGCGATGTTCTGTGGGAAATGTGTTACGAGAGTCTCACATGAAATCAGTATTTGTACAGTATTCTGAACATTTCTCAGACATCCACTACTGCCCTTATTGTTTGACAATCAAGGGAGATAAAATAGTTTGCTGCCAAGAAGCAGACTTCATCGAGTTCAAGGATTTATATCCTGAACAACAAAAAGAGATTATTCAACAAGAGTTAGATGAAAATCAAAGGAGTTAATATGAGTACTTACACACAAGACCCAAACCAACCAGGTCTTTTGGTTGAACGCAAAGAGTTAATTGCAAAACTGTTGGCAACAAATGTTAATGGTCATCTTGAGAAAAAGAATGGGCTTTCTTACTTGTCATGGGCTTGGGCATGGGCAGAAGCCCTTAAAGCTGATGCAGACGCTACTTATCGGGTAGAGATGTTTGATGGCAAGTGCTTCATGGACATTAACGGCACAGCAATGGTGTTCGTTACAGTCACCATGTTTAAAAAGCCAATGACTTGCCAATTACCCGTCATGGACTATCGGAACAAGGCCATTCCCAATCCAGATGCTTTTGCGGTCAATACAGCCATTATGAGGTGCATGACCAAGGCTTTAGCCCTACATGGACTCTCTCTGTACATCTATGCGGGTGAAGACCTACCAGAAGAGGGCAGATCAGTAGTGATTACACCTACTCAGGGTGCAATGGATAACATTCCTCAAGAGGAATTACAGTACTTGCAAGAGATGGCAGTTGAATTGATTGCCACTTGTGAGCAAGGTGACCCCAAGGCAGCTTGGGATAAGTTGGAAGGAGAGAACCTTGATGCAGAACAAAAGATTGCATTGTGGACACTCCTACCAAGTAAAGTAAGAAGTGCGTTAAAGAAAGCAAAGGAAATGTGATGGAAAAGAAAGATAACTCAGGCGTTTTGTTCAAGAACGATAAAAAAGAGTCAGAGAAACACCCTGATTACAAAGGAAATATCACAGTCAATGGTCAGGATTACTGGCTATCTGCATGGATTAAAGAGGGTAAATCAGGCAAGTTCATGGGTTTAGCAGTATCACCCAAGGAAGACTATCAGCCCAAACAAGCCCCTAAGAAGGCAAGTATTGCAGACGAAGATTTGCCTTTTTGAGTTAATATAAACCAGAGGGGAGAGCTGTGCAAAGGATTTTCCTAGCTTGCAGACGAGCAGTTTTCCCCTCACCCAATAGGAGTGAATGATGACATTAGATAAAACATGGTTTGGTGGTGCAGTAGAGAAATTCTTTGGTTCACCAGCCTTTAAACTGGTTAGAAAAGAAGACCCTACAACGAGCCATCAGGCGGCTCAGAAGGTTGATACAACCAAGCTAGAAAGTCTTGTCTACGAGGCTATAAAGGGCTTTCCTGACGGGTGTATCTCAGACGAGATACTAGAGATGTATCCAAACTACCCATATTCCTCAATAACAGCACGATACAAGTCTCTGTTAGACAAGGGATTTATTGAAGTTACTGGCGTCAAACGTGGCAAATTTGGCAGAAATCAACGAATTATGAAAGCTGTTAAATGATTGAAAAACCCCCATATTCCAAGATTAGTTACCCCTCTGTTCCAAATAAAGACTTTAAGTGGTCTTCAGGATCAGACGTTCAAGCAATTTGGAGAAAACATGGATGGACTCCACCCTCTGAGAATATGCTACCACCACCGCCCGAGAAGTATCAAGAGCCTTTAAGGAGGGTAAGATGAAATTTGAGATGGAATTTGGCTATTTCAACGACAAGTTAGTCATTGAAACCCATGACTTTGACATGATAAAAATATTCCATGAGTTTATTGAGTTCCAAGAGGCTCATGGATGGGCGGTTAACTATGAAGCAGTTGCACCACTTGATATTGAAGATGAAGATGAGGAAATCCCACCTTTCGCCTTAGACACTCACGAACCACTGTAGGCTACTTTGCCAACAGATAAAGCCCCACATTGCTAAAGGCGTACCCTGCGTACACGATAGCCATGTAGGGGTTTTCTTTATATAGCTGTTCACCAGCAATATAGGCATAGATTGCCCCCGTCAGAATGATTAGCCAGGCACTCAAAATGCACCTACATCAATTACTTCGCCTCTGAACTGAACCATGTCCTCATCAAATTTATGGACGAGTTCAGGCCATAAAAGCTGACCATTGAAGAAGTTTAACACCGCAAAGCCCGATCTGTGGTTAGCAGGGTTTATTTCAGCATAAGTAAATTGTGGCCCGTCAGTCTCAGCCAATGTCCCCGTATCTACCCCGTATCGAACCCCGTTGTAGTCAGAAAAAGGTGTAACTTTTAAAGAATGTAAATGTCCAGTAACCACCGACACACCAGCGTTAACTGTATTGTTGTGTGTGGCATGGACACCGCCCTTGTATCGATGCTTAATGATGACGTTCTCAGTAGGCCATACTGCCCAACAGAAGTCCCAATCTGGGATATGGTCTGTCAGCTTAAATCCTAATACTTCTTTGTACTGTGGTGCGTGTTGAGCTAATCTATTGCCAAACCGAATATCGTGATTGCCCCATGTAAACAAGAGCTTTACATTGTGCCTCGCTGCTTTAGCTACTTCCTCAATCTCACCTAGCGCACCCTGACAAGCCTTTAACTCTTGAATGACAGAAGTCTGTGGTTGGTCAGTTACATCATGGCGAGATATAGACGCCCCATCAAACGCATCTCCGTTACATATCACCGCCTTTGGCTTGAACTGTTCTATAGCCCATAGAAGCCCTTTAAAAGCAGTTGTTCTTTGACCAGGTATGAAGTGAGCATCTGAGAAGACAATCACACATCCATCTAGCATTCCAAGTTCTACTTGCTTTAAAGGAGAGAAAGACTTGGGCTTGCTCTTGTTGTACATATCACCCCGATGGTCTTTGGCACTCAGGGTCATGTTGTAAGTTTTCTCGATATACCTTCTGCGTAGATGAACAGCCCTATTGTGTATACCTAGATGTTCTGCCATTCTTGTGGCAGATTGCAGTTGACCCCAAAGTTGGATGAACTCCATATCTGTACAAGTTTCATTATGAGCGCCCATTGGAATCCTTAGACAATAACTTTTCTAAAAGGTTAATGACCCTATGTTCTTGCATTTCAACCTCATCCTGAGATGATTTAGGGTCTTGTGCCACAGTCATCAAATCGTGCAGAAATACATGAAGCAACTCATGTAAAGCAGTCTGATCCAGAGATTCTGGTGTGATTTTCTCAGCACCAAAGTCACCTAGTCTGTAAGTAGCCAATCGAGCAGGAGTATTAAACTCAACAGAAGCCATAGCAGCTTTAGCTGGTTTACTTCCTTTCTCAATTCTCCAATCACCCAGACTAAGAACTTGTTGCCACTTTTTAACACTTTGTGCAAATAATGCGACATCTTGCGGTGTAGGAATGTTAGGCATTTCAACACCTTATAGCAGAATTGTTACAATTTAGTTTAAGAAGCCAAAACTAGCAAGGCATGATCTATGTGCTTTATGCGGTCTTCCAAGCCAATAAACCCACCATTTATCTTCTTGGTTAAGGTTTTGTAATCTTTGGAATCAGCATATTGGTTTAGCTTTTGTACATCCCAAAACCACCCTGCTGTCAGGGCAGCGTACATAGGAGTCGCCACCAACTCTGGTTGCATCACAAAATCCACCCCTAGAGCCTGACCTGCATGGAAATAGTTTGCATGGCCTGTCAATTGGATACATCCTCGGCCTCGGAAACGATACCCATCACCAGAAGCCTCATCCCTGTTGCCCATCCGATTAGAGTAAACAGTATTGGCAATCAACTTAGGGTTTCTAGCGCACATCTGTGCTTTGGCAGCATCAAACCTTCTAGGCCATAGTTTCTGTAAAGCCTCTGCACGATAGTTCAGGTTCTCTTCAAGGATTCTGAAGTTCCCACATTCATGCCCACATTGACCAATGAAAGCCGCCTTTCTAAGCGGATTCATAATGTCAAAGCGTTCAAAAGTGGCATTCAGGGCATCTACCCATTCCTCACCAATATGAAGTTGTCGGAGTTGTTCTTTATTTACTGACATTTAGTAAATCTCTCATCTGGTTATACGAGTCCACACAAGCGTTGAGTGCAGCAGTATTCTTATCCCCTTGGGCAACTATTTCTGCGATGGCGTCGATGGTTGCTCTTTCTGCATCAGAAGGTTCATTAGCCTGTCTGTCAGATTGACTGGTTGCTTTTGAATCTGCGCTGGTAGAGGCGGTATTTGTGGAGGTTTGTAAGTTACTTGAGGGGCAGAGGCGCAACTTGCCAGCACGATTGGCAACAGCAAGAGCAGTAGTTTTTTTGTTGATAGCATCATTGGCTTCCTGAAGTTTCAAAGATTGTTGATTAAGTTTCTCACCCATGTTTTGCTCGATCTGACGAGCTTCTTCATTCTTTTTGGCAATGGCTATCTTCATGTCTCCATCACGTTCTAGCCATCCATAGTGGTGTCCTACTCGGTATGTACCAAAGAGAGATACCAAAACACCCACAATTAACCAAGGTAAAGGTAAAGGAAACATTATTCAGCCTCTTTTCTTGCTTGAGCCAGTTCTTCACGCTCATGGTCATCTTCTAGGTGTTCAGGAGGTGTAGTTGGAGGAGGGCCAGGTGTCCAAGATTCATCCAACTCAGGATTAGTCCAAACAGGCATAGCACCAAATGGTTGGCTAGGCAAACCATACGCAGATTGCGGAGGGGCATAGGAGGAGTTAAAACCGCCCATAGAGCCTTGATAGCCCATTGGTTGACACATTGGTTGCGTTGGAGGATTAAACGCCCTAGAAGCACTAGACATAGCCCGTTTACCAATAACCCCACCGATACCGCCAACGATCAACAGAACAATGTCGTTCAGCATCTTGGTATAGGCTTGGTCAATCGGGGCCATGCTTTTGATAGGCTGAGTCACAAAGGTGACCGAGTAGAGCAAAGCACCAACAATAAACATGAGGATAAGAGTGACTGCAATCACAACAAAGCCCCAAATTCTTACCTCGATCTCTTCAGTTGTTAGGTTTAACTTCGTCAACTTTTTTCTCCAAGATTGGTGCAACTAAATATTCAGGGCAAGTCTGAGTGAACTGGCATCTAGGTTTTTGACATGGTTCAGCATGGAAGTTATCTGGGTTTTGACAAAAATAGCGATATTTTTCATCACAGCCATGTAGCATAAAAGCTACAAATACAAGTAAGTACTTCATTTACCAAGACCAACCTTTCCAAGTAGAAGATTGACAATTCTGTCAGACAGATCATCAGGTAAGAACTTCAGAAAACCTAAGAAGTACAAAGCCACGCACCCGTAAACGAATATCTTGAGGCACATATCAAAGGTCTTTTGATACTCATTCACCGACCACACCTTCTAGTAGTCTCACAGAATGTCATTAACTCATTGACTCCAATGAACACCAAAAGTAAGACAAAAGCCACACCGCCAATAATCATGGCTATTTCTTGCATTTCATCTTCTTTGGCTTTGGCTTCCTTCTCAGCCTTCTTCAAAGCACTCAACTCTTTAGCGTCTGCCAAGTCCATCTCTGCTTGACGGGCTTTAATCTTGTTCCAGACATCAATCTTGCCTGTCTGCATGAAGAGCATCTTTAACTCTTCCTCAAACGCCCTAGCCTGTTCTAAAGCCATCTCAATCTGGAGGGCAGTCCCCATGTTCGAGCCTTTGCCAGACTGTTTAGCCTGAAGCATGGCTTTTGTAGCTACAGACTTAGCGTCAAATAGCTTACCAATCATGGGCGCTAGTGAGCCTAGGTCTTGGGCAACATTTGCTGCCTTCTTAACCATGCTAATAGCGGATTGAATCCCCGCTAGAGCTGTCATCGGATCGATCATTTCTTTCTCTCCCACTTAATGCACACAACCCTTCGGTTGTAAACATCACCAGTCCAAGTCCATTTAATACATCGGTACTCTATGGTTGCCGCCAAGAGAAAGGCGATCACGGAAATGCCCAAACAATAATATAACTACAAAAGATTACAAAACAGAGAATCAGGACTGCTACTGAGATAGCAAACAGCCCGTCTTTCATTACTCTGCCATAGTAAGTTGTGAGTCGCCAACCTCTTTAGCCGCTGCTGGAACGATAAATGATTGGGTAAATGCCGCACGAGTAGGCGCATCCATTAACTTCATCATTGAAGAAACAAAATCACTCGTCCTACCTTTTGGTATGCCAACAGTCATAAACTGAGCTAACGCACCAGGATTCATCATCAATTCAGCCATTTGTCTGTTGTAAGCATCAGCATTACCTCTTTGTAAATATTCAACAGCCGCCTTCATCAATGTAAATGTTCTGTCTAAAAACTGTGGTGCTTCTTTGGCAATGTCTGGGCCACCAATATCCAACGCCCCAACTTTTCGTGCAAGTTCTTTTGCTTTTGAGTCACGCTTTAGATCAGCCAAAACATTGTTAACAGAAGCAACTTCTTTTGGCGTTAAAACATCGGATAACTTTTCAAACCTTGGAATTCCAGTTGATTTTTTAATTGTTCCCGCAGCATTTTCAACAGCAGAAGCAAATTCACCAGCGGCTTCCTTGCCCAAAGGAGTGTTTAAACTCTTTGACAAGTAATCTCCAACTTCCATGCGGTTTAGTTTTTTACTGTAATCAACATAAGAAGTAAGATATTTACTCCACAATCCATCAGATGACTTATTCAATGACGCATCAATAAATTGCTTTGCATTACCCAATGCTTTAGCCGCTTGTTGAGGAATTCCACCAGAGGCATATTGTTCACCAAGATTTAGCATTTTCGCAACATCTTGATTTGATATTTTTCTAATGTTTTCGTAAACATCTCGGCTATTTAACAAGCCATTTTCATCAGCCTTAGAAACAACTTTATCCCTAATGCCTTGCAAAACAGCTTTGCTTTGGTCAGATACAGTCCCACGAATGGCTTTGTCTAGTTGTTCTGTTAAATCAGATGCACGTAACGGAAAGAATCCATTTTGCTCTAAGCTATTAAGCTGAAATTGCTTAAGTTGTGCTTCTCCACGCAATGTTCCTGCAAGTTCTTTGTATGCTTTTGCACGACCTGCCGCTTCTGACGCAATATCACCCGCAGACAACCAACCTGGCCGACCTTTTTCTGCCAAAGATTTTTGAATTGTTGCCGCCAAACCAGTCATTCCAGATGTTTGTTCAGCAGCAGCCAAGCTATTAAACTTATCTGAAATCTCTTTTTCTAACTTAGTAACAATAGGGCCTGCAAGATTAGTTTGCTCTAATGCCGCCTCACGCATTGGAGTTGTTACGCTTTCTCTTTTTGCAATTACAGCAGCTCTTTGAGCCTCTGTGCCAGCAATAGATTGAAGTTCTCTAGCTCTAGCCGCTTGTTGTTCAACTAAGCGCTCTTCAAATCCACCTGCAACTTTAGGTTTAGCCGCAAGTTTCTTTTGTGCCGCAGCCAATTCAATAGCAGATGGAATATCTGAAATTGCTTGTGCCGCAGTAGGCCGAGAACCACTAACAATTTCTTTGGCATCACGCAATGCTTCAATAACTTTTGTTCTATCAGTACCAGCAAGCTCATTTAATTGCTTTTGCATAAACTCTTGGCGACCAGTTGGGGTCAAACCTTTTAACGTGTTTAACAGGCCACCAACAGCCTTTACACCACCTTCAACAATAGGGCCTAGAACAAAACCAGTAGCCATTTGTTCTAATTTGCGCTCACCAAACTGTTCAACGGGGGCATTAACTGGTTGTAAGGCACTTAAAGCAGCACCAGTACTTCCAGAGCGAGCAATATTACTAACGATACCCGCACCAGCCAAAGGAGCTTGTGTAACACCAACCAATCGGTTGACGGGGCTAATAACATTGCCAAGAGTCTGATATGGGTCAAAACCACTACTACCAACTCTTGCACGACCTTCTTGGGTTGCTTTTTCAACATCGCTAACAAGTTGTGTAGCGCCTTTTTTAATCTCTCCACCAAACAACCCCGTGCTTGCTAATAGTTGATTAACTGCCAAAGCAGGATCAACAACCGCACCTTTAATCGTGCGAGCAATAGGACTACCAGCGCCAAACATCAATTCCATGCTTGAAACAGGTGTTGTTTTTATACCAAGTTGGCTATAAAAAGTGTCTTTAGGTATGTCTGAATAAAATTTTGAATGAAAAGCATCTGCCAACTGAGTATCAGTCATGTCTGAATACTGTGGGTACTGTTGACGAATTTCAGCAATCGTAGCCATAAAAACTCCTTAACGAATACCCAATGGGTCAGACTTATTCTTTGCAGGTTGAGCAGCTTCACCCTTAAGGTAACGCCTTGATAGATTATCTAAGATTGCTAAGTTTGCTTCTTTTGTCATTCCTTCGCTACCAAGAGAATCTAAGTACGTTTTTAATTCAACATTGGAGTTAAGTTGTTGCGAACTCATGCCAGTAGCTTCTTTTACAGCATTTAACAACTGTAATCGAATGCTTTTTAGCTCATCACGTTTAGCTTGCTCTGGAGTACCAAATACACGACCACCCATTTGACCAACAGTTCCTGTTTGCAAAGATGTAACCAAGTTTGCAAGAGGGCCTTTTGAGGTGCTTGTAATGCCACCCATTTTGGCTAAATCTTTGACTAAGGTTTCTGCTGTAGAAATTGTATCTCCCAAAGCAAGTTGGCCTTCTTGAATCTTCTCAGCTTTTTCTTGAGCTTTAAGAACTGCCGAACTTGGCCCTTTGAGAGATGCCATCAATTGAGCAAGTTCTCTTTTAGCCTCTATTCGAAGTTTCTCTTTTTCTATATCAGTTTTTGCTTGTGCTAGATCAGACTCTAATTTAGCCGCAATTTTTTCTCGACCCAATAGAAGAGTAGCTTCTCTTTGAGCTGCTTTATCGGCAGAACCTTGTAAAGCCGCAAGCACTCTATCTGGTGAACCATATTTAGTAACAACAGCAAGAACATCATCTTGTGTAGCACCTTGAGGCAACTTAGACAACTCATCACGCAATTGCTCTTCTTGTCTGATAGACAATTGAGTCTTAGCCGCAGTTGCCAAAGAAGACTGTTCTGCCGCCCGTCTTTGTTGCATCAAAGCCATCTCACTCTGTGCTTGACGAGCATATTGAGCCAATGCCATAGCACCTTGTTGGTCACCAGCTTGGGCAAGCATCTTTGCACCTTGTAGGATTGACTCAGGATCGTTTTGGTCTATCTGTTGGGCAATAGTGTTTCTAGCACTAATCATCTTCAGTTGTGGGTCTTCTATACCCATAGCACCCGCAATGCCACGACCTAGTTGACCAACACTAGCCTGAAGTCCCGCTTGAGCCGCAGCACCAGGCGATAGTTGAGCCAATGTAATGCCACGATTTAAGTCTTGCCCATATTGTTGGTTTTGATACATTTGTGGAGTCAAGCCAAACAGACCCGCTACGATATTTTCTGCCATGATGATTCCTTAGAAGTAAAGCGAACCGAAATATTCGCCTGTCGATGGGTCTATACCTGTTCCATACTGACCATAACTAAATCCACTTTGTGGAGCATTAAACAAACCACCTAAAGCACCACCTATTGCTTGACCAAACTGAGCATTAGGGTTACCTGCCGCTATCAGACTTTGAGCGCCAAGGCTTCTAGTTGCATCAGCACCTGTCGCCAAGGCTACGCTTTGTCCTGCACCCTGTAAACCTAATTGACCAACTCTTGCACCCGCAGTAGATGCCGCTTGACCAAGTTGTGTACTCAGGTTAAATGGTTGTTGTCCTGCGGCCTCAAGCCCTTGAACTTGACCCATAGCAGTCGTGTAAGGAGCATAAGCGGCTTGTTGACCACCATAGTACTGACCCATAGTTTGAGCGCCTGTACCAAGCAATCCCGCACCAAATGCAACCTGTTGTTGACCAGCTTGTTGAGCTTGAGCCGCCAATTGAGCCTCTTGTGTGGCACGAGCGTTATACAAAGCCTGTAGTTCAGGAGTTGTAGCACCCAAAGTACCGCCTTGAGCCACAGAAAGACCACCACGGCCTTGTTGTTGGAGTCTGTTTTGCAGATTAGCTAACTCTAACTCTCTGCCTGGTTGCAACAAAGCCATCTGCTGATTGAGATAGTTCTGAGCAACCGCTTCAGGAGATTGAGCCAAGTACTGATTACCAAGACCAAACAACCTTTGAGCACCTGTTTGAAGAGGAGCAAATTGACCTTGGGCTTGTTCTGCTTGAGTAAGACCTTGTTGAGACAAAGCCATGAACCTGTCTTGTTGTGCTTTGGCTTCAGGGCTTAATGTGTATCCTGCGCTTGTCAGTTGACCAGTTACAGGATCGACTTGGAACTGTGAAGTACCAAACCGAGTAGTCATGCCAACAGGTCGGAAAGCCGCAGATGCTTTAGCAGCCGCAGTCTCAGCATCAATACGGGCTTGCGCTCTTTGAGCCGCTTCCCTAGATTCTTGCATCTGAAGCAGATTACCTGCTGTTCCTAGCCCACCAGATAACAGGTTGCCTAGATTTAAGCCTGTTGTGCCACCTCTATTTAACAAAGAGTTGATAAGACCAGTACCTATGGTTGTTCCGATATTCGTACCCACACCTGTACCAATTCCTGTTCCAACTCCAGTACCTACGCCAGTTCCAACTCCTGTACCCACTCCTGTACCGACACCTGTACCAGTTCCTACGCCCGTTCCTACGCCAGTACCTGCACCAGTTCCTGTTGCTGTTCCAACACCAGTTGCTGTACCACCAGCGAGTAATCCACCAGTTAAAGTACCAGCCGCTAAACCACCAAGTTGTTCAGCAAGCGTCAATCCACCCAAAGTTCCACCAGCACCGCCAAGAGACATATCTAACTGAGTCAACTCAGATAGTGTCAATCCTGTATTGCCGATAGTTCCTGCCGCACTAACACCACTACCACCTGTTAGATTTGTCAAAGTGCTAGTTAAAGCACCTGTAGACAAGGCATTGGCAAGAGATGTAGCACCCGCAGTACCACCCGCACCACCAAGAGCTAAGTCTAGTTGAGCAAGTTCAGCCATTGTTAGGCCAGTAGAGCCAACAGTTCCTGCTGCACCTGTAGCCGCACCACCGCCAAATAAAGAGCCACCCAATAAACCTTGAGCCAAAGCAGTACCACCTGCCGCTAAAAGAATAGGGCCAAGGTTTGTAATCAAGTCTTGTGTAGAAGTGGTAATTTTTTCTTCACCACGATATTCAAGATTTGGGCCATATAGTTGAATCATGCCTGGTCGTGATGGATCAACTCGGCTATAACTTAATTGACCAGATTCATCTTGATAAGCATTAAATCCACCAGGAAGATTCCGCAAATCAGTATATGTTTCACCTGAATATTCATTGGCTACTCTCTGTGTTTGAGTTCCATATTGAGAAACATTCTCAGCAAGAGCAGACGCCACTTGTGATGGAGAAACACCAGCCGCTTGCATTGTTTGGTTAATCAATGTAGCGTCAGCATTGGGGTTAGCGTTAAACCATCCAAGAATGTCAGCATTGCTTACAGCAGGTGTAGCAACCGCTTGTTGAACAGGAGGAGGAGGTGCTACTGGTTTTGGAGTTGTTGCTTGTGGTACTGGAGGAGGAGGCGCACCAGTAGCCGATTGATATTGAGCAGCACTAACACCCGCTTCTGCCATTGTCTGATTGATAAGAGCCGCATCAGCACCAGGATTGGCATTCAACCACCCCAGAATATCTGCATTAGTAACTGCCATGATGTTTACTCCGCTTCTTTAGGAACTTGCGCTTCAGCCTGTTCTTTAATCTTTACGATAAGAGGCCATACGCCACTAGACGATGGGAGGTTTCCCAAAGTCTGTAACACAAAATTGATTTCGTTAATGTCTAACTCTAGCTTCATGCTTGACCCCAAGGTGTGCCAGTAGCCGTCACAGGATTCTTCTGCAAATCAATCTGAGCAGTTAGAGCATCTTCTGTGGCTTGCTTGTCAACACCATTAGCCCATACCCAGTTAAGGACTGTTTCTTGTGTCAGGTCTGCATAGGGAATCGTAGGTGTTCCTTCTGCCCATCCACAAGTGGAATAGATAGAGGCTGAATAGTCGCCATCAACTGCTGTGGCTTGCCAATGAGCGCAAGTTACAAAGCCGTTAGAGACTTCTCGGTCTAGGGTTGAGATTGTCCAAGTAATCATGGCGTTGTGCTTTCTTGAGCCGATTGATAAGCCGCAATCACTTCAGCAGTCCAGACTGTATTGCAGATAGCAACAACATTAGCGGGAACGCCTGTCAGGTCTTGTGTGGGTGTGAGGCTTGTGCGATGGTAGGTTTGGCTTAGTTGATTGCCATCTTCCATGATGCGAGTTGCTTCACGATACATAACTATGCCGTTCTCGGCAACAGTAATTTGGTCGACTACAGTAGTTTTAGTTAAAGACATAATTTTCCTTTTAAGTTAAGTGTCCGACTGCATAATCCAATGCAGTTAAGCTGCGAAATAGGTTAATGTGCCATTGAAATTCATAGTATCTAATATGATGTCACTATTGTCATACCTTCTTATGTTTGCGACTGTTGCATTTGCATTGGCTCTTAATTGCCACATAAAACCTGTAACTGAATTTTCTCTTAATGCACCTACGGCTCTTTGACTTGTATTTTCAGAAGTAAATGGAAGACCTGTTATGTTGTCAATAGTTAACGTAGTTGGTACAGTAAATGAGATTTGAATAGTTACACTTACTTGCTTTCCAATTTTTACATAAGTTCCAACAGCCGCACTTAATGTACCACCACCAGTACTTGCTGTAAAAGATGGTGTCCAAGTCCCCTCCTCATAGTCATCCAAAGTATTAGCGTTTGATGATGCTGATTGAGTTGCGGGGAATGTGATGCCAGCACCGCTTGTTGAGGGGGTTGCATTGCCAACACCAATTGTGTTTAGTGTCTGTAGCCCACCTGCCGCATTAAGCGTCATTGCTTGGGTAAAGGAGATAGCCGCACCTGCTGTGCCTGATGCGGCATTTAACCAACGATGCTCTCCAGAAGTCTGTTGATATGCGGTAGCAAATCCCGTAGTCAAATAAATATTTAAAGGAGTGTTGTCGGTGTAATAATTGTCGCCAATCAATGTACTGCCACTGCCGCTGGCAATTGAACCCGTAGTGCCAAACTGAAAAGCCTTGCGGGAACTCCACCAAGCACTCGGTGTAACACCAAGCCCTAGATTGCCTGATGGGTCAAGTGTTAATCTGACAGCAGAAGCAGTTGTATCAAAAATGTAAAAATTACCACTTTGACTTGAAGTATTGCCACCAACAACAACTTGATAATCTCTACCAGATGCACCAGTATTTCGCAGTTTCAAAGTGCTAAATCCAGAAGCATCAGAATTTGTGACTGTGGTAGTAATTACACCAGAAGCATTGCCAGAAACTTCTAACTTGCTTGCTGGCGAACTTGTCCCAATACCTAGATTGCCTGACGCATCTAGCGTCATTGCTTGGGTAAGGGAGATTACACCCCCTGCTGTGCCTGAAGCGGCGTTGTACCAAATGTGTAGTGCTGATGAATTTTGAACATACAAACTGGCTGCACCATTTATTAAATAACGTAGGTCTGTTCCATCGTTGTAGGCATTGTTTCCTACAATCGTGTTAGCTCCGATACCATAAAGTGAAGATGCTTGACCAACTTGCAAAGCCCTATAAGAACTTCCCCAAGCACTCGGTGTAACACCCAAGCCTAAGTTAGTCCCATTAAAAATTAACCCAGACCCAGTAGCCAATGCACTAGAACTTGAGGCGTAAACCACACCGCCTGATGTGAATGATGTTAGGTTAGTACCACCATTGGCAGTAGGTAGTGTTCCTGTCACACCAGTAGTTAAGGGAAGTCCTGTCGCATTGGTCAGGGTTGCACTTGTAGGTGTTCCCAATACTGGAGTCACCAAAGTAGGTGAAGTCGCAAAAACAGCAGAGCCTGTTCCTGTCTCATCAGTCAAGGCAGCAAGCAAATTAGCAGAACTGAATGAACCCAAAGAGGTAGCATTACCGCTAGAAGTGACTGCACCAGTTAAGTTTGCGTTAGTGGTTACATTACCCGCTGTCAGACCAGAGGCAGTACCTGTGATGTTTGTGCCTACCAAAGCAGATGGAGTACCAAGAGCAGGGGTTACCAAGGTAGGTGAGTTCGCAAAGACTAAAGCACCGCTTCCTGTTTCATCAGATACCGCAGAAGCTAAGTTTGCTGAACTAGGAGTACCCAAAAATGTAGCCACACCCGTACCCAAACCACTCACACCAGTACTGATTGGCAAACCAGTAGCATTGGTCAAAGTACCGCTAGAGGGCGTTCCAAGAGCAGGAGTAACCAAGGTTGGGCTATTGGCAAACACCAAAGCACCAGAACCAGTTTCGTCTGTTACGGCAGAAGCCAAGTTAGCACTTGAAGGTGTACCCAAGAATGTCGCTACACCACTACCAAGACCTGAAACACCTGTTGAGATCGGCAAACCAGTTAGGTTAGTTGCCGTACCAGAAGCAGGAGTTCCCAATGCGGGAGTCACCAATGTTGGCGAGTTTGACAACACTACTGAACCTGTGCCAGTAGAAGAAGTTACACCTGTACCACCATTTGCTACGGGCAGAGTGCCTGTGATGTCGGCAGTAGAAAGACTTACTGCATCCCATGTGGCATTTGTGCCATCAGTCTGAAGATACTTATTTGCGTTACCTGTTTGGGTAGGCAAGAGGTTGTTCAGAGCAGCAGTAGCCGTAGAAGCACCAGTACCGCCATCAGCAACCGCTAAGTCTGTGATGCCTGTGATTGAACCACCAGTAATGTTGGCGGCAGAGTTATCTGTCTTTGTTGCAACAGCAGTTTGAATATTATTAAACTCTGTATCAATCTCAGTACCCTTAACAATCTTTAAGGGATTGCCAGGCGACAGATTGTCTTTTGATGCAAAGTTTGTGGTTTTGGTGTAATTTGACATGGTTTACCTCTTAGCCCATTTTGCCATCTTTGGCTTGAATTTCAATCTTTTGTAGAGAAAACGATGTTCCATTTATCGTAGTCTCATAACCCGTTTGTACAATCTTTCCAAACCCAGAAGCATTCGCTGATAGCGTCTTAATTGGCACACCGCTTGTGTACTCAGCAATGTTGTATTCAGCAACTCCATACTCATAACTTGCTTGTGTAGGAATATAGATATTCTCAGCACGATAAGAACCAGAGTAATCAAAACCCCAATTGATAGACAAGAACTGGTTTGACCCACCAATTACGATGGCAGTTACAGACTTTAAAATAGAAACTTGATTAGGATTGCCCAAGTCGGCATTGTTTGTGTAGTACGCAAATCGGTACGTTAATGTGTCATCAAGGTAAGTTCCATACTTACCAATGTACCCATTCTTACCAATGTACAAATCACCATTACGCAAAGATCGTAAAGAAGTAGGAGCAATTGAGTCCCACTTCGTTACACGGGAAGCCCCGTCCTGTAAAGATTGCTTGGTATCGAAACAATAAACTTGGAATGTTGCAGGTAAAACAAGCAGATAAAAGGCTTCTTTTTCTGAGTAAACAGACTTTAGATTAGCCAATGTCTCGCTTGCCAATGCTGAATTGAGGTCAAAACGAACATTCTTGGACAAGTCTCTTAAGGGAGCAGACTTCTCTTGAATAGTCCTCATTAATGAACGAACACCTGAGTCTGACAAGAAAACAACGTCAGAGCCAATACTTTGTATGGTATCTCTAGCAATACATCCAATAGAGCCTACTGTGTCGCTTAGAACAAGAGATGCGGGTGTGGAAGCACCAGAGTAAACAAGAATCTGTCGTTTACCAAAGATAAACAAGAAATCATTGTGAGCTGCCAAGCCCATCACTTCATCTGCACCATTAGGCCATACACGGGAAACATCTAATGTTCCTGAAGTACCACCACCCCATACATGACCTGCAATCAGGTCAGAGAAGCTGATAGTTACCTTATCTGTAGATGTATTAGCTACCCACAAGCGACCAAAAGCAGAGATACAGATGTTTGCTTGAGGAACAGTAGCTACATAGCCTGACTTCTCAGATACTCTGCGATAAGTAGTTGTACTTACTGCGGGGTCATAAATCAAAGGATCGTGATCAGTTTGGAAGAAGTAAGCAATGCCATTCAAAGAAGCAGTCTGCCAGTTAGATGCAGTAATGGTAGGCGCTGTTCCTCCACCACCATAGGTCAACTCAGTCACAGCATTAGCAGTACCAAGTTTGAATATCTTGTTGTTTCCTGCGAACAGAACTGTAAGAGTCCCGTCAGTCTGGACTAACTCATGGATTGCACCAACATCGTTAGCACCCAAAGCACCAGAGGAAGAATTAACCCTTGACCAACCTTTTCTAGCACCAATACGACCATACTGATCCAAGATGCAGTTAGTTGCAACCAAAGCAAAGCCAGCCCCTAGATCAAGAGGGGAGTCTTCAGTATTCAGACCATAAAAGCCTGGTGCTGAGAGACTGTAACTTTGGAGTTGTGCTGCCATTTAGACCGCCACAAAGTTGTCTTCAGGATAACGAGTGCTTTCCAATGCAATCGCATCAGAGAGCATTCCTCTAAACAGAGCATAAGCCTCTGAACTAGATGTACCGCCATCCTCACCACGTTCAATCAAAGCACGGGCATAGGCACTTTGGGTCACTAAGTAGTCCAAGACCTTCACAGATGTGCCATCAGAAGACAAAGCCGCTTGTGGGACAGTCAGGTCAAACAACAGAGTAAAAGCACCAGAAGGAACAGGAAACAGGTCTACTTTCGTGTCTCCATTACCATCTACACCGCTAAAGCAGAACTCTGAAGGAATAGATTGTGAAGGCGCACCAAGGTTTAGTTTGCGGTTCATGTCCACAAACTCAATATTGCGAAGACCAATCAAACTGGTTGTGTTCAGAGCATCATTGACACGGAACTTCTGTCCCGCACCTGTCAAAGCATAAGAACTTGTACCAGAAGTAGTCGTTACTGTGATTGTTTGAGCAAGGCAATTCCAGTTGTAAGAGTCTTCAATCTGACGTTTAGCATCATTGACAAACTTGCCAATCAGAGAAGAATAGGTTGTTTCGCCAACAGTAGAGACTGTGCTTTCACGCAAGCGAACTAACACATCGTTAACAAGTTCTAAGTAGGTCATGTTCGTTGCGCTCCTTGAACCTCAAATGTGGCAATAAAACTAAAGGTACTTCCCGCTTCAGTCGTAATTTGAATCCTATCGCCTTCTTCTAAAACGATATAAGCAACACCATTAAATTCAAGATATTCTTTAGAAGTTAGGGTGTACGAAGTAAGAATGTCTAAAGTGGTTGCTGTACTTGCGTCATACCATTGGACTGTGATGCTCTTTGTCGATCCACCAGTATTGTGGATATACATGACAGTAAATTTGGCGTAATAACCCGTAGGAACTGTATAAACAGTAGTCAGCGTTGCGGCTGTAGGGTTAACTCCGACTGAGGTTGGCCTCATTTACTATTCCTCTTAGAGATCGCTTTAGCTTTAGCTTTAGCGTCTTCCTTGGACGTTGCGCCCCAAGCTCTAAGAGATAATAGGAGTCGGGTAGGCTTCCCATCTTTCATCTCAGCGCCAGGCATATTGCCCATTCGTGCTAAAAAACTAGATCGTCGACCTGAATTACCCGTTTTTAAAGGCGCTTTTAAGTTCAGTCCCTCAGTCCTTTTGTAGAACTCTCGACCTTCCTCATTCAATCCGCCTTTTGGATTCTGGTATTTTTTTAAGACCATGATGATCTTCCTGTGAAGTGTACACCAGGCTGAGGTGGTAATGCAATAGCTAAATCAAAATCTAAGCCATTTCTTAATCTTTGCATAAGAGTTTCTGGCTTCATATTGACCATTTTAGCAATCTCAGTTGTTGAGCGTAATTCACCTTGATACATACGTTTGCCACGATCTGGATCAATTTTTGTGTGTTCTGATGGATCGCCATAAATCTTTGTTGCTTTCCAGATTCTTTGGTATCCAATTCCTGTTTTTCTAGCAATCTCAGCCAACGTAAGATTCTCGCCTTCAAACAAGTATCGCTTGCTATTCCTTCGATTATTGGCTTGCTCAATGCTAGTTGACCATTTTACATTTTCTGGCGAATAACCTTTATTCACATCAATTCTATCAAGACTGTAATCTTTTGATGGCCTAAGTCCAACGTCTTGGATAAATTGATAAAAGCCATCTTCTCCATGCCACGATAGATGCACATCAATTCCACGACCGCCATAGTTTTTGTAATCAGGACTTACTTCTGAATAGCATCGGTAAAAAAGATGCTTCCATGTCCCATGAGACAGAAGTAACTGATTAACAGTTGTTTTGTCTAATGATTCAGGAGATTTCATTTCTTCTTTGCGGTCTTAGCCGCAGCCTTAAATGCCGCCTCAGTAGGAGCACCTTTAGAGCCAACCTTACGCATCTTTTCCTTAGAACCAGCTTTTATGCGTTCTCTCTTTGCTGCGATATTGCTATAAAGACCTTGTTTCATTTCTTCTTCCTTTTGGACTCGGAAATAGCAATAGCAATCGCTTGTTTAGGATTCTTCACCACAGGGCCTTTTTTGCCAGAGTGGAGAGTTCCTTCCTTAAACTCACGCATTACCTTCCTGATCTTAGTGGCGGGTTTCATTTGCCACGACCTGCTTTTTTCATCATGTTGGTAGCAGTACGACCACCACGGGTAGGCATAGCTTTAGGCTTACCAATAGCAATCATTACAGTTACAGGCATAGATTTCTTTTTGCCATACTCTTTGGCTTCTTTCTCGCCTTTTTCTGTGTATGGGAATTTCTTGTTTCCAACTTGAGGCATATAAATCCTTATCGAACTAGCTTGGTTGCAATGAAAGAAATGATACCGCCAACAAC
>Ga0315902_10004775_pt1 | contig 19386 bp, 15 predicted proteins | sample LakEriMetagenome_9_FD_203523 | JGI IMG/M metagenome (GOLD analysis project Ga0315902, IMG submission 203523) | Freshwater fungal communities from buoy surface, Lake Erie, Ohio, United States - Buoy 12 MA117 | ecosystem: Environmental > Aquatic > Freshwater > Lake > Lake biofilm | place: USA... | reverse complement strand
CCGGGCCCATCGGGACACGATGCGAAGACGTGGCCGATGGTCACCGACTTGAACGAAACCTATTACTTCAAGCCGGACGCGGGTAAATTACTGGTGTCCCCGGCCGAAGAGATTCCGTCTGAACCGATGGATGCTTGGGTGGATGACCTTGATCTCGCCGAAGGGCTGCAGCGATTCAGCGACGCCACCACCATGGAGGTCACGCGCGTAGACCGCAGCTGGGCGGGCCTTCGAACGTTTGCTCGCGACCGCAGCCCGGTCATCGGATTCGATCCCGCCGCGCCCGACTTTTTCTGGAGCGTAGGCCAAGGCGGCTACGGCATCCAAACCGCGCCAGCTTGGGGCGAACTCGCCGCAAACCTGTTGTGTGGCGCATCCACGGACAAAGTGATCGAAGGCTTGGACATCGGCGCACTCAACCCCAAGCGCTTTGCCTGAACGTCAATGTTCGATCAAAGGGCCAGGGGCGCCGCCGGCTGAGCGCGACCAGGTCGCCGGCGTCGCAAGCGCCAGGAAGATCGCAAACGCGCCCATGGCAGTCCAAAGCACGATATCGTAGCTGCCATCAACGATGAGATACGCCGCGAGGGCGGGTGCGGCAGCAAGAGCGACCCACTGAGTGGCGGTTCCAATCGTGACGTCGCGGGCGCCGAGGCCAGCCAGCATCGACAAGACGTAGACCTGCGCCAGGTTGAATCCGAAATTCACGGCCGACGCACATATCGCATACATCGTGGCGTCAACACTGCGCGTTGCGAGCACGGCCAGAGGCGCCGCCGAAGCCGCCGCTGCAATCGCGAGAAACAACCAACGACCGAACCGCGCACCCGCGATTACTGGTAGAAGCGCGCCCGCGAGCCCCCCAATCTGCGCGATGGCCAATCCTGTCGCGACCTGCGCTTGATCAAGCCCATGCGCCAAGCCGATGAGCGCCAGATACGCCCAAACACCGCCAATTCCGACGAAGTACAAAGCCACTGACGCCTGTGCGCTGATGCGCAGCGCCGGCCCGGTCTTGGGCTGGCTACCGCCCGACACTTCTGCGAGCGGCGCTCGTTGCGGCATCTGAGGGACAAGACCAACGCCGCCGATCGCGAGCGCCGCGAGCGCGCTGAGCAAGCCATTGAAACCGACGCTGGCATAGATTTGCGGCATGTAGTAAAGCACGATCGCCGCAAACAGCAGCGTCAGCACCAAGTTTATTCCAAAATTTCGGTCTGGCTTCGAGCTAGCGCCAAGCGTCGCCCAGCCGATCGACAGCACTGCTCCGGCACCCAGCCCCGCGGCGAAACGCACCGCTCCAAAGGCCTCAATGCCGTCCACCACGCCGCTTCCAGCATTGGCGGCGGCGCACAAAAGCAGCGCGGCATAAAGCGTCGCCCGCCAAGGCAGCCGCGTCGCCAACAGCGCGAGCAGCGTGGTGCTTACGGCAAAACCAGCAACCTCCGCTGAAGCCAACAACCCCGCTTGCTGTTCGGTGAAACCCTTCTCCGAGACGAGCCCCTGCACAAATCCAGGCTGAATGATGAAAGCAGCGCCGCCGATCACCGGAAGGATCGCCGCCGCCGCAATGCGCATCGCGCTATCTTGTTCGGACTTCATCACACCCCTACGCTCCAGCGCTGCGCGTCCCCAGATTATCGAACGCCTGCATTATTCGCTTGTGCCAGGCTTCCACTTCGGCGCGATCTTCTATGCCTGTGACCACTATCTCTTCATCGCGCTCAATGGCCGAAACCAGCAGCTCGCCAAAATCATCGCCAGACATGGCGCGCTCCAGCATCGCAGCAAGAGCGGGAGACGGGGGCCGCTCGAACGGGCCGCCATATTTTTCCGGGCGATTGCGGCCCGAGCGGGGAAGCTCGCTCTTCACCCCTGAAGGACACACAAGCGTGACCCGCACTCCGGCGCCCGCCAGATCCTGGCGCAAAGCCTCGGTAAATCCCACCAGAGCGTGTTTGCTGGCGCCGTAGATGCCGTGCTTGACCCCCTCTGGGATCACCAGCCCAGAAATCGACGCGACATTAACGATGTGGCCCGCGCCCCGCGCCGCCATTTTCGGCGCCACTATTCGGCACGTTTGAACCGCGCCAAGAACATTGACCTCGAACACCCAAATCCAATCGTTGAGCGGCGCCTCCCAGGCCGCGACGCCGTTGTAGCCGACACCGGCATTGTTCACGAGCACCTCGATCGCGCCTAGTTCTTGCTCGGCCGCATCGAAGAAACTCACCATCGCATCCGCATCGCTCAAGCTGAAAGCGCGGCCAACGATGGTGCTTGTGGTTATCGATCTGATGGTCTCAGCGAGGGCGCCCTCGTTGAGGTCGCACAAGGCGAGCCGGGCCCCGCGCCTCGCCATGGCGCACGCAAGCCCTCGCCCGATGCCTCCTCCGGCGCCAGTAATTGCAACGACCGCGCCGGAGAGATTCGTCATCCTACTCCGCCGCAACTTGCCGTTCTTGCGATTGCATGGGCTGCATGACCTCAGTCGCAAACAGAGTGAGGTTCTTGTCGGAGAGTTCCTTTGGCATCGTGCCAAAGGCGATTTGCGTCATGAAGTGGCCATATCCCATTTGCTTTTGGGTTTCCTCGATCCGTTGGCGCACGGTTTTCGGACTGCCCGCGAGAAGGAAACCAAGCTCGACCGCCTTCTCCGCGCTCATGTCTTCGGAAATGTTGCCCTTCGCCTTCATAATGTTCATCAGTGACGATACCGACGAGTATCCGGGCGGCATCAACATCGGCATTGGCATCTTCAGGAAGTAGTTTCTGAAATTCTCGAAGTGTGGCTTCACCTCGCGGATCGCCTGCTCGTCGGTCTCCGCGACGTACGTCATGGTCGACCAGGCAAGCTGCTCCGGAGAACATTCGTAGCCGTACTCGGCCGCCTTTTCCTTGTACATATCGAGGAATTTCTTCACCACTACGGTCGGACTAAAGGTCTGACAATATGTGTACCGCCGATCAGGATGTGCGGCCCAATCGATGGTTTCGCGACTGCCCTGCGAGGGAATGAAAATCCTCGGATAAGGTCTCTGATAGGGCTTCGGCCAGAGATTTACGTACTGAAACTCATAATGCTTGCCTTCCCACGCAAAGGGTTCGTCGGAGGTCCAGGCCTTGATGATGAGATCATGCGCTTCGTGGAAACGCTCATGAGAAAGAGCCGGATTCGCGCCGAACACATGATATTCCGCGCCAATGCCACGAACGAAGCCGGTGATCAGGCGTCCGCCCGAGATTGTGTCAATCATCGCGTGCTCTTCCGCGAGCGTAAGCGGATTTTCTCGAAGCGGAATGGCGCTGCCAAGAATGCAGATCTTGGCCTTTTTGGTCTCGCGCGCCAAGATTGACGCGATCACGATCGGCGAAGGCATCATGCCATACGCGGTTTGGTGATGCTCATTGACACCGACGCCGTCGAACCCAAGCGCATCGGCTTTTATGTAATCGTCGATCCAGCGCGCATAGAGTGCACGCCCGTTTTCGCGGTCATAGAGCCTGCTCGGCAGCTTCAGCCATGCGGTATCGTATTTCTTGCGCTCCTCCAGATCGAGCGCGGCATAGGGCATTAGGTTGAAGTAATAGAACTGAAGGCTCATGCGGCGACCCCTTCGGCAAAGTTCATGACGGCGTCGGCAAAGCGCGTTGGCTGGTCAATGTGCGTAAGGTGGCCGGCGTCGGCCACGACTGTCAGCTTGGCGCCCGGGATCATGCGCGCGAACGCCTCGCCGTAAGCCAGCGGTGCAACCTGATCTTGGTCCGCCCAAACCACATGCGTGGGTACATCGATGCGATGCAGCCAGTATTTCAGCTGCGGGTCATGCATGCGAGGATTCCAACCGAGCAAGGCAGTCGTTTCCCAAGCACGCAGCACCCGCGCTTGCTGCTCTGGCGTTATGTCAGCCGAAAGCGCGGCGAGCACGCGATCGCGTTTGGCTGCGTCCACGATACAGTTTCGGATGAAATCTTCCCGCGACCAGAGGAAAATGTCGGCGCGGGGGACGCCTTCAAGGCGAATGCCCGCCGCACCCGAAATGCTCAGCGAGGCAAGCCTGGCAGTTGACCGCACCGCCATTTCAAGTGCGATCCAACCGCCTAGCGAGGACCCTGCGATGTGAACGTTGGTTAGATTTCGTTGCCCCAGGAAGTCCAGATAGAAATACGCCATGTCGTGAATTGACCGCAGCCATACTGGCCGCTCAGCATCACCGAAGCCCGGGTGTTCCGGCATGATCACGCGAAAGCGAGACGCCAACCGCTCGAGAAAGGCCGCAGGCTTCTCGCCATCCATGAGCGGCCCCGTGCCGCCCGCGCCATGAAGATAGAGCAAAGGCGGGCCTCGCCCGAACTCAGTCACCTCGATGCCGTAGTCCATCCAGGAGAACATGGACCTTTCAACAGAGTCTTTTTTTGAACTGGCCACGCGAGTCTCCTTCGGGATCACCATCGTATTTTGTGGTACAATAATCAAGTAGAAAGTGATAGGCCCGTAGCCGCATGCGCGCAAGGTTCTTGGCTCATCCATATGATAGATATTGAGTTAGTGGTGCGCCGCTCGACATCAGACAGGATTTTCGCCCCTTGCGATTTACCCCGTTTTCGTTGTACAAACTTGAAATCGGAGACAGGCGGATGATTGAATTGCGTGGGCGCAGCGCCGTCGTTACCGGAGCGGCAAGCGGCATCGGCTTGGGCATCGCCGAGACGTTGGCGGCAGAGGGCGTCAATGTAGTGGTTGCCGACATTCGCGAAGATGCGGCCAAAGACGTAGCTTCCGATCTCTCGACACGCTTCGCGGTGAAAGCCTGCGGGCTCCAAGTTGACGTTTCGGATCGCGAGGCCGTCTATCGCCTTGCCGCCGCCTCGCGGCAAGCGCTCGGGCCCATCTCGATCCTGGTCAACAACGCCGGAATCGGTGTGCTCGGCGTTGACCTCGATGAAATGCAGAATCGTGACGTCGAGCGGATGATCGGCGTGAATATCACGGGTGTCGTCAACGGCGTTCGGGCGTTCGTGCCTCAACTGCGAGACCATGGCGGCCACATCGTCAACGTATCCTCGATCGGCGGGCTCCACGTGATGCCAGGATGGCGCTACGCGCTTTATGCAGCCACCAAGGCGGCGGTCGTTTCACTCTCTGAGGGGCTGCGTGACGATCTTGCTGAAGCGGGCGTTGGGGTGTCCGTTCTCTGTCCGGGCGGAGTGCGCACCGCCATCCACAACGAAGCCTCGACATCGCCTGATCACGAGAACCACGCAGCGGTTGCCGGCGGCATGGACCCGCTACGCGTTGGCCAGTTCGTTGTGCAGGGCATACGCGAAAACCAATTTCTTATCCTTACGCACCCTGAACTCAGACATTGGGTTGAGCGCCGACATAAGATTTTCATGGCGGCATTCGACACCGCCGAGAAAACTGCACGGAGCCTCGACGCGGACGCCGAGTCCCCACTTGATCGTGATTATGTGCGGGGACGCTCATGACCGACGTGCGACGAAAGCCGCCTGCGAAGGAAGAACAGCCCTTCATCGTCGGGCTTGGAGGCACCACGCGCACGGGCTCTAGCAGCGAGAAGGCCCTGCGGGTCGCGCTGCGGCATGCGGAGCGTCAAGGCGCCCGCACGGAATTGTTCGCGGGCCACGATATCGTCCTGCCCATGTACGCGCCTGAATCACGCGAGCGTGACGAGAACGCTCTGCGGCTTGTAGCGGCGCTGCGTGCGGCTCATGGTGTCATCATTGCATCACCCGGCTACCACGGCTCGATTTCTGGCCTTGTGAAGAATGCGCTCGACTATACCGAAGACATGCGCGCCGATGCGCGCGTGTATTTTGACGGGATGGCCGTTGGGTGCATCGTGACGGCGTTCGGCTGGCAGGCTGGCGGCAGCACACTTGCCGCGCTCCGCTCCATTGCTCACGCGCTGCGCGGTTGGCCGACGCCGCTCGGCGTCATCATCAATTCCGCGCAGCACAAGTTCGGACCCGGTGGCAATTGCGAAGACGCAGACACGCAGCGCAACCTCGAAATCATGGGCGCTCAAATCGTGGAATTCGCACGCATGCGACGCCTATACACTGCCTCTGGCGCCTGACGCTTGGTGGAGATGATTCATGCGCGCGCGGCCATCGCCACTTCAGATGGCAGTGACTTCGCTCTGAAAGACGTCTGCCTGGATGGGCCGCGCGACGATGAAGTCGTGGTTCGCATCGAAGCCTGCGGTGTTTGCCGCACTGATGCCGAGGCGCGCCACCTCACCCCACTTCCGGCCGTATTCGGACACGAGGGCGTCGGGATCATAGAGCAGGTCGGCGCGCGGGTCCGCAAATTGTCCCTCGGCGACCGAGTCGCCTTGACCTATCCCTGGTGCGGCCAGTGCCCCAATTGCCGCGCGCGGACGCCGTATTTTTGCGATCACAACTTGAGCCTGAGCTTCTCGGGCACGCGCGCGGACGGGACCTCGCCAGTTCGCCTTGATGGCAAACCCATATCCAGCGCCTTCTTTCAGCAATCGAGTTTCGCTACGCACGCCATCGCCACTGAGCGCAACGCCACGCGTATCGCTGACGACGCGCCATCGCAGATCGTCGCCGCGCTCACCTGTGGTGTGATGACAGGCGCCGGTGCCGTGGCGAACACCATGCGCGTCAAGAAAGGGCAGTCCATCGTGATTTTCGGCGGCGGCGCGGTCGGCCTGAGCGCGGCGATGACAGCGCGAATTTGCGGCGCTGCGCAGATCGTGGTGATCGACGTGCATGAAAACCGCCTCGCGCTTGCGAGCTCGTTTGGCGCAACCGGCGTCCATGCTTCAGAGACGAACGTGACGGCATTCAAGCGGCTCCTGCCTAACGGAGCGCACCACGTGTTTGACACGACCGGCCAGGCGTCGGTTTGGGAGCTCGCCCCGCACATTCTCGCGACCGGCGGCCAGTTTGGCGCCGTCACCACCCCTGAACCCACTGAGACCTGGGCGCTGCGCGTTGGCCCCTATTTCGAGAAGTTCGCAACGCTGAAGATGATCATCCAGGGATCGTCGAAGGCGACCCAGATGATCCCGCGAATGCTTAAGTGGCGCCGCCAAGGTGATTTCCCGATTGATCGCCTGGTCGAGTCCTTTCCCTTCGCCGAAATCAACGCGGCCTTCGCCGCCTCGCGCGAAGGCCGCGCAATCAAACCTGTCCTGCTCATGCCCTAGGTGGACGCCTCATGACCTTCACGCCCACGCCCTCACAGGTTGTTTCTAGGTTCTTGAACTCCAGTCCGCATAGACTGCTCATCGGCGGAAGGCGGGTGGAGGGCAGCGGCGGCCTCATCGACGTCATCGACCCCGCGACCGAGCAGCGCATCGCGCAAACGTTTGCGGCGAGCGCAAGCGACACGGCAAACGCCGTAGCCGCGGCGCGCGCCACGTTCGATAGCCGGGCTTGGCGGCGGCTTTCCCCGGCGCATCGCGCGCGCATGCTGTGGCGGCTCGGCGACCTACTCGATGCGCACATGGATGAATTGGCGGAAATGGAAGTCCTGAACCAAGGCAAGCCGCTATGGCTGGCCAAAGCGCTCGACGCCGGCGCCATCGGTGAAACATGCCGCTATTTCGCGGGCTGGTGCACAAAGCTCGAGGGCACAGTGCACACACCGTCTGCGACCGACGAACGTGGCGAGCATGGAATTGGCCCCGCACTTCACATGTACTCACTTCGCCAACCAATAGGCGTTGTTGCGGCGATTGCGCCCTGGAACGTGCCGCTCGTTATCACCATGGCCAAGCTCGCCGCAGCGCTCGCGGCGGGCTGCACAATTGTGCTCAAGCCAGCGGAGCAAACCCCCCTCACCTCCCTGCGCTTGGGCGAACTCGCAGAGGAAGCCGGATTTCCACCAGGCGCGATCAACGTCATTCCTGGGTTTGGCGAAGTCGCTGGGGCGGCGTTGGTCTCCGACCCGCGCGTCGACCGGGTGACGTTCACGGGCTCGACGGATGTCGGCAAGCTGATTGCTCGCGCCGCCGCACAGGACTTGAAACGGGTATCGCTTGAACTCGGCGGCAAGAGCCCAGTCGTGATCTTCGCCGACGCCAATCTCGACAAGGCTATTCCGGCCGCAGCGGATTCAATTTTCATCAATTCAGGTCAGATGTGCTTTGCCGGCTCACGCCTTTACGTTGAAGAACCTGTGCGGGCGCGCGTAGTCGCAGGCATTGCCGACATCGCACGTTCGATGCGCCTTGGTCATGGGCTCGATCCCGATACAACAATGGGCCCCCTGATTTCCGCCGAGCAGCGCAAGCGCGTGGCCCATTGTGTCGAACGGGGACAGGCGGCCGGCGCGGCCCTCGTCTGCGGCGGCGCATCGCCGAAGCGCCACGGCTTTTTCTTCGAGCCCACCGTGCTCGCCACTGACGATCCCAACAATCCCGCCGCGTGCGAGGAAATATTCGGCCCGGTGCTGGTCACGTCCGGCTTCCAATTAGGCGCGGACCTTTCTGCGCTGGTGGCGCGCTTGAACGACACGCCATTCGGCCTAGCGGCCAGCGTCTGGACCAGCGACATCGCGCGTGCGCATCAAATGGCCGCCGAAATCCAGGCCGGCGCGGTATGGGTCAATTGCATCAACATGCTGGATGACGGCGCACCAATGGGCGGGTTCAAGCAGTCCGGCTGGGGCTACGAGGGCGGGCGGCTGGGTGTCGAGGAATTCACGCAAGTTAAGACCGTGGCGATCGATCTCTCCTGATTGCTGTACATCTCCGGGTCGACCGCGGCGTTGATTCCTCCGCTTTGTTGACATTTTATCGCTTTCAATGGGGTCTGATTCGACATATTGTGGTACAATTAGGAGATTCCGAAGGGGGAGATAAATACTATGGTGCGTCGCCTATCCACATCCGCCCATGGCCCCTGCCTGGCCGCTCTTGCCGGCGTGGTCTGGGGTCTTGCCGCTCCGGCACAGGCCCAGATCGCCGATGAAATCATCGTCACGGCGCAAAAGCGCGAGCAGGCAATGCAGGATGTCGGCATCTCGATGACGGCGATGACCGGCGACATGCTCGAAGAACTCGGCCTGACACAAACCGAAGACCTCGCCCTGCAGACGCCCGGCCTCACCTTTTCGGGCTATGGCGGCGGGGTCACGACCGTCTTCACGATCCGCGGTTCTGGCCAGCTGAACTTCTCCGACGCCTACGAGCCTCCGGTCGCGGTGATACAGGACGGCGCCTACAACTCGTTCATTGGCGGTGTCGGCAATTCATTCTTCGACCTGGAGCGAGTGGAAGTCCTGCGTGGGCCGCAAAGCACCTTGTTCGGTCGCAACGCGACCGGCGGCGTCATCCAATTGATTAGCCGGCGCCCTGACGAAGAAACCAGTTTCGGCGCTTCGTTGACGGCGGGCTCCTTCGGGCTGTTGCGTGGGGAAGCGACTGTCGGCGGCGCTCTCGCTCCCGATTTAGCAGCGCGCGCCTCGCTCTATTTTGAGCAAGACGATGGCTACATGGAAGACCGGAACGGCCCCGATCTCAACAACACCGACAATCTCAGCGGCCGCGTGCAATTGCTCTATGAGCCGAGCCCAAACTTCAGCGCTCACCTCGTTGGGCGTTGGAGTATCGATGACACACGGACGCAAGGATACGTGACCGAACCGGGCGCAGTACTCGCTAACGGCTCGGTCGTGGCCAACCCCTCGCAAGCCGATTTCGATTCGTTCTGCACGGGCCTGGTTGGCGGCGTTGCGCCAGCCGGATCGAGCACCTGCTTTGGACACGTCGAGCCGGACGATGATCCGTTCACGCTCGCCACCGACCGACGCGGCTCGTTTGAACGCGAACACTATGGCCTGACTGGCACACTCGAATGGGACTTGGGCGGAGGTGTAAGCCTCACCTCGGTCACCGACTACCAGGACTTTCAAAAAGCCTATTTGAACGAGGATTCTGACGGCACGCCGCTTGATCTTTTCACATTCGACCAGTCGCAGGACTCTTCTCAACTCTCGCAAGAGCTACGGCTACAGGGGGATGGCGACAACACACGTTGGACGGCCGGGGCTTACTACCTCAACATCGACAGCAGCTTCGACGTCGATAACGGGCTCACCTTCGTGCCCGTGTTCTTTGGCGGAACCGCTGAGCAGGAAACGACGACCTGGGCCGTATTTGGCCAAGTCGAGCACGATTTCTCCGATCGCGTCACTGTCATAGGGGGCTTGCGATGGACCACGGACGAGAAGGACGCGGCGATCATCTCGACGGTCGACCAAATTCCGAATGCGGTTCCCTGCGCGCCCGCCGATGTTGTTCAGTTCTGCGGTCCGATCTCTCAGAGCCGCCGCGAGGATCAATGGTCTGGGCTGCTTGAACTTGATTTCCACGCCACGGACGACCTGCTCTTTTATTTGAAGGCTTCACGTGGCGTGAAGGCGGGTGGGTTCAACGTGAACTCGATCTTCTTCCTCAACGCCAACGAATTGGAGTTTGATGGCGAGACGCTCGACGCCATTGAAGCGGGCTTCAAGTCAACGTTCTGGGAAGGCCGCGGCCGCTTCAATGCAGCTGTGTTCAGCTACGATTACCAGAACTTCCAGACATTCACCGTGCAGGGCGCCTCAACCAAGGTCTTCAACATTGACGCCGAAAACCTGGGCGCCGAGTTGGAACTTGCGTTGAGCCCCACGGACGGATTGGACATTTCCCTCGGCATCGCAATGCAGGACGCACGTCAATTGGCGCTCACACACCCATTCGGTGGAACGCGCGATCGCCCGATGCCCAACGCGCCCGAGCTGACCCTCAATGGGTTGATCCGGTACGAGTGGCCCATGCTGAGCGGCGCCGCGAACGTTCAATTAGACTTCACGCATAGCGAAGAGCGAACACTCGACGCGATCGACAACCCCGCCGCGTTCTCGCCCTCTTACACCTTGATCAACGGCACTATCGGATGGGAGCGAGAGGATGGCCGTGTTGGCGTCGATATCTGGGGTCGCAACCTGGGCGACGAGGAAATCGTCAATTTCTACGCCGACACCTCCACGATCTTCGGCGGCATCATCTATGGGTACGCGCCGCCGCGCACCTATGGGGTGACGCTTCGGGTCGATTTTTGACGCATTGGCGCGCGCGGGGCTCCACCTCGCGCGCGCTTCCGCCCGGAATTGCACAACAACGCATCCGCCCCTATTGTCGCTTCTGGGAAACACCGAGGGTGCAGGCAGTGACGACAGCGCGTAAATCCGCCTATCGCAAGATCAGGTCGGCCATCTATGGCGGAGTGTTCGAGCCAGGCGCGCAATTGACCGAGGAAGCGCTGTGCGAGTTTTGCGGCGTCAGCCGCACTCCGGTGCGACACGCGATCCGCGATCTTGCCGCCGAGGGCGTGGTCCATATCGGATCGAACCGGCGCGCCTACGTTTCAAACTTCTCGCAGCCGCATGCTGAAGAACTCTTCGACATTTTGTCGATGCTGGAGAGTTACAGCGCGGGTCTCTCCGCGATCAAACGTTCGGACGAGCAAGCAACGCAATTGCTCAAGCTCTCGAAGGCGATGGTGTCGTTGATCGATGTCGATCATACCGACGAGCAATATCTCGATCTCAATTCGCGCTTTCACAAACTTGTCCACGGCGCGTCAGGAAATCACCGGCTCTACGAGATGATCGAGCGAATCGTCGATTTGCCAGGCGCACTCTTCATTCAACTTGGCAAGCCAACCGACGACACGCGTGTCGCTGATGATCACCTCAAAATCGCAGAAGCCATTCACCGCCGCGATCGTGAACTCGCCTCACTGCAAATGAAGCTTCACGTCGAGCGAGTGCGACAACAGTTCCGCGAATTGTGGGAAGCGGAGCGGAGCGCGTCAGACTTTCCGATTGCAGCTAACGACCTCAAGCCGCGCCGCGCCATCGGACGCACACACAAATCCAAGCCCCGGAAATGAGGGCGGCACGTCCCCTCGTCGCTGGGCTTCTAGGTTTTGTTTTCGGTGTGATCGGCGGCTGAGCGCCGAAGGAGTTGGACGGAGACGGGGCAATCTCTCCGGGGACTCAGGTCAATTTCTGCAGCCACCATCGGCACGTGAGCCGGCAGCGTGCCGACCAAACATATTGGCCTCCGAACCGCATCTCGGGGCGGCCCCACCACTTGACTCAACCAAGGCGCTGACTTGATATTTTGTGGTACAATTTGAGAGTTTCAGATGCCGCGCGTGCTTTGGGTCGCCATTTTCGTTCTTGGCTTGTTGACGGCCCCTGAGGCCAACGCCCGCGGCGCGCCACGATTCATCGCCGAACCCAGCATCCTCCAGAATCCCAACGAGCGCGTTCCCCTGGCGGCGATCGTCCGGTTCGAGGCAGACCGGCCCGTCACAACTACAATCACGCTCAGTGACGGACGGCGAGAGTGGAGTCTGGTGTTTCCATCTGACCGGTATGACCCGCAACAGGGCTTGCCCATCGCCGGCATGCGCGCCGCTACTGAGCACACGCTGCAGATCTCAATTACCGACGATCGCGCTTTGACTCGTCGCGCGCGCGTCACACTCACCTACACAACGCCGGCGCTGCCCGCGATCGGCTATGATTTCCCGCCTATGCGCGTGGCAACAACAATTCCGACACGAATGGAGCCGGGCGTCACGATCCTAAGCGTGCGGCGCAACACGCCGGGGCGTGTCACGCAAAAGACGGAAGCCCAAGTCGCGTTCGCGCGGCGCTGGGGGATGCTTATCGCGGTCGATGCCGAGGGCGAGGTCGTTTGGTACTATCGCAATCCTGAGCGCCGCATCGCCGGTTTCGAGCAACTTGCCAATGGCAATTTCATCTTTCACACAGCCGACTCGGTGACCACCGAGATTGATGTGTTAGGCAATGAGGTCCGCCGTTGGTACGCATCGCGGAGGCCTCAAGGCGCCCTCAACGGCGCTGTGCCCATCGATGTCCAGGCGCTGCACCACCAGCCGCACCAAACCCACCGGGGTTCCTTCCTCGCGCTTTCCGCTAACATGCGCATGGTCGAGAACTACTATTCCAGCGAGACCGATCCGCGCGCCCCACGCCGCACCCAGCCCGTGGTTGGCGACCGCATCATCGAGTTCAATTCGGCCGGTGAAATCTTGTGGAGCTGGGACGCGTTCGACCACCTCGATCCGTTTCGCATCGGCTATCTGACTTTCGATCCCTACTGGCACACGCGCGGCTTCCCTAACGCGCTCGACTGGACGCATGGCAATGGCGTCAGCGAAGACCCGCGCGACGGCAACATTCTGGTCCTGTTGCGTCTGCAAAGCGCGGTGTTGAAGATCAATCGGCAAACCGGTGAGATCATGTGGATCTTGGGGGCCGATCACGGATGGTCCCCCGAGTTACGCGCCAAGTTATTGCGGCCAATCGGCGAACCGTTCCGCATGTTCTTCTACGGTCACAATCCGCGGATGACGCCGCAGGGCACCCTCACACTCTACGACAATGGCCTCATGCAAGCCTTCCCGTTTGATCCGCCGCTGCCGCCGCATCTCACCTTCGCGCGCGGTGTCGAATACGAGATTGATGAGCAAGCCATGACGGTGCGCCAAGTCTGGGCTTCGCACGACGCGCTCAGCGAAGATTCTTGCTTCAGCTGGGCCATGGGCGATTCCTGGCGACTGCCAATTACAGGCAACATGCTGGTGGACGACGCCATCTGCGCGCCGCGCGCGCCAAACCTCACCTACGAGGAGTGGAATACGCCGCCCGGCATGCGCCACGTCGACGAACAACCCTATTGGGGCCGCGTTCGCGAGTACGACCACGCCACACGCGATGTTGTTTTCGAAATGGTGGTGCAGGATCCGTTTCAAGTCCTGCAATGGGAGGTCTACGGCGTGCAGCGCGTCGCCAGCCTCTACCCCCACGCACGGAGCGCACCATGAGACGGATCCTCACCTTGCTCCTGTGCGCACTCATGACAACGGCCTGCGCTCTCCACGGCGAGCGAGCGCAGGAGAGGCCGAACATTCTCATCATCGTCGCTGATGACCTTGGCTATTCCGACATCGGCGCTTTCGGCGGCGAAATCGACACTCCCAACCTTGACGCGCTCGCGCACCGCGGCGTGCGCTTCACCGATTTCCACACCGCCGCCGCCTGTTCGCCGACGCGGGCCATGCTGCTCACGGGCGCCAATCCCCATCGCGTCGGCTACGCGACAATGGCGGGCGATCAGACGCCCGCACAGCGTGGCCAGCCCGGCTACGAAGCCTTTCTCAATCGCGCGACCATCACGATCCCGCAGTTGCTTCGCGATAGCGGCTACCTCACCGTGCTTTCCGGAAAATGGGACATGGGCGGGCGCCGCGACGAAACGCTCTGGCCGAACCAGCGCGGTTTTGAAGAAAGCTTCGCGCTGATCGAAGGCGCCGCCGACCATTTGGATGCGTTGCCTGCACTCGAAGAGCATGATCGGCCGACTTACGTCGAGAATGGCGCGCGAATTGACTTGCCGCCGGACTTCTATTCGTCACGCACCTACGCCGAACGCATGGTCGCGATGCTCCAGCGTCATGAGAACGAGGCGCGTCCGTTCTTTGGGTACCTCGCTTTTACGGCGCCACATTGGCCACTGCAGGCGCCGCCGGAAACCATCGCCCGCTACGAGACACGCTACGCAGCCGGCTACGATGCACTTCGCGGGGCGCGCATCGCACGTATGCGCGCGACTGGAATCATCGGCGACGCGCCTCCAGCAGCGCGCAACCCACTCATGGCCCCCGCGTGGGAAGACCTAACCCCCGAAATGCGCCAGCTCGAAACACGCCGTATGGCGATCTACGCGGCCATGGTAGAGGAGATGGATCGCGCCATCGGCGTTGTGCTCGATCGACTGCGCGCCAACGGAGAACTCGACAATACGCTCGTTGTGTTCATGTCAGACAACGGTCCCGAAGGCTCGAACCCGCTCGATTGGGGTTGGTACGACTGGGCCGAGGCAAGCCGCGACCTCACGGTTGCGAACATGGGCGGGCGGCGCTCCTATGCTTGGCAGGGGCCCGGCTGGGGCCAGGTGAGCGCGGCGCCGTTCTCCCACTTCAAGTTCTTCGCCCATGAGGGCGGTACGCGCGCACCCGCGATCGTGGCATGGCCTGAACACGCACAGCATGGCGCGCTTGAAGCAGGCTTCGCCAGCGTGCTCGATCTCGCCGCCACTATTGTTGATGCAGCGGGCGCCGAACATCCCAACGGCGCGTCCTACAATGGCGCGCCCACGCTGCCGCTTGAAGGCCGCAGCCTAACACCCGTGCTTTCCGGCCGCACTGACGAAATCCGCCCCGACCTGCCGATGGTTTGGGAACTCTACAATCGCCGCGCCGTTCGGCTCGGCGACTGGAAAATCGTAAGCGCCAACCGCCCGTGGGGGAGCGGCGCTGCGCATTGGCAACTGTACAACGTCGAACGTGACCCGGCTGAACAGCATGATTTGGCGGCTGAGCATCCGCAACACGTGTCCCGGTTGAACGACATATTCGAGCAGTATCGGCGCGCCAACGGCCTCATTCTCGACGACGCCTTCGCCGTCCCGCCGACCAATACCGACAGTCATTATAGGTGGTTGCCGCCCGAAATGCGCCACCCAGGCTATGCCGGTCCATCCGCCTCGCGCGAGCCCCACCGGATCGACACCATGAACTGAATTGGGCGCCCGCAGAGCGACAAGCGAGATTAGACCTAGCAGATAAATCCGCCCGAACGCCTACACGACGGCAGCTTCCGCATAAGACTCCCCCCCAAAAGGCTAAGCACCGTAATGTCAGACGCCTCGATCTCGATCGCGCTCGGCTCTGACCATGAGTGCGCCATGATTACACTCGTTACCGAAAGGTCGGCGGCGACCGCCTTATCGAACGGGGAACGGGGATGAATTCTGCCATATCGGGATACGCAAACGTATGTGCGTCGCAGCAGCCCCATACGATCGTGTGTTATTCGGAATCAGCCTGGTGTTCTGGTGCTGCGGTCACGAAGGCTGCGACATTGGCGCAGGCGCGCTCGGCTTCTAGCAGGCGCGGCCAGCGCAATTCAACGCCAAAGCGGCGTGCATTGGCGAGTTGGGGGATGAGACAAAGGTCGGCAAGACTGGGCACCGCGCCAAAGCAAAATGGACCGCTTTCATCCGCGATCAAATTCGCACAGGCGTCCAGCCCTTCGTCGATAAAGGCGCGCGCCCAAGCTTGAGTGTCTGCTTCTGAGTGCCCGAGCGCCGCCAGACGGCGCAGCACTTTCAGATTTTGCAGCGGATGGATGTCACACGCGATCACTTGCGCAAAGGCACGCACCATCGCGCGCTGGACGGGATGTTTGGGCAATAAGGGCGGCTCTGGCCAAACCTCATCGAGATAGTCGCAAATCGCCAAGGATTGGGTCAGCACCTGACCGTCATCGAGGACCAGAGACGGCACAAGCCCTTGGGGATTGGTTGCAAGATAGTCGGGCGCGCGCTGCTCGTTCTTGCGCAGATGATGAAACACATGCTCGTGCGCTAGGCCCTTCAGGCCCAGCGCGATGCGAACCCGGTATGACGCCGAGGAGCGAAAATAGCCGTGCAAAATCACGCGCGGACCCGATGCATTCTGTTCTCCTTCACTGCGCGGTCGTGTGCGTATCGCGACGCCGACGCTTGGCCAATACGGCCGCCCGGCGCCATTGGGATTTCCGATGCGCGCGAACCCAACCCAATAGACTTGAATGAGCGCCGCCGCTTCAAGATCGGCAGCATTTGGCGCCGCAGCCAAAGCCGCGTCCAGCGCGCCCAATACGTAAGGCACATCGCTAGCGTGCACCGCTCCAGCATGCGCGCGCGCAAGGCCTCGGCCCCATAAGCGAACCTATAATGCCAAGCTGGCGCTTGCGCATAGGCGCGCGCGGGCTCAACCATCATCGCGTCCGCATAGATGGCTTGCGCCAGCACGGCCCTAACGAACACATAAGCGTCCTTCTGCTCAGCGCCAGGGATGTACCAATCGAACACCGCCCATCGCTCGCCAAAGTTAGCGCCAAACATCACGCGCTTTTGCTGCCATTCAGAAAGCTCCGCTGTTTCCGCTTCAAGGGCTTCCTGCGCTGCCGCGCGCGCCGCCGATTCCAGTCGCTTGTGGCGCGTCAGGCCTGAGTGAACGTGAAGAGACTAGGCTGAGGCGGTTGCAATCCGGCCGCATGGCGCACCGCCCGCAAAAGCGCAGCGGCATTGAAGGGCTTCTCTAGAACCGGCGATTCATTTCGCACCAAGGACTGCAAGGCAGATGACAAAACCAGTATCGGCAACCCTATATCAAAAAGCGCTGTCGGCACATGTAATCCTGAAGGATCAATGATGGCGAGCGCATATTCATCTTGAGCTAAAGCGCTCAAGGCCAGATCTCCATTCGTGGTCGACAAAACGCTGAAGCCTTCATCGCGGAGCACCATCGAAATAGCCTCGGAGACAGCCGCATCGACGTCCATGACCATCACTCTTTGAGGCTTGGCCCGACCTGAATTCGTCGTGCATGCGACTTCGGGCTCAAATTTCTGATGGGCGATACTGTCCAAGGGGAAAATCAGCGTGAACGTCGTCCCTCGCCCGACAATGCTCGCCAGCGAGATGCGCCCCCCTGCTTGCTCAACGAACTTGCGCACCATGCTCAAACCCAGCCCAGAGCCGGCGTCGCCTTTGGTGGTGAAGAAGGGTGCGAAAATCTTGGCCTGAAGCTCAGGCGACATGCCAAAGCCGGTGTCAGTTACACTAATCGCCACCACCGGACCGCCCAACGCCTGATCAAAATGCGTGCGCGTGCGGACCGTCAAAATGCCTCCGTCAGGCATCGCGTCACGCGCATTGATCATAAGGTTGAGGAGCGCTGCGCCAAAAAGCCCTAGATCTGCACGCAGCGTAGGCTCCTCAGGGGTCAAGTCTGTCTTCAACTCGATTTGCCGAGCTCCTGACGTGATCAGAAGATCGAAAGAGCGCATGATTTCGTCGTTGACGCCAATCTTCACAATTACGCCGCTCGCGGTCGGCTGCGCGACGGTCAACAATTGGCGCGTGACGCTCGCGCCCCGCTCGGTGGCGTTCTTAATTCTCTCAACAAGCGTTGCAAAACGGGCATCAGCGCATTCGATACGCTCCAGCACCTCGATTGAGCCCAAAATTGCCGTCAGAATATTGTTGAAGTCATGGGCGACGCCGCTGCTCAATTGGCCGATGGCTTCGATTTTCTGCGCCAAAAGCAGCGCCAATTCCGTTTCCTTCTGTTGGGTGATATCGCGTTGAATGGCGACCCAGTAGCGAAACCGACCGGTTTCATCAGCGACCGGTCGGATGCCCAAATCCACCCAAAACGGCGTGCCGTCGCGCCGGTAATTCTTGATGTGCTCACGAACCGGCTGCCAGGCCCTGAGCCGCGCGCTAATGCGGGCTTTGACCTCTGCGGAAGTGTCTGGTCCCTGCAAGATACGCGGGGTGCTTCCAATGATCTCTTCCGCCGCAAAGCCGGTCATCCGCGAGAAAGCTGCGTTGCACCAAACCACACGGGGGCCCGGATGATCGATCGGCTCGGCCTCGGAAATCAAAACAGCGTCGTCGGTGAATTCCGAGAGACGGCCGATCACATCTGTAAGGATCATTTCCTCTCCCCGAGCCGATTTGAACAACGTTCCCTACTCGCTCAATTGGTGGCGCTGATCACATTATCAGCGGCACGCCATCGCCGACCCCGGTCATTCGCGACAAGCGTCCTGTCAATGCGATGGGCGTCACCGTCACCGACGCTTGCAATCATCATTGGTCAATTTGAGCGCACCGAGCCACGTCAAACAAAGCCAAAAAAATGGTCACGAGATCGCTCCCTTGCAAATTCAATTCGGCGAAAATCAAGCGCGAAGGCACAAGCGAGTTTTGCAACAGCATCCGCCGAAGGGTGCCGTTCGCGCCAGCACGACCACAAGCGGCACAAACAACACCGTCATCGAAGGAACGGCGGGCCAGTCGCATGAAGGCGACGCCGATGTCTTCCTGACCTATGCGCCTGGGTCTTCGGTGGGATCAAAGGGACCGCCGACCAACGGCTCCAGCTTTTCGAGCGCGCTAAGATCGGCAGGTCGTCCTGGATCGGAGCCCCGACTAGCCAACTTCGCGAGCGAGTCTGCGATTGCTCTTTCGCTAGAAACGCCGTTCCACCCCTCATTGAGCTCGCCTCACTGCGACCGTCAAACATCCGCGCAGGTCGTGCCCCGGGGCGTGGTGTAAGAGCTGAGTGGGATCTGCCCCACGGGCGGTCATCGAGAATCGTTGGAAGGTCGGGTCGTTCACTACCAACGACTTGATCCAAGGACTCACGATGACCGACGACACGATGGCGCTTCGCACGCTGCTGGAG
>Ga0315902_10004773_pt1 | contig 19395 bp, 12 predicted proteins | sample LakEriMetagenome_9_FD_203523 | JGI IMG/M metagenome (GOLD analysis project Ga0315902, IMG submission 203523) | Freshwater fungal communities from buoy surface, Lake Erie, Ohio, United States - Buoy 12 MA117 | ecosystem: Environmental > Aquatic > Freshwater > Lake > Lake biofilm | place: USA... | reverse complement strand
CGCCCTGAACCTCGGGAGACTTCGAAATATCAATTTTCTTTATGCGTTTGCGTTTCTTTCGATCCGCATCTGCGGCAGCGTCTGCGCCGGCTTTTCCGCCCTGAGGTTTTGGTTTCTCAACCGGCAGATCGATCCTTCCGAGAACAGTTGGGCCGGATAATACCTGGCGCTCCACACGGATCGTTTCGATCTCTTTTTCTTTTTCCGGTTCGGGTTCGGATTTCTGTTCCTGAACAACCTTCTCAGGCACTTCTTCCTGCTCTTTTTTCTCTTCAGAACGGCCTTTACCGCTCAGCTTATCGAGATCTATCTTGCCGACAACTGAAACCTGTACTTCCGGTTTTGGTTTTTCCTGAGGCGGGTCCAAGATCGTACGTTTGATCTCTTCCACGTTAATGGGTTCTCCGTCATCCTCCTCTTCCTGAACCTGCTTAGGCTGTTCCTCCGCAGATTTGTCGCGAATGGAAATTGTCTCTCTGCGTTCCTTTCGGGCACCGCTGAACTTGGACTGCTCTTTCAGCGTCTGATCCGCGGCAAATTCCTGTCTCAAAAGGTCATAATGCTCCTCCTCCACCTTGGTGTTTGGATTCGGATCTATCTTGACTCCTTTTGATTCAAGGAACTCGACAAGCGTTGAGATGCCCACATTGAGCTCCCCGGCTGCTTTTCCTAATCTTATTGGTTTTCCCGCCATATTATTCTATGCGCTCTCTAATTATTCGTTGCTTGTTTCAACCTGTTATTCGATCGGTGTTTACTCAAATTCAGCACGCAAAATCCTCATTACCTCGTCGATCGTTTCCTCCTCGAGATCAGTGCGCTGAACGAGATCATCCACACTCATTTCGAGAACCGACTTGGCTGTATCCAAACCAATGGCCTTGAGCTCATCAATGATCCAGCCATCGATCTCATCAGCAAATTCTTCGAGGTCAACGTCTTCGACATCGACTTCTCCTTCACGGTAGACATCTAATTCGTATCCGGTCAGTTTTCCTGCAAGTTTGATGTTGTGTCCGCCTTTACCGATCGCTAAAGAAACCTGGTCGGGTTTAAGGTAGACCTTCGCTCTGCCTGCCTCTTCATTGATCTCAATGGAAGAGATCTTGGCCGGTGAAAGCGCCCGCTGGATGAGCAGCTGATTATTCCCCGTGTAGTTGATCACATCGATATTCTCATTTCTCAATTCACGCACAATCCCATGAATCCTTGATCCCTTCATCCCCACACAAGCTCCAACCGGATCGACCCTGTCATCATAAGATTCCACAGCAACTTTTGCTCTCTCTCCCGGTTCGCGAACGATCTTTTTGATCGTGATCAATCCGTCAAACACTTCCGGAACCTCCAATTCGAACAAACGCTCAAGGAACTCAGGCGCCGTCCTGGAAAGTATGATGACCGGACTGCTGTTGCGCATATCCACTTTTGCTACCACAGCACGGACAGCTTCTCCTTTCTTGAAATAATCAGATGGGATCTGTTCTGACTTTGGAAGAATCAGTTCATTGCCTTCATCATCCAAAACCATGATCTCCTTTTTCCAAACCTGATATACCTCGCCGGTAACGATCTCACCGATGCGCTCCTTATACTTCTTGTACAAGTGGTCTTTCTCCAGTTCAAGAATTCTTGAAATGAGGTTCTGACGCAGTGAAAGGATGTTCCTTCTTCCGAAATCCGAGAACCTGAATTCTTCCGTTACTTCTTCTCCAATCTCAAAATCCGGCTCGATCTTTACAGCGTCTGAATACGCAATCTCAGTGTTTGGATCTTCAACTTCACCATCATCAACGATCTCTTTATTCAAGAAGATCTGGACATCTCCTTTGTCGATATTTACAATGATATCGATGTGTTCATCTGTGTTGAACTTCTTTTTAAGCATGGAGCGGAATACATCCTCCAACACATGCTGCATGGTCTGCTTGTCAATGCTCTTGAGTTCCTTGAACTCCGAAAAGGATTCAACTAATTCGTGGCTGTTCATTTTTAACCTTTATTTAAACGAAATAACAATTTTTGTTTCTTTTATCTGCGTGAAAGGGAACATTTGCTGTTCCACAATCAATTCTTTTTTCTTTTTCCCTTCGGGCTTCACCATTCTGGATTGTTCGACGGTAATTCCTTGCTCATCAACGAGGGCAAGTTTTCCTTCGTGTTTTTCTCCGTTACTCAGGACCAACTTTACATCTCGGCCGATATTCTTTGTATACTGCGCATGGACCCTCAAGGGTTTGTCCAGTCCGGCGGAGGATACATGCAATTCAAAATCCTCGCGTTCCCGGTCGAGGTTGTGCTCCACATTGCGGGAAACAGAAACACAATCCTCAACAGTTACACCGCCCTCGTATTTATCCAATTCCACATGAATCACATTTGAAGCCGACACTGTGATATCCACAATGAAAAGTCCGTTGGCTAGTTCTGCCATACGTTCTTCCACTAATTCTTTGACTCGGTCTTTAGCGATCATGAGAGATAAAAAGAGGGGACTTTCGTCCCCTCGTTCTTGTTCTTTAGCATCAAATTACGGTACAAATATACGGTAGAATTCTGAAAATCCAAACATTCCAGACATTTTTACCGCGCAGCGCTCCTATCTTTGTGAAAAAAACATGCTGATCGAGATCGGAGATAAGGTCATTTCAACCCGGATCCTAGAACGAAAGTTCGTCTGTGACCTGAGCGCTTGCCGCGGCGCCTGTTGTGTGGAAGGCAATGGAGGAGCGCCGTTGACATTGGAAGAGATCGACCAACTCGAAGCACATTTGGAAGATATCAGCGTTTATATGCGTCCTGAAGGCATTCAGGCCGTTGAACGAGCCGGCGTATTTTATGTAGATCAGGAAAATGAACCTGCAACAACCCTTGTCAATGGAAATGCATGTGCTTTTGTTTTTTTTGATGGAAATGGCGCAGCTAAATGCGCCGTTGAAAAAGCATATTCGGAAGGAAAAATACCCTTCAACAAACCGATCTCCTGTCATCTATATCCGATCCGCGTTAAACAATTCGAGACATTCACAGCACTCAACTACCATGAATGGGATGTCTGCGCTCCTGCTTGTGCCTGCGGCGAGAAGCTGGAAGTTCCTGTTTACCGTTTTCTTAAAGAGCCCATCATCAGGGCATTTGGGGAGGCATTCTTTAATGAACTGGTTGAAGTAGAAAAGGAAATCAAAGAGAAGGGGCTGGGGTATTGAGGTGGTTCACCACAGAAAAACAGAAGGAACAGAGTTTAAACGCAGAGACGCGAAGGATGCGCAGAGTTCACAAAGAGGACATAGGATACTGATAATCCAGTCTCTAGATTTTTGACTCTAGACTCTATTTTCACCATACTCATCAAACAAAAAGGCCACCCGAAGGCAGCCTTTCTCTTGCATCACATTTTTTTATCGCTCCAAGTAGAGCAGTTTCTCGTTCATGATCACACCGTCTCCTAGGAAGCGAACATAATAAATGCCGTTTGAATAACCTGACACATTGATATCCGTTTTCAAGAAGCCATCCTGCTTGTTGACCTCACGCGTTTCGAGCACTCTACCGGATGCATCTGTTACCTGCATGGTGAACATTCCGTTTACTGCACTTTCAAGATTACAGGTAAACAATCCAGTTATAGAAGGGTTAGGGTAAACCACTAGTGATTCCTCTCCTTCTGACAGTAATTCGTCTTCTTGGTGTACATCAAATCGGAATGCAGTACTGGATATCGATGCGTTTATTGTATAGCATGCCGTTCCTGAAAATGCTCCATTATAACCTCTAACACGAACATAGTATGTTCCTACAGCCCCATTATTATACTTCACCAACTCGGAGGTTGTGCCGCCATTCTCACTCGAAGACAGCAACGTGCCGGCACTGTTATACAAGTACAGATCATAGTCAAATGGTAGGTTCGAGATGGTCACACGGATATTCTTCTGTGCAGAAGTATTTGTGAATTTGAACCAGTCGATATCTGTTGAAGTACCTATACGCGCCGTAAGGTTGGTGTTCACTGGAATAGTTTTGGCTGCGCTCAATGTATTGTTGGTTTCATAATTGTCGGTACAAGAAGTCGCTGCCGGCGTTGTGAAATTTGATCCGGTGGTGTATCCGCTTGAGCCCGATGTACAGTTCGTTCTTACTTGCCAATTGTATGTGGTGGAACCTGTCAGGCCCGTTAGTGACAACGTGTTTGTAGTGGCGGAATAAGTTGTCCAAGTTGAAGCCGCCGAAGTCTTCACCTGTACCGAATAACCGCTTGCACCTGACACAGCACCCCAATTCAGTGTTACAGTACTTGATGTTAAGTTCGATGTGGACAAATTGGCGGGAGCGTTGCATGTTGTTCCGCTCACTGTCTGAATATTTACTGTATAATCTTCGACCTCTCCGTAATTAACAGTTCCACAAGGACTTGATATTGCTGCATCGCTCATGATGACGCGCATCCGCGTAGAACCGGTCAGCGCGGTTGAAGGCACAGTAAATGATCCTGTTACAGCGGCTGTGACTCCGGCAGACGTGTACACATTCTCTCCGGCATCTGCAAAGTCCATGTCCTTGTTGTAATCGATGTACACTTTGAAGTATTCTGTGTAGGCAGTGCTTGCAAATCCCGGGGTCAAAGTAATGGAGTAAGGCGCTCCTGTATTGATTGATGTAGTGAGGTTAGTAAAATTTCCATATCCTCCCGAACTTGCTGTGGTGGTATTGTTGATCGTGTTCAGCTGAACACGGTTAATGTATTCATACGACGTATTTGCGCCATTTGATGCACAATAAGTAGGCGTTGAGCTCCCTGAACCACTGCAACCGGATGATGTTTTAAGGCTGGCACGTGCACCACCTGTAACGAAAAGCGCTTGCATCCTTGACTTTTGACCACTGGTGAACATGTACATGCATGCATCATCCGTATAATCCATATAATTCATTGTCATTTCAGCGCTTGTTCCGCAGGAGTTAGCCTTTGGGTAAGCCGGACAACCGGAATTACTTGTCTGGTGGACCGGCGTGTCCGACACCAGGTCACTACCACAACTGGCATCCCCCCAAATGTGACGAAGATTTAGCCAGTGTCCAACCTCGTGGGTTGCCGTTCTGCCCTTATTGTATGGTGCCTGTGCAGTACCATTTGTTCCGAAAGCCGTGTAGTTGATCACCACACCATCCGTAGCGGCTGCTCCACCAGGGAACTGGGCATATCCAAGTAGCCCTCCTGACAGATTACAAACCCAGATATTCAAATAACTTCCGGCAGGCCATGCTGTGCTTCCTCCTTGGGCATCATACTTCATGGCATCATTGGCAGAAAAAGCCGTTACACTGGTTTGCCTGCGGATAATACCCGTTGTAGAAGTGCCATTAGGGGCAACTGTAGCGAGACAAAAATTAAGCTCGGCATCAGCGGACACTCCAGTGAAAACAGATGGTATGAGTGATGCATCTGCATTGAGTTTGCGAAAATCGTTGTTCAGCACTGTCAATTGCGACTGGATCTGAGCATCGCTTACGTTCTGAGCGCTTGTATTGTAAAGCACATGCACAACAACCGGTATGGTAATAACAACCTTCTCCTGATTAACCTGCCCTTTGTTGATCGCTTTTTGCGTAAAGGTTTCGATATCCGACAGTCTTGACCCGTACTCGGGGTCTTCCTGAAGGAGTCGCTCATGGTTGTCCATCGTATGGCATGAACGCTGTGCATTGGAGAAAAGTGCACAAAATACTACACAGAAAGAAATAAGGATTTTTCTCATTGTATTTGGGTTATAATGTCTTAGCAAACGTAAAATTAACTGACTTTTTTAACCAAACAAATGGCCTGAACATCTTTTTTTAACACTTCTTCCTTAACACACTTCGCAATCTGTCTGACAAGCCATTGCACAAACAATGAGAAAGGTAGTATTACTGCATCGTGTCGGCACTGTAACCGTACACAGCCGGGTTCTTACCTCCCATTGGGCGTATGTACGATGAAAGCTGACCACGATGGTGAATTACATCAAAAAGGAAGAACCACATGAGGTTAGCACGTGGCATAGTGAGTATAGGATTACCGGCTACGAGGAGCTCTACTGGCTCTTCGTTCCATTTCGAATCACTGTAGGTTGTCAGGGTACTTATGGCTTTCTCCCATTGTTCTTTGAGTTGATCTGCACCATCCTGAGAGGATGTGAACGGCATGACCAGACACTCATCGCATGTATTGTTATTCAATATCACATTAAAATCCAGCGCATGGGCTATGATGTGTTCAGCGATCTCGTATGCGCTTCGGTTTATTTCGTGTGGTTTATACGAAATCTTATCAAAAGGCAGTGCCGCGATAATATCATAAGTTGCCTTTAGCTCGTTCTGGAGGCATCCAATAAAAAATTCCTTGTTTGTCATGTTTCAAAATTTAGGGTAAAAATAGTTAATTTTACCGCAAAGTTTACTTCTCAAAACCCCAAGATTCAATTGATCTTTCAGAACTTCTCAAATTTGATAACCCTGCACAGATCTTTGATCCTGAAATTTTATTTACATCAGAATTTCAATCATGCTTGAGCCCCAGATACCTGACAATGAGGCTGAACGCCTGAAAGCATTGGAAAGCTATGCCATACTGGACACGCTTGAAGAATCCGATTTTGATGACATTACCCGGCTTGCAGCCCAAATTAGTGGTAAAAAGATCGCCCTGATCAGTCTTGTTGACCGCGATCGTCAGTGGTTCAAGGCAAAACATGGGCTGGCGGCAAATGAAACCCCCAGATCCGTTTCTTTCTGCGGACATGCCATCAATACTCCTCAAGAGCCGTTCATTGTGCCTGATTCAAGTACTGACGCCCGATTTTCCGATAACCCGCTGGTTACGGGAGATCCTCACGTCGCTTTTTATGCCGGTTTTCCGATAAGCGATACCGAGGGCTTTACGCTGGGCACCCTCTGTGTGATCGATGACAAGCCCGGCGAGATCACACCAGAACAACAAGAAGCACTTGCGATACTTTCCAAAAGTGTTATGAATCTGTTATCCCTGCGCCGGAAGAATTCGGAGATCGCAAAGGAAAAGAAGCTGAGCGAAAAGGCGCTGCAAGATCTCGAAATCATTTCTCGCTTCCCTGATGAAAATCCAAATCCTATCTTACGGGTTGACTATTACAGTAGTTTGAAATACACCAATGCGGCTGCTAAAAACAACTTCTTACCTCTGATTAGTGTGGAAGACGGTGTAATCAGGGAATCCATACTTACAAGAGCCATTAACGAATTGATCGAAAATGATTTAGATCAATCACATGTTGCCATTGAGAAGAACGGTAACTATTTCGATATCAATCTTGTGAACCTAAGAACACATCAATACATCAATCTCTATGTTTATGACAAGTCCAAGGTCATGAATGAAACGATTGAAATGAAGACGTTCTATGAAACCATACTCGATTACTTTCCAATCGATATTGGTGTATTCACTTCCGAACATGTATATCTCTATGTGAACAAAGAAGGAATCAAGAATGATGAGATCCGTCGCTTTATGATCGGTAAAACGGATTACGATTATTGTGACTTTAGGAATGTTTCATACGAGATGGCCGATAGGAGAAGGGCTTTATTCAATCAGGCAAAAACCGAAAATCGGATCATTTCTTGGGAAGAAGAATTTAAACTTCCGGATGGTGAAATCAAAGTTGTACAGCGCCAATACTCGCCCATTTTAAGCCAAGAAGACTCCGTAAAATACATGGTTGGATATGGCCTCGACATTTCGAGTCTAAAAAAAACACAACAAGAACTGAATGTTCAGCTCAATTTCATGCAGCTGCTATCAGAGATCGGTCAAGATTTCGTTGGTGTGAAGGATGCCGGTTTTGATCAGATCGTTCAAAGAAATCTGGCAAGGATAGGAACCTATATCGGGGCACAACGTGTTTACTTCTACACCTACAACTTTCCCCAAGAACAGATTGAGTTAAAGCATGAGTGGAATATAGACCGATTGGTGAAATTATCTCACAAACACCGTTATATTTCCTTAGCTGTATTTCCTGAATGGCGTGTTGGTCCACACTTAAAAAATGACCCCGTACTCATTCATGACACGAATCTATTGGAGGAAGGCATATACAAAAATGAACTGATCGAGCTATCGGTAAAGTCATTTTATTCTTTTCCCTGTATCAACAACAATTCCTGTTTTGGTTTCATTGGCGTAGATTTTACTGAAGAACCACGATCACCAACAGATCTTGAAATGCTATTACTGAACCTGTTCTCCCAAATATTGAGTAACAGCTACATGAGTATCGAACACATCAAGGAGATTCAATCAAATAACACATTGATCTCCAAGATGAATGAAGATTTGGAGACAAAGATCATTGAAAAAACATCCGAAAATCAAGAACTGACACAAAAGATCTCCAATTTGGACAAAATGGCCATGATCGGAGAATTGACATCCAATATCGCACATGACCTCAACACCCCTATCGGGTCTATAAAGGCCGCGTCAGAAAGTGTAACTTACGCACTCGAAAGGTTGTTCTCTACTGTTTTGGGTAAATGCACTGCCGAGCAGATCGCATGGGTTTATTCCCGAAAAATCGACGCGATCAATATTTCGGTGAGTATATTGGACGCCATGAAAGAGAAAGAACAATGGAAAAAATTGTTCGAAGAAGTTTACTCATACAGAGATGCTGATCAGAAGCTTATCATTGACGGTATAGTCAGAAATCGAATACTTCCGGAGGATGCTGAAACAGTTCGCTATATTCTGGAGCAGCCAAACAAAACGGAGCTGCTTGAGCTCATGTATCATACCCTTGTCGTAAGAACCTTCAATGATTCCATTCTTTATTCTGCTGAAAGAGCTACCGATGTGATCAAAAACCTAAGGTTTTACATACGCGAAGGCAAGAAAGAGTCTCAGGAGGAAATTGACATTGAAGATAGTATTCGCACAGTTTTACGTGTTTTCCAACATGAGCTAAACAAAGGTGTTAAGGTTCACCTGAACAAAATACACCCCCTTAAGGTGCGCTCATACGAAGCAAAACTATATCAGCTATGGGCCAATATTCTCAAAAATGCAATCGACGCTATGGGCGGAAAAGGAAACATTTACATCACTCTGTATAAAGAAGATGATAAAAACCACATCACCATAGCCAACGACGGCCCAAGAATTCCAGATAACATTCTTCCGAGTATTTTCAATAAGTTCTTTACGACCAAAGACCGAACATCTGGCACCGGTCTTGGTTTGAACATCGTTAAGGAGATCATGGATGAACATAACGGAACCATCGTTGTTAACTCCTCAGATGAGGAAACTATTTTCCATTTCGTATTCAACTAGTTGAAAAAGATGAAATACGCCATAATTTGTGTGGATGATGAACCTGTTGTTGTAGATCTGCTTCGCTTTCAGCTCAGCAAATTATTCAACACAGAATCTGTTGCCATAGAAACATTTACAGATCCTAAAGAAGTAGCGGGAGGTATTACGGACTTATTGAACTTCGGTATCGATGTTATATTCTTGGTTGTTGATTATCAAATGCCCGATATGACCGGTGTGCAGCTGATCCGATCAATCCATTCTAAGCATCCTAAGGTCAAATTCTTCATGGTTTCAGGCCAGGCCAACACCCTGCTTGTGCAGCAACTTATGGAAGAGGGGTTGCTCGAAAAATTCATTGCAAAACCATGGTCCGAGGCTGAGCTCGCGGACGCGGTAAAAGTGTTTATCGATAAATACCCGGAATAATACCGTTTTTATCTGTGATTGGCCAGAAGCCAGGTCAGCAGACATGACACGCCTCGAACAAATCGGTACATGATTTATTGGCTCTCTGACTGTTTCAAAATTCCATGAGCAACTGTGCTTTAATAGCGATCGATGTCCGCTTGAGCAAAACAGCAAAGTTCCTTTCACCATTCAGAACTTACCCCGCATCAACAGAATAAAGTCCCATATATGACTGGTACGCTGATACTATCCAGAACACATCTCACATGCGTCCGGATTATCCAGTGAGCATGCTATCGCCGCTTGCTGCTCTTCGATGGTCTGGGCGGCCGGCTGTTCTGCGACAGTCTTATCTACTGTGAACTTGATCGCATCTGTAGCGGCTTTGGTTCTCAGATAATACATCCCTGTCTTTAGTCCTTTCTCCCATCCATAGAAGTGCATTGATGTAAGCTTACCGAAGTTTGCATTCTCCATGAATATATTGAGCGACTGTGATTGACAAATATAGGCTCCACGATCAGCCGCCTGATCAATGATCGCTTTCTGAGAGATCTCCCAAGCTGTTTTGTAGAGTTCTTTCATGTATTGCGGAATCTCGCTGATATTTTGGATCGATCCGTTGTGTGTCATGATCTTCTGACGCATGTCCTTGTTCCAAAGACCTTCCTTAACAAGGTCCTTCAGCAGATGCTTGTTGACGATGATGAACTCGCCAGACAGCACTCGACGCGTATAGATGTTGGATGTATAGGGCTCGAAACATTCGTTATTACCCAAGATCTGCGCTGTAGAAGCCGTCGGCATTGGTGCTAACAGAAGAGAGTTGCGAACACCGTATTTTTTCACTTCTTCCTTCAACACATCCCACTCCCAGCGCTTGCTGCCTTCCACGCCCCACATATCGAACTGGAAAATGCCTTTTGATACTGGAGAACCTGCAAAGGTCTCATACGGGCCATGCTCCTTTGCGAGATCCTTGGAAGCTGTCATTGCTGCATAATAGATGGTGGCAAAGATCTCACGGTTTAGGTCTCTTGCTTCTTCTGATTCGAATGGGTAACCCATCATGATAAATGCATCTGCGAGTCCTTGTACACCTAGACCTATTGGACGGTGACGCATGTTTGATCTTCTCGCCTCTTCTACAGGGTAGAAATTCTCATCAATAATCTTGTTCAGGTTGACTGTAGCCTGATAAGTTACTTCGAACAATTTATCATGGTCAAAGGCCTTTTCCTCTGTAACAAACTTTGGAAGTGCCAGCGATGCAAGATTACATACAGCGATCTCATCCGGTGCAGTATATTCTATGATCTCAGTACACAGGTTAGATGACTTTATGGTGCCCAGATTTTGCTGATTGGATTTAGCGTTGGCAGCATCCTTATACAGCATATATGGCGTTCCCGTTTCGATCTGGGATTCGAGGATCTTGAACCAGAGATCTTGCGCTTTTACAGTCTTTCGACCTCTTCCTTCGTTCTCATATTTAGTATACAATGCCTCAAATTCCGCACTGTGTGTTTCCGACAATCCGGGACATTCATGCGGACACATCAGTGTCCAGTCACCATTTTCTTTCACACGTTTCATGAACAGATCCGGAATCCATAATGCATAGAAAAGATCGCGTGCACGCTGCTCCTCTTTTCCATGGTTCTTCTTTAGCTCGAGAAAATCGAAAACATCTGCATGCCACGGTTCGATGTAGATCGCGAAAGAGCCTTTACGTTTCCCTCCACCCTGATCCACGTAACGGGCTGTATCATTGAAAACACGAAGCATCGGTACGATACCGTTCGATGTTCCGTTCGTTCCCTTAATATACGAACCCGTTGCACGGATATCGTGAATAGCCAAGCCGATTCCACCTGCAGACTGTGAGATCTGAGCGCAGGATTTCAACGTATCATAAATTCCACCGATGCTATCTTCTTTCATTGTCAACAGAAAGCAAGAAGACATTTGTGGCTTGGGCGTTCCTGAATTGAACAGGGTAGGAGTAGCATGGGTAAACCAGCCCTCTGACATTAAATTATAGGTTTTAATGGCCGCATTGATATCGTGTTTGTGTATCCCCACAGCAACGCGCATCAGCATTTGTTGCGGACGCTCAGCGATACGCCCGTTCAGCTTCATCAAATAGGAACGCGTCAGTGTTTTGAACCCGAAGTAGTCATAACGGAAATCGCGATCATAAATGATGCTTGAATCGAGTATCTCACGGTTATCCTGGATGATCCGGTAAACATCTTCAGCGATCAGTGCCGCATTTTGTCCTGTTTTCGGATCAATGTAAGTGTACATGTCCTCAACAACTTCCGAGAAGGTCTTTTTCGTCTCCTTGTGCAGGTTCGAAACGGCGATCCTTGAAGCAAGCAGCGCATAGTCAGGGTGGTCTATGGTCTTTGCTGCAGCAACTTCAGCTGCAAGATTATCCAGCTCGGTTGTTGAAACACCGTCATAGATCCCTTCGATCACTTTCATTGCCACCACTTCAGGAGTGACCAACGGATCGAGGCCATAACACATTTTTACCACCCTTGCTGTGATCTTATCGAACTTGACGACTTCTTTTCTGCCGTCTCTTTTAACTACATACATGAGCTCAGATTATTTAAATAGTAATAGTATTGTTGTTGTCAGAATTCCTCATCGAGACTAAAGGTCTGGTTCTCGCGGCCTGCGAGTACGCCTGCCTTCTGGTATTCTCCTACTCGTTTCTCAAAGAAGTTTGATTTACCCTGAATTGATATCATATCCATGAAATCAAAAGGATTACTCACATTGTACACCTTTTCATTGCCCAGCTCGACCAACAAACGATCCGCAACGAATTCGATGTATTGAGACATCAGGTCGCTGTTCATTCCGATCAGCTTCACCGGCAACGCATCTGTAACAAATTCTTTCTCAATGGCTACCGCGTCAGTGATGATCTGTCGCACTTGCTCCTTCGGCAGCTTGTTGACCAGGTACTTGGTGTAGAGCAGACACGCAAAATCACAATGCAGGCCTTCATCGCGGGAAATCAACTCATTCGAAAAGGAAAGTCCCGGCATCAGTCCGCGCTTCTTCAACCAATAAATGGAGCAGAAAGACCCTGAGAAGAAAATCCCTTCAACTGCTGCAAAAGCCACTAAACGCTCAGCGAAAGAGCCCTGCTCGATCCATCGAAGTGCCCATTCTGCTTTTTTACGCACACAGTCAAGTGTGTCGATAGCATTGAAGAGGTGATTCTTCTCTGCTGAATCTTTGATGTACGTATCGATCAGCAACGAATAGGTTTCTGAATGGATGTTTTCGATCGCGATCTGGAATCCATAGAAGAACTTAGCCTCGGTATATTGCACTTCTGAAAGGAAGTTTTCGGCAAGGTTCTCATTCACGATACCGTCGGAAGCAGCAAAGAATGCCAACACGTGTTTAATGAAATGACGCTCGTCATCATTGAGTTTATTCTCCCAGTCGATCAAGTCAGGAGAAAGGTCGATCTCTTCAGCTGTCCAAAAGCTGGCCTCTGCCTTCTTGTAGAACGCCCAGATCTCGTCATGCTGGATCGGAAAAAGAACGAACCTGTTCTTGTTCTCTTCAAGTATGGGTTCAGTAATATGTGCCATTTCGTTCGCTTTTAAAGTATATCATCCCTGCGGTGAAAAAGATACACTCTTTCACCTCTTTGTTCATCCTGTAAACTCTTTGTTTCCTCGCTGTGAGAAATCCGCTTTGTAAACAACTGGATTTCGTTATTTGAGGCATACAAAAGTTGTCAAAAAACTCACCTTTCGCAATTAAAGAAATTCACAAAGACTTAATGTTATTAACATCCGTTTTATGAAGTCCTTTAAACTTGAAGTCTGCCGACTTTATCAACACGTAAAACAAAAATATTCACAGACAAAAGGTTGTTTTCTGTCGATAAATTTTTATTTCCCGATAAATCCCCTGGCAGTAAAGCAGTTCAAAGTCGGTTCTACTAAATTACGATAGAAACGATGGGTGCAGGTGGATAGATTTTCGTTATTTTGAACAAGTTCTTGTCAATATTCCAGCAACCCAACAGCCTATAAGGATGGCAGCTAAAAATCCACTAAAAATTTGGTTGAGATACTACCGTGATCTTGTTCGGCTCATTTACCCTGAAAACTGTATCGTTTGCGAAACAGAGTTGACGGTAGAAGACAGCTGTTGCTGTGGATTCTGTATCATGGAACTGCCCTACACCTACTATGAACGATTCACGGAACCCACTGCGCTCGACCAGTTATTTTGGGGCAGGGTTCCAATCGAAATGACCTTCTCGCTCATGTACTTTGAAAAAGGTTCGGCTTCTCAAAAGATCCTTCACGAGCTAAAATACGGCAACAATTCGAAATTAGGCATCCGCATGGGCAACCTGATCGGCGAGCAGATCAAACACACGTCTGCTTTTAATACCATCGAACTACTGATCCCCGTGCCAATACATCACCGCAAAAAATTCACCAGAGGCTACAATCAAAGCTGCCTGCTTGCTAAAGGCATCTCACAGACAGCGGGTATTCCTTTGAATGAGCGCATTATTCAAAAGAATGAACATACTGCCAGCCAAACTCGTAAGGGCCGCTTCCTTCGTTGGGACAATGTCAAGGAGCAATTCAGCATCAAAGAGCCGCTCAACGAACAGGTTAGGCATGTTGCCTTCGTGGATGATGTGATCACAACAGGTGCCACTCTGGAATCACTCATACGTGTCTTTCAGGAAAAATATCCCGACATTCACGTCAGTGTTATAAGTCTTGCCGTTACAAAATGAATGCGAAAAAACAGTACCTCGTGGTTGGTGGTGGAGTCGGTGGACTTTTCCTTACTCATCAACTCTGTGAGGAAGGTCATCACGTGACATTAATTGACAGGGGAACGAACAAAAGCTCCGTAATAGCCGCAGGGTTGATCAATCCATTGGTGTTCCGCAGGATGACCAAGTCCTGGCGAGCAGATGAGCTGATTCCTTTCGCAAGCAATGTATATCGGTTATTGGAATCGGCAACCGGTGTATCCTTTTTTCATTCCATCACCATCCGACGTTTTTTTTCTTCGGAGCAGGAACGCAACTTCTGGTTGGAAAAACAGCATCTCCGGGAGTTTGAGCATTACATGGAACCATTATCTGAGGAGGATCTTGGCTTTTCTTCTTTTGAGCTTAAGAATGATTTTGGTTCCGGTCGTGTGAAAGGAGCGTATTGGGTGAACACATCTTTATTCATTGAGTCTGTATGGAAACATCTTGCCAAACGCGCCGAAGTAATCACGGGCGAATTCGAATATGCCCAGTTGAATGCCGAAAGAACCGAATACCAACATAAAAAGTATGACGGTATCATCTTTTGTACGGGACATGAAAATTCCGATAATCCACTCTTTTCATTTCTCCCTGTTCAAACAACAAAAGGTGAGATTCTTACAGTGGTGAGCGAAGATCTGCCGTCCGACTTTTCTATCAACCGAAAGTGTTTTGTTCTTCCCACGGGTGATGGTCATTTCAGAGTTGGCGCCACCTATGTGTGGAACACGAAAGATACTCAACCTACCGCTGAAGGCAGGGAGGAAATCCTTCAAAAGCTCAAAGTACTCAGTCCGACTGTTCCATCAGTAGTTGACCATCAGGCAGGTATACGCCCCACTTCACCGGACCGGAGACCGATCATGGGTCGGCATCCGGAACACCACAACATCTTCCTGTTCAACGGGCTTGGCACCAAAGGATATATGATCGCGCCTTTATTGGCTTGTGAATTAACCGCTCTTATTTGCAGGAAAAAAGAGCTTTCACCGGAGGTGGATTTAAAGCGTTTTCTCAAATAATTGGCACTTGTCAGATCTCATCTTATCGAAGATGAATCCTTTCTTCGTAAATTTGAAGTTATAAATCACAATCCTATGTATCCACCGGAATTAGTCAAACCAATGAAGGAAGACCTGACAAATGCAGGCTTCAAAGAATTAACAAACAGCCAGGAGGTTGATCAGCTTATTGAAACCACAAAGGAACCAATGCTGATCGTTGTCAACTCGGTGTGCGGATGTGCCGCCGGAAACATGCGTCCCGGAGTGAAGCTATCCTTAAAAAATGAAAAGACTCCAGCCGTGCTTGCCACTGTATTTGCAGGGGTTGACCAGGAGGCTACCGCACAGGTGAGAAAATATTTTTTACCTTATCCTCCATCTTCGCCCTCTGTGGCACTTTTTAAGGATGGGCGTCTTGTTCATTTCCTTGAAAGACATCATATTGAAGGTGTCAGTGCTCAGATGATCGCAGAAAACCTTTCTGCGGCGTATGACGAGTTCTGTTCTTAACGATGCAAAAGAAAAAAGGGGGCCGATAAGCCCCTTTTTTTATCTTTAAGAAACATTACTCAGATCAATCCAACCCTGCACCTCGCAGTAAGCTAACGTGACCCACGGCCTCTTCTTTTCGATCGGTATCGGAGTTCATTATCTTCATCTTCCAAGTGTACACACCTTCCTGGCATTCTTCACCACGATACGTACCGTCCCATCCTACGGTTGTCAGGTCATTGGATTCATAGATCAACTCTCCCCAACGGTTAAAGATGAGGAACTCGAAATTCTCGAAACTGTATCCTGATGAGATTACCGGCTTGAAGATGTTGTTGTAATCATCATTATCCGGTGTGAACGTATTCGGAACATAATAAATCAATTCTGGGTTGAAACGTATGTATCGAACGGTAGAATCAATGCAGCCGTACTGTGAGATCGCAGTTAACCAGATCTCAAAGTTCTCAAAACCTTCCACTGGGAATTGATGATAGGGGTTTTCCTCCGTGGACGTTGGACTGCCGTCTCCAAAATTCCAGATATAATAATCAGCACCTTCGGAGACATTGAAAAAATACGCGTCAAAATCCGTGGTGTACAAATCATACTCGGAAATAGTGAAAGCGGCTACAGGATTAGGTTGCACACAGATAAAATCAACTGTTGAGATAGTGTCCCGACAACCTTGAGGCGTCGATATTACCAATTGCATGTCGAAACAAGCCAGCTCATCGAATGTGAGGTTGAAAGGCCCACAATCGTTAATTACGATCCCGTTCGAGAAAGTCCATTCACAGCTTGAACCGGGCTCAGCATCGGCAAACACCGTAACAGGACTTCCGATACAACCATTTAGGCCATCAGGAATTCCCGGATCCGGCAAAGGGTTTGCCCAAAGCGTAACATCACTTGTAGATACACAACCGTTGGCATCTGTCACCGTTGCGGTGAATGTTCCTTCCGGCACACCTGTAGCCTGATCTGTGGATTGTGTCGGATTAGTATTCCATACAACTGTATATCCCGGAGTTCCTCCTGAATAATCAACTTCCACTATTCCATCCGAAGCACCAACGCAACTGACCGGAGCGCCAAAATAGTTTGAAATAATGGAGATATTTGAGGTCACCGGCGATGGTTCTGTCACATTTACCGTAGCCAGACTGATACATCCATTGAGGTCCGTAACCTCCACGTTATACACTCCGGCTCCCACAATATTATCGAGTGTTTGAGTCGTTCCAACTTGCCCAGTTCCAGTAGTCCACTCGTAAGTATATCCTGGTGTTCCACCCGTTGTTGTCACTTCAACACTTCCATCCGTTGACTGGAAACAGCTTATATCCTGACCGTTGTAATCAGACGTCACCGAGGCAACGGAAATTAGTTGTTCAGGCTGTGTGACCGTTACTTCGATAGTCGTTAAACAGTTATTGGCATCTAAAACGAATACTTCATACGTTCCTGCCCCTAACCCGGTTGGATCCTCATTCGCACTCACAATATTTCCGAATTCATCTCGCCAGGTATATGAATAGCCAGGTGTTCCACCCTGTACGTCCAAAGCAATTGCACCATCAGTTGAACCAAAACAGCTCACGTCTTGTCCGTTGTAATCCGATGAAACCGCAGCATTCAGAACCGTTTGCGGTGGATCAACCAGCGTTATATCAGCCGTTGCTGTACACCCGTTATCATCCGTTACAAGTATAGTATAATCTCCTGCTGGCAGACCATTTGCAGATTGGTTCGTTCCAACTACCGTTCCCGTAGAGTTCGTCCACTCGTAGGTCAATGGTACTGCTCCACCCACAGGTGTTGAAGTAACTCCACCGTCAGAAGCGCCTGTACACGTAATATCCTGACCATTGTAGTCCGTTGTAACAGATGCCGAAACCGTAATAACCACCGGTGCGATCAGCGTAATATCATCTGTAATGGTACAACCATTAATATCAGTAGCAGTTACCGAATAAGTTCCGGCAACCAAACCAGAAAGGTCTTCAGAAGTCACATTGTTCGGTGTCCATGAATATGTGTATCCCGGACTTCCACCGTCTACTGTTGCATCGATCGAACCGTCCGGGTTACAGCCGGTCACATTAAAGCCTCCGGCATATACCGATGGCGTTAATCCAATTGTTAGCGGTGTTGGTTCAACCAGCGTTATTGTAATGGTTTGCTGACAGTCATTGATATCGGTAAGTACGACATTGTATGTTCCTGCTGTCAAATTAGCTTGGTCCTCCAGACCTGCAGTGAGTCCTGAGCCATCTGTCGTACTCCACACATAAGTATAGCCGGGTGAGCCACCTCCGGGAACATAGTCGATGGATCCGTCATTGAGATCAAAACAACTGATATTGTCGCCACTTGGGAAAGTCGGTGAAGTGATCGTCTGGGTAAGTTCCGTCGGTTCTGTCAAAGTAATTGTTGTTGTCTGAACACATCCGTTTAGATCTGTCAGCGTAACTTCATAAGTGCCCGCCGTCAAGTTAGCCTGATCCTGCAATCCGGGCGTCAACCCTGAGCCGTCTGTCGTACTCCACACGTAAGTGTAGCCGGGTGAGCCACCGCCAGGAACATAGTCGATCGAACCATCACTAAAGTCAAAACAACTGATGTTATCACCACTTGGATACGTCGGAGAGGTGATTGTCTGGGTAAGTTCCGTCGGTTCTGTCAACGTGATCGTTGTTGTCTGAACACATCCGTTAATATCTGTCAAGGTAACTTCATAAGTACCCGCCGTCAAGTTAGCCTGATCCTGTAAGCCTGGCGTCAGCCCTGAGCCATCTGTCGTACTCCATACGTAGGTATATCCGGGTGAACCTCCACCAGGAACATAGTCGACAGAACCGTCATTGAAGCTGAAACAACTGATGTTATCGCCGCTTGGATACGTTGGGGAAGTAATCGTTTGAGTTAGCGCTGGTGGTTCCGTCAACGTGATCGTTGTTGTTTGAACACATCCGTTGATATCGGTCATCGTAACATTATATGTTCCTGCTGTCAGGCTAGTTTGATCTTGCTGACCGGCTGTCAAACCTGAACCATTAACTGTACTCCATACATAAGTATAGCCGGGCGAACCTCCTCCGGGAACATAGTCAATTGACCCGTCGTTGAAATCAAAGCAGCTGATATTATCACCACTTGGATATGTCGGAGAGGAAATCGTCTGGGTTAATGTTACAGGTTCTGTCAGCGTGATTGTCGTTGTTACCTGACAGCCGTTTGCATCCGTGATCGTAACATTGTACACTCCTGCTATCAGTGAACCCGGATCCTGTACACCAGAGGTGAATCCATTTGGACCTGTC
>Ga0315902_10004768_pt1 | contig 19408 bp, 23 predicted proteins | sample LakEriMetagenome_9_FD_203523 | JGI IMG/M metagenome (GOLD analysis project Ga0315902, IMG submission 203523) | Freshwater fungal communities from buoy surface, Lake Erie, Ohio, United States - Buoy 12 MA117 | ecosystem: Environmental > Aquatic > Freshwater > Lake > Lake biofilm | place: USA... | reverse complement strand
CGATCATCAAATATATTATGATTACTTTGCTCTTTATCTTCATATTTAGGAGTAAAAATATCCAGTTAAATATAGTCATCGCTCTTTTCTTTTCAATTATAGTTATAGTATATTTACATCAAGAATCACAATCAAAAGATAATATCAAAAAAGAAGTTATAGCGAATCAAATAAATAATATTACTCCACAACCAGATCAATTTAAAGATAAGTTAGATCTTATAGATTTTTTCTATTCAGTTCAGGATTTTTACAGATATAGTCCTCAAGTATATACAGAGTGTATCTATCATTTAGATGATTTTTTTAAAACATACAAGATAATTATGACCGGTAATAAATACTGTAATGATTATTATAAAATAGCGGTAGATCAAAAAAATAAATCAGTAAATAGTTTTCATGCGATTATTTATAATTTACCGGATGATTCAAATCTAACAGATAAATTTAACAGATCTCACAAAAGACTTGAAACTCTATTAACAAATTATTTAAATGATCTGTATGATAAATGTCAGGAGAGATTAATCACTCATGGTCGAGATGTTTATACTTCTATCATATTAACAGGACCCGCCGAATATAATTCAAAAGATAATTATGAGTTATATTAAAATCTCTCCTAATATTATTATGATTAAATATAAGTTTGTAGATACTAATAATCCACCTGTTCCTTATAAACCAGAACAAAATATCAGTTATTATTATCAAGTTGCCATATTCTTCAATAAAAAATTAAACGGATATCATATTCGTAAATTTTTTATCAATTCTGATAATGATGTTATAGATGCCAGAGAGTATATACTTACTCCATCTCAGTTTAAAAAATTCATTAGAAATACTAAACCTAATATTTATAGGACTTACTCAGTATATTCTTTGTATAATATCCAATATCCTCACATATCCGATATATTGTTATTGAAATCAAATATACTCAGTAAAGATCATGATTATACTGGATATGCGCCTATTGATCATTGTTAGTAATTATTAATCTGTATGTATTTTCGCGTTCTTTTTCTTCATGATTAAAAAACACAATGAACGATATAATTAAACTGATCATGATAATTATTAGTCCTATGTAGAATAACCGATTATCTTTAGTAAAAAAGTTATCATAATTAAATTTAATAATATCATCTAACATATTTAATATAGTGTCTTTTGTTGATATTACTATCTCACCTACTGATTTTTCATATAACGGAGTTGGCGGATTTGGTTTGTTTAATTCTGCTAGTTTATCTTCTAACTCTTGTTTCATCGTCTGATCTCGCCGAATTTTATATTGATCAAACTCTCGATTGAACTTATCTACCTCCTCCCTATCTTTATCTATCTGATAGATATATTTGCCATCTACTGTTCTGTGTAAATCGTTTCTTGGAATACTTTGATCTTCGTTGATGTCCATAAAAAAATTGATTTTTAATTTATAATATATTTATAGTTAAATATATTATAATTATTACTAACAAATATGTTATATTTTAGATGTCCTACCTGTAAAACTGTATTAGCGGATAAACAGATACCTTATGAAGAAGCTATTAAAAAGATATGTGCGGATAAAAAATTATCTGACGAAGAAAAAAATATTAAAAAAATGCAAGTTTTAGACGATTTACAAGTTATCAGATACTGTTGTCGGATGAGAATGATCACTTATATCAAATTAATTGAAATAGTAAAATAATAATTATAAAAATAAACATTAGAATATTATAAATCTATCATATTCTAATACTTATTCTTTCTAATATTTTGACATGCTGGTCTTTGATTTGGATCATCTCTAACAGATAATACACTGATAACCTCACCTACTCCTCTAGTTGAACCCTCCCTAAAAAAAAGATGAGTACCTACCTCCATAAACTCTGGATTTACTGTAAATCTAAAATTAACTAACGCTTCATCCCCTAATTTAAGATGTTTTTCTTGATCTATACTTAACTGTGCAGTCTGTCTAACAGTGCCACAATGTATAACGGGCGAGTATCTGTTTCTAATAGTAGTGGAATGATTCAATATTGTTATCTTTGCTGTAAATTCATAACACAGATTATCTAGACTTGAATTAGACTTAGTAGTAATTATCATACCTTTATGAATCATATTTATATTGAAAGTAATCTTCTTGTCAGTTACTCTAAACGCGATACAACCACGAGTTTTATTTTTTAGTTCTTGAATTACATTTTTACAGTTGTCATGAATAGACCATATTTTAATCGGAATAAAATTTTTACCAACTGGTCCTAACAACATTTCATCACCTACTTTAATACTATCGCCTCTTAATAATCCACTAACTACTAATCCAACTCCTTTAGGAGAAAACTTACCATCAATATAAAATACAGATCTATTTATAAAAACAGGTTGATAACTCCAAACATTACGAGACTTTAAATTTAGAATAAATTTTTTTATAACATCGATATAATATCCAGTCTTATTAGATATAGTAATGACTGGTATAATATTATGATTATGATCAATCATATCAGTTAAACTTTCTAATTCATTTATATCTTCATCTTTCTTGGTTATTTGCTCTCTTTCAGTCAGATCTAAATCTTTTATCGAGTTAATAAATCTAGGAGATCTTCTATATGATTTTAAAATCTTTCTAATCGAATCAGTTGTCTTATTATAGATATCCGGATTATCTTTTACTAGATCAATCCTAGTAATAATAATTATAAATGGAATGTTCAAATACAAAAATATCCCGAGATGCTCTCTGGTCATCTTTAAGATACCTTGATTAGCAGAAATAACTAGAACACCATAATCCGGAAAATATCCAGTTATGCCGTAAAGTGTTGTTTTTAGATATTTTTGATGACCGCACAGATCAACTAGGATAATATTATTACTATCATTTTTTATAGTTCTTACAGATATATCAGATGTTTTACCTGATTCTATCTCGTGTTTATGTCTAGCCACCGTTTCACGAGCAGATCCATTACCGTTATCTAAAGTGTCTGTACTTAAAACACCGATAAATGTTGATTTTCCCGCATCAACATTACCTGCAATAACTATACTAATATCCATCAATAAAATCCTATATATAAAGATTAATTAGTATATATTTATATATATACTTAATTAGATATGGATATAGTTAGGGGGATTTTAAAAGATAAATATAACAATCAACAGTTTTTCATGACTGAATTGAATAAATTAATAACTGATATTCTAGAAGATACTGGTTTGTCTGAGATTATTGTAGTAACATGTATGTCGGAATATATCTATTTACATAGGAAGAATAATAAATATTATTTTGGACTAAAAAGAAATACTCAACAAAATAGAGAAAAATATCTAGGTATGTTAAAAAATATTATAAATATAGATCAAACATGTACTGATCTGAGTGAATTAGATCTAAAAGATGAATTTGATAATATAGATGATGAATTCGAATATCCAGTTCAAAAAGATTTAGTAATTATTAAGAAGACTAGTCCTGATTTTGGTCCATATGGAACTCAAAATATCCATGATATCCAGAATGATGACGAATGGGATTTTATTCATTTTAAAAGATCTGATCAGTTTAAAAAACTAAGAAATATTAAACTACCAGAACAACGTAGTAAAGAATGGTTTGCGATGCGCGATGGTGCTATCACTGCTAGTGATGGTGGATGTGTTTTAGATGTTAATAAGTATGAACCACCATATAAATTTATAATTAAGAAGTGTATCGGTGCTCCATTTAATTCTAATGAGTTTTGTTATCATGGTAAAAAATTAGAGGAGATAGCGACGATGATATATGCATATCGGATGAATGTTACTGTTGAAGAATTTGGATTAATGATGCATCCTACATACTCTTTTTTAGGAGCTAGCCCAGATGGTATCTGTAATAATTATAAGCATGATGGAATACATAGATCTAAATATGTCGGTAGAATGTTGGAGATTAAGTGTCCTTTTGTCCGAAAAATTAATAAAACTGGAAATATTTGCGGGGATATCTGTCCGATATATTACTGGGTTCAAGTGCAATTACAGTTAGAATGTTGTGATTTGGAAGAATGTGATTTTTGGCAATGTATCTTAAGAGAATACAAAGATCGCGATGAATTTATAGCAGATACTAACCCTACTGAATATTTTTTATCTAAAAAGTATAAATACGAAAAAGGTTGTTTAATACAGTTAGTACCTAAGAATAAAATGACAGATATTATGAATGGTAAATATCTAGATGTTGTTTATGATAGTGCTATTTTTATCTATCCGCCTAAAATAGAAATGTCACCTTATGACTGTGATATTTGGATCGCTCAAACTATAGGTGATATTAGTACGAATAAAAAATATGAAAATTATGTATTTGATAAAGTAATTTATTGGAGATTAGAAGATTCATTTAATGTTACTGTGATGAGAGATAGAGATTGGTTTAATGATAAACTAATTATATTTAAGAAAATGTGGGGGTATGTTCGATTTTTAAGAAATAATAAAGAACAATTGGATTTATTTAAGAAATATCTAGATTCATGTAATATTAAGAGTGAAGTTAAAAAAAATAAAATTATTATGGATATAATTGAAAAGTTATGTGATTATACTAATCCAGATTATCAAAATATTATAGAAAATATTAAAGAAGAATTAGAAAATAATAATTTTAATGATAATGAATCCAGTGAATTAAATCTGGATGAATTTAGTTTTATTTGAACTAGTTATTAGTTTTTTTTGATCTATATTATTATATAAATCAAGAAAAATAATATGAAAATTAAAAGTACTAAAGGAGGATTTCAAGTTCATAACCCTGATATATCTAAGGAACTCCCACCGATTAAAGTAGTTGGTGAAAAACGAGTATTAGCCAGAATTACAGATAATAATAAAAAATGTGCTCCTGGAGTAGAAAAAGATAATATATCGTGTTTTACTTTAAATCAGATAAAATACATAGTAGATGCATATAATCAGACTTATCCAGAAAATATGATAAAATTATCTAGAGGAGCAGAAGCAAGTAATTCTAAAGAGTATAAAAAATATTTGATAACTGAGTTGAATAAAAGATTCGAAAAGGTTTGTAATTATGATCAACAATGTTTATTGAATCAAGATTTTATTGAAAAGATAGATAAAAAAGTGTTGGTAGAATTAGTAAATGATACTTTTAGACCAGAAGGACCTAAAACTGGAAATAAATGGTTAAATACTTTAAATATAGAGGAAGTGATGGGTCAATATACTAATAATAGTCCTAATTTAAAATTATTAAAAGGTGGTATTAACATGAATTATGGAGAAAGTAAAAAACATAATGATTTTATATTTTTAGGCGCTGTCCCTATAGATTTTGATGATGAAAAAGTAGGAAAAATAGATCCAAGATGTAAATTTATTCAAGAGATAACTAATAATTACGATAATTTAAAAAAATTGTATGATATGAATATTTATAAATTAGGAATTATATTTAATCTCGATAAACATAATCAGAGCGGATCTCACTGGGTGGCTTGTTATGCAGATTTAAAGGCCGGTTGTATATACTATTTTGATTCATACGGAATAAGACCACCTCAGTTAATACAAAAATATATAAGAAAACTTGGAAGGTTTATAAAAGATGTACTAGGTAATAATAATTGTATAATTGATTATAATAGTTTTAGACATCAGTATGAAAATAGCGAGTGTGGAGTTTATTCTTTATTTTTTATCATATTTTTATTGTTAGGTAATAATTTTAATGATTTAAATAGTGTTCATACTCCTGATGGAGAGATTAATAAATTTAGGGAATTTTTATTTAGTTGATTATCTATTAAAAAATTTAATTTAATTAAATTAAATTTTTATCTAAAGCAAAATTAATTTTTAGTAAAAGTATTGCCACATACTAAACAAGTCACAAAAACAGTCATTGGTTCATCTGCCGATCTAGTCTGTGCTTGTCTAATTTGACATTTTCTTTCATTACACTGATAACACTTGTACAGATCAGTAGCAGCCATATTATTTTTTTTATACTCCTTCAATTCTCTCTTTTTCAATAACTCCTCCCAATTACTCGGTTTTAAAACATGTGGATCTAAAAAAGCTATCTTTTGTAAATCATGAAAATTATCTATATTATATTGATCAATGTCATATATTAAATTATCAAGTTTATCAGCATAAACAGCCGGGAACATATCTACATCATAAAAATTAGTAATACAATACAATATACTACATTCATATATACCTGACTCTAATATTATACTTTTATCTATATCTAAAATTTTTTGATTAATGTTTATAACACTCTGTGGTCGATTAACTAAACTATATAACTGAATCAAAAAATTAACATTCAAGTTACTAGCCTCTTTAGTTATAAATTTAAACTGACCGAAAACATCAGCCATTTTGTATTTATTTATAATCTTGTTATATTCTTGATTCATGATTATACACTGATATAATGAACTTATAAGAATATATATTAATATCAATTTTTTTACATACTAAAAAAATTGATATTAATATTATTTATGATATAACTAGTATATTATAATTATAACTAATCATGCAGGATATTAATTATGATCTATATATACTTAACGAAAAAAACAAGTATATCACTAAAAAATTCATCGAAAATATGTTATCATCCAGAAACATAGATTATCAAGTGAAAAACATAGATATATTTATCCAATCTACAGTTCATAAATCTTATATTAAACATCCACCTGAATACTGGAAATCCAGATCATCAACAGTTACTAATTTAGATCTTAATCCAATCCCCTATAAATTAATCCAGAAGACAATCCCTTTAAAAGATAAATCGTATGAGAGGTTAGAATTTTTAGGAGATTCAATTATCCATTATATTCTTGCAGAATATTTTTATAATCGTTATGATCAAGAAGATGAGGGTTTTATGACTAAACTTAGAACAAAGATAGAAAGTAGTGAAACTCTCGCTACTTTTTGTAAAATAATTAAATTATCTGATTATATTATCATATCCAGATACATTGAAAAAAATGATGGACGGACTAATAATTTAAGTATTTTAGAAGATACATTTGAAGCTTTCATAGGTGCGTTACATTTAGATAGTCCAGATGGACTAAATGCATGCCGATCTTTAATAATTTATTTAATAGAAAATCATATAAATCTAGCGGATTTATTATGTAACGAGACTAACTATAAAGCGTTGTTATCTCAGTACTGTCATAAAAAAAAATGGGCAGATCCTATCTACGGTATATTATCTGTTAATGGACCAGATAATAATAAACAATATACTGTTTATGTAAAAAGAAGATATAAAAAACATGAAGATGGATGCATTGTAGGCACCGGTATCGGATCATCTAAAAAAAGAGCCGAACAAGAAGCAGCTAAAGAAGCATTAATTAAATTTGGCGAAATAAATACTAAAGAAGAATGTGATGAAGATACTGACTCTATCGAAGAGTTATCAGATCAAGATCAGTAAAAAAATTATAATAATATTATATATAATATTATTATAATTATGAACCTAAATTATGTAGATTTAAAAATAAATGGTAAATTATTCCCAACATGGATATTAGCTAATTTTAAACAGTATAAACTACCAGAAAGACTACAAACATCTGAACTAACAGATAAATGTAATATTCCAGAAACAGAGAGAGAACTACATAAATATCAGCAGTTCGTCAGTAAATATATGGATTTTAACAGTCCATATCGTGATATCTTATTATATCACGGTTTAGGATCTGGTAAAACTGGCACAGCTATCAATATTTATAACGTTTTATATAATTATACACCTGGGTGGAACGTATATGTTTTAATTAAACATGCATTAAAAGGCACTTGGTTAGATGAAATACAAAAATGGTTAAAAAAAGATGAATTTGAATACAGATACAAAAATATCATGTTCATTAATTATGACTCACCAGTTGCAGATAAACAGTTTATGACAACTATAAAAAATTCAGATAGTTCAAAAAAATCAATATATATTATTGAGGAGGTTCATAATTTTATTAGGAATGTAGCTAGTAATATCAATACAGGAGAAGGTAAGCGTGCATTAACTATTTATGATCATATCATTCAAGATAAAACAGATAATATAGATACTCGTGTTATCTTATTGTCCGGAACACCAGCTATCAATAAACCTTTTGAACTTGCATTATTATTTAATTTACTCAGACCAGGAATATTTACTAAAAGCGAAAGTGAGTTTAATCAGTATTTTGTATCAGATACAACATATCAAACAATCAATCCGAATACAATCAATATGTTTCAACGAAGAATAATGGGTCTAGTATCATATTATTATGGTAGTACTAAAGAGTATGTGGCTAGTAAAACTGTAGATTATGTTGATGTAGAGATGAGCAAATATCAAGAGGAGATTTATGATTATTATGAGGAGATTGAAAAAAATATGGAGAAGAGAGGGACTAATTCTAAAGTATATAAATCTTATACTAGACAGGTTAGTAATTTTGTTTTTCCTAATATATCACAGAGAGTAACTGGAGAGAATAGACCTAGACCTAGTAAATTTAGGATTACGATGAGAGATGCCGAAAAACTTGAAACTGGTAAGTTAGAAACTAACAAATTAATAGTAAATAAAGAACAAGAGTTTGTTACTAATATTAATGAATATCGAAATGCACTTACTACTTACATTAGAGAGTTTATTGAATTCTTAGATAAACATCAAGATCAAGATCAAAAAATAAATCATACTATAATGGATGATGTTAAGAATTTTATTAGTCTTAACTGTTCATTTAGAGAGTTTAGATATAACTCTGTAAAAAAATCATCATTATTTGAAGCTATGTTAAATAGTTCAGCAAAAATGTTGAATATCATCTTTAATATATCTTTATCAAAAGGTCCGGTCCTAGTCTATTCTAACTATGTCCAGATGGAAGGACTTGAACTATTTAAGATATATCTATCATATTTTAATTATTATAGTTGGATGAAAGATAAAAAACTTGTAGCAGGAAAAATAGGCTACACTGAATATCATGGTGGTATTAAAGAATTAGAAGATAGGCGCGCAGCAATGAAAGCATTTAATGAAATTAATAATAAATATGGGGATCATATTAAGATTATGTTAGTCTCTCCAGCAGGATCAGAAGGCCTCTCTCTAGAAAATGTTAGACAAGTTCATATTATGGAACCTTATTGGAATGAAGTAAGAATCCAGCAGATGATTGGTAGAGGTATCCGTTACTGTTCTCATAAAAATCTACCAGTTAAAGAACGTCATGTAGATGTATATAGATATAAATCAGTTAAATCTAATACAGACTCTTGGACAACTGATCAGCATATAGAGGATTTAGCTCGCAGTAAAGAAGGATTAATACAATCTTTTTTGGATGCTATGAAAGAAGTATCAGTTGATTGTGTTTTAAATCAAAATGATAATATGGTAAATGAAAAGTATAAATGTTTTCAGTTTGAAGAAAAATCTTTATTCGATGAAAATATAGGACCAGCTTACAAACAATATTTATTAGATGATATAAAAAATAATAACGGATCAAATAGTACAAATGCGATGAGTATGAAGATAAAAGTCATGAAGATTAATGCAGTTTATTTATTATCTAAACCAGATGATGAATCTAAAAATTATTCTAAAAGTGAAGAGTTCTGGTATTATGAAAAGAGTGGAATTGTTTATGATAAAGTGATGCATTATCCAGTTGGTAGAGTTGGATATGATGATGAAGGAGTGCCACTAAAATTAGATAAAAATACTTATATTATTTATTATCGAATACCTATACCGATTATACATGAATAATAAAATAATTTATAATTATAGATTATTTTATAATACTTTATTCAAATATTGTCCAAAAGTAAATCCTAAATAATTCATAATAATATCTTCATAAGAACCATAACACCAACTAGACATATTTTGATCTATCTTATTAGCAATATTAGGAAATAATCTAGGAAATATTTTACTTAAAAAATATTCATAAACCTCCCATGATCCACCGGCAACCATTGAAAATACTAAATAATCTGGATATTTATATCCTATATAAGTAAAAAATATAAAATGAGTTATACACCATCCGTTTAGAAAATCTCCTAAAATCGGTGATCTGATCTTAATTAATATATCATCATCTTTATTCATATTTAATGCGTATAATATTACTCCATAAATGTGGATGATAATTACTATAATTAGAAAATCAAAACATATATTATCTATCATATAATATATATGAATAATAATATACCTAGTAGAGATATTAGAAAAAAATATATCAAGAATAATAATCCAGAGGTAGTTGATAAATATATTAGAAATTTAGAAAGATTATCAAAAGAAAATCCAGATTATAAACTAGTATATCAACAAGATCTAGATTATTACAATTATATTAAATTAGGTGGATTTTTATCAAGTAAAAGATCTGGTTCTGATTGTCATGCAATTAGAGAAGGGTCACGAACATGTAATAATCGAGCAATGAATTTATTAGAAATAAATGATAAGATAAATAAATATATTAGAGAAGGTAAAATACCTCTAAGACAAGCTCAGAATGTAGTAAAAGATTTTTTAGATACATGTTTATGTTGTGATAGTTTATATCGTCAAAAAATTCCAGAAAATACAATAGTTAATTTAATGTCGAAGATAGTAAAAAAGATAACAAATTCTGTACCACTTTTAGAATTTGCCTATAAATATGTATTACCAATATATTTTAGTGACGGTGATCGTATATTTGATACTCAGCTATACAAAGATACAGAATTATATATAAAAAATCCGAATGATCCAATTAATAGAAAAAGATTAAAAGAACGAATAAAGAATAATAGTGGCGATTATAAAACTATTACTACAGGTATTATAACTGCGATTTTTATGGCGGTTGAAAAGAAGTTTAATTAACTCTCGGCCTCTTGTGTATTTTCAGCATCGACATAACTGTTTAATATTTTTTTTATATTATTATTAACTCTCTCGCATTCTTTTAATTTATTGATAAAATTTTCATTTTGAGCAATTATTTTTTCTCTATTTTCTAATGATATCTCTCGATTATTCAACATAACTTCTTTATCTTTTTTATATTCATCTAATTTATAATATACAACTAATAAAGTACAAGTAACAGTTATTAATGCGATTACAAGAATAATTATAAAAAAAGAACTAGTGTTCATAATTATATAATTTACAATAGAAAATTATATAATTATTAATAAGTTACATTCGTATTTAATACTGGTTTAACTATACCGACGATAAAAACCAGATAAGTTTGTATATTTTTATTAAGAGGATGTCTAATATCTGATTTATCTAATTCATCATAATCATATTTATTATAATTTGGGTTTAGTAAATCGCCAAAACTATCATAAAATTTTATACTTAATCTTTGAATATGTCCTAATGCAGAAGTAATATATGTTTTATTACATCCATGTAGGCATCCACTATAGTATTTATTACCTAAACGACGATCCGGAAATATTAATCCAAACGGTTCAACCGCTTTATTATGTCTATTTTTTGAATTATCGCTAGTACAATATACTCTTTCATCACTATCTTTTAATTCATCTATCTCGATAATTACAAAACGATCATCAGTTAAATTGTTTGATACATCGTATATATATCTTGAGTGTTCTTTAATAATCGATGAATGTTGTGGCAATACTACGCTATCTAATCTAATGTATTTTACTCTCTTTAATTCTGTATTTAAACTGGGTTGAGGAGTAGAATGCATATATGACGTTTCTAATCCATCGGGATTATTTTTAGTTGAAACTGCCGTTCTGATAATACCAGGTGCTATACTGTTTAAATGAACAACAAAATTAAAAGGATTCGGATATGCTTTAATATCGCGATCAATACTATCTATATATAATTTGTATTCAACTATATTTTCTTCTAGAGTACTAAGCCCTAAATTATTATGTAAAACATCGTTCTTGTTGATATAACTAGGCTTTTCTATTAAAGGATCTGTTTTTTTAAAAGCTAAATCAAAATTAGTATAATTAACATTTTGTGTTGTATTCGGTCTAAACATATCATTCGGATTACCTATTGTTTGATTTTGAATCCAGTTAGACGGAACATCCGATCTGTTAAAATTATTATTATTATATCCTCCTTTGTTAGGAAAATTATTACTAAAACAGTTCATTATAAATTATCTTATAAAAATATTTGTGAGTTTATGTCTATAATAAAAATTAAATTAATTATGTATGGACAAGTTTTTCTTTTCTGAAAAAAATATCGATAGACAATGTGGATATCTTGAAAAAGAACTTAAAATAAATTCAACACCAGAATTAAGAATAAAATGCAAAAAATTTTTATTATATAATATGAAAGAAGTCTATAAACAGGTCGGAAATAAAAAACCACCCGATATGTCTGCTCGTGAATTTATAGATTATATGAACAAAAAAAGTATTAAAGAATCCGTTAAAAATTATGAATTAAGAAAAAAAAATAATCAAAAAATCCAGAGAGATCCTAATAGAATATCTCAGTATGAAATATCAAGAGAAAAAGAGATGTATGGAAATAGAAAAAATATCGTCGAAAATAGACCTCCACATATATCTATAGATAAGTATAACAAATTTAAAGAAGGATTCGATAATACAGGAATATCAGATCAATTTGCTCCTCTTAATAATAATATGAAAGGCGGATATATTACTGCAACTGGAGATATCGGCGATAAAATGACTCTTAATGACAATCCAGATAATAGTTATTCTAGATCTGGATCTAAAGATGATCTAGAAAGGTTAGTTATGATGAGACAATCCAGTTATGAACAAAAACAAAATAATAATGGTATGTCAGGAATGCAGGGTATGCAGGGAATGCCAGGTATGAATGGGATGCCAGGAATGCAAGGTATGCAGGGAATGCCCGGTATGCAAGGTATGAATGGGATGCAGGGTATGCAGGGTATGCAGGGCATGCCGGGAATGCAGAGTATGCAGAGTATGCCGGATATGATGGGCGATGGTAGTGATATGTTTAATAATATGGGATATGAATTTAATTCAGGATCAGTAAATCAAATGAATAATTTTGATAATAATATAATGCAGAATGACTATAGATCAAATACTAATAATTTAGCATATGATACTAATATTTATAGATCAAAAAATAAAGAAAAACCCCCAGAGATAAACTTTGCACTGGATGGCGGAGATTCTAGAGGTAACCGGATAAGGAATAACCAAAATCAACAGATGAACATGAACATGAATATGAATCCTAATATGAATATTAATCCAAATATGAATATGAATCCTAATATGAATATGAATATGAATCCTAATATGAATATGAATCCAAATATGAATATGAATCCAAATGTGAATATGAACATGGGTATGAATAATATGAATAACATAAATCCGATTAATAATGGGAGCTATGATAAAGATCAAGATTTAATAAGTAATTTTGAAAAGTTAAAACTGGATCGTAATAATATACAACCGATCCCGAAGACTAATAATTTTAATCCGATGATATCTCCTAATTATAATTATAACAATCAAGATATCCAGAGCATCTTACAATTACAACAAATGCATCTTATGAATAATCCTAATAATAATTTAAACTATAAAGGGTTGGATGGTGGGGAAAATTATTTAATTTATACTATGAGTTCATCTGAACTCGATAATCATATCAATAAACTTAAAAGAAACATATTATCAAAATATGAAAATATACCAGATATAGATATAAATCTGTTAGAACATCTATCTAATGAACAGTTAGATAAACTACTTGAAAATATTAAAAAAAATATCTTAAATATAGAGTTAGATCAAGAGAAAAAATCATATCAAGATATACTGATAGAATCTAATAAATACACTGAACCTAAATATTATAGTGAGTATCTTGTTGAATTAAAAGAGGATATTTTTGTTAAATCAGTACAATTATTAAATATAGAACTACCAGATAGATCACCGAATATAAATAAATCGTATATTACATATATTAAAGATCCAGAACAAGAAATATCTATTAATATTCCTACTGGATATTATAATACAAATGATTTAGTAAATAAGATCAACGAACTAGTTAATCCGGATCTTGAATTATCTCTGGATGAAAACAAGATAAATATATCATGTAATAATAATATAACTATAATCAATGATAGAGTTAGTGTATTGAGATTATTAGGATTTAATCAACCAGAATACATGAATAATACTACTTATAAATCCGAAACAGATATCAAATTATCAATTTATGATAACTTATATTTATTTTTAGATAACATACAAGATAAACATATAGCGATTATAAACTTGAATAATAATCAAGTTTATACAGAAAAAATAGATATCAATAAAAATATAAAAGAATTTGCGGTTAAATTCAAATTATCGGATGATCCTAGTAAAACAAATGATTTATATGATTTTTATAATAAAAGTCATAAGATTACTCTTAGATTTTTTATTTAAAATTTTTTTATTAGTTTATGAACTAGTACAAAAAGAACCGCTAGTATTACTCCGTAGATTAATACACCTAACTGTTTATTAGGACTATCCTCTCTAATATATGGTATATATTTTTCTAACTGTTTTTTTACATTTTTATCAGATAAGATATAAAAAACTAGTACAATGATCAACGGATTAACTAGATATCTAGGGATATACTGATAAACAGTATATTTATTTTTATTACTATTATTATTAAAATTTTCTGGATTATCTGGTAGATCTTGAGTATCTTGTAGTTCTTGAATTTCATTAGTTAATTGATCATTGATCTCTCTAGCTAGATCTTCCATTTTAACTTGATTATTTACATTACAGTAATTATTATGTTGTGCTTGTTGTGCAGAACTAGTTGCACTTACACTCTGTTCGTTTTGCAAGTTTTGCATTGCATTATATTGCATTGCTTGTAGTTTCATCTGTTCTTGTTGTTGATTATTATACATATCTTGTAAATCTTGTATCGGAGTTCCGTCCATAATTTATATTATATATAATATAAATTATAAAAAAATTATGAATTAATAGGTTCTACTTTATTAAGACATTCTAATTTATGTTTATCCCAGTCTAACTTATTACATTCTAAATCTTTATGATAAATCGCCCGATAACAACCAGAACACGTCAAATATTCACCTACATTAACTTGTTCATTACAGTAATTACAAACTTTTTTATAATTCTTTAATCTATCTCTTAAAATAGTATAAGGATTTTTAACTACAGGGAGATTATTAATCTGTTCTTCTGATTCTTCATAATCTTTTAATTTTCGTGAATCTAATTTATTACTTGATAGTTTTAATAATTTTTTGATGATATTTATATCTAAAGACCCATAATCTCTATTATTGTTATCTAATTGCATTGTTATTAAAACATCGCCATTTACTTTTTTATTACCTAATAATCTAGTCGCTTTTTTATTGATATCATTATTATCTTTATTTGTTTTTTTAATGATAAATAGTAGATTAAAACTGATGATATTTAATTCAATATAAGAATAATCATCTAAATTATCCAACAGTTCTATCGGTGAATTACAAAATTCTTTAATCTCATATTCACCAGATGTCTTAATTATAACTCCAGTATGAACTAGTCTTTTGTATAATAGATCACTTATCTCATCTAAACTAGAGATACTCTGTGGCTCACATGTGTTCGTTTCTGGATTTATTTTTGAACAGATCAATACTGTATTATTATATACATTCGGTTTAGTGATAACTAAATGAGTACTGATTTTATTGATTAGATCAGTGTCTGTTATTTTATCTTTTTCTGGTTCATAATGGCATAACTGATAAACTAGTTTATCATCTTGATAACAGATATCTGTTGATCCTAATATATCTGGAGTTAAATTAATAACATTAACTATTAATTGCATCATCTTTTCTAGACTAGTTTCTTGTAAATGAATATGTGGAGCTATTAGATTTTTTAACTCATCTCTAGATAATTTAGAATTTTCTAAATCAATATTATTATTCGATATTATCGCGATATTAAAATTATTCATATATTTTTCATAGATAAACTAATCGGACAAATATAAACGACCGGCTTGAATTTATAACATGAATTTGTTTTTTCATCATAATATATTTTCTTTCTTAATTTTGTTGAATTAGGACCATGATTATATTTATTACCTTTTGTTTTGTATAAATATCCAATAAAAATTCCAATTATTAATCCTATAATTATATTGATTATATTATATAACATTAATATATAATATAAGATGAAAAAATGTGTAGATTGTATTAATGCTAGCATAAATATTAAAGATCTTATTTATGCTCTACTAATAATTCTAATAATTATGATAATAGTTTGTTACATATTATTGAATAACACTCGCGCACAAAATAATCAGACTGATCATAAAACTGATCATAAAACTGATCCAGATTATGATCATAATAATTATCAAAAAAATCCAGTTATATTAGAGGATCCAGTTAGATCGTATGATTATCAAAAATATTATGATCCGTTATCTGATCCGACTAGAAGAGTTCCGAGGCATGAAATACCTCCAGTATATCTAAAAAATATGATAGATTATCCATCTAGAGGATATCCGGATAATTATACGCAACTTGGCACTTTAGTATTAGAACACGAAGAAGAACATCAAGATAATCAAAACAGGATATTAAGATTATTTGGTCGACAGATTTATCCGGGTTCTGATACATATGAATATTATACGATGATTAATAGTGGATTAGATCAGATTAAAGTTCCTGTCTATAATAGAAAAAGAAGAAGAGAGTTATATCAAGATGATTTGGTATATATCCATGAACTAAGAAGTAAATATCGAGTAAATCTATACAAATATGATTATCCAAGATATTATCCGGATTTATGATAAAATATAAACATGATCTTCATCTTGATAATACCATGATGATTTAGTTAAAAAGATAGATATAGCGATAAATATCTCGAACTGAGTGTATGAACTATATTTGATATGAGATGTTAATAATATTTTTTTTAATTCTTGATTATCTTTTTTATAGTCCAGATCTAAACCATATAATAGTAATTTTTTCGATAATTTTAAAAGATTATCAGGCTTATCAGTTAAACTCCACGCCCATTGCCAGATACCATCATTCACAATAGCGATTAAATCTTTATTTTTGTAATCTTTATGTTTTTTATGATCTAGATATTTATTATCAAAATCATCTAAAGATAATTTAATAATCTCCTTGTAATCCATCTTAGATTTTATCTATATAATTTATATATAAATTATATAAATATGTTATCTCCTAAAAATATTCAATCCGTAACAGAGTGTGATAAAAAGAATGCAGAATTTATTAATTTTTTAAAAGAATATAGTGTAATAACTACTGCAGTCGCGGCTATATTTAGTTATAAATTAAATGATTTGACCAATGAGTTTTTTGATGGAATAATATTGCCTATTATTAATAGAGATGCAGATAAAAAAAATAGATTTGAAAATAAAGAGTACAATATTAATGGTATTAAATTTAAATTAGGAAAATTCACTTTATCGATAGTTAAATTCATAATCATCATCTATATATTATATATTCTAGCATCTATATTCAAATATCATACTAGTTAAAAATTAAAGAGGAACAAAATTAGTAGTATCTATTTTATTTTCTTCTCTTCTCTTTTGTAATATACTTGATATAGGGACAAGTAATTTATTTTGTTTAGCTACTGCTTCTCGTCGAGTAATATCTTCTGGTTTTTTTAATTTAACATTAGACGCGATATTACATATAAATAAAGGGGGGAATCCCCCTGTCGGATTATTTATATCTTGTGGTTCGGATGATGATTTTTTAATAATATTTTTAAAATCCATCAATTTATAATATATGATTAGATATTATAAATTTATTGTTAATCAAAACTAAGAGTTAAATCGGCCTCAGTAATAATCACTTGATTATATTTAATATTTTTTTCATGTTTTTCTTGTTTATTTTGATCTAATGGTTTTTTATGATAAGCAAATTTACCTAGATGCTTAATATTACAACACGATCCTTTATTATCACAACTAAATTTTAGATACTCATCATCATTTAACTCACCAAAAAAATTACAATATAACAGTCGATGTAGAGCTACTTTTTTCTTCCTAAAATAAAAATTAATATAAGTTCCTTTTTCATCATTATTTGCATTAGTAACATATCCATTCCATATACAACACTTATTATCATCAAAGATACTTGAATTAATATATTTGCATATTCTTTTCAAATCAGTATATTGTAATTTTTTATCGGAAGGTATGTTCTTCAACTGTTTAGTCATTAACTCTTTTAGGAGGTCGTTATTGTTTATGACTCTGTTATCAGACATCCTTATAGTTAGTTGATATTATATATATTATACCGGAGATAATATATCCACCAGTATTACAATTAATTCAATTGTAATAAATATTTGAACTGATTCAAATCATTTATCATATCATCTATTACGGTCACTAAAGAGTCTTCTTTAATAACTTCTTTAATTTTTTTAAATATATCAAGATATTCCTGTAAATATACAAATATATTATTATCATTAATTGAACTGATCTCGATACTTTTTTTAGTGACTGGGACTTTTTTATTGGACGCACCAGATAATATCTCCATAAATTTATCAAAATTACCGTTAAACTTATCTAGATATTCATCTGCTGCTTTATGTGCCCCATATTTATCAGTATTAAAGTGATAATATTTCATACTCACTTGATGACTAAAAAAAATATATGATATATTACTCATATATTATATATTTATAAAAATTATATTTTTACAAAAAATATAAAACATCTATAAATTGAGGGATGTCTGTATTAGATTTTTGAACTATCTTAATATGAATATCATCGACGAGATTTATTAATTTATCTAGTTCTTGTTTGTATTCATATATATCATTACTATTTATAATATAATCGATATTATCATCATGATTATATAATATAACTTGTTTATCGTATATCTTACATAAAACAAATAATTCAACTAAACCAGAAGTATTATCTATATTTATATTCTTGATGTAATTATTGATATTTATTTTATCTATATATTTTGCCATGGAATTTTTTATCATATTATCATTTTTTTTATCTAAAAGCCAGTCTATCGTATTACTCTTGAAAAAATTAGATAAATTAGTCTGAGTATCTGAGTAATATCCTAGATTTCTATTGTATTTATCTAATAATTTATATTTAGACCAG
>Ga0315902_10004767_pt1 | contig 19410 bp, 3 predicted proteins | sample LakEriMetagenome_9_FD_203523 | JGI IMG/M metagenome (GOLD analysis project Ga0315902, IMG submission 203523) | Freshwater fungal communities from buoy surface, Lake Erie, Ohio, United States - Buoy 12 MA117 | ecosystem: Environmental > Aquatic > Freshwater > Lake > Lake biofilm | place: USA... | reverse complement strand
ACCACGCTGGACGAAGCGTTTGCGGTGAAGCTCGAGGCCTGAGCCACCGCGCGGCGCTCACGCTCGGGGCGCATCAGCCGATACCATGCGAACCTGCTGGCAACCACCGGAACCCGCGCCCATGAGCCTGCCGAAACTCGGAGATATCTCCGCACAGCAGCTGATCAATTTCGCGACGCCCAAATACTGGGGCATCAAGGACCCGGCGCGGTTCCACGCTCTGATGGAGGAAGCGAAGAGCCTGGTGACGCCAGGTCACTACCTCGGCGACAACCTCTTCACCTGGGGCCGCAACAACTCGATGTTCGAGGACGAGAGCTTCCGCCAGGCATGGACCGCCAACATCCTGAACGATGCCGACCAGGCCATCGCCTGGCGGCGCTACGTGCTTGCCACACTCGCGTACAACGTCATGCCGCTGCGCGGTGATTTCGTCGAGTGCGGCGTCTACGCGGGCACGGGCATCAAGACGGTGATGGATTATCTGGGCGGAAAAGACTTCCCCAAGACCTTCTGGGGCTACGACACCTTCGACTACAACCCGGTGCAGGGGCATTCCTTCGCCGGGCAGGCCGAGGGCTTCCACGCCCAGATCGAGGCGCGCTTCGCCGGCTACACGCAGGTCCGCCTGATCAAGGGCTTCATCCCGGACTCCTTCGCGCAGGGCATCCCGGAGGAGATCGCCTACCTCCACATCGACATGAACAATGCCGAGGGAGAGATCGCTGCGCTCGAGCACCTTTTCGATCGCGTGGTGAGCGGCGGTGTGATCATCCTCGACGACTACGAATGGTCGGTTTACCGCAGCCAGAAGCTGGCAGAGGACCCCTGGTTCGAGGCCCGCGGCTACCGTGTGGTGCCCCTGCCGACCGGGCAGGGCATGCTGGTCAGACGTTGATACCGGAGAACGGCAGATGAAAAAAATCCTGAACGTAGGCGGCAACAGCAAAGCTATTCCGCTGCCACCCCAGTACGCCAGCTTCGAGCACGTCCTGCTGGACATCGACCCCACCGGCAATCCCGACATCGTCTGTGATGCCCGCGAACTGGGCACACTGGAGGGCGGGCAGTTCGACGCGATCTACTGCTCACACAACCTCGAGCACTACTACCGTCACGAGGTGCCGCATGTGCTCTCGGGCTTCCTGCACGTGCTGAAGGACGGTGGCGTGGCGCATATCCGGGTACCGGATATCGGCGAGGTCATGCGGGTAAGCGTCGAGAAGGGGCTGGACATCGAGGACACCCTCTACCAGTCCTCGCTCGGGCCGATCATGGTGCTGGACGTGATCTACGGCTACACCACCCAGATCGAGCGCAGCGGCGAGGGATTCTTCGCGCACAAGACCGGCTTCACACAGAAGTCGCTGCTGAAAGTGCTGCTGGAGGCCGGGTTCGGCAAGATGTTTCGCGTGGGCGCCGAAGGGCAGAACCTCGAGATCAACGTGCTGGCGTTCAAGGGCGAGCCCGACCCGGCGTACCGCACGCTCTTCGGCCTGCCAGAGGCCGGCTGATCATCCCTTGCGCGCGATGCGCTCCAGCGCATCGCCGAAGTCGCGCACGAAGCGCGGCATGTCGAAGAGCGCCGAGGTGTCGCGGCCGGCCACGAGACGCGCCCGGAGGGCGGCGTGGAGCGCGGGGTCCCCGGCAATCTGCACGGCACGGGATTCGTAATCTTCCAGCGAATCCGTAATCAGCTCGGGCAGGTCGAGCGCCGTGAGCAGGCTCCCTGCCATGCGGGAGGCGAAGGTCCGCCCCGAGCGCGTGAGCACCGGCAAGCCCATCCAGAGGGCGTCGTTCGCGGTGGTGCCACCGTTGAAGGGATAGGCATCCAGAAACAGATCCGCCGCCGTGTAACGCGCCAGGTACTGGTCCGGGGCCACGCGCGGCGCGAACAGCAGCCGTGCGGGGTCCACACCGTGCGCGGCAGCGTGGGCAAGCACCTCGCGCTTCGACCAAGGGTTGTCGGCCAGCAGCCACAGCACACTACCCGGCGTCTGCGTGAGAATCCGCATCCACGCCCCGAACATCTCCGGCGTGAACTTGTAGTTGTTGTTGAAGCAGCAGAACACGAAGGCATCGTCCGGTAAGCCGCAGTCCTGGCGTGACGGCAGCGCTGCGACCGGGCGCTGACGATCACTGCACTGGAAGACCGGCAGGTAGAGCGGCGTCTCGGTGTAGAAGGGCTTTTCGGCGTCCGGGATCAGGTAGTGGTCGGCAATCACATAATCGATGCCGGGGTGCCCGGTGGGGCCGGGAAAGCCGAGGTAGGTGATCTGCACCGGCGCCGGACGCCACGAGAGGATATCGGGCCGCGCGCCGGAAGTGATGCCCTGCAGGTCGACGATGATGTCGATCTCGTGCTCGCGGATGAGCTGTGCTGCGGTGGCATCGTCCTGCCCCGCGATACGGACGAAGCGGTCGAAGGCCTTGATCACCCGCGCACGCAGCGCGGAGCCGTCCTCGCGGCTCCAGCAGAAGCCGTAGAGCTCGAAGCGTTCGCGATCGAGGAGCTCCAGCAGCTCCACGGTCAGCAGGGACACCGCGTGCAGGCAGAAATCCGAGGACAGGAAACCGATGCGCAACTTCCCGTGGCGGTAGCCTGAGGCGGGCGCAAGCGCAGGGACCCGCAGATTCACCCGTTCGTGCACGAAGCGGACAGCGGCGGCGAGTTGCAGGCCCGGGTCGTCGCTCGCCGAGAGCATCGCGAGCGGGGAGGTCGCCTTCAGCAAGTCACCGGGGCCGGGCTGATCGAGGCCCGCATACACCGGCCATTTGCACTGCTTCTGCCGCAGATGCACCCAGTGCTGAATCACCTTGGGCTGGTCCGGATCGCACTGCAGGCTCGCGAGGAGTTTCTCTTCGGCGCGCTCGAATTCACGCATTTCCTCGAGCAGCCGGCCCATGCCGTTCACGACCAGCAGGTAGAGATCGCGATTCAGCTCGGGGCCCGCCAGCGGATGATCGAGCATCGACTGCCAGATGGTGAGCGCGTGCTCCTTGCGCCCGAGCCGCTCCACCACGGCGCCCAGATTGAACCAGGCCTGGCTGAAATCGGGCTTCTGCAGGATGGCGGCGCGGTAGACAGCCTCGGCCTCTGCCAGCCGCTCGGACTGCGACAGGGTGACGCCCAGGTTGAACTGGATGACGTGGCTCGCCGGCGAGGTGTTGCTGGCGAGCCAGGCCTGATAGAGCGAGACCACGTCGGCCGGCCGGCCGGCAGCGTTCAGACGGTCTGCGAGTGCGATGCACTGCATGGCCTCGAGGCCAGCCGCGTTCGCGGCACGCAGACCGTCCGCGAACGCGGCGTCCAGCGACGCCGGATCGCCGCTCATCAGAGCAGGCTGTCCGGGGAACCGGTGGACAGTCCTCCCATGTGCTGCTCCAGCAAGGAGCTCTGACCGGTACGCAGCCACACGTCGACGATGTCGTGGATCTGCCCGTCGCTCGTGGTGTAACTGCCCTCGAGTCCCAGCCAGTTGCCCTCGTCGATGGTCGTGCCGCGCTCGGCATCAAGACCGATCGACACGATCCCGAGATCCGAGAGCCCCAGCAACTCGCCGCTCTGGGTGATGCCGTCGTGGTTGTCGTCGCGCCACACGAACAGCGCGCCGAAGTCCCCGTCATCGGCACTCAGCACCCCGTCCAGGTTGCTGTCGAGCGAAGCCAGCGCCGCGAAGCCGTCTGCGGCCTGTGTCCCGTCGGCAAAACGGAAGGCGCTGCCGAAGAGCTCGCTGCCGTCGTTGATCAGCCCGTCACCGTTGCGATCGATCGCGAGCAGGCCATCGCCCTCGGCTACCCAGGCGGTCTGCAAGGCCTCGCCCGTAGCACGCAGATCGAAGCTCACGCCCTCGGCCAGAGAGGTGGTCTGCACGCCGTCGCCGTTCAGGTCGAGGATGAGGGGTGTGACATAGGGTATGGCCGCTATCTGCGCGGGGCTCATGGCCGCCAACTGGCCTGTCGTGAGAACCGCGTGCTGGGCTGCCGTCATGTTGGCCAGCTGCGAGAGCGTGAGCGCGGGGATGTCGCCGACCTCTATGACGGGAATCTGGTCTGTGGAAAGGCTCGCAAAGTCCTCCGGCGCCATGGCCGCGAACTGCGAGGAGGTCATGGCCACAATGGCATCCGTGGTGAGCGCCGGTATCTGCTCCGTGGTGAGGCCGATGATCTGCCCCACGGTGAGTGCGCCGACCTGCGTAGCCGTCAGGGCGTGGATCTGCGCAGTCGTCATCGCCTGCAGATCGGCGTTCTGGATCGCCTGCACCTGCGCGGTGGTCAGAGCGGCCACGTCTGCCGTCTCCAGCGCCGCCACCTGCGCGGTGGTGAGCGCCGCCACCTGAGAGGTGGTCAGTGCCGCAACCTGTGCGGTGGTCAACGCAACGATCTGGCCAGTGCTCAACTCCTGGAGGTCCTGGATCTGCATAGCCTGGATCTGGGTGGTCGTCATGGCCGCCAGATCGACCGTCTCGATCGCACGCACCTGATCGGTGGTGAGTGCCACGACCTGTGCCGTGGTGAGCGAGGCGATCTGCCCTGTCGTCAGGGCGACGATCTGTGCCGTTCCCATGCTGGCGAGATCGCTGCCCTGGATGGCAGGGATCTGCTCGGTGGTGAGCGCCTGCACCTGCGCGGTGGTGAGCGCCGCCATCTGGGCACCGGTGAGCGCGACAATCTGCCCGGTGGTGAGCGCAGCCGTTTGCGCCGTGGTCAGCTTGGAGATCTGCGCCGTGCCCATGGCCGCGAGGTCGTTGTTCTCGAAGGCGGCGATCTGGGTGGTGCTCATGGCAACCAGATCTGCCGTCTCGAGAGCCGCCGCCTGTGCGGTGGTGAGGCCTGCGATCTGCGCTGTCGTGAGGGCTGCCGCCTGCGCGGTGGTGAGAGCTACCACCTGCGCCGTGGTGAGCGCGGCCACATCGACCACCTCAAGCGCGGCGACCTGGTCCGTGGTGAGCGCCACCAGCTGTGCGGTGGAGAGCGCCGCGACCTGCGCCGTGGTGAACGAGGGCAGTGCCGTGGTCGAGAGTTTGGCAAGGTCATCGGTGGCCAGTGCCGCCAGCTGACCCAGCGTCAGCACCCCGAGCTGCGTACCCGTGAGGGCAGCTGCCTGATCGGTGGTCAATGCCACGATCTGGGCGGTGGTGAGCGCCGCGACATCGACCGTCTCGAGTGCCACGACCTGCGCTGTCGTGAGCTTGGCGAAATCCGCCGTCTCGATCGCGGCCACCTGCGCCGTGGTGAGCGCGGCGATCTGCCCCGTCGTGAGCTTCGGAGCCTGGTCGGTGGTCAGCGCAGCGATCTGTGCCGTGGAGAGTGCGGCCACCGCCGAGGTGCTGAGCAGCGGGAGCTGGTCGGTGGTGAGTTTCGGCACTTGGTCGGTGGTCAGGGCCACCGCCTGCGCCGTCGTGAGGCCCTGGATCGCGGTCGTGGTGACAGCGGCGAGGTCTGCCGTCTGCATGGCCGCGATCTGTGCGGTGGTCAGCGCAGAGAACTGGCTCGCACTGAGCGCCGCCGCCTGGGCGGTGGTGAGCGCCACGATGCCCGCCGTGGTGAAGGCCGCCACCTGCGCGGTGCTGAGCGCACCGATCTGAGCGGTATCCAGTACTGCGACGTCTGCGGTCTCCATGCCCGCGATCTGCGCCGTGGTGAGCGCGCCGATCTGCGCCGTGGTCAGCTTGGCAACGCTGGCCGTGGACAGCGCAGCGATCTGTGCGGTGGTCATGGCGGCCACATCCGCGGTCTCGATCGCGACCAGTTGCGCGGTGGTGAGCAACGCCACGTCGTCCGTGGTCAGTGCCGCGATCTGCGCCGTACTGAAGGCCGGGATCTGTAGGGTGGTCAGCTTGGGCACCTGATCGGTGGTGAGCGCTGCGACCTGCGCCGTGGTGAGCGCAGCGATCTGGGCGGTACCCAGTGCGGCCACCTGCGCGGTCGAGAGCTTGACCAGATCGGCGGTCTCGATGGCCGCGATCTGGGCCCCGGTAAGGGCCTGGACCTGACCGACCGTGAGCGCAGCCGCTTGCGCCGTAGTGAGCGCGGGAATCTGGGCAGTGGTGAGCGAGGCAACCTCGGTGTCGAGCGCGCGGATCTGCGCCGTGCTGAGGTTCGCCAGATCCACTGTCTCGATAGCAGCCACCTGCGAGGCGGTCAGCACGCTGATCTGGTCGGGAGTGAAGGCCGCGAACTGGGTGCTGCTCAGGGCCACGACCTGGTCGGTGGTGAGCGCAGCCACCTGCGCGAAGGAGAGCCCCTGCAACTGGCTTGCGTTCAGCACGGCCACGTCTGCCGTCTCCATGGCACGCAGCTGTGCCGTGGTGAGGAAGGCAATCTGGTCGGTGCTGAGCGAGCTCACCTGCGCGGTCGTGAGACCGGGTATGGCGGCCGTAGAGAGTGTCGCGAGCGCATCGAGCCCGAGCGCCTCCAGTTGCGCGGTGGTGAGCGCCGCGACCTGACCCGAGGTGAAGGCTGCGGCCTGGCCGGAGGTGATCACCGAGATCTGGTCCGTGGTGAGCGCTGCGAGATCGACTGTCTCGAGCGCCACGATCTGATCCGTGGTGAGGGTCGCGATCTGGGTCTGCGTGAGGGCACGCACCTGCGCCGTGCCGAGCGAGGGAATGATCTCCGGAGAGATCGCCACCAGATCCGCCGTCTCGATGGCGGCAATCTGCGAGGTCGTCAGGTTGCCGATCTGGGCTGCGCTCATGGCCGTGATCTGGCCCGTGGTGAACGCGGCGATCTGGCCCGAGGTGAGCCCGGCGAGATCGGCGGTCTCGATCGCCTGGATCTGGTCCGTCGTCAGGGCCGCGATCTGGGCGTTCGTGAAACCGGACATCTGTGTGCTGGTCAGCGCCGCGATCTGCACATTGCTGAGCGAGACGAGATCTGCGGTCTGCATCGCCGAGAGTTGCGTCGTGGTGAGGGCAGCCACCTGCGCCGTCGTGAGCGTGGCCACCTGCTCGGTGGTGAGCGCGACGATCTGCGCCGTTGTGAGCGAGGCGAGATCGGCCGTCTCGATGGCCACCAGCTGTTCCGGCGTGATGGCAGCGATCTGGCTGACCGTGAGCGCCGCCGCCTGTGCGGTGGTGAGCGCCGCGATCTGTGCCGTGCCCATCCCGACCAGATCGGCCGTCTCGATGGCTGCCGCCTGCGCGGTGGTGAGCGCTGCGATCTGGGCCGTGCCCATGTGACGCACCTGGTCACTGGTGAGCGCGGCGATCTGGCCCGTGGTCATCAGGGCGAGGTCGACCGTCTCGATGGCCGCCACCTGCGCCGTGGTGAGCGCGGCAATCTGGCTGTTCGTCAGCTTGCCGATCTGGTCGGTGGTGAAGGCCGCGACCTGCGCCGTGGTGAGCGCCGCCAGATCGACGGTCTCGATGGCCGCTACCTGCGCGGTGGTGAGCGCGGCTACCTGACCGGCGGTGAGCTTGCTGATCTGCGTGGGGCTGAAAGCCGCGATCTGTGCGGTGGTCATGGACACGAGGTCGACGGTCTCGATGGCCGCCACCTGCGCGGAGGTCAGCGCGCCGACCTGTGCCGTGCTCAGCTTGGAGATCTGTGCCGTGCCGAGGGCCGCGATCTGCGCCGTGCTCATGCCGGCGATATCGGCTGTGTCGATGGCGACCAGCTGCGCGGTTGTCAGGGCCGGGAGATCTGCCGTCTCGATGGCAGCCACCTGTGCACCCGTGAGAGCCGCGATCTGGGCCGTGCCCATCGCCGCGATCTGGGCGCTGCCGAGCGCCGCGATCTGGGCGGTGGTCATGGCGGCGACATCCGCCGTCTCGATGGCAGCCACCTGCGCGGTGCCGAGCGCGGCGATCTGCGCCGTGCCCAGGTCGTCGATCTGCGCCGTAGTGAGCGCGGCGATCTGCGCCGTGCCCATGGTGACCAGATCAGCCGTTTCGATAGCGGTGATCTGGGCCGACGTGAGGGCGGCCACCTGCGTCGTGGTCAGCTTGTTCAGCTGTGCCGTTGACAGCGCGGCGATGTCGGCCGTCTCGATGGCGGCCACCTGTGCGGTACCGAGCGCCACGAGCTGAGCGCTGGTGAGGGCGGGGATCTGCGCCGCGGTAAGCGCGGCGATCTGCGCCGTGGTGAGGGCCGCAAGATCTGCCGTCTCGAGTACAGCAGCTTGCTCGGTCGTCAGGGCGGCGATCTGCGCGATGGTGAGGTTGGCGGCTTGCGCCGTCGTGAATGCCACGACCGCGCCGGTGGAGAGCCGCGCGAGGTCGGCGGTCTCCATCGCGGAGAGCTGCGCGGTGGTGAGCGCCGCCACCTGCGCGTTGGTGAGGCTGCTCGCCTGCGCCGTGGTGAGCGCGACGATCTGGGCCGTGGTGAGGCTGCTCGCCTGCGCCGTGGTGAGCGCGGCGATCTGCGTGGGCGTGAGCGCCGCCACTTGCGTGGTCGTGAGCGCCGCGGCCTGCGCCGTGGTGAGTGCGGCGATCTGGTCCGTGCCCATCGAGGTGATGTCGGCCGTTTCGATGGCGCGCACCTGCGCCGTCGTGAGCGCCGCCACCTGTTCGGTGGTGAGCTTGGCTACCTGCGTGGCAGAGAGCGCGGCGATCTGTGCCGTTCCCATGGCCGCCAGGTCGACGGTCTCGAGCGCAGCGATCTGCGCCGTGGTCAAGGCGCCGAGCTGCGCGGTGGTGAGCGCGGCCGCCTGTGCCGTGGTCAGCGCGGCAATTTGCGCCGTGGTGAGCTTGGCAAGGTCAGCGGTCTCGATGGCCACTACCTGCGCCGTGGTGAGCGCAGCCACCTGCCCGGTGCCGAGCTTGCTGATCTGCGAGGTGGTGAGCGCAGCGATCTGGGCCGTGGTCATTTCCGCGATATCCGCGGTTTCGATCGCGGCGATCTGCGCAGTGCTCATCACCGGGATCTGGTCAGTGGTCAGCTTGCTGATCTGCGCGGTGCCGAGCGCGGCGATCTGGGCCGTAGTCAGCTTGATGAGATCGGCGGTCTCGATGGCAGCGATCTGCGCCGAGGTGAGCGCCGGCATCTGCGCCGTCGTGAGCTTGCTGATCTGCGCCGTCGTGAGCGCCGCAATCTGTGCTGTCGTGAGCGCCGCGAGGTCGGCGGTCTCGAGGGCTGCGATCTGCGCCGTCGTGAGCGCCGCCACCTGGTCGGTGGTGAGCTTGGCCGCCTGCGCGGTCGTCAGCCCGGCGACCTGCGCCGTGGTGAGCGCGACCAGATCAGCCGTCTCGATAGCCACCACTTGCGCCGTGGTCAGCGCGGCGACATCGACGGTCTCCATGGCTGCGAGTTGCGCGGAACCGAGTGCCACGATCTGCGCGGTCGTGAGGTTGGCAACCTGCGCCGTGGTGAGCGCGGCCATCTGCGCCGTGGTGAGCGCTACGGTCTGCTCGGTGGTGAGGTTCGCCACCTGTGCGGTGGTCATGGCCGCCACCTGCGCCGTCGTAAGGGCCGCCACCTGCGCGGTCGTGAGCTTGGCCGTCTGGGCTGTGCCCATGGCAGCCAGATCGGCCGTCTCGAGCGCCGCCACCTGCGTGGTGGTGAGGGCGGCAATCTGGCCGGTGGACAGGGCAGCGGCCTGTGCCGTCGTGAGCGCGGCGATCTGCGCCGTGCCCATCGCCGCCAGATCCGCGGTCTCGATCGCCACCACCTGCGCGGTGGTGAGCGCGGCGAGATCTTCGGTCTCGAGGGCCGCGACCTGCGCTGTGGTGAGTGCCACAACCTGCGCGGTCGTCAGCTTGGCCGCCTGCGCCGTGGTGAGGGCCACGATCTGGGCGGTGCCCATGGCGGCCAGATCGGCCGTCTCGATAGCAGCCACCTGCGCGGTGGTCAGGGCGGCAATCTGCGGTGCTCCGAAATCGTCGATCTGTGCCGTGGTGAGCGCCGCGATATCAGCGGTCTCGATGGCCGCGACCTGCGCCGTGGTGAGGGCGCCCAGCTGCGCGGCGGTGAGTGCCGGCACCTGCGCCGTGGTCAGCGCCGCGATCTGCGCGGTCGTGAGGGCATCGATCTGGTCGGTGGTGAGTGCCGCCACCTGTGCGGTGGTCAGCGCCGCGGCCTGCGCGGTCGTCAGCGCGGCCAGTTCGGCGTCGCTCAGTACCGCCACCTGCGCCGTGGTCAGCGCCGCGATCTGCGCGGTGGTGAGCGCGGCGAGGTCCGCCGTCTCCAGGCTGACGATCTGGTCCGTCGTAAGTGCCGCGACCTGTGCCGTGGTCAGCTTCGCCACCTGCGCGGTGGTGAGGGCGACAACCTGCTCGGTCTCGAGCGCTGCGAGATCCACCGTCTCGATGGCTTCCACCTGCGCGGTGGTCATGGCGGCGATCTGATCGGTGGTGAGCGCCGCGGCCTGTGCCGTGGTGAGCGCGGCGATCTGCGCCGTGGTCATGGCGGCGAAGTCGGCGGTTTCGATCGCCACCACCTGCGCCGTACCCAGTGCCGCGACCTGGCCGGTCGTGAGCTTCGAGATCTGCGCCGTGGTGAGGGCCGCGATCTGGCTGTCGGTGAGGGCAACCAGGTCAGCGGTTTCGATCGCAGCCACCTGGGCGGAGGTGAGTGCCGCGACCTGCGCGGTCGTGAGCTTGCTCGCCTGCGTCGTGGTCAGCGCGGCTATCTGGGCCGTGGTGAGCGCAGCGACGTCTGCCGTCTCGATGGCGACCAGTTGCGCGGTGCTGAGCGCCGCGATCTGGCCGGTAGTGAGATCGTCGATCTGGGCGGTCGACAAGGCCACGAGCTGGGCCGTGGTCAGGTTCGCCACGTCCACAGTCTCCAGCGCCGGGAGTTGCTCGGAGGTGAGCGCGGCGATCTGCGCCGCCGTGAGCTTGCTGACCTGGGCGGTGGTAAGTGCCGCCACCTGCGCCGTGGTGAGCGCGGCGACATCGGCCGTCTCGATCGCCACAACCTGCGCCGTGGTGAGCGCGGCGACCTGCGCGGTCGTCAGGGCCGGGATCTGTGCCGTCGTCAGCGCCGCGATCTGCGCCGTGGTCAGCGTGACCAGGTCGGAGGTGGCGATCGAGGCCACCTGCGTCGTGGTGAGAGAGGCGATCTGGTCCGTCGTGAGCTTGCTCACGAGGGCGCCGGAGGTCAGCACCGCCACCTGTGCGGTGCTGAGCGCGGCGACGTCCGCAGGCTCCATCGCAGCGATTTGTGCGCTGGTGAGCGCGGCGATCTGCGCAGTGCTGAGCGCAGGGATCTGGGCCGTGGTGAGCGCCGCGATCTGTGCGGTGGTGAGCACCGGGATCTGGTCGGTGGTGAGCGCCGCGATGTCGGCGGTCTGCATGGCCGCGATCTGGGCGGTAGTCATCGCCATCAGGTCCGCGGTCTCGATAGCCGCGACCTGTGCCGTCGTCAGTGCCACCACGTCCGCCGTCTCAAGGGCAGCGACCTGAGCGGAGGTGAGCTTGGCGATCTGGGTCGTGGTGAGTGCTGCTACGTCTGCCGTCTCGAGGGCGGCGATCTGCGCGGTCGTCAGCTTGTTGATCTGGGCAGTGCCGAGCGCCGCCACCTGCGCGGTCGTGAGGGCCGCAATGTCAGCCGTCTCGATCGCGACCAGCTGCGCGGAGGTGAGCTTGCTCACCTGCTCAGTGGTAAGCGCCGCCACTTGCGCGGTGGTGAGCGCGGCGATCTGGGCCGTGGTCAGCTTGACCAGATCGGTCGTCTGCATGGCCGCGATCTGGGCCGTCGTGAGGGCCGCCACATCGGCGGTCTCCATCGCAGCGACCTGTTCTGTGGTCAGGGCGACGATCTGTGCCGTGGTGAGTGCCGCGGCCTGAGCGGTAGAGAGCGCAGCGATCTGGTCGGTGGCCAGCTTGCTGATCACGCTCGTCGGGATGGCCGCCAGATCGACGGTCTCGATGGCCGCGATCTGGGTGGTGGTCATCGCTGTCAGCTGGTCGGAGGTCAGGGCGGCGAGCTGCGCCGTGGTGAGGGCTGCGACCTGCGCCGTGGTGAGCGCGGCCACATCGGCCGTCTCGAGCGATCTTGCCTGCAGGGTCGTGAGTGCTGCGACCTGCCCGGTGGTGAGCGCAGCCGTCTGGGCTGTCGACAAGGCCACGATGGCATTGGCGCTCAGCCTCGCGAGATCGCGGGTTTCCATCGCGACCAGTTGCGTCGTGCTCATCGCGGAGACCTGGTCGGCCGTGAGGGCCGCCGCCTGCGCGAGGGTCAACGCCACGACCTGAGCGGTGGTGATACCCGCCACCGCGGCGGAGCCGATCTTGGCAAGGTCGGGGGTCTCGATGGCCGCGAACTGGGCCGTGCTGAGTGCGCCGACCTGCGCCGAGGTAAGCGATGCGGCCTGCGTGGTGGTGAGCGCACGCACCTGGTTGTTGGTGAGCGCCGCAACCTGCGCGGTATCGAGCGTCTGCACGGCCGCCGTGGAGAGGGCTGCAAAATCACCGGATTCGATGGCGCGCACTTGCGCCGTGCTCATGGCGTCGATGCTGGCGGTGGTGAGCGCGGCCGCCTGCTCGGCCGTCAGCGCCGAAACCTGACCCGTGGTGAGCGCTGCAACGCTGGCAGTGCCGAGATTGGCGATAACGGTCGTGGTGAGGCTGGCGAAATCCGCCGTTTCGATGGCAGCGATCTGCGTGGTGGACAGTGCCGCCACCTGTGCCGAACCGAGAGCGGGCGCCTGATCGGTCGTAAGGGCAGCGATCTGAGTGGTGCCCATGGCCGCGAGATCTGCCGTCTCGAGGGCGGCGATCTGGGTCGGGGTGAGCGCCGCGATCTGGGTCGAGGTGAGTGCGGCGGTCTGCGCGGTGGTGAGCGCTGCAACGGCCTCTGTCGACAGCGACTCGATATCAGCGGTTTCGATGCTCGCCACCTGCGCGGTGGTCATGGCGGCGATCTGCGCACCCGATATCACGGCAGCCTGATCCGCGGAAAGCGCGGCGATCTGGGCCGTGGTCAGCGCGGCGACCTGGGCCGTGCCCATGGCGGACACCACCTCGGTGTTCAGTGCTGCGATGCCCGAGGTCGGGATGACGGCGACCTGGGCAGTGCCCAGGGCGGCGAACTGGGCTGTTCCGAGGGCCTGCACCTGACTGGCCCCGAGGGCCGCAACCTGCTCGGTGGTGAGCGCGGCCACATCGGCGGTCTGGAGAGAGGCTACCTGCTCCTCGGTGAGCGCGACGATCTGGCCCGTCGTGAGCGCGGCAACCTGCGCCGTGGTCAGGTTCGGGATCATCGTGCTCGGGATGGCGACGAGGTCGGCCGTCTCGATGGCTGCCACCTGCGCGGTGGTGAGCGCCGCGATCTGGGCGCTGGTCATGGCGGCGAACTGGGCGCCGGACAGGGCTTCCACCTGTTCGGTCGTCAGCGCAGCGATCTGCGCGGTGCCAAGCGTAACGATGGTGGCCGTGGAGAGCGCCCCCAGATCAGCGAGCTCGATGGCCGCGATCTGTGCGCTGCTGAGCGCGGTGGCCTGCGCGGTGGACAGGGCAGCGATCTGGGCGCTCGAGAGCGCAACGATCTGGTCGGTGGTGAGCGCGGCCACCTGCGCGGTGGACAGCTTGGCGATGCTGGCCGTGGGGAGCGCCGCGACGTTCTGCGTATTCAGCGCGGCGACCTGCGCCGTGGCGAGCGCCGCCAGTTGCGCGCTCGTGAGTGCCACGGCCTGCGCCGTGGTGAGCGCATCGATCTGATCCGTGGTCAGCGCGGCGATGTCTCTGGTTTCCATGGCCACGAGCTTCGCGGTCGGCAGGGCCGGGATGTCCTCGACATCAAGTGCGGCCACCTGCGCGGTGGTGAGCGCCACGAGCTGCTGCGTGGTGAGAGCGGCGATATCGGCCGTCTCGAGCGCCGTGATCTGCGCGGTCGTGAGCACGGGGATCTGCGCGGAGGTGAGCTTGCTCACCTGGGCGGTGGTGAGGGCCGTGATCTGGTCAAGCGTCAGCTTGGTGAGGTCTTCCGTCTGGATCGCAGCGACCTGTGCGGTGGTGAGCGCCGCGATCTGCTCGGTGCCCAACGAGGGAATCTGGCCGGTGGTGAGCGCCTGGATCTGCGCCGTGCCCATGCCGGCGATAGCGGTGGTCGACAGACTCGCAAGATCCTCACCCTGCAGGGCGGCGATCTGCGCCGTCGTGAGCGAGGCGACCTGCGCGGCCGTGAGCGCAGCGGCCTGCTCGGTGCTGAGGGCGGCGATCTGGGCCGTCGTCAGCTTCGAGATGACTGCCGTACCCAGCGCAGCCACGTCCGCGGTTTCGAGGCTGGCGATCTGGTCGGTGCTGAGTGTCGATACCTGCGCACTGACGAGTGCTGCTGCCTGCGCGGTGGTCAGGGCCTGGAGCTGATCGGCACTGAGCACGGCGAGATCTGCCGTCTGCAACGCCGCGACCTGGACCGTGGTCAGCGCCGCGATCTGGGCGGTGCCAAGCGTCGCCACCTGCGCGGTGGTGAGCGCTGCGATGGCGGCGGTGGAGAGGCTGGCAAGATCCTGCGTCTCGAGCGCCGTGATCTGGGGAAGCGTGAGCGCGGGAATCTGCGCGGTCGTGAGGGCCGCCGTCTGTGCGGTGCCGAGTGCCGCGATCTGCGCCGTGGTGAGACGGGCGAGGTCGACTGTCTGGATGACGGCAACCTGCGCCGTGGTGAGCGCGGCCACCTGTGCGGTGGTGAGCGCCGGTATCTGCTTGGTCGTGAGCGCGACCACCTGCCCGGTGTTGAACGCGGCGATCGCCGCAGTCGTGAGGCTGGCGAGGTCGTCGTTGTCCAGAGCCTGGATCTGGAGTGCGCTCAGCTTGCTGGCCTGTGCAGTGGTCAATGCAGCTGCTTGGGCCGTGGTGATCGCCTTCAGCTGCGCATTGGTAAGACCGGCCACAGCCGCTGTCGACAGGCTGGCGAAGTCCGCTGTCTGCAAAGACACAATCTGCCCGGCCGTGAGCGCGGCCACCTGGGCGGAGGTGAGGGATGCCGCCTGCGCGGTCGTGAGCGCCGCGATCTGGGCGCCACTCAGGCCGCGGATATCGTCAGTGGCGATCTTCGAGACCTGGGCCGTGGTGAGGGCGGCAACCTGGCCGGTCGTGAGCGCCGCAACCTGCGAGGAGCTGAGAGCCACGATATCGGCGGTTTCGAGTTGCGCGATCTGAGCGGTGGTCAGCGCAGAAATCTGGTCGGTGCCGAGGGCGGCGACCTGAGCCGTGGTGAGCCCCACGACGGCAGCGGTGGACAGGGCTGCGAGATCCTGGGTCTCAAGGGCGTGGATCTGGGCCGTGGAGAAGGCAGCCACCTGCGTCGGCAAGAGCGCCGAGGCCTGGGTGGTCGTCAGCGCTGCCACTTGTGCGGTGGTGAGCGCGGCAATCTGGGCGGTGGTGAGCAGCATGGTGTCGCGGATGGACTGCTGCGTGGCCGAGAGCGGCGTCGTCAGCGCGGCAATCTGTGCCGTGGTGAGCGCGGCGAGTTGCGTGTTCGTGAGCGCGCCCACCTGCGGCGCGGTCAGCGCCGCGATGTCGGCTGTCTCGATCTTCGACAGCTGCGCAGTCGACAGCAGCGGGATCTGGTCGGTGGTGAGTGCCGCAACCTGGGCGGTGGTCAGGGCGACGATCTGGGCCGTGGTGAGGCCGGGAATGGCCGCGGTTGACAGATTCGCCAGGTCCGCCGTTTCCATGGCAGCCAGTTGCGCCGTAGTCAGTTTCGCGAGTTGCGCGGAGCCCAGCGCCCCGGCCTGCGCAGTCGTGATGGCAGCCACCTGCGCAGTGCCGAAGCCCGTGAGCGCGTCAGGCAAGAGCTTCGCGAAATCCGCGGTCTCGATGGCAACGATCTGGGCAGTGCTCAGCTTGGCGAGCTGGGTCGAGGTGAGTGCGGCAGCCTGAACGGTGCCGAGCGCTGCCACCTGCGCGGTGGTGAGTGCCTGGATGTCGTCGGTGGCGATCGCGGCGATCTGCGCAGGCTTCAGTGCGGCGATCTGGGCAGTGCCCAGCGCGGCCGTCTGTGCCGTGCTGAGGGCAACGATCTGCGCCGTGCTCATGCCCTGCAGGGCTGCGGTGGAGAGGCGTACGAGGTCTGCGGTTTCCATCGCCGCGATCTGGGCCGTGGTGAGAGCGGCCAGCTGCCCGGAGGTCATGGCCGCCGCCTGTGCGGTGCCAAGTGCCACGATCTGAGCCGTGCTGAGGCCGGAGAGCGCCGGCGCGGAGAGGCTCGCGAAATCCGCCGACTCGATGGCGGCGATCTGCCCCGTACTCATGTTGGAGAGCTGGTTCAGCGTAAGCGCTGCGGCCTGCGCCGTGGTGAGCGCCACGATCTGGGCGGTACCCAAGCCGGGGATGTCGTCGGTGGCGATGGCACCGACCTGCGCTGGCGTCAACGCGCCAATCTGCGCCGTGGTCAGTGCAGCGATCTGGGCAGACCCGAGCGCCGCGATCTGGGTGGTGGTCAGTTTGCTGATGGTGGCCGTGGGGATCACCACGAGGTCGGCGGTTTCGATCGCGGCAACCTGCGCGGTCGTGAGGGCCGTCACCTGGCTGGAGGTGAGCGCGGCAACCTGCGCGGTGCTGAGACCGGCAATCTGCGTCGTGCTGAACCCCGGCAACGCGGTGGCCGCAAGTGCCGCCACATCGGCGGTTTCGAGGGCGGCAATCTGCGCGGTGGTCAGCTTGTTCAACTGGGCAGAGGTCAGGGCAGCCGCCTGAGCCGTGCCGAGAGCAACGATCTGCGCGGTGGTGAGCGCCTGGACGTCATCGGTGGCCAGCGCCTTGATCTGCGCCGCCGTCAGGGCGGCAACCTGCGCCGTCGTGAGGCCCGCCACCTGCGAGGTAGTGAGCGCGGACACCTGCGCCGTGGTGAGGCCCCGCACCGCAGCCGTCGAGAGCTTGGCGAGATCCGCCACCTCGAGAGCCGCAACCTGCACCGTGGAGAGCCCAGCCACCTGGGCCGAGCTGAGTGCGGCCGCCTGCGCGGTACCGAGCGCGACGACCTGGGCTGTGCCCAGACCGCCCAGAGCGGCCGGCGTGATGCGCGCGATATCCGCAGTCTCGATGACGGCCACCTGAGCCGTACTCATCGCGGCGAGTTGGGCAGAGGTGAGTGCCGCGGCCTGCGCGGTGGTGAGCGCGACCACCTGCGCGGTGCCCAGCGCCTGGACATCGTCGGTGGCAAGAGCGGCAACAGAAGCTACGGAAAGCGAAGCCACCTGCGCGGTGGTGAGAGCCGCCACCTGCGCCGTCGTAAGCGCGACGGTCTGGGCAGTGGTCAGGCCGGGCAGGGCCGCCGTGGACAGGGAGGCCACATCAGCCGTTTCCATCGCCGCAAGTTGCGCCGTGCTGAGGCGCGAAAGCTGGGCAAGCGTGAGGGCTCCGGCCTGCGCGCCGCCAAGGGCGACGATCTGGGCGGTGGAAAGCCCGGCCAAAGCGGCCGTGGACAGCGCCGCGATGTCTGCGGTCTCGATGGCCGCGATCTGGGCCGTGGTGAGTGCCGCGAGCTGCGCGGAGGTGAGCGCGGCCACCTGCGATGTGGTGAGCGCTGCGATCTTGGCTGTGCCCATGGCCGCAAGATCGTCGGTGGCGATGGACGCGATCTGTGCCGCGCCCAGCTTGACCAGCTGCGCCGTCGTGAGCGCTGCCGCCTGCGCCGTGCTCAGGGCCGGTATCTGGGCTGTTGTCAGGCCGGTCACGGCGCTGGTCGAGATCGCCGCAAGGTCGGCCGTCTCGAGCGCGGCAATCTGCGCCGTGCCCAGATTGGCGATCTGTGCGGACGTGAGGGCTGCGGCCTGTGCGGTGCCGAGGGCCACGATCTGGGCCGTGGTGAGCCCCTTGATCGCCGCCGTGGTGATGCTGGCGATATCTGCCGTCTCGATCGCGGCCACCTGGGCCGTGCTGAGGCTCGCCACCTGAGCGGAGCTCAGCGCGGCAATCTGCCCCGAGGTAAGGGCGACGATCTGGGCCGTTCCCAACGCGGCGAGATCGGCTGTCTCGAGGGCTGCGATCTGGGAGACGGTGAGCTTGTTGATCTGGTCAGTGGCCAGTGCCGCGGCCTGAGCGGTGGTGAGCGCGGCGATCTGCCCGGTCGTGAGGCTCTGGATCGCGCTGCTGCTCAGTTTTGCGAGATCAGCGGTTTCCATGGCGACGAGTTGCGCCGTGGTCAGCTTGGAGGCTTGCGCAGCCGTCAGCGCGCCGGCCTGCGCCGTGGTCAGCGCCACGATCTGCGCCGTGGACAGGGCCTGGATGTCGTCGGTGGCGATGACCGCAACCTGAGCGGTGCTCAGTGCCGCCACCTGCCCGGTGGTGAGCGCAGCGATCTGGGCGGTCGTCAGAGACGGAATGGCCACCGGAGTGACGCCCCGGATGGCAGCAGTAGTGATGGCTGCGAGGTCTGCCGTCTCGATGACTGCGATCTGCGCCCCGCTGAGCGCCGCGAGTTGCCCCGAGCCCAGAGCTGCAGCCTGCGCTGTGGTGAGCGCCACGACCTGCGCCGTGGTCAAGCCGGCGAAAGCGGCCGTGGACAGGGCAGCAATATCGGCGGTTTCCATTGCCGCAAGCTGCGCCGTGCCGAGCCGGGAGAGTTGCGCGGCGCTGAGCGCCGCCGCCTGGGCCGTTCCCAGCGCCACGATCTGTGCGGTACCGAGTGCGGCAACGTCGTCGGTGGCGAGGGCTGCGATCTGCGCTGTGGTAAGCGCCGCGACCTGAGCCGTCGTCAGGGCGGAGACCTGGGCCGTGGTGAGGAAGGGCACCTGGGCCGTGGTGAGCCCCTGCACAGCCGTGGTGGTGAGGCTCGCGAGATCTGCCGTCTCGATGGCAACGAGCTGGGCGGTGCTGAGCTTGGCGATCTGGCTCGAGGTGAGAGCCGCCGCCTGCGCGTTGGTAAGGGCCGCGATCTGGGCGGTGCTCAGGCCACTGACGGCGAGCGTGTTCAGGGCGCCAACGTCGGCGGCCTCAAGCTCGACGAACTGTGCAGTTGAGAGGCTGCCCACCTGGGCAGACGTCAGGGCTGCAGCCTGCCCAGTGGTCAGGGCAACCACTTGGGCAGTCGTCAGGCCATCGAGCGCCGCGGTGCTCAGAGCGGCAATATCGGCGGTTTCGAGGGCAGCGACCTGAGTGGTCGTGAGATTGGCCACCTGGCTCGAGGTGAGGGCCGCGGCCTGCGCCGTGGTCAGGGCCACCATTTGCGCGGTCGTCAGCGCGGAAATGTCGTCAGTAGCGATTGCGGCGATCTGGGAGACCGTCATTTTCGCCAGATCGGCCGTCTCGATGGCGGCCACCTGGGAGCTCGTCAGGGCCACGACCTGGGCCGTGGTGAACGCAGGAACCTGCGCGGTCGAGAAGGCAGCGATGCTGGCGGTGGTGAAGGCTGGCATCTGACTGGTCGTCAGAGCACCTATCTGGGTTCCCGTGAAAGCGGCTATGTCTTCGGTCGTGAGTGCCGCGATCTGTGCGGTGGTCAGGGCGGCGATATCAGCCGTTCCGAGGCCAGTAATGAAGCTGCTCATGGTGTTCTCCCTGACAATCTCGCCGATCAATTGAC
>Ga0315902_10004765_pt1 | contig 19412 bp, 23 predicted proteins | sample LakEriMetagenome_9_FD_203523 | JGI IMG/M metagenome (GOLD analysis project Ga0315902, IMG submission 203523) | Freshwater fungal communities from buoy surface, Lake Erie, Ohio, United States - Buoy 12 MA117 | ecosystem: Environmental > Aquatic > Freshwater > Lake > Lake biofilm | place: USA... | reverse complement strand
TTGTCCTGCGGGCAAACGCGAGCAATGGCATCCTCTACACCGAGTTCAGTACGCCACGAATCGTGGAGGCGTCGGCCAACACGGCCAGCACAATCGTCCAGCGCGATGCCTCGGGCAACTTCAGCGCTGGGACGATTACGGCCGCTCTGACTGGTAATGCCTCGACGGCGACGGCATTGCAGACTTCGCGCAACATCAACGGCGTCGCGTTCAACGGCACGGCCGATATCACGGTGCCTGCCGCCGCTGGGACGCTGACGGGCGCGACGCTGGCCTCCGGCGTGACGGCCTCCAGCCTGACTTCAGTGGGAACGCTGACGAGCCTGTCGGTGTCTGGAAGCACGACGCTGTCAAGTAACGCTACAGTTAACGGCCTGCGTCTTGGTCGTGGCACGAGCAACAATAACAATACGACGGCCTTCGGGCTGAACGCGTTGGACAGCGAAACAACTGGCACGCACAATACGGCCATTGGGGCAAATGCACTCACCGCAGTCACGAATGGTGGGTCAAATACCGCGATTGGTTCTGGTGCTGGACAGGCGTGTGCGGGCGGTAGCTCAATCGTTGCCATCGGATACCTTGCTCTGTCGTCGGCAACGGCTCCAAGCCAATCGGTTGCAGTTGGTGATGGGGCTATGAGTTCTGCCACCAACAACTCAGGTCTTTCCGTGGCCGTTGGCACCAGTTCGCTGGCGTTTGCGGATGGACTTCGCAATACCGCTGTTGGCTGGGCTTCACTTGGTCAGTCCAGCACCGGCGCCAATAACACTGCAATTGGCAGTGACGCTGGGCGAGGACCGTCGCCATATACCAATGCCAACACCACCGGCTCCAATAACACCTTCATCGGCAACGAGGCGGTTGGCGCGTCGGCGACGGCCAGCAACGTCATCACGCTGGGCAACTCCTCGATTGCCACCCTGCGCTGTCAGGTGACGACCATCACGTCGCTCTCCGATGCGCGGGACAAGAAGGACATCGTGGACATCCCGGCGGGGCTGGACTTCGTCAAGGCGCTTCAGCCGCGGGCCTTCCTGTGGGAGATGCGGGACGGCGGGAAGGTGGATGTCCCGGAGTTCGGCTTCATCGCGCAGGAGTTGCAGGCCGCGCAGGCCGAGACGGGCATCACGGTGCCGGGCCTCGTGTATGACGAGAACCCGGAGAAGCTGGAGGCGTCGGCGGGCGTCCTCATCCCGATTCTGGTGCAGGCGATTAAGCAGCTGGAGGCCCGCGTCGCCGCGCTAGAGGCCGGCGCCTGATGGGCATCGGGGACTACGACATCAAGCCGTTCACGTCCCCGGTCGGGACGGACCGTGCCGCGTTTGAGACGCGGGGCAATGATAACGTCCTGCGTGACAAGTTCGTTGACCATCAGGCCGACGTGGTCGCCCACCCGACCGCCGGGACCTACGCCAACCGCCCGGTCACGGGGACGCAGGGCCAAATCTACTGTGCGACTGACGCGCCGAATAACGGGGTCTATGTCTGGACCGGCGGCGCGTGGGTGCTGATTGCCAACTAACGGAGGAGCCGATGCCGCGGAATATGATGGAGTTCTGGGAGCGCAAGAACCCGAAGGAGAAGTCGGAGAAGTTGACGCCGGCGCAGAAGGCGAAGGCCAAGGCGCGGGCCAAGGCGGCCGGTCGCCCCTATCCGAATCTCGTCGATAACGCCGCCGTAGCGCGGAAGGGGAAGTAATGCCGATTAAGTCGATGGCGCAGCTCCGGGCGATGTATGCGGCGGCCGCGGACGGGGAGTCGGGTATCCCCAAGAAGGTGGCAAAGAAGTACATTAAAGAGACCCCGAAGTCCGTTATCCGGGACCTCCCGGAGCGCGTGGCTCCGAAGAAGAAGCGTTAATCCAACGAGGACCGGACAATGGCGAGCTTGACGAGCAGGTTGGCGGGGTGGGCGGCGGGGCGCATTGGTGGCTCCAAGGCCAAAAAGAAAACAATGGAGTTTATGGACAAGACCGGCGTCGGCAAGGCGCTGTCGTTCGGTGGCGACATCCTCGCGTATGGCGGGGCTGGCAAGCTCCTCGGCGCGGCGGGCCGCGGGATGGGGTTGCTCAAGGCCAAGGGAGCGGCGGCCGGGGCGGCCGGTGGACTGAAGGCACTCCCGAAGGTTGGTCAGGCCATTACCTCAATGCCGGCCAAGTATGGCATTACGCCGGGGTTTGGCGCGGGCGCGGCGCAGGCCGCTGAAGGGGCGAACCGCCTCGGCAATCTGGCCGCGGCCGCTGGTCGTGGCATTGGTCGGGTGACGGATTACCTCGGCAAGCGCCCGGAGATTCTGGGACAGGGTCTAATGGCTAGCGCACAGGCGCGGACCGGGGCGGCCAACCGGGAGTTGGAGCGCGAGGCGCTGGCCCAGCGCGAGGCCCAGTTCCAGCAGACCTTCAAGCAGTCCGAGGATGAGCGTCAGCGGGAGATGGAGCGCCAGCGCCGGATTGCCGAGCTGCTCGCGCCGGTCTTTCAGCGGGTCGCCGGGGGGCAGGGGTAATGGCCTCCTACAGTTCACTGTTTGGTAATGGGTACTCTGGTGGTCTCCAGAAGCCGCGCACGGCGACTTCAGGGGTGATGGAGCTGGATAACGAGCAGACCGTGCGCCAAGCGGCACCGGCCCAGCCGGCGCCGCAGCAACCGGCGCAACCGCCTGCACAACAGCCTGCACAACCGCCGGCCCCGCAACAGCCCAAGCAGACCTTCGCGCAGATGCAGGCCGCCGGGCAGGCCCGGCCCGCGCCGCCGCAGCCGCAGGTGCAGATGGTTGACCAGCAGGCCTCGGCGACTGGGATGGGGCAGATGACGCCGATGGGCGAAATCCCCCGGACACGGACGATGCCGACCGGTACACCGTTTGCGATGCCAGCAATCCCAGCGATGCCGGGCGCTACGCCGGCGGGGGCCGGAATGCCGGGGACGCCGTCTGCGCCCCAACCGCCGGCCGGTGCGCCAGCGGCTCCGCCACCCCAGCCGATGCCGCAAAACCTGCAGCAGATGGCGTTTGAGCAGATGCGGCAGGCGAGCCGGTCGGACCTTGAGTCGCAGTTCGCGTCCCAGCGGCAGGCCTTGGAAGAGGACCTTGCCCGCCGTGGGCTAGCGGCGTCTACTATCGGGGCGGCTGGCATCGGTCGGCTGGGTGGTGAGCAGGCCCGGGCGCTCTCCCAGCTTGACGCCCAGCTGCTCCAGCAGCAGGCGAATCAGGCCTTTGAGGCCCAGCAGGCGGCCGAACAGCGAGCCTTTGCTGGTGGTGAGTCGGCCCTTGAGCGGGCGCTCCGGCAGCAGATGCAGGCGGCGGGGTTCGGGCAGGAGGCGGACATTCTCAGCCGACAACAGCAGTTTATGGGCGGTGAGTCGGCCGCGGACCGAGCGGCCCGCGAGCGTCTCCAGTTGCTTGGCTATGGGCAGGAAGCCGATATGCTCCGCCGTCAGCAAGAGTTTGCGGGTGGGGAGTCGGAGCTAGAGCGGTCGCTACGGGAGCGCCTCCAAACCGGGGCGCAGACGTTTGAGTCTGGGCAGTCGGCGCTGGAGCGGGCGCTTCGGGAGCGACTGCAGGGCCAGCAGATTGGCGAGTCGCAGGCGGACCGGGCGCTCCGGGAGCGTATGGGGCTGGCCGATATCACCGGGATGTACGGTGGGCAGGAGACGATGGCGGCCCGGCAGTTTGCGGCCCAGCAGGAGATGGCCCGGAACCAGATGCTGACCCAGCTGGCTGGCCTGATGGCGGGCGGGTCGCCGGAGATGCTACAGATGGTGCTGGGGCGGTTTGGGCTGGGCGGTAGCACGACGCCCACCACGACGGCCACGGCAACGGGACCGATTGGCACCGTGCCACCCGCGCCAATGCCGTCGGCCCCGGAGATGCCGGCCCCGAACCTGCCGGTGACTGGCGGCGGCTCGACGACGAACCCGCTAGAGATTCCACTGGGGACGGGGACGCAGGCCGCGATGAGTCCGCTGATGTTCCAGCAGCTGGGCGCGATGTTTAATCCCTATAACGCCTATGGCTACGGGGTGATGTGATGGCAAACGAATGGCTGACGCAGCTGATGGCCGGCCTCGGTGGCGCGTTCACCGGGGCCACGCAGGCCCGCGAGCGGATGGCGATTGAGGAAGAGCGGAAGCGCAAGCTGGACGAGGCGATGCAACAGCGCGAGATGGCGCGGGGATTGTTCAAGGGCCAGCCGACGACGGCGCAGATTGGCGAGTATCTTGGCGGTGGCGGTGATGTTACCACGGCCTCGCTGGCGGCCCGACTTGGAATGCCGGATGAAGCGCCGAAGCCTCGGACGCAGTACGACCCGACCCGCGGCGTCATTGTCGATGTGGATACGGGCAAATTCAAGCCGATTGCCGGACTCCCTGCGCGGACGACGACGCCGAGCGAGCGGCCGCCGAGCCGCACGGAGACGGGTGCTGGGCTGGTAGCCTACCGTCGGTTCCTGAACGACCCGGCGCTGGCGAACAATCCGACCGAAAAGGCATCCCGCCAGCAACTGGTCAATGACATCCGGATGCAGTACCGTGGCATCACGGACGCGGAGATTGGCCGGATGCTGATGCGGGCGGGTGGCAGTCGGTCCGTGCCGCGGCCGATGGAAGAAGACGAGTGGGATTAACCCTCTAACGCTCCGTAGCGAATGACTGCTCCGTTCCGGCCGGACCTACCGTTTGGCACCACCCCCCGGTTGCCGGGGTCGCTTACGGGTCGTTTGCCGTATAGCGGCCCCATTCCGTCGCCATATACGGCGGCTGGATGGGAAGAGGAACGCAAACGGCGGCTTCGGGAAGCCATCGCAATGGGACTGCCCATCCGCGATGTGACCCAGATGCAGTTGCCGGAGATGCGGATTGAAGCTCCGCGGCCGGCACTCCCACAGCTGGCGAACGTCCTTGCCCGCGAAACCCGGCCTGAGCTTGAGGGCACGCGGTCGGTGCCGACCAGCCCAACCGAGCGGTATTCGCTTGGCGGGGTGCTGGCGGATATTGCAGCCCAGCCGATTGCGGCGCTGCAGTCTACGGCCGGAACACTTGGCGAAGGTATTCAGCGGACGCTTGGGTTCGAGGAGGCGGCGCGGCGGACTAGAGAGCGGACCGCCGCGATGAATGAGGCGTTAGCGCCAAGCACTGGACCGGGATTGGCGAGCCGCCTTGCCTCTAGCTTTGTCACCGAGGCCGCGCCGTTTATTGCGGCGACCCCAACGATTCCGGTTGGAGCGACGAGTCTACAACGTGCGCTACAAACGGCGAAGGGTCTCGGGGCCTCTGCCGGGCTAACGGCATTGCAGTCACAGGCCGCGGAAGGTTCTACGGTCAAGGCCCTGTCAGAATTGACAGGGTACCAGCCACTGCAGCGGTTGGCGGCAAGCCCGTTCAAGACCGCGGCGGACATCGCGCTGGACGTTGGATTCAATGTAGCGCCGGAAATTATTGGCGGGGCGTTGCGGGGGACGCGAACGGCGGCACGAGGGGCGGAACCCGGCGTTCTTCCGGCCGCCGGCGCGGTTACGCGGCAGGTCGGTCGGAACATCGCAGAGGCTCCGCGTGCAGCGGCAGAGTTGGCTTTGGCGGTTCCGGCGGTGGCCTTGCTGACCAAAACTGGCCGGGCGGCCATTGGCGGAGCAGCTGGCGTCGCGGCTGGTGAAACTCCGGAAGAGCGGCTGGCGCTTGGGTTGACCGGAGCGACGGGGGCAGCCTTGGCGCCAAGCGTTATTCGCCGACTGGCCCGGCCGAGCGATGTGCCGATTACCGATGAAATGACAAAGCGGTTGCTGTCCGTGTGGCAACGGGCGAACCCGAAGGTCGAGGCGCTGGCACGAGAGTATGTTGGTGGTGAGCTACCACGCACACTGAATCGCGCTACGACGTTAGACAAGCCATTTGCGGCTCGCATTGCGGAGTGGTATGACTCGGCAGTCAGCAACCCGAATGACCCGGAGGTTCAAGCGGCATATCGGGCGTTTGCTGATGAGACGCGGCGGCAGTACGAATTCTTGCGGTCAAAGGGCATCACGTTCGAGTTCGTCGATACGGACCCCTACAAGACCAGTGCCGAGATGATGCGGGACGTGGCGGACAACAACCGGCTCAAGGTCTTGAAGACCGAAGCCGGAATGCATCCGCTCTTGACCGAAGAAGAGAACGATATGTTCCGGGCGGTTCACGACTTCTTTGGGCACGCGAAAGAGGGGCATCAGTTCGGGCAACTCGGCGAGGAGAATGCCTACCGTGTGCATTCGGCGATGTACTCGCCGGAGGCTCGGCGTGTAATGGCGACCGAAACCCGCGGGCAGAATTCGTGGGTGAATAATCAGCCCGCGAACAAGGTGAAGCCGGGGTCGGTCTACGCCGAACAGAAAGTGGCATTGATGCCCGAAGAGTTTATGGGCGAGTATCCCATTGAGCGCACCACGCCAGAAGTGGTGACCAATGTGGAGATGCAGAGTCTTGAGACACCCGGCCTGACGGACGCGCAAGTCAAGTCGCTCCGTGGCATTAATCGAACCCTTGGCCGGGCGGCGTTCATCCGCAAGGTGGTCGAGCCTATCGTCAAGAGCGAAGGCTTGCCGGTGTCAGTGGCGAAGGGTCTTGGCTCGTGGATGGCGAACGAGGATGCCGGGGCGATTACCGAGGCAGCGCGGTTGACCTTTAGCCAAATGTCGCCGATGGCGATTCAGCGGGTTTTGGCTCGGGTGTCACAGGCGGCGCGACAGATGGGCCTCTTTTTCGCCGTGCCGAATCCTAGTGGCGAATATGTCTCCGTCACGCTCGATTTCGGTCGGGCACTGCGGGAGCCTGATTATCGAGCGGCCATCGAACGACTAATGGCGCTGGACAAGGGGCGCTCGTTTGGCGGCACCACGATGGTCAAGCTGGACCCTGCAAAGGTGCAAATCGTCTTGAATAAGGGCGTTGATGAACAGGGGGCGGAGCGCCTCTTAACCCTTGCAAGACAAGCACTTCCGCAGTATGATACCAAGGGAGTAATCCAGCGCGTCGAGACGGTGGAGGCTGGAGATTCAGCGTCGCTCGACAATGCGTTTTTGGAGTACTTCAATCGCATCGGATACCTAACGCCAGAGCAGGCACAGGCGCAACAGCGAGCGGTTACCGCGTATGGGCAGTTGGCACAAGCCGGACCCATTAGACGAGCATTGGCTGCCGGGCCGGCTGGTATTGTCGAGGGACTTCGAGGCGTCGCCGATGATGCGCTACGCCGTTTGGCAAAAACTGCTCCGGAATATCCCCCTCTCGCCGCTGGACGAGAAGGTGTTGGGGATGTCGGAGCAGGAGCGGAAGCGGTTGGCCGAGGTGGAGCGGAACCGCCTGCTGGCGCAATGGGCGGCGGAACGGCGTACCAAGACACTCGCGGCAAGGTGTACGAGGCTACTGGCATCATTCCAGAGGCTTTGCGGTTTGCCGCTCGCCCGAGTGTTGCCCCGGCGGTCGGCGCTGTAGTTGGCGCGGGGGCCGCGGAAGAGGACCGTTTCGGCGGGGCAATGGCAGGCGCGGCGGTCGGGGCCGGTGTGTCTGGCGCTGTTGGTGGGGTACGGGCACTGGCCGCGGCACGGCAACAGCTCCGAGCGGCTGGATTGCCGGAGACGTTGGCGAATGCCTATGCCTATGCCAAGCGTGGTATCGACTTCACCGGCGCTGGTGAGCGGACGTTAGGCCGCCGCCTCCGTGGGGATTGGCGCTCCATCGTCCAGCGGGGCATTGACAACTATGCCGACGCGCAGCGGGCACTCGACCGACTGGCCGGTCGGGCAGAGGCCGCGGGATTGGCACCTGAGGCATCGGTCGGCACGGCGTTGAATGAGGCGCTGTCGTCGGACGTGACGGCGGCGCGGGCGTTGCGGCACGGGCTGGGCGTGGAGCGCGGCGGTATCATCGACCCGCTGACGAAGGAGGTCATCGGGGAGCCGCTGGAGGATGTCTTCAAGCCGCTCGGTGGCAATCCGGCGAAGAACGAGCAGGCGCTGACCTATGCGGTCGCCCTGCGAAACATCGGGCGCTATGACGCGGCGGTGGCCGCTGGCGATGCCAATCCGCTCCGGGTGTATGGCGGTGATATGGCGCGGATGGAGGCAGACCGGGCCATCGTGGATGGGTTCGGCCAGAAGCCGGAGTTTGTGGAGTTCGCCAATCGGTTGGAGCAGTACTTCGCCAACCTGACCGAGTACGCCGTGCGGAGTGGGCTGTGGACGCCGGAGGTAGCGCGGGCGATTCGGGAGTCGGATACGTTCTATGTGCCGTTCAAGCGGCTCATCGAAGCGCACACCGGGATGGGTCCCGGGCCGATGCGTGGGGGGGCGACGCCGGGGCGGGTTGGGCCGGGGGTCCAGCGGTTCCGCGGGTCGGACCTGATGATTGGCAACCCGGCCGTGACCATTGCCGAGTACACGCAAGCCCTGATTCGGCGGGCCGATATGTACCGCGTCGGCAATGCGCTCATCGAAAGCGTCAATGCGCTGGGCGAGGCGGGGCAACCGTTGCTGACCAAGATTAACGCCAGCGACCCAATGGCGCGGGCACTTGGCGTGGCGGAGGCCGAGGGGGCCTATCGGGCGCTTGGGCTGGGTGAGGAGGAGGCCCGGCAGATGGGCGACCTATTTATGCGGCTGAACAAGGATAATCCGGTCATCTACCGCAACACGCCTGCAGGGAAAGAGTACTATCTTGTTAACGACCCGGCGCTCTGGGATGCGGTGCAGTCTATCAACCCGCAGGACCCGGAGGCCCTCAACGCGCTTGTCACGGTCTTTGGGCCACTCAAGCGGTACGCGACGCTCTTTGCGACCGGGATGAGTCCGCAGTTCTGGTTTGGGACGAATATCCCCCGCGACATCCTGACGGCAGCCGCGCAGAATCCGAACATCACGATGGTGGATGTCGGCGTCGGCTTCCTTGAGGGACTAAAGTCGATTGTCGGTCGGTCGCAGATGGTCGAACAGTTGAGCCGTGGTGGGATGGGCCAAGTGTCGCAGTTCGGTGGCGACGTGGATGTCCGGTCGCTGGCCCGGCAGATTGCGCCCACCACCATCGGGGAGGCGGCCGGCGCCGCGGTTGGTCAGGGCGTCACGTTGCCGCTCCGCGCTTTGGAGCGGGTCGGCCGTGGCACGGAACTGCCGATGCGGATTGCCGCGGCTCGCGCTGCCCAGCGTCAAGCGGCGGAGGCTGGGGTGTCTGAGGCAGGCCAGCGGGCACTCGCAACGCGGGCTGGCGCGGCGGCCACGGTAGACTTCCGGCGGCGGGCGGGCACGGCGTTCCAGCGATTCTTGGAGCGGACGGTGCCATACTTTGGGGCGGCCAAGAAGGGTGGCGTGTGGTTCGCTCGGGCGGCCAGAAACAACCCCAAGACGGTCGGGGCCGCGGCGGGCGTTATCACGCTCGGCACGGTTTGGGAGTACCTGCTCTCCGATGATAAGGACCGGGCGGAGTTTGTGGACCGGCCGGCTGGAGAGCGGGCGCGATACCTGCATCTCGGCGAGACGCGTGTGGCGCTGCCGCAGGAGTATGCGGTCTTGGCCTCGGCGGTCCGGATGGGGCTGGCGCAGGTCAAACAGGACGACCCGTTCGTGTACGAGCAGTTCAAGGCGGCGATGCTCAATATGCTCCCGCCCATCTACTCCGACGTGGCAAAGGGCGACCCGATTGCCCTGATGCCGTTCCCGGTTGGCCGCGAACTCATCGAGCTATCGCGGAACCGAGAGGAGTTTACGGGCCGGTCGATTGTGACGCCGGGGATGGAGCGCCAGTTGCCGGCGGCCCGGCGGCGCGATACCACCGCTCCGACGTTCGATGTGATGGCGGCGGCGGCCCGACAGATGGGTATCGAGGAGGCGTCGCCGGTGCAGGCGGAGTTCCTCACCCGCGGAATGTTCGGGCGGTTTACGCCGGCCGTGACGGCGGTGACCGACATCGCGGCGCGACCCATCGCCGGTCGGGAGGCGCAGCCGCAGGTGCCCCTGCCGTTTGCCCGGCAACCGCTCAATCCCATCACCGGATTCCAGTCGCGTCCGGTCACCCGTGGGCAGAGCGAGCAGGAGTTCTATGACCTGCGGAACGAGGTCCAGCAGGCGCAGGCGACCTATAACGCCCTTAAGCGGGACCGGGCGGAGGCGCGGCAGCGTGGGGACACGGCGACGGTCAATCGGACCACGGCCGACGCCGAGCGGCTGGCCGCGGCCAACCCGGTCTTTAAGGCGGTGTTTGAGGACCGGAACACGAAGCGTATCAGCGGGTTCCTGAAAACCGCGGATGACAAGCTGGAGAAATTGCAAGCCAAGCGGGAACAGGCGGTCTCGGCCTTTGCGAACGGCCGTATTACGGGGGCGCGGGCGCGACAGGTTATTGACAGCCTCGACACCGAGCGGGCCAAGCTCTTGCGGGAAGGGTATACACGGCTTTCACGGCGGGTGCCACGATGAGCAAGACCAAGCAACTAATGGACGAGGCCGTGACCAAGCGGTACAAGACGGCGGCGTGGGCACGCAAGGAAGGGCAGGACCCTGAGGGTGGCCTGAACGCCAAGGGGCGGGCCAGTCTGCGGGCGCAGGGGCAGGACATCAAGCCGCCCGTGAGTCGGGAACAGGCGGCCCGGTCAGAGACATCGGCGGCTCGGCGGCGCTCGTTCTGTGCGCGGTCGGCCGGCCAGATGAAGATGTGGCCGGAGGCGGCGAAGGACCCGAACAGCCGGTTGCGAAAGGCGCGACGGGCGTGGGATTGTTAACCCCTTATCTCTGAGACTCCGATGGCGAACGACAAGAACAGTGTGATGCTGGTGGTGGCCGGGTTCTTTGGCAGCCTGATTGCGGTGGGCAAGGCCAGCCACGGCAATATGCGAGACAACCTCCTCGCCATTAGCGCGGGAACGTCCAGCGCCTACTTCCTCACGCCGATTGTGTTCACGGTAACGGGAATTGACGCCAGCCAGCAGACGATGAGCGCGATGGCGTTCCTGCTCGGCGTGCTGGGCCAGCGTGGGGTCGAGATTGTCATTGGCAAAATCTTTCCGGAGACGAAAGATGCTTGACCGCCTGAACCTCCTCGCTAACGCGGTGATGACGCTGGCCTCTGCCGCGTTTTACATCATGATTTTTACGAAGGCCGCGCCGGGGTTCGATGCGACACAGCACCTGCGGCCCCGGTCATACTGGACCGTCCGAGTGGGCCTCAGCTTCTTTGTGGCCGGGAGCCTGCTGGCAGTGCTGACGATGTATCCGGTCAGTGTGCCGCAGTTGATTCGCAACCTCGGTACGGCCATCCTGTTTGGCTGGGCGGCGGCGTACCACGCCAAGAAGTGGGGCGTGATTGCCGCGCCGCGCCGCAAGACTGGTAGCATCCCCATCGTCAAGTAAGAGGCGAAAATGAATCCTGACCTGCTTGCAGAACTCCGTCGCCTGTTTATGCCATCCGCTCTGGCGGATATCACTGCGACGCCAGCGCCGCCGCGTCAGATGACCATTGGACCGCGCACCGGCGCTCGGATGCCACTGCCAGAGCCGGGGATGTTGGCCGCTATTCAGCGGTCCGCGCAACCATCGCCGGACACTCCGGGCGGGATGCTGAACGAGATGTTCAACCCCATCCGAGCCGGCGCACAGGCGAGGGAGTTGGCGGGTCGAGCAACGGGAGCAATGCGGCGCGGCGAAGCCGGTAAGGCGGCTGGCCTTGGGGCGCTGGCCGCGATGGCGGTGCCGGGGGTTCCGGGCGATGAGATGGCAAAGGCCCGGAGAGCTATGCGCGAGCTTAGCGTTGCGCCAGAGCCTCGTCCGTACTTCAACGTGCCAGACGAGCTGATGGGGTACGGCCGCGCTCCAAAGGGGTTCTCGGAAAGCAAGTATCCGTACACCGCGAACGTGCTGGTCAGGTGGCCCAATGGGATGGCGATGGTTGAGCAGATGCGCGGAATGAACCCGGAGCACGCGCTAGAGCGGGCGCGACGCAATTGGGATGGCGCGGACGTAAAGCTCTTTCAGGGACCGCTGGAGAACGACCCGTCTCGCTGGATGTCACTTGACCCGGAACGGCTATGAGCTACACGCATCCGTCCCCGAACCACAACACGCGAGGGGCGCAGGCCGTCAAGGTCATTGTGCTCCACGCCGACGCCAGCCCGAACGAGAAGGGGTGCCTCTCGTGGCTCCAGTCGAGCGAGTCGAAGGTCAGCTACCACGCGCTCGTCGGGCGTGACGGCAAGGTCTACACGGTGGTCCCGTATGACCGCCGAGCGTGGCACGCGGGCAAGAGCGAGTGGAACGGCCACAAGGACGTGAACGGCGTCTCGGTCGGCCTGTGTTTCTCGAATAAGAACGACGGCAAGGAGCCGCTGACCGAGGCGCAGCAGAAGGCGATGAAGGCGCTCATCGCGGACGTGCGTCGGAAGTACGGGCAGATTCCGGTGACGACCCACGCTCGGGTGGCACCGGGCCGAAAGAATGACCCGGAGAATGTGCCGGGGTTCAACCTCGACGACTATGCGTGAGTCCAAAATGGCCCACCTCGCCGTGACGGTGCTCCTGTGGATGTTCGTGGCGACGGGGGTGTGGTATGTCTCTAGCCGGCCGCAGGACGCTCGGCTCAGGACACTCCGGGCCAAGACGGACTCCAGTCGGACAACGTATGACACGGCCCGGACACGGGCGATGCAGGCGCAGTACGCGACCAAGGAGGCGGCCAAGGAGGAGCAGCGGCACCGCCGCGCTCTGACGGCGCAGTTGTCTCAGCTTCGGGACAGCATCCGGCTCGCTCGGAGTGTGGCAGACGACTCGTCGGCCACGGAGGACAGCCTGCGCTCGGTCCTCCGGGCCACCCTGCAGCAGACCGACAGCCTGCTCACACAGGTCCACGGATATGTGGTGGTGGTGGACAGCCTGACGGCCGCCCACGCCCGCGAGCGGCTGGCAATGACGGCCGCCTTGGACCGGGCCGACAGCACCATCGCCCTGCAGGATGCGCTTATCCGGGCGCTGGAGACTCGGGAGTGCAGGATACTGGGCCGCCCGTGCCCCACCCGGACGCAGGTCTTCCTCGCCGGCGCGACCCTCGGCATCGTGCTGGGGCTTGCCCGGTAAACACGGGTCTTGACAATCCCGGTTTCAGGTGTTACCTACGGGGCACCACCTACCGGGGGGAGCAATGTCAACGATGGTCAATGTGATATGCCCGGCCTGTAATGGCACGGGGTGCGTGACCGATGGGTCGCACGGGTGCGGGGCCTGTTTGATGCAGGGCCACATCCGCGTGGACCGCGATGGGAACGGGGCGGTGCCGAAGGGGTTACAGGCGTGGGTCGATGCCGAGGCGCTTACCCCTATTCCCGAGGCGTATGCCAGTCCGGAGTGACCATACCCCGTGGACGGACGCTGAAAAACGACGGTTAGCGCAGCTCTCAGCACAGGGGGCGATGTCGCAGGCGGTCGTGGAGACCCTGAACCGCGAGTTCCACGACGACCGTCCGGTCCGCAATCTCTCGGCCGTTCGTATCCAGCGCACCAAGCTCGGTGTCTATGTCGCCCGGAAGCCGGCGACGCTGGTCCCGTCGCAGGCGGTGCCGAAGTCGGAGCAAGAGGTCGAGACGCGGGAGACGACCGACGGCACGGAGGCGCGGTCGGTGGGGACGCGCATCAAGACCGTGGCCGACCTGCTCCGGCACATCGATGCCGATATGAGCCGGTTCGAGATTGACCGTTCCGAGGCGACCAAGTACGAGGTGGCGACCAAGGACCCGGCGACCGGGCAGGTCTCGACGACTGAGTTGCACCGGGTGTTCGTCCGACTCAAGCCGAAGGCGGGACCGTCGGTCGAAGACCTTGTGGCGTCGATGATAACGGGCGCCGTTATGCCGCGCCGCGCTTTACTAACGGCGGCCAGTAAGAAAGGCCGGGACGCGAACGTCCTCCAGACGCTGGTCATCGCCGACCCCCACGTTGGGAAGTATGCGTGGGGAGAGGAGACGGGCTGGCAGGACTACGACCTCGGCATTGCCAAGCGGCTGCTCAAGGCGTCGGCCAGTGAGTTGCTGGCGGATGGGGAGCATCGGCAGGTCGGCCGGCGGGCCATTTTCCTGCTCGGCGATTACTTCCACTACGACACGCCTGACGCCAAGACGACCAAGGGCACGGCACTGGAGCGGGATGGGCGGGTGGAGAAGATGGTCGAAGAGGGGGCGGCCATCCTGTTTGACATCATCGAGCAGTCGGCGACCATCCCGACCTCGGTGGTGCTGGTGCCCGGGAACCACGATGCGATGATGACAGTGGCCCTGCGGCACATTCTGCGGGCCTACTTCCGGAAGGACGACCGAGTCACCATCGACGACGCCAAGACTACTCGGAAGTACGTCACGCACGGCAAGGTCCTGCTCGGCCTGACGCACGGGGACAAGGCAAAGAAGCGGCTGGGCGAGCTGATGCCGGCCGAGGTGCCGGACCTCTGGGGGAAGTCGCTCTACCGGGAGTGGCATACCGGCCACCTGCACGGTGAGGCTGAGGTCCAGACGGTTGGCGGGGTGGTCATCCGCACCGCCCCGGCGCTCTGCCCACCGGACGGCTGGCACGCGCAGGAGGGGTACGTCGGCAAGCCGCGGGGGATGCAGACCTTCTACTACCACGCCGCCGGGTCATTACTGGGGATGGCCGTTAGCAATCCGGACCGTTCGGTGTAGATTGATGGGGTATGTCTACCTGCTCCCGGGACCGCAAGGAGGCCTGCCCGGACCGCTATCAAGCGGTGCGGGATGGGCGCTGTTGGTTCAGCTGGCAGGCGCAGGGCTGGTTCATCATTGACCGTGGCATCCCGACCCGGTACGAGCATTGCCGCTGGTGCGGCGGCAGCCTCCCGATACTGGCGGACGTGATTCTACGGGCCTTGTCGGAGCGCGAAGACGATGGCGACTAAGCGGCGGCGGACAGTCAATGTCTTGACGGGCAAGACGGCCTCGGTTGCCATCCAGCGCAACGGCCTGAGCATCGAGGTGGGCGATGTGCCGGCGGTGGACGCGGCGCTGGTCGCCAAGTGTCTGCTCGATGCTATCCGCGGGCTACAGGCGGCCGGCTACGAGGAGCTGGTCATCGATGCCGGGGCGGTCCACGGGGGCATCATCGAGGTGCCCGACGAGGTGGACGGGGACGACTTCGTTCTGCCGCCCGAGAGCAAGCGTCGCATCGGCTTTATCGCCTAACCATATCCGCCCATAACGCACGAACCCCCGGCAACGCCGAGGGTCGTGGGCCACACAATCGGGGGAATGATGGCAAGGACGCCCGTTATCGGAGCGTGCCTGAAGCTACTCCGGTGTCAGCTCGTCGTCAACCCCCCGTACTGCTGGGCGATATGCCGGGCGAGCTGCACCTTGGCCCAGTGTTCCGGATAGAAGTGGTGGACGAGCCGATTACCGCGGAACTGGTCGAGCGTCGTGATGGCAATAGAACGAGGCGGCTCAGTCTCCGGACAGTCGGGCAGGCTGTGCAGTACAGCGTTCGCACGGATTGCGTCCATCGGGGGTCGGGGCGTGGCAGACATCGCAGACCTCTGGGGTGGGTGGGTTAGACATCGGACGTTTCGTGGAGGTACGTCTTGAGCCGGACGATGACCGCCGGCGGGATGGGGTAGGACTTGCGGAGCCACCGCCAGATGGAGATGCGGCTCCGGCCCAGCACTTGCTTGGCGAACTCATCGACGGTCCCGCCGTGGCGCTTCATCGCCCGTTTAAGGAGGATGGTGCCGGGGCGGTCGGTGCGTGGCCGGCCAGCGGCGTTGTATGGGGAGATGGGTGTCGGCATACGGGCAGTATAACCCCCGAGTGAAAATGTTTCAAGTGGTACTTGCGAAAGAACGTGCTAGTGTATACGTTTCTAGGGCAGGTTCACACATACCGGGGGAGACAATGGACCAGCTAGTGCGGGACATCGAGAAGTTGCAGCGGTTGGTTGGGTTGTTGGCATTGCAGATGTCGGAGATGCAGCAGGAGTTGCGGGCGTTGGAGCGTGGGACCACGATGGACTACGAGAATGTGCTCGACCGACTCCGACTGGCGGAGCAGCACGTCATCGTAGAGTAGGACCCCCGGGACACGACGGTCTCGGGATACACACTTGACGGGGGACGCGCCCCCAAGGAGTTCGCTGTGAATCAGAAGCTCGTGCTGGAGAATGCGGGAGACGAGGCCACGATGACCGTGTCCGAGTGCCGCACCGTGCAGACCAAGTTCGGCAGCAAGCTGGTGTTCGTGGGGACGGACGACGAGGGGCTGGCGGTGGAGACGCCGCTCATCCCGGATACGACGGCGATGAAGCAGCTGGACCGGCTGGGGCTGACGCCGGAGACGTGCCCGGGAGAGTCGCTCCGGTTCAGCCGGGCGGCCAACCCGTCGGGCAAGCCGTACTGGAACATCGATGTGGCGGGACCGCAGGCCGCGCCGAGCAAGCGGATGGCCGCGCCAGCGCCGGTTAAGGCGGAGGTCGTGGGCAAGCCGGCCGCGGCCAAGCCGGGTGGCAAGTCGGTGAACACGATTGCCGAGTCCTACGCCCAGCTCTGGGAGACGATGGCCGGGTATCTCGCGGTCTCGTGCGCGACGCACAAGGTGCCGCTGACCGCGGATGCGGTGCAGGCGGCCGCGGCGACGGTTTGGATTGCGCTCCGTGACCACGGCCTGCAGGGCGTGCCGGTGACGCCGGCCGCCCCGGCGGCGCCAGCGCCGGAGATTCCGACTACGCCGCCGCCGTCGGGCAAGCGGCTGGCCCCGCCGTCCGCTACGGTACGCGGGTCGCCTGCGGGCGAGTCGGACTTCAGCAAGTTCCCCCCGCCGAACGCGGCGGACGACGATTTACCTTTTAATTAAGGGGGTTGCGCTATAGAGCGGGATGATGCTATCCTGTGCGCGACCCCCTTTTAAGAGGAATTGTGAAAACCAAGGTCTGTTTTAAGTGCGACGCTGAGTTGCCCATCGTGAACTTTTATCGTCACCCACAGATGCACGATGGGTACCTCGGCAAATGCAAGGCGTGCACGAGGTCTGATGTGCGGGAGAACCGTCAGGCAAAGCTGGAATATTACCGGGAGTATGACAGACAACGGTCAAAGGACCCAGCTAGAATCGCTGGTATTCGTGCAAGCCAAAAGCGACATCCGGAGAAGCACAAGGCTCGCATCACCCTGCATAACGCGGTGAAACGTGGCAAGCTCAAGCGGTTGCCGTGTGAGCAATGTGGCGTTGCAGCAACTGACGCGCATCATCCGGATTACTCCAAGCCACTTGAGGTAGTGTGGCTCTGTCGGCAACACCATATGGACCTTCACCGAATTGTTGAGGATGTATGACCAAGTACGAGTGGAGTGGCGAGCTGATGGAGTTCGGGCACTGGGAGCGGTCGGAGGCGGGGCCGGTGTGGGTCTCGCACTGCGTCCAGCATCCCGGGTTTGCCAAGCCGTGCCGGGTGTGCGAGGCATTGCCGCTCGGGATGGATGAGGGGCAGGAAGCGTGAGGTGTCCGTTGGTGCGGTGCCGTGCCCGGTTGGTCGAGTGGGTGGACCGACTGGGCCGGTACCAGACGCAGTGCCCGCAGTGTGAACGCCGGAAGCAGGGCATCTGCCAGACCTGCCCGAAGCCGGTGACGGGCAAGGTGGGCGTGGCGTACTACTGCGAGCCGTGCCGGAAGCAGAAGCAGCGGCAGAGCGTGATGCGGTGGCAGCGGAACAACTTGGATGTGGTGGCGGCCGGGATGCGGCGGCGGCGCTGGAAGGCCAAGCACGGCCGGCGGCCACCCAAGGAGAAGATGACCCCGAGTGAGTGTGGCAAGCTCGGTGGGAAGCAGGGGTCCGCGGCGCGGATAGCGAAGCTGGGTCCCGAACGGGTGCGAGCGATTGCCTTGCACGCGGTCACGGCCCGATGGGCCAAACACAGGAGCGCGTTATGTCGGACCGAATCATTCTCAGTAGTGGAGAAGTCGCCCTCGCCGCCAGCCTTGCCGCCATCCGGCAAGGGGTGAACCGCGAGGCGGGCATCCGGAACCAGAAGGCGGGCCAGCAGGACGCCATCACGACCGAGTTGGTCGGGGTGCTGGGCGAGCTGGCCTTCTGTAAGTGGGCGAACATCTACCCGGACTTGACCACCCATCTACGGCGCGGCTCGTTCGATGCCGTCTATCGTGGCTGGAACGTCGATGTCAAGTCCACGCGCAACCCGCACGGGGACCTCTGGGTGGATGCGCGGAAGGACAAGATGCCGGACCTGTATGTGCTGGTGCACGTCGAGTACGCGGCCTGCACGTTGCTAGGCTGGGTGTGGTCGGGGGAGGTGCCGAGCCGCAACTACGCGGAGCCGGGCCGCACGCCCCAGATTGCGAGCCGAGACCTCGACGGGATGCGCTGGATGTGGGACATCGAACCGTGCCTTGACCGCGAGGTGTCGTCGCAGTAACTTCGGAGCGCGGTGACCTGAGAAGCATCGCATACGCAGGTACAAGTGAACGGCCCCGATAAGTATCTCCTACTGACCACCTATGACTAGGGGTTCAGTCTTCTCAGAGGAGAGAACGTCGGGGCCACTTGTTTGTGTGGGTGTTGTACTGCGGGCCTACTCTCGGTCTCCCGCAGGTCTGGTAAACGGATACCGGCGCTCAATCCTGACCGTGCTCGCACCACCCGGTCCAACAAATCCACGCTCTGTCAGCCTACAACGTGGTCGGTCGTCTCGGGTCGGATGCGGGGAGTAGCACGGGGGCACAGCGGCCCCGCAGGTTACCCGTCGAAGGGGTTCCACGTGCGCCGGCGTGGACACGCAGACGGCCCCACCGCTGGCCTTCCGTCCCGCGTAGCACGCCACGTCCCCACCGTCACCCCTGACGACCGGGAATGGCCCCGGCATAGCCGTAAGGGGTAGATAGCTACCCGATAACCGTCCGTCTGCACGATAACGGGTACGATGTTACCCTGCAGGCCGATGGGAGATGCCCTCTCGTCTAATGGCAGGACATCGCACTTTGGATGCGAGTATCGTGGTTCGAATCCACGGAGGGCAATTGCGTTTTCACTCTTGCGAACGTAGCTCGACGATGCTATACTCGGCTCCACACCACTTCACACTACAGGGGGAAGGAATGCAGGACGTGTCCGTTGCGACGGCGGTTTCGTCGTCCGAGAAGGTTCCACACCCGGTCGTTCGGGATGCCATCAAGGCCTTGATGCAGGAGGGGGACCGCTCGACGGCCCCGGCCAAGCTCCGGTTGGCGATGCAGATTGGCTACAACATCTACTCCATCGGCCACTGGGAGGCCGGGCGCCGGCAGCCGTGCGAGGATGCGGTGGCGCGGATGGAGACGGTCATCACGGGAGGCCGCTGATGCCGCTCGTCCTTGACATCGAGACCCTCCCGACCGAGGCCGCGCTCACTGCGCCGTATCCGGAGG
>Ga0315902_10004761_pt1 | contig 19425 bp, 15 predicted proteins | sample LakEriMetagenome_9_FD_203523 | JGI IMG/M metagenome (GOLD analysis project Ga0315902, IMG submission 203523) | Freshwater fungal communities from buoy surface, Lake Erie, Ohio, United States - Buoy 12 MA117 | ecosystem: Environmental > Aquatic > Freshwater > Lake > Lake biofilm | place: USA... | reverse complement strand
CGGCCGTCTTGGTTGCCAGCATGGCAAGCGAGACGCTTTCCCCACATCGCGCAGGCTATTGGGGTGTGAGAACGACGCTGAATTCGCCCGCGTTGTCGGCGAGTTCGCCAGGGCTTTCGTTGAGCTTGAGGTACAGCGGGCCGGTGCTCTTGGCCGTGAATTCACCGCTCGATCCCTCGGCCAGGATGCAGAACGACGGTCGGCCGCCGTCGTCGGGATCGACCCACTGGGCGACGAGGAGGCGACCGACTGGACGAGCGCGATACCACCGCAGCGTGATGCCGTCGGGCGAGGATTCGAGGCGACCGGCTGAAGCCTGTCCTACCGTGACACGGCCTGTCGCGGCGAACGAGCAGTGCTCGCCCTTTGCCAGTGACCAGCCGCTGTTTTGCCAGCCTTGATCTGCGGCCACCGTCATGGTGGTCTGCGCGGCGAGCGGCTCGCCGCGCGACCAGTCGATCGCCATGCGTTCGAAGTCGTAGCCATAGTCGATGTCGGCGAGGAAGGCGGCGAAGTCGCGGCTGGCAGCCGGGTCGTCCCAGCCGGGGGTCGCACGCAGCCGGGCCGTGAAGCTGCGATCGAGCGGCTCGCGTTCCGTAGCGACCAAGGCGGCGCGGTAGGCCGGATGACCCGCGAGGAAGGCGACGGCCGCCCAACTCGCCGCGTAGACGCCGAGCGCCCGATGGGCATCGGGCGCGGTCTCGAACACGTTTGCCAGACTCGGGGCCTGGCCGGCGTCGTGAAGCCGCCGGAGCTGTTCGATCCGGCCGAGCTGCTCGACGTCGGCGCGGCGCCGAGGCATCGGCGTGCTCACGAAGCGGCTCGCTGAATTGCCGTCGGGCTCGAGCCGATGCGTGGCGAGATATTCCGCGATGCCTTCGGTGTACCACGGCGGCGCGTCGGCGGCACGGAGCGTGAGCGTGAAGGCGTGTACGCCTTCGTGGAGCAGCAGGTGCCGCCGGTAGTCGGGGTTCGACTGGTCCATGAGCCAGAAGCGGTCGGCTGCGCAAAATCCGTTCTCGAAGTCTGGCACCATGCCGTCGACAGGCAACAATCCTGCGGCACGGAAGCGCTCTCGGTCGACCATCAAGCAGCCGAACGCGCGCCACGAAGCGTGCTGCTCGGGATCGAGCCCGTAATGTCGACACCACGTCGCAAAGGCCTGGTCGAACACCTGCGGCAACTCCTGCAGGCCGTCGTCCGCGCGCAGTGGACGGTCGGTCACAAGCGTCAAATGCCGCCCTTCGAACACGTGCAGGCCTGCCCGCCTGGCCAGATCGGCCGGTGTGTCGGCCGCCACGTCGCCCCCGGTCAGCATGAGGGCGAGCCCGGTTGCCCAGAGTGCCGCGCCGAGGCGGCGGAGCGTGTGAGACGGCTGCATGGCTTCACAGTTCACCCAGATCGCCCAGATGCGGCAAGGCATATCGACGCGGAAACCGCGGGTGGCTGGAAAATCACACGATTTCCGATCGATCGAAGAGCCGGAGCACGATATAAGCCGGTGGGATCGCCGGTGCGTTTTCGCCAGGAGGGCGACGAGGGTGCGGCAAGGACGTCTCCAAGGCCTTGAAGCGCTGTGCCAGAGGTGTGTGATCGTGCTCTGCTGCGCGGTCGTCGCGTGTGCCGATCGCACTGGCCTCGCGGCCGACGCCTCTACGGTGAGCCCGTGGGCGACGGGCGGCGCGCAGGTCGCCGCGGGTTCGACGGACGGCAAGGCCGGACCACCGCAGGCCACGGCAGTGCCCCTTGCGCAGGCGACGCCATGGCCCGGCTACGTGATCCAAGGGGGCGCGATCCCGCAGGGCTGGCAGCCGCAGCCGGTTCCCTACCAGTCGATCGGTCCTGACGGCCGGCCAGTCACGCTCTATTACGCCCCGACCTATACGTTCACGTATCCGATCGGTCCCCCGGTGCCGATGCTCTCGCCGGTGAATCGGCGGCAGGCCTCCCCGCAGCCCGCCGCCGGCAACGGCTGGAACTACCAGGCCCAAGGGGCACCGCCACCGACCTACACGCTCCCGCCCGCGACGGTGGCCCGCTACCAGCCGCCTCCCTATCAGTATCCGGCGAACGCCGCGCAACTCTCGGGCCAGCCGCTCGCGCCTCCGGCCACGCCACTGCCACCTGCCGCCGCGCCCGCGATGGCCATGCCGCCGCCACCTGCGCCGTGGCAGGCGCAGCCGGCGCCGTCGCAGTGGGTGCCTTCGAGCCCGCCCACGATACCGCCGCCGGCTCCGGGTGCTGCCGGTGAGGCCGCTGCTGTGATGGCTCCGCCTGTGATGGCCGGTGCCGCGGCCGCTGCCTCGCAGTCGTCTGCTCCCGCAGCGATGGTGTCGATGCCGCAGCAGCCCGCGTTGTCTCCGACACCAGCGGCCAACTCGCACATGTGGCGAGTGGTGGGCGTGCAGGATGGCGACACGCTCACCTGCCTCGACGAGAATAACCAGCAGCAAAAGGTGCGGCTCGCTGAAATCGACGCACCCGAACTCGGGCAAGACTTCGGCAAGGTGTCGCGCGAAGCCCTGGCGAGCATGGTGTTCGGCAAGACCGTGGAGGTCGTCGACGACGGCAAGGACCGCTATGGCCGCTGGATCGGCCATGTGATCGTCAACGGCAGCGACGTGAATCGCGAGATGGTGGCCACGGGCAATGCCTGGCACTACGCCGCGTACTCGAAGGACCAGTCGCTTGCGCAGCTGCAATCTCAGGCCCGGGCCCAGCAGATCGGCCTCTGGGCGCAGCCCAACCCCGTGGCTCCCTGGCAGTTCCGGAGCACGGAAAGCAAGTGATGCGGGCCAAGCGTCTCGCTTGCCGAATGGAGCGACGTCGGCGACTGGGACGGCCGCCCCACGCTAGCCGCGCGAACGGATGTCGCGGTGGCGCTGGGCGCGGCGGCCGCTCGCCGCGGTGTGGCCGAGCCGCTGCGTCCCCTGCCCACTGCGCTTGATGCGGCTCGCCTTGGCGGCCGTGGTGGCCTTCCGCTGCTTGGCGCGATCGAACGTCACGAGCTGTGCCGCGGGCGCCGCGGCGAGCCCGGCCGTCACCCGCCTGGAGGCCTTCTTCGAGATTCGGCGTTCGGCTTGGGTGAGGATTTTCCTCGCCGCCTTTGCCGGCTTCTTGGGCGGGGCTGCCGCAGCCTTCGCCGCTGCGGGCCGAGCGGAGGACGAGACGGCCGCCTTCAGTTCGGCGAGCCGCTTCTCGAATCGGGCCACGACATCGGCCAGAAGGTCGTGCTTCTCTCGGGTGCGGACATTGGCCGCGGCGGTGGCTCGGCCCGACCGCTTCGCCGTGCGCGACTGGCTGGCGTAGAGGTCGCGCCACTTGTTCCGCAGGATCCGCGACTGCTTCACCGCCGCCTCGACCTGGGCATGCGAATGCTTGGCGAGCATCGCGCCGAAACTCGAGTTGAAAAACTTCTTTTCCGCCCCGGTCAAGAGCACCCGGGCTTTTTCGACGACATGCGGAGGAACGATCTCGGCAGTGATACCAGTGGACTTCGTGGACTTGGCCATGCGGGAGCCTCCGGGAGGGAAAGCCGAAAGTGTACCCGCCGGCTCTCGCTGCGGATACCGAACGTTCGTCGGCGTCGGAGCCACACTGCGCCGCCAGCCAGGCCGATGCCCAGCGTCGCCAGCGCCGACGGCTCGGGCACGGCCACGAGATTCACGAAACTGCCGCCCGCAAGGTGATCACCGGTGAAGTTCACCCCGCCGCTGGTGGCGTCATAGTCGATCGCCCAGAGCTGCGTGGCCGTCGAAAACGTGGCGCCGTCGGCGAGGACACTGCCGTCGAATCGGAAAGGCCCGCCGTTCCAGCCGCCGGTGTAGGAGGCAAGCGAGAGCGTGGTGCCAGCGGGAAATGCGGCGGGGGTCACGGCGAGGTCGAGGAGCACGAGGTTGACGGTTCCCGAGAGCGAGAGATTCCCGGCGATCGTCAACAGATCCGCAGCGGCTGAAAGCGGGGCCGTGGAATTCAGCTCGGAAACGAATGCCGACCCATCGAAGAGGCTGGTGGCGCCGACGGCGAGTGACTCGATGCCGACTCCCGGCGCGAGGATGCCGCCTGCCGCGACGGCGACCGGTCCCCCGAGTGTGCCCGAGCCGAGGAGACGGCCCCCCGCGTTCACGGAGACGGCCGAGTTGCCAAAGGCACCGGTCACGGAGAGCGCCCCGGCATTGACCGCCGTCGGGCCGGTAAACGAATTGCTGCCTGAAAATGTGATCGTTCCCGAGCCGGCCAGCGAGAGGGAGCCCGTGCCGCTGATCGTGTTTGCGACGGTCGCGGCTCCGGTCCGGTTGAAGACCATCGATCCGTTGTTCACAAGGTCGGTGGCGAGCCCGCCGCTCGCAGTCGTGCCCGTGCCGATCTGCAGCGTGCCGCCTGGGGAGAGGTTGATCGTGCCGGACGCGCCGCGCGATAGCGTGCCACCGACGATCACGGTCCCGCCGCTGCCCCCACTGCCCGAGATCGTGAGCGTGCCGGTTCCTGCGCCACCTACGGTGAGGGCACCGGCATTCGACCAGGTGCCCCCCGAGATCGTAACCGCGCCCGTGCTGCCGGCGCTCGCCCCGATGGTTCCACTGGCGCTCGTCACCCGGCCACCGGTCATGTTGAGCGTCCCATCACCGGAACGGCCCACGAACAGTACCTGGGAGCTGGACCACGTGCCCCCGTTTATCGTGGCAAGACCCACGCTGCCCGCGCTGAATCCGATATTGCCAAAGGTGCACGTGACCTGGCCGTTCGTCAGCGTCAACGTGCCATTGCCGTTGCTCCCCGACGTATAGCCGCCAACGTAGAGCGGGCCCCCTGCCGTCCAGGTTCCACCGGTGACCTGCACCGTGCCGCTCCCGCCCGCACTCCCGATCGCTGCCGTCGTGCTCGCCACCCCGCCGCCCTGCACCGTCAGTGATCCCGAGCCCGCGGCTCCGATCTGCAGCACGCGCGTGGTCCAGGATCCCGAACTCACCAGAGCTGTGCCGACACCCGTCGTTCGATGTCCCAGAATGCTCGCATACGTCGTCGCGACGCCGCCGCTCACAGTCATGGAGCCGGTGCCCAGATCGCCGACGACGAAGCCGTTGGAATTGCTCGAACCGCTCACGAACCGTCCATTCAAGACGTCGATGGCGAGGTCGAATCGGGCAGTGCCAGAAGTCAGTCCTTGCAGGCTCACCGTGCCCGTGTTGGTGAGCGAGAGGGCACCAGTCCCTGAAATCGTGCTCGTGACCGTGAGCGACGTCGTCTGGTTGAACTGCAGCGTGCCGTCGGCGGTGACGTCACCCGTGATGCTGCCGCCGTTCTCGATGACGGCCGTGTCGCCGGGCGCGATCGTCCCGCCGCTCCACGCGGACGTGTAGGTCGTCGTGGCCGCGTGTGCGGCGGAGAGCACGACGAACTGGCACGCGAGGAGCAGGAGAGTCGTGACCGGTTTCACGGCAGCGTCACCCCAGAGGCGCCTGTCACCACGCGATCGAACGCAGGCAACGAACGAGCGAATGCGGCCTGTATCCTGCCGGCAGGGTATCAGCCCCGCCAGTGCTCCCAGGGGGGGAACGTGGCCCTCTGCGAGGGGTTTTCCCCTGAAATGCGGTGAAAACCCGCGCCGTCAGGCGGATACCAGCAGCAGAAGTCGGCCCCTGCGTAGCCGTTGACCTGGATGTCGAGAGGTCTCACGGTTGCGATATGCCTCGACGGCGAGATCGCGGGGAGTCTGCCTGAAGATGCAACAGCGGGCGAAGGGACTCGAACCCTCGACATCCAGCTTGGGAAGCTAGCGCTCTACCAACTGAGCTACGCCCGCGAACCTCTCCCACCTTACCACATCTTTTCGCGGCTGCATCTCCGCCGGCCGGCTGAAAGCCCGACTTTACGAGCCGGCGGCGGTAAGATGGATGCCAGCCAGACAGGATTCATGACCGGTCCGCGTGCAGCCACGATTGAGGAGCGACTTCATGCCCGTGCCCGAGCCGCAGCCACACCCCATCCCCGCCACGCCAGCCCCGAAGCGATTCTTCGGCCCGCTCGCCTTCGCCACGTTGCTCACGGCCCTCGCAGCAATCCTGCTCGGTGCGGCGGCGGTGCCGTGGTTCCTTTCCGACCCGGCCCGCGTTTCCACGCTCATCTCCCGGGCCGCTCCGGGGCTGCAGGCCGACGTGTCGATCGGCCGCGCCTCGATCGGCTGGTCGAGCCCGGTCGTGATCGAAGACGTGCGGATCGTGCCCCGCAATGGGGCCCAGTCGCCGCTCTCGATCAAGCGGATCGAGGGCAGCCACGGGCTCGCCGCGATGCTCCTCTCCGGCGGTGATTTGGGCCGCTATCGCGTCGACGGCCTCGCGGCCGACGTCGTCTTCAACACCGACCGCACGTCGAACCTGACCGGGCTGTTCGTGCCCGTGGCTCCCGTGGGCGGCGACGGCGGCGAGGCACGGCCCCGGCGCAGTCCGGTGCGCGTCCGCTTCGACATCGACGATGCGATCGCCACGATCACCGGTCCGTGGGCGGCCGAGTCGTGGGTGAGCGAACCGACCGACATCAAGGTCGCGCTCGGCCCCACGGGCGACGGCTCGGCGAGCGCCTGGACAATCGACAAGGTGCAGCTCCTGCGCGACGCGCGGCTCGAGCCGAACGTGGCCCAGGGCGTGCTCGCCTACATCGCGCCGGTGATGGCGGATGCCGCGCGCACGGGCGGACGGTTTTCGCTGCGGCTCGATGGGGCGACGTTTCCCGTGGGCGCGCCGGAGGCGGCTCGGCTGTCGGGCGTGCTCTCGATGCACGAGGTGGACATGGGGCCCGGCCCGCTCACCGCGAAGATGCTCGATGCCCTGCCGGGGCGGCTCGACCTGCCGCGATCGATCCGCGTGGCCGACGACTCCGAGGTGGAGTTTCACCTCGCCGATCGCCGCGTCTGGCACAAGGGGCTGGAGTTTGGCATTCCGCTCGCGAAGCCCGGGCAGCGGCTCGACATCAATTCCAGCGGCTCCGTCGGGCTCGACGACAAATCGCTCGATCTGAAGCTCGCTCTGCCCGTGCCGGCCGATCTGCCGGCTGACCGGCCGCTGCTGGCGGCGCTCGCCGGCAAGTCGATCTCGCTCGGCATCGGCGGCGTGCTCGGTGAGCCGAAGGTGAACTTCGACGGTTCGATCCGGGCGACGGCGGGCAACGTGGTGGCCGATCTCGTCGACAGGCTGCGGAATCCCGGGCAGCCGGCGCCACCGCGGCCCGCTCAGGCACCGGCGCCGAAGTGGGTGCCACCGCAGGTGGAGCAGCCAACCGTGGAAGCCCCGCAGGCCGATGCAAAATCGCCGCCAGATTCAGCCGCTGCGCAGGCCAAGGACGGCAAGGACGACTCTGTGCCTCGATCTCCCGCCAACACGGCTGAGCGGCTCGACGAACTGAAATCAAAGCTGCCCAGCGACGTCGCCAACGACCCGTCTGCCGCCGCGGTCATCGACCTCGTCGGCGGGGTGCTCGACGAAGTCGCGAAACGGCGCGCGGAGCGGGCAGCCGCGAACGCCGATAATCCGCAGGCCGCCCCGCCACCCGGCCCGCGCCGCGGCGGCCGCCTCCTCCGCCGCCTCGCCCAGCCGCCAGCGGCGTCGCCCGCCGACGCCGAAAAATAGGGCACCGAACCGCGGCCACAGCCAGTCTGCGGCCTTAAACCGGGCTTTTTTACCGGGCTTTCGCGGGGTTCGGCCGTACCTTGACACCCCACGGCCCGCGGCTACCCTAAACCCCCAGATTCCCTAGGTAGCAATCTTTCTCCAATCGGCATCCTTTTCCACGGGGTGCAGTCGGTTGTCTGGAAGCTTCCGGCCACGGGTATCCGCAAGAAATTCGTCTGCTGCGGTCCGGTAGCCGTCCCGGATCGGGGTTGTTTCGTGACGGCTTCAGGAACGCACGACGCGTTGGGTTCTCTAACTGGAGGAATGTGATGAAGCGTTTTCTCGGTATTGCAGTTGCGATGTTTTTCGCCCTCGTGGCGATCGCCCTCGTCGGTGGTGATTCGGGTGCCGTCGCCGGCCACGGCTGCCACGGCCGCCATCGCTGCCACGGCCGCCACCACCGTGAGCGTTGCCACGGCGGTCTCCTCGCCCGCCACCACGCCAAGAAGGCTGCCCGCTGCCATGGCGAAGCGGCTCCGGTCGAAGAGTGCGGTTCGTGCGGCGAAGTTGCCAGCGACTGCGGCTCGTGCGGCGAAGCCGGCGGCGAGTGCGGCAGCTGCGGCGGCGGTGAGGTCGTCGGCGGGTGCGCCGGCGGCAACTGCGGCGGCGAGGCTGTGATCTCGGAAGGCGTGCCGACTGAGGCCGCCCCCGCTGCTCCGGCTGCTCCGGCCGCTCCGGCCTCGGGCACCTGATCGCCCGCTTTATCCGCGCCGCCTGCCCTGAGGCGGCCGGGAAGCATGTTTGAAACACCCGGGCCTCCCGTGAGGGGGGCCCGGGGTTTTTTCTGCGGTCATTTTTCCGGGCTTACTTGGCCGCGGGCGTGTCGCTGCGGGCGGTGCGGGGCTCCGCCTGGGCCTTGGCGGCAGCCTGCTGCGCCCGCTTCTGGAGTTCGGTCGCCACCAGTTCCTGCTTGGCGAGCATGTCTTCGGGATCCTCGAAGTTGAGCAGCAGCGGCGGCATGTCGTCGAAGATTCGCATCGCCATGCCGACCACCCGCCAGCCCTCCGGGTCGAGCCGCACCACCCACACCACGTTGTCGGTGCTCGTGAAGCCATCGGCGTCGGTGTCTGTCCAGGTCGTCCCCACGTGGACGAGGTCGCCGTCTTCACCCACGAGTTCGCAATCACGGATCGAGTAGGCGGCCGTCGGATTCACCGGTGGCGCTACCGAGAGGCCGAGCTCCTCCGTCTTCGCCCGGGCGACCTTCGTGAGCATGCTGCTGGCAGCCGCGTCGTCGCCACGCTTGATGGCGTCGAGAAATGCCACGACCGAGGCCTTGGCCGGCGCGATGGCGGCTGATCCGGAGCCACCGCCCGCTGAGCAGCCGGTCGTGCCGATGGTGGCGAGGACCGTGCAGCCAGCGGCGAAACAGGCGAGCCAGAGGGTCCAGGCGCGGGCCGTCGGGGCGGTCGCAGGGCAGGGGGCGGGCGAGGTCATCACGGCAGACTCCACGGGGTCGAAAAAACCGCGGTTCGCGACATTCAAGGAACCGGAGCGGGGCGGGAGGGTGACGGGCCGAGCCGTGCCGGTCAAGTCGAAAAACGCCGAGCAAAAGCCAGGCATCGCTAGCCAGGCATCGCTGCCCGGCGGCCAGGTGGCGTATGATCGAAAGGGTCGGTCCGCCCCGCGTCGAGGTCGTCGTGATGAGCCGCGTCAAAATCATGACCATGCTGCTGGCGGGCATGATCGTCTCGGCCGCGGTCGGCCGCGGCGCTCCGCTGCGAGTCGAGCGCGGCAAGCCCACTGAGACCATCCGAGCGCGGCCACCCGCCGCGTGGGACAAGGCCAGCGAGTCGGTGTTTTTCGACGACGCCTTCGACACGCTCGAAGGCGAGCGGCCCGACTTCGCCGTGCTCGTATCGAGCGGGCGGGCGGCCCCCGTTGCCGGCGTCGCCGCACCGGCCGGCCCGCGCGGTGATTCAGCCGGGGGCTTCAAGTGGTCGGCGCTCGTTTCCGCCGACACGCTCGCCGACGAGATCAAAGACATGAAGGGGAGGGTCGCAGCCGCCGTGGCCTCGGTGTCGGATTTCAAAGGGGGCGGGTATGACGAGGCGCGGGTGGGGTTTTCCACGATCGCGCTCGCCTTCGCGGTGACAGCCGAGCACGACGGCGACGTGCGCTGGAAGAAAGACGCCGAGCAGGCCCGTGACCTGTTCGCCCGCGTGGGGGCGAATTGCAAGGTGGGCACGACACAGTCATTCGCCGAGGCGAAGGCGCGAGTCGACGACCTCGCCACGCTGCTCGACGGCAGTCCGATCGAAGCCACCGCCGAGCGCGAAGATGACTTCAAGTGGAGCCAAGTGGCGGGGCGGCCGGCGCTGATGGCCAGGCTCGAGACCGCCGATGAACTCATGGCCGCGAGCATCGCCTCCAAAGACGACTTCACGAAGCAGGTGGAGAAGCTCCTGCACGAGGCCGAGCTGGTGGCCACGATCGGCGAGGCGATCCAGCGGCCCGACTACGAATACCATGACGACGACACCTACCGCGGCTACGCGGCCGCCATGCGCGACGCCGCTGTGAAAGCCCGCGAGGCGGCGCTGAAGAACGACTACGACGCCGCCCGCACGGCGGTGGGCGTGTTGAAAAAATCGTGCGACTCCTGCCACGGCGACTATCGCGGGTAGGCCGCTACGAGAGCACGTCGGGGAAGACGTCGCGGGCGGGTCGCCACTCCGGCCAGTCGGACCGCCACACCACTTCCGTGCCTTCCGCCTGCCCCGCGTCGAGCCAGGCCTGCATCGACTCTGCGGGCAGCGGTTCCGTCGGCTCGCCGCCAGGAAAGGCGATGCACCACTGGAGGTCGGGCCGCTCGGCGATCACCGGGTGGAACGTGGGCCAGGCCGCGGTCACCGCGGGAGCGGGGGCGAGAACAGGCTCAGCCGGAGGCAGCAGATCGCGTGTGGCGGGGCGGCCGGCATCGCACGCGACCGGGGCCGTGGCCGTGACGGCCGCTCGATCGAGGGGCAGCACGCGGGGAAGCGTCGCCGCCACGGCCGCGTCGAGATCGAGGAGCCGGGCCGTCGGCAGCGCCGGCTCCGGGCCCGGGCTGCCCGAGCCTGGGGCGGGCACGCGAAACTTCGCGCCGCAGGTCGGGCACAGGCCCTTCCGGCCCGCGAACGAGTCTTTGACGTTGATCCGGTGCCCGTTGGGGCAGAACGCCACGATGCCCATGATGGATGCCGAACTTGCCGTTTCAGGGAGGCGGTCTTACGCTGTGCCTCCATCATGGCACGGCGCGACAAGCCTCAACCAGAGCCCGAGCAGGACGAGCGGCGTGGGCCCGTCGAAATTGCCATCGTCGGCGACCTCACTGACAACGAAGCCGACATGACCGACCGGCTGCTCGGCATCGAGCCCGGCGGCGAGTGCACGATCTATTTCGACTCGCCCGGCGGCAGCCCATATTGCGCGATGTCGCTCGTCACGCTCATGCGGCTGCGGGGCATCCGGGCTACGGGCATCGTCACGGGGGAGTGCTCGTCGGCGGCCCTGTGGCCGTTCGCCACCTGCACCCGCCGGATCGTCACACCCTACAGTGTGTTCCTTTTCCACCCGATGAAGTGGCAGAGCGAGGAGCACATCGGCATCACCGAAGCCGCCGAGTGGTCGCGGCACTTCGCGGAGCTCGAGCGCGACATGGACGTGCTGCTCGGCGATCTCTTCGGGTCGGCGACCGAACTCATCGCCCAGTGGATCAAGACCCACCGCTACGTCACGGGCCGCGAGATGGTGAAAGCGGGCCTCGCCGAAATGGCGTCTTTGCAGCCGCTTTCCGGGCTTCTGCCCGTGGAAGCGGGCTGACGTCGGCTTCGTATAGACTGAGGCGGCTCAGATCCGCCCCGGTCACCCTCCCGCCCTTCGGAGTCGTTCCATGCGCCGCATGCTTGCCTCTGCCATCGCCCTGATCGTCGTCTGTTTCTGCGTTGATGTCGCACGGGCCCAGGCCGTGGCCGACGACGTGCGTGCCTTCACGATCGCCAACGGAGCGTTCTCGCTCGAGGCGCCCGCCGGCTGGAAGCAGGTGCCGCCGAAGTCGGGGATCGTGGAGACTGAGTTTGCCGTGCCGTCGGACGGCGATGCCGCCCCGGGCCGGATGACCGTGATGGGCGCTGGCGGCAGCGTGCAGGCCAATGTCGACAGATGGTACGGCCAGTTCACCCAGGCCGACGGCAGCGCCACGAAAGACAAGGCCACGACGAAGACGCTCAAGCTCGCCGGCTGCACGGTCACGCTCGTGGACGTGGCGGGCACCTTCAAAGACATGCCCGGCGGCCCGTTCGCCGGTGGGCAGGCCGTCGAACGGCCCGACTACCGGATGCTCGCGGCGATCGTCGAGACGCCCGAGAAGGGCAGCTACTTCCTCAAGTTTACCGGCCCCGGGGCGACGGTCGCGAAGCATGCCGACGGCTTCCGGAAGATGGTCGAAGGGCTCGTGGCGGCGGGCAAGTGATTCCCGCGCACGACGCATGAAAGCCGCACGATGAAGATCCAGGAATTTCTCGAGCACCACGGGATCGCCGGCAATCCCTTCGCCGAGGAAGACGCGCAGAACGACACGGTCTTCAAGCGCACCTGCCTCGAGACCACGTTTCATCCGGCGTGGGACAAGATCTACGGCGATCCGGCCGACCCGAGCACATCGATCGTGTTTGGCGAAAAGGGGGCCGGCAAGACCGCGCTCAAGCTGCAGATGGTGCGGCAATTCGACAAGCACAATGATTCGGATCCCGAGCGGCGCACGTTCGTCGTGCTCTACGACGATTTCAACCCCTTCCTCGACAGGTTCGTGAGTCGGGCCGGCCCGCACCGGCCGGTCGAGAAGACGCTCGCCCAGTGGAAGCTGTGGGATCACATGGACGCGATTCTCGCGCTCGCCGTCACGCAGTTCGTGACCACGCTCACGGCGCCGGGGCAGAAACGGCCGCCGAAGCTCACGCCACCGCAGGCCCGCGATCTCGCGCTCCTCGCCGCCTGCTACGACCAGTCGACGGGCGAGACGTTTCCGGCCCGCTGGCGGAAGCTACGGCGCAAAGTGGGCTACACGGCCTGGCTCGGCCTCTGGCCGCTCGTGCTCGGCATCGTGGCCACCGGCGTGTTTGGCGCGGCGGCGGCGCTCTCCGTGAGCCGTGGCGCGACGGCCTGGCTCGGAGCCTGGTGGCCGTGGCTCGTGCTCGCCGCGGCCTGGGCGCCCTGGGCGGCGCGGCGGGCCCGGGCCACGTGGACGGCCTTTCGTATCGTGCGCAGCATGCGCACGGGCAATCGCACGGTCAGCCAGCTCGCGCGGGCGCTCGCCCGGATGCCCGAAGTGGATCTCGCCGGGCAGCCGCTGCCGCTCATGGCCCGCAGCGACGACCGCTACGAACTGCTCGCGAAGTTTCAGGCGATCCTCGCGGCGCAGGGCTACGCCGGCACGGTGGTGATCGTCGACCGGCTCGACGAGCCGCATCTCATCAACGGCTCGGCCGAGCGGATGAAACAGGTGATCTGGCCGATGCTCGACAACAAGTTTCTCAAGTCGCCGGGCATGGGGTTCAAGCTGCTCTTGCCGGTCGAGCTCTATCGCTTCATCGAGCGCGAAGACGAGCAGTTCAACCAGCGGGCCCGGCTCGACAAGCAGAATCTCGTGCCCTCGCTCGAGTGGTCGGGCGAGACGCTCTACGACATCGCCTCGATGCGGGTGAAGGCGGCGAGCGTGGGCGACCCGCCTGCCACGCTCGCCCAGCTCTTCGAGCCCGAGGTCGACCAGCGGCGGCTCTTGGACGGCCTGCGCAGCCTGCGGGTGCCGCGGCAGCTGTTCAAGTTTCTCTACCGGCTGCTCGTGGCCCACTGCCATGCCCACACCGGCGAGCAGCCTGTGTACCGAATTCCGCTCGAACGCTTCGACACCGTGCTGGCCGTATTTCGTCGCGACCAAGACGCTTTTGATCGCGGCCTCGCGCCTCGGTAGTCATGGACCTCCATTCCCTCGTCGTCGGCCGCGACTTGATGGCGTGCCGGTTCGAGGTCGTGTTCAACGCCGGCGAGGTGGAGAACGCGACGGAACTCGCCGTCGACGCGCTCGATCTCGTCGAGCAGATCGAGGCGCGGATCACGGTGTATCGCGGCACGAGCGAACTGGCCCGGCTCAACGCCACGGCGGCTGACGACTGGCAGAGCGTCTCACCCGATCTGTTTGCGCTCTTGCTGCACGCCCGCGACGTCGCGGGCCGCACGGGCGGCGCGTTTGATTGCGCGAGCGGGGCCCTGACGCGGGCGTGGGGATTTCTCGAACGCCGCGGGCGGATGCCGGCGGACGATGCGCTCGCGGCGGCCCGGGAGCGGTCGGGCTTCGGGCTCGTGGAATTCGACGAGGAGCGCCGTCGGGTGCGGTTTCTCCAGCCGGGCCTGGAGTTGAATCTGGGTGCCATTGGCAAGGGCTGGGCGCTCGACCGCGCGCTCGGCGAATTGCAGCTGGCGGGCGTGCCGAGCGTGCTCGTGCATGGCGGGCAGAGCAGTGTGCGGGCGCGGGGCGTGCAGGGGCCGGCGCTCCCGGGCCGCCGCGGCTGGCAGGTGGGGCTGCGGCATCCACTGCGGCCGGCAGAGCGGCTGGCGGCGATCACGCTCGACGATCGCGCCCTCGGCACGAGCGGCTCGGGCACGCAGTTCTTCGTCGATCGTGGGCGGAAGCTCGGGCACATTCTCGACCCGCGCACCGGCCTGCCTGCGGAGGCGGGCGTGATCTCCGCGACCGTGATCGCCCCGGAGGCCGCCGATGCAGACGCCCTCTCGACCGCGCTCTATGTGCTCGGAACAGACGGCCTTTCAAGCGTGGCGGCCCCCGGCGGCGACGTGGGCGCGATCCTCGTCCTGGCGGGTACAAGGCCCGGGATCGTACGCGTGATCGTCGCGAATCTCGATGCCGAAACGTGCGTGGTGCGGGAGTCGGGCGGGGTCGAGGTCGAACGGATCGCGTAGGCTATACTGCCCGCGTCGCTCGCTCAGGAAAGTCACCCGCTCACTCGCCTCCCCAAACCATGTTCGACTGGTTCGAGCGGGGTTCCTACCTCGGCATCATTCTCTTTCTCACCCTCACGGGTATCGGCCTGCCCGTGCCCGAAGAGGTGCCGATCGTGGCGGCAGGAGTGGCCAGCCGCGCGGGGGCCCTGCACTGGTACTACGCTCTCCCCGCCTGCCTCGTCGGAGCACTGCTGGGCGACAGCCTGATGTACGCCATCGGCCGCTTCTTCGGCGCCCGGGTCTTGAAGGAACACCCCTGGTGGTCGGGCTTTCTGACGCCGGAGCGCGAGAAGACGATCGAGGACCTGCTCAAGAAGCACGGTCTCAAGGCCTTCTTCGTGGCCCGGTTTCTCGTGGGCCTCCGCAGCCCCTTCTATCTCACGGCCGGCATCCTGCGGGTGAAGTACCGCTGGTTTCTCTTCGCCGACTTCATCTGCGCCTCGATCGTGATCGGCGGCTTCTTCGGCCTGGCCTACCTGTTCGGCGATCGGATCACGGGGCTGATCCAGTCGGCCGAGCGCGGCTTCACGGCCGTGCTCATCGTGGCGGGCCTCGCTGCCCTCGCCGTGATCGCATTTTTCTCGTTCCGCAAACGCCGCATCCGGATGCTCGACCACGACCCTGAAGCCCTGTTCGAAAACCGCGAAATCCTCCTCGGCCCCGCCGCCGACCGCATCGCCGACGCCGTGAACCTCGGCGACGTGAACCACGAGCAGAAGTAGCGTGGGGCAAGCGTCCCGCTTACCATCAATTCGTCTAATCCGGCTCGGGGTTACCCCGTACCGTCTCGCCGGACGCTCACTGCGGCCATCCTGGCCTCCGCTCGCTCGGATGTGCCTGCGCTCCGGCTTCCTGCCTGCGCTGGTCACATACGCCGTCTCAACGGCAGGGGTAACCCCGAGCCTCCCCGTTTTCAGTTGAGGAGGCTTCGGGCTCCCCGTGTCCCGCTCGCCGGCGTATTTGACCAGCGGAGCCATGGATGGCGCAGCGCAGGCAAATCCGAGTAAGCCGTAGCCTGGAGGGCGAAGGCGAACGTCCGGCGACGGGATACGGGGAGCTTGAAGCCGGCGCGTGTTCAACGAAGCAGTCGCAGGCGGGACGCCCGTCCTAACGGTCCCCGGGAAGAACGAGCACGGGTGACACGCGAAGGATGAGTCGGTAGAGGGCCGGCAGGATGAAGAGCGTGAACAGCGTGCTCGTGATCACGCCACCGATCACCACCGTGGCCAACGGCCGCTGCACCTCGGCGCCCGTGCCCTCCGAAATAGCCATCGGGATGAAGCCGAGGCTGGCCACGAGCGCCGTCATGATGATTGTCCGCAGGCACGATGTCGACGTCTCCTCAATCGCCACGTCGCGGGCGGTGCCACGGGCGAGCCGCTCGCGGAGAGCGCTCGCCACCACCATGCCCGAGAGCACCGAGACGCCCGAGAGCGTGATGAACCCCACGGCGGCCGAGATCGAGAGCGGCATCTCGCGGAAGGCGAGCGCCCAGATGCCGCCCACGCAGGCGAACGGCACGCTGATGAAGAGCAGGATGGTGTCGGCCACGTTGCGGTAGGTGAGGTAGAGCAGTGCGATGATCAGCAGCAGTGCGAGCGGCACGACGATCGTAAGCCGCTTCTGGGCCCGCTGCATGTTCTCGAACTGCCCGCCCCACTCGAGCCGGAATTTCCCGACCGGAAGCTCGACGCGGTCGGCAATCTGGGCCTGGGCGTCGGCCACGAAGCCTCCCACGTCGCGGCCGCGGACATTGCACTGCACGACCGTCCGCCGCTCGCTCCACTCACGGGTCACGAACTTGGGGCCAAGCACGGTTTCGATCGAGGCGATCCGTTCCAGGGGCACGCTCTCTCCTTGCGGGCCACGGATCGGGATCGCCGCCAGCGACTCGGGGCCGGCCCGCAGCGACTCAGGCAGTCGCACCACGATCGGGAATCGCAGTTGTCCCTCGACGATCTGCCCCACGGCCTTGCCCCCGACGCTCTCCACGATGTCGAGCACGGCCTCCGCCGATATGCCATAGCGGGCGATCTCGTCCTGCTTCACCACGATCTTGAGAATCGGCTGGCCCGCCACCTGCTCGACGGCGACGTCGGCGCCTCCGGGAACGCTTCGCAGCACGGCCGCCACCTCGTTGGCCTTCTGCACGAGGGCGTCGAGATCATCTCCAAACACCTTGACGGCGATGTCGGCCCGCACCCCCGACACCATCTCGTTGATCCGCTGCTCGATCGGCTGGGTGAACCAGATGATCTGCCCGGGGATGCCCTCCACGACCTTGTTCATCACCTCCACCAGCGCCGCCTGAGTGCGGGCCCGCTTCCATTCCGAGCGCGGCTTGAGCGCGATGAACATGTCGGTGGCCTCGATGGCCCCGGCGTCGGTGGCCACCTCGGGCGTGCCCGTACGGCTCCACACGTGGGCGATCTCCGCCGGAAACTCCTCGAGCAGGGCCTTCTCGATCCGCATGTTCATGCGGCACGACTCCTCGATGCTCGTGCCGGGCGCCCGAATGATGCCGAGCACGATGTCGCCCTCGGAGAGCTTCGGCACGAACTCCGTGCCGAGCGACGCCGCCCGCAGCACCGTGATGCCGAGGATCACGACGGCCGCCAAGGCGAGCGTACCCCGGGCCGCGAGGCAGCCGCGGAGAAGCGGGCGGTAGATGGCCCGCAGCAGCTTCACGAGCAGCACGTCATGGTCGTCCATCCGTCGCGGCAGAAAGATGCTCGAGAGCACCGGCACGACCGTGAGCGAGAGCACGAGCGAGCCGATCAGGATGAACACGACCGTGAGCGCCATCGGGCGAAACATCTTCCCCTCGACACCCTCGAGCGTGAGGATCGGGATGTAGACGATCATGATGATCAACTGTCCGAAGCAGGCCGGCTTCTTGACGGCGTTGGTCGCCTCTTGCACGAGTTTCAGCCGCGCCGCACCCGTGGCCCCCGGATGGTGGCCGATCTTCTCGAGAATGCTCTCGATGACGACGACCGACGAGTCGACGACGATGCCGAAATCGATGGCCCCGAGCGAGAGCAGGCTCGCGGCGATGCCCGCCTGCCACATGCCGATGAAGCCGCACATCATCGAGAGCGGGATCGCCGTGGCCGCCACGAGCCCGGCCCGCAGGTTGCCGAGCATGACGTACAGGATCACCACCACGAGAAACCCGCCTTCGAGAAGGTTTTGCCGCACGGTGGCGATCACCCGATCGATGAGCTGCGTGCGGTCGTAGACCACCTTGGCCTCCACGCCGTCGGGCAGCGTGTCGAGCAGTTTCTCGAAGCGGTCGCGGAGCCGGGTCGTCACGGCGTAGCTGTTCTCGCCCATCAGCATGAAACCGAGGCCGAGCACCACCTCCCCCTCGCCGCCATACGTCACGGCCCCCTTGCGAATCTCGTGGCCGATCACCACCTCACCGACGTCACGGATTCGGATCGGCACCCCGTTGCTCGAGGCAATCACGATCCGCTGAATCTGCTCGATGTCGACGGTGCGACCCACGCCATACACGAGCACCGCGTCGCCCGAGCGGTCGATCGAGCCACCACCGACGTTGAAGTTGTTGCGCGGCACGGCTTCCACGACCTGATCGAACGAGAGGTCGTATTTCCGGAGCAGGGCGGGATCGACCCGAATCTGATACTGCTTGTTGAGCCCACCCCAGGCGTTCACCTCCGCCACGCCGGGCACGCTGCGAAGCGCCGGTTTGAGCGTCCACTCCTGGAGCGTCTTCGCGTCGGTGAGGCTCATCCCGCGAGGCACGAGGAGATAGTGAAAGACCTCGCCGAGGCCCGTGGAGACAGGCCCCATCTCCGGACGCTCGACGCCCGGTGGCACGGCCACGGTGCCGAGCCGCTCATTGATGAGCTGCCGCGCGAAGTAGATGTCGGTGCCGTCCCTGAAGGTGACGATCACCACCGACAGGCCGAACATACTCGCACTGCGCAGCCCCTCGAGCCCCGGCATGCCTCCCATCGCGAGCTCGACCGGAAACGTGATCTGCCGTTCGATCTCCTCCGCCACCATTCCCGGCGCCACGGTGTTGATCTGCACCTGCACGGGCGTCGTGTCGGGAAAAGCATCGACCACGAGCCGGTTCACGGCCACCCAGCCCACGAGACACACGACCGCCGCCCCCGCGAGAACCGCGATCCGATGCGAGAGCGACCAGGCGATGATTTGTTCAAGCATGAGCGATGTCCCACCTCAAACGGGGAGGCGAGGATGTACAGGGAGGTGAGGGGCTGCCCGTGCCCCGTGAGCCGGCGTATTTGACCAGCGAAGCCATGGATGGCGCAGCGCAGGCAAATCCGAGTGAGTGAAAGCCAGGATGGCTGAAGCGAACGTCCGGCGATGGGGCATGGGCAGTCCCGAGCCGGATTGGGCGAGTTGAGCACGACAGGCTGAAGCCTGTCCTACGGGCCCGACATGAAAGGTGATCACAGCTCCCCGCGCTCCATGCGCTCGAGCAGGATCTGGCTCTTGAGCACGTGGCTGCCCGCGGCGACCACGTGCGTGAGCGGCTGACCGTCCACCGCTTCGATGATCTCGACGAAGTCGCCCTCCTGCACGCCCGGCCGCACGGGGCGGGCCACGAACGCCGCCTCGCCGCTCGGCACGAACACCACCCAGCGGCTGCCGTCCCACTGCACGCTCTGCCGCGGCACCACCACGGCCGTGCCGCGGCGATCGATCTCGATCCGACCCGCGCCATATGTATTGGCCCGCAGGCCCCGCGTGGATGCGAGCGGCT